>Ga0182793_1000476_pt1 | contig 31303 bp, 24 predicted proteins | sample Passage237A_FD_130498 | JGI IMG/M metagenome (GOLD analysis project Ga0182793, IMG submission 130498) | Cellulose adapted compost microbial communities from Newby Island Compost Facility, Milpitas, CA, USA - Passage2 37A (version 2) (version 2) ... | reverse complement strand
GTTTTTATCGATTTTACCGCCGCCTGGTGCATCACCTGTCAGGTTAATAAGAAACTGGTGCTGGATAGCCGCGCGGCCAATGACTGGTTCGAAACCAATCAGGTGCTGCGTGTGAGAGCTGACTGGACCCGTTACGATCCGGAAATCACCCAGGCCCTGGCGGCTTTTGGACGCAATTCTGTACCTCTTTATGTTTATTACCCGGCCGATGGCAGCCAGCCGGTGATCCTGCCGCAACTTCTTTCGGTGGAAATGATTCGTTCCTTGGCTGCCCGCTGAGTTTGGCTAACCCTACTGGACACTTATCACAGGAGACGATTATGAAAAGCCTGAGCCTGACACTACGCCGTTTTTTAGCCACCGTTTTACTTCTGCCCGCACTGGCTTTTGCCCAGGCAGTACCCGGCAAGCCAGCACCTGATTTCAACGTTCCCGATGCCACCGGCAAGATTCACAGCCTGGCCGATTACAAAGGCGAATGGCTGGTACTGGAATGGTTTAACAAGGACTGTCCCTATGTGAAGAAGCATTACGGCAGCGGCAATATGCAGAGCCTGCAAGCCACCTACACGGCAAAAGGGGTCAAGTGGCTGACCATCATTTCATCTGCAGAAGGCAAGCAAGGTTATCTCACTCCCGAGCAGGCATTGAAAGAAGCTGAAAACCACAAACTGGCCTCCAGTGCACCATTCCTGCTGGACCCGAGTGGCACTGTGGGCCGCGCCTATGACGCCAAGACAACACCTCACATGTTTATCATCAACCCGGAAGGTGTTGTAGTTTATGCAGGTGCCATAGACGATAACGATTCGGCAAATCCGGCGGTTATTCCCCAATCCAGCAACTATGTTGCCGCGGCATTGGATGAGGTGCTTGCCGGTAAGCCTGTGACCACTGTCAGTTCAAAACCCTACGGTTGTACAGTGAAATACTGATCTGTCATGACGGGCGGCTGACGCAATCGCCCGTCACAATTCTCTCTCAAAAATAAATGCAAAGGCTGGTTGAATTTTTCTCAGTCAGACCCCAACATCTGCCCCATCCTGATCCGAGAGATGCTCATGCAGCGCCAGCCTCTATCCACAAACCCTCATCGCCCTTGGCTGGCCGCCTTGCTCTTGTGTGTGGCTGTGTTCAGCCTGGTGTTGCAGCTGGGCAATGCCGGTTCGTTTTCAGGCAAGGGGTCGCAGTTTGAGTCGGCAGCCGATTTCAAACTTCTGGTTAATCATCAGGAAAAACTTGCCCAGAGTTCCAAACAGCGGGATTTGTTGGCAGATGATCATGAACAGCCATTCTGGCTGGCCCTGATAGCGTCTATTTCCTTTATTCTTGCTTTCTTGTCCGCATCAAATCCTTTTCGGATTGCGATTCCTGTTTTCTCCTCGCCCCCCTTCGCGATCAGCAGATCGCGCGCGCCTCCCGTTTAACTCGCATCTACCGGTTTCATTTTTCTGACACTGATGTCGGCACAGCCGACGGCGAGGTATGTCTATGCGTTCCTTATTTTCCCGGGCCATGGTCTATGGTCTGGTTGTGTTATTGGGCCTGCTATGTGCGTTGCCCAATCTGTTATCTGAAGAAAGCCTGAAAAAATTACCTGATTGGTACGCGAAAAATCAGCTCACACTGGGATTGGATTTGCGCGGCGGGTCCCACCTGTTGCTGGCGATGGAGACGGAATCTGTCGTTAAAGACAAGGACCCGGCACAGCGCGATGAAATCATGCGAGATCTGATGGAGCGCAGTCTGGAAATCGTGCGGCGTCGTTTGGATGAAACTGGCATGGTGGAGCCGTTGATCAGCCGCCAGGGCAGGGACACTATTCTAGTTCAACTGCCGGGTGTGGATGATCCCGCCTATATCCGTGAGCTATTGGGTACCACAGCCACCATGAGTTTTCACTGGGTGGCGCAACAGGGTTCGCCAGTGACCAGCATGACGCTTGCAGGACAGGCACCCGGCGAAGTCTACCGCCTGGAAAAACCTGTGGCTCTGGCGGGCGAGCATATCAAAGATGCGCGTCTGGCCTACAACCAGCAAAGCGGAGAACCGGTTGTCAGCTTTCGACTGGACAACGAAGGTGCGCGTCGCTTTGGTGATATGACCAGTGCCAATATAGGTCGCGCGCTGGCCATAGTGCTGGACAACCGTGTTATTACAGCTCCGGTGATTCGCGGTGCCATTACCGGTGGCAGCGGAGAAATCAGCGGACATTTCACAACGGCCGAAGCCAACCATCTGGCCTTGATGCTTCGTTCAGGTGCCTTGCCTGTACCACTCAAGGTGATTGAGGAACGCACTGTGGGTCCGGATTTGGGCCGTGATGCCATCGCTATGGGGATAAGCACAGGTGTGCTGGGTGCTCTTCTGGTGCTGGGTTTTATGGCGGCGCTTTACGGGCGCTGGGGATTGATTGCGAGCTTTGGCCTCAGCTTGAATCTGGGTTTGATTTTTGGCGTACTCAGCCTGTTTGGTGCAACTCTGACCTTGCCGGGTATTGCAGGAATTATTTTGGTCATCGGTATGGCTGTAGATGCCAATATCCTGATCAACGAACGCATACGCGAGGAAACTGAGCGAGGAGCCAGTGCACCAACAGCACTGAAGAATGGTTTTGACAAGGCCTATAACACTATTCTTGATTCCAACGTTACTACGTTGATTGCCATCAGTCTTCTTTTTCTCTTTGGCTCGGGACCTATTCGCGGCTTTGCTATCACCATGGCGATTGGGCTTCTTCTCTCCATGTTTACCGCCATTGCTATTACACGCTTGATCATGGAATGGCGTGTCGGGCGGATGGGAGACAAGCCGCTGTTGATGGGTGGATTGCGCGAGTGGTTCAAAAGCAGAAAATTGTTGAATATCAATTTCATGCGCGCCCGTTATGCAGGATTGATCGCTTCGGCCGCTTTATCGCTGGCGTCTCTTGTGTTGGTGGCAACACCGGGCATGAATTATGGCATTGATTTTTCCGGTGGCAGTTTGGTGGAGGTGAGTGCGCCACAGCTCAACGTGGAGCAGATCCGCGCAGGATTGAGCGATCAAAACATGCACCTGGCTATTCAGGAATTTGGCGAACCGGGAAATTATCTGGTGCGTCTACCGCCGCAATCCGCAGAGGAGGTTGCCAGCGGTAGCCTGGTGGCAGACGTAAAGTCAGCCATTACCCGCTTGAGTGAAAACACAAGTTTTCCGCGTGTGGAAACCGTGGGGCCTCGTGTCAGTGGTGACTTTGCCGATGCCAGCATTATCGCGCTGCTGGTTGCCGGGGTGGGTATGCTTGGCTATCTTTGGCTGCGTTTTGAATCCCACTTTGCCATAGGCGCCATACTGACTATTGCGCTGGATTTGACCAAGACCCTGGGCTTTTTTGTGCTTTGTGGAGTGGAATTCAATCTGACCGCAGTGGCAGCTCTTTTGGCACTGATAGGCTATTCAGTCAATGACAAGGTGGTGGTTTTTGACCGTATTCGCGAAAAATTGCGCACAACACCTGACAAGCCTTTGCTGCAGTTATTCAATGAAAGTATCAATACCACACTGACTCGCACGGTTTTTACATCTCTGACAACCATGCTGGCCATCTTGCCTATGGCCATAGCAGGTGGTACAGCCGTGTCCAGTTTTGCCTGGCCCATGTTGTTTGGTGTGTTGGTGGGTACCAGTTCGTCCATATTTATCGCCGCTCCTATTGTGTATTTCCTGGGAGAACGGCGTATCCGTTTAGGTAAAACCCAGTTGCGTGCAAGCCGGGAGGAGCAGCAGACGCGACTGGATGCTCTGCCTTGAGAATCACACTAGCGCGTGTGGCTTGCGCACAGGCCCTGGTAGATATCCAGATAAGCCTGTGCGCTTTTTTTCCACGAAAAATCCGCAGCCATGGCATTTCTTTGCAGTTGTTGCCAGGCTTTTTTATCTGCATAAACTTTCAATAGCTGATTGATCGAGTTCAGCAGCGATTGAGTGGTGTAATTCTCAAAGGCAAAGCCATTGGCCTGGTTGTTATCAGCTGACCAGGGAATCACTGAGTCTTTCAAACCACCTACAGAATGCACCAGTGGCGGTGTGCCATAACGCAGGCTGTAGAGCTGATTGAGTCCACAAGGCTCAAAGGCGGAAGGCATCAGAAAGGCATCAATACCTGACTCGATGCGGTGCGCCAAAGCTTCGTTGTAGCCAATGACTGTTGCTGCCTGTCCCGGAAATACCTTGGCCAGTTGTTCGAAGGCGCTTTGATAATGGCTCATGCCACTGCCCAGCATGACAAACTGGCAACTGTCTCCAGCCAGCAAACCGGATAAGGCGCCCAGTATCAGGTCTACACCTTTCTGATCCACCAATCGTCCAATAAAACCCAGAAGAGGCTTGTCCTTGTCCTGACTCAGCCCCAGTTCTTGCTGCAAGGCCAATTTGTTTTTGAGTTTGTTGCCCAACGTGCGTGCATGATAGTGATGCGGAAGATGTGGATCTCGGCCCGGATGCCATTCATCTGTATCTATACCGTTGAGAATGCCGTGAAGGTGATCGCGTCTGTAGCGCAATAACCCTTCCAGCCCCCAACCGTATTCACTGGTTTGAATTTCCTCGGCATAACTTGGGCTGACGGTGGTGACAGTATCAGCATAAACCAGACCGCCCTTGATAAAGGCCAACTGTCCGTAGAATTCCATGGACTGATGGTGCCACCAGTCGTCCGGCATTTTCAGATCGCGAAATGTCTGCCAGGAAAACAACCCGCGATAGGCGAGGTTATGAATGGTAAAGATACTGGCAGGGCGCTGGGCATGACGGCTAAGCAGTGCCACCAGTGGGCCGGTCTGCCAATCGTTGCAGTGCACCAGACCCGGTCGCCATTACAACCCGGCATTATTGAGTGCTATCAGTTCACCCGCCTGACAGAAATGATAAAAGCGCTGGGCATTATCCGGCCAGTCATTACCTTCGGGTGTCACATAGGGATTGCCTTCCCGCTGCGAGAATGAGCCTATATCCACCAGAATGACCTTGACCCTTGTGCCGGGTAAATCACTTTGCCAGAGAGTGATACTCTCGCCATCAATGTCCAGCGTCTTGAGCTTGACCAGATTGTCGCTACCGATTTTTTGTAAAACAGAACTGTAAGCCGGCAGCAGAATGCGCACATCCTGCTTCAATTTTTTCAGAGCGGTGGGCAGAGCTCCAGCCACATCGGCCAGACCGCCAGTCTTTATTAATGGATGCACCTCGCTGGCAACAAACAAAATGTTTAACATGCTTCCCTCAAGTCAATTTCAAGACAATGCCTGCCAGCGGCGGCAGGGTTAATACCAGCGACTGTTGTTGATTCATCCAGGCGTAATTTTCTGTATGCAGTGGTTGTTCACCATTCCCCAGATTGGAGCCGCCGTAGTAACCGGAATCCGAATTGAACACCTCCTGATAGTGGCCGGGCAGGGGGACACCTATGCGATAGCCAATGCGTGGCACTGGGGTGAAATTCAAAACCACCACAACAAACTCATCGCCGCTGCGTCGAATATAACTGATCACTGACTGATGGCTGTCGTGACAGTCTATCCATTCAAAGCCCTGGGGTTCATAGCTGAATCTGTGCAGGGGCGAATAATTTCTGTAGAGATAATTCAGATCCCGCAGGCAGGACTGCACGCCCTGATGTGGCGTGTAGTCGAGCAGATGCCAATCCAGTGAGCGGCTCGCTGCCCATTCGCTCCACTGACCAAACTCCGAGCCCATAAACAGCAGCTTGGCTCCTGGATAGGTCATCATGTAGGTGTAGAGCAGACGCAGGTTCGCAAACTTCTGCCAGTCTTCACCCGGCATTTTATTAATCAGGCTGCCTTTGCCATGAACCACCTCATCGTGGGAAAAGGGCAACTGAAAGTTTTCCGTAAAGGCGTACATCATGCCAAAGGTGAGCTGGTCATGATGAAAGTGGCGGTGGATGGGGTCCTTGCTCATATAGGTGAGGGTGTCGTGCATCCAGCCCATATTCCACTTGAGTGAAAAGCCCAGACCGCCCACCCAGGTGGGGCGGGTAACCTGGGGCCAGGCAGTTGATTCCTCGGCAATGACCAGTGCACCGGGACACTCACCGTGGCAGAGCACATTAAGCTCCGAGAGAAACTGCATAGCTTCGAGATTTTCGCGACCGCCGTAAATATTGGGTTCCCAGTCTCCAGCTTCGCGCGAGTAATCCAGATAGAGCATGGAAGCCACAGCGTCTACTCGCAGGCCGTCCAGATGGAATTCCTTCAACCAGTAGAGCGCACTGGCCAACAGAAAATTGCGCACCTCGTTGCGGCCATAGTTATAGATTAGCGTGCCCCAGTCCCTGTGCTCACCCTTGCGCGGGTCGGCATGTTCATAGAGGGCTGTGCCGTCAAAGCGGGCGAGGGCGTAATCGTCCTTGGGAAAGTGGGCCGGAACCCAGTCAAGAATAATGCCAATGCCCTGCTGATGCAGATAGTCCACAAAATAACGGAAGTCGTCGGGAGAGCCGAAGCGACTGGTGGGCGCATAGTAGCCGGTGCTTTGGTAGCCCCAGGAGTCGTCAAAGGGATGCTCGGCCACGGGCAGAATTTCAATATGCGTAAAGCCCAGCGACTTTACATAGTCCGCCAGCTGATGGGCCAGTTCGCGGTAGTTGAGAAACTCATTATTAGGACCCCGGCGCCAGGAACCCAGATGCACTTCGTAAACTGAAATGGGGGCATGTTGCCAGTCCCACCGATGACGCTGCTCCAGCCAGTGTTGATCTTTCCACACATACTGGTTTTCACACACCAGTGCTGCTGTGTTTGGGCGCAGTTCAAAGGCCCGACCATAAGGATCGGTTTTTACCATGACCTGACCTGAAGCACGGTTGCGAATTTCGAACTTGTAGAGTGCACCGGGTTTGAGCCCGGGAATAAACACTTCCCAGACGCCGCTGCTGCCGCGCACTCGCATGGGGTGATGGCGTCCATCCCAGGCATTGAAATCGCCCACCACACTGACCCGTTCAGCTCCGGGTGCCCAGGTGGCGAACAGTACACCGGAGACTCCGTCAACCTGGTGCAGGTTGGCGCCCAGCTTTTCATAAATGCGCCAATTTCGCCCCTCATTAAACAGGTGCAAGTCGAGATCGCCCAATTGTGGTGCAAATTGGTAGGGATCATATTCGCAATGGAAGTGTCCATGAGAATCAGCCCAGGCGATTTGGTAGGGTGAGGTGACCAGGTTTTTTTCAAGCGTGACGCTGAAAAAATCCGTACCTGGTTCGCGTGCCATTGCGTGTTCATCTGTGGCGAGTTTCACACTTGCCTCCCGTGCACCGGGAAGGTAGACGCGTATTTCCACTTGCGAAAGCCGCTGATCCAGAGGGTGCAGGCCCAATACGTCAAAGGGATCGTGATGCCGCGCCGCTAGTATGCGCAACCAGGCTTCTGGCAGGACAGATCCTTGTTTCCTATTGGACATGAGTGGTGTTCCTCAAATTTTCCGGGGTCAAGTTAACGCCAGGGCAGGGTGTATGAACCGGCTGGAAAGACCTTGGGTGACTGATAAACCCTACCCGCAGTATTACACAATTTCTAACGCCATTTTTTTGCGCAAAGACTCTTTAGCAGGTTCGATGCCAGATGTAAGCGACTAGACTGATTATCTGTCTGTCATGACGGGCGCCTGCTCACTTAGCTACTCAGCACAGAAGGATTTTTTACCTAAATATTTTTTTGGCATTGATATTGCTCAACTCCGTTTGCAGTGCACGCATTAGAGATAGGGCGCCAAAGACTTATTTGTAACAGCCGTATTGAGGAGTGTTAATGAGTAATCAGACATCAGGTCGTTTTGTCAGCCGCCTTACTCGCGAAACCCTGGCGGTCATCCTGGCCGGAGGAAGGGGCTCACGCCTTCAGCAGCTCACCAACTGGCGAGCCAAACCCGCCGTTCACTTTGGCGGAAAGTTTCGCATTATCGATTTTCCCTTATCCAATTGCGTTAACTCTGGCATACGTCGTATCAGCGTTCTCACTCAATACAAATCCCACTCACTGGATCGTCACATTCAGCGCGGCTGGGGCTTTCTCGGTGGTGAACTGGGCGAATTTGTGGAGCTCCTGCCTGCACAACAGCGTCTGGAAACATCCTGGTATTCAGGTACCGCAGACGCCGTCCTGCAAAACCTGGATATCATCCGTCGTCACAATCCAGAGTATGTACTGATTCTCGCGGGTGACCATGTCTACAAGATGGACTATGGCACCATGCTCGCCGCTCACGTTGAGCGGGGCGCAGACATCACTGTGGGTTGCATAGAAGTGCCGGTGCAGACGGCCAGTGCCTTTGGTGTGATGGCGATAGATGACACCTACCGTATCAATCGCTTTACCGAAAAGCCGCCAAAGCCCGAACCTCTGCCCGGCAAGCCAGACATGGCGCTGGCGTCCATGGGCATCTATGTATTCAGCACCAAGGTGTTGTTTCGCGAATTGTTGCGCGATCAAAACATTCCTGGCTCGTCTCACGATTTTGGCAAGGACATCATTCCTTCCATGATCAAGTCACACAATGTTTTTGCCTTCCCATTCCGCGATCCGGTGAGCGGTGGCGATGCCTACTGGCGCGATGTGGGCACAGTGGATTCTTTGTGGGAAGCCAATCTGGAACTTGCCAGTGTCAGCCCCGAACTGGATCTCTACGATGAATCCTGGCCCATCTGGACCTATCAGGAACAGGTGCCTCCCGCAAAATTTGTATTTGATGACGAGGGCAGGCGAGGACTTGCGGTGGATTCGCTCGTCGCTGGTGGCTGTATTGTGTCCGGATCAACGGTTCGCCATTCACTTTTGTTTCCGCGCGTTCGCATTCACTCTTACAGTGAAATCAGCGACTCGGTGCTTTTCCCCAGTGTTGAAATCGGACGCAAGTGTCGTATTCGCAAGGCCCTGATTGATCGCCACTGCAAGATTCCCGACGGCACAGTGATCGGATACAACGAAGAAGAAGACAAAAAACGTTTTTATGTGTCACCGGGCGGAGTCGTGTTGGTTACACCTGAAATGCTGGATGAGGATTATCCCCATGTCATCTGAACCCAAAGTCAAGGTCGTATTTTGTTGGCACATGCATCAGCCAGATTATCGCGACATGATGACGGGTGAATACCATTTTCCCTGGACCTACCTGCACGCTATCAAGGATTACACGGATATGGCGGACCATCTGGAAACTCACGCCAGAGCGCGAGCCGTCGTCAATTTTGCGCCCATACTGTTGGAGCAACTGGAAGACTACGCGGTGCAGATAGAGTCCTGCCTTAACCATGGTGAAAGAGTCAGGGATACTCTTCTCGCCGCACTGGTGGAAGAACAACTGCCCGCCCCAGGCAGTGAAGAGTTCTTGGTCATTGCCAGAAAATGTCTGCGAGCAAACCGCGAGCGTATCATTGATCGCTTTCCCGCTTTTGCCTGGTTGGCAGATGCTCTCTCGCGGGTGGAACAGAATCCTCGCGTCTGGTGCTATCTCTGCGATCAGTTTCTGGTGGATCTGCTGGTGTGGTATCACCTCGGCTGGATGGGAGAGGCTCAGCGCCGCAGAGACAAGCGCGTGCAGGCACTGCAGGACAAGGAATCAGGATACACAATGGAAGACCGCAGATTGCTGCTGAGCATCATTGGTGAGGCTGTGGCCTCCATTGGCCCTCGCTATCGCAAACTCGCCGAAAGAGGGCAGGTGGAACTGGCCATGAGCCCCTATGCGCATCCCATTGTTCCTCTGTTGCTGGATCTGAAGTCCACCCTTGAAGCCATGCCCGATGCCAGTCTGCCGCAAGCCGAAGAATACCCAGGTGGTGAGGAGCGCGCACGCTGGCATCTGCAGCACGGCATAGAAGTCTTCAAACATTATTTTGGGGTAGTACCCAAAGGTTGCTGGGCCTCGGAAGGCGCTCTCAGTGACGCCACCCTGGCGCTGCTAGCCGACGCCGGATTCAGCTGGACAGCCACTGGCGATTCAGTACTGCATAACAGCCTCAATCACAGCGCCAATGAAAGCGTCAAACAGCTGATGAGTCACTCAGATTTCGGCCTGCACCGCGCTTACGAATTTTCCCGGTTGCCTTTGCGTGTTTTCTTTCGCGATGACGGCCTTTCTGATCTGATAGGTTTCAAATATGCGACCTGGCACGCGGAAGATGCCGTAGGAGATTTGATTCACCATCTGGAAAATATTGCTCGCGCTTCTGCCAAAGCCAAGGATACCGTGATTTCGATCATCATGGATGGCGAAAACGCCTGGGAATATTTTCCTGAAAATGCCTGGTATTTCCTTGATGCGCTATATCGACGCCTGAATGATCATCCTTTTCTCGAACTTTCTACCTACAGAGATATCCTCAATACCCAGCAACCAACACCTGTTGTCATGAATCATCTGGTAGCCGGCTCCTGGGTTTATGGCACCTTTTCCACCTGGATCGGCGATCGCGACAAAAATCGCGGTTGGGACATGCTGTGTGACGCCAAACAATGCGCCGATCGTGTGATGGCAGAGAAATCCTTTTCGCCAGAAAAAATGGCACAGATAGAAAAACAGCTGGCGCTTTGTGAAGGTTCGGACTGGTTCTGGTGGTTTGGCGATTACAACCCGGCGGAAAGTGTGAGCGATTTTGAATACCTGTTTCGCACCCATTTGAAAAATCTCTACCAACTACTGGAAGCGCAGGAACCCGATTATCTCAACGATGTCATCAGTGTGGGTAAGGGAGCCCCGGCCACAGGGGGCGTGATGCGGCAGGGACACGCAACAGAGGATCAGCATTAATGGCCACTGGCGCGCAAGTCTCACCAATTTTCCAGCAGCGTCGTGCCGGGCTGCTATTGCATCCCACCTCTCTGCCGTCGGGCACTTTGGGAAAAGATGCGCGACGTCTGGTGGATTTTATGGCGGAAGCTGGCCTTAGCGTCTGGCAAATGTTGCCCATAGGTCCCACCCACGGTGATGGTTCGCCTTATCAGGGGCTTTCCGCCCATGCGGGCAATCCACAGCTGATTGATCCCGAATGGTTGATTGAAAGAAATTGGGTTTCCGCAGCTGAAGCCGAAGGGCAATCTACGCAGGCATTGCTCGAACTGGCCGCCGAACGTTTTTTTTCTACGGGGCAGGGGGGTCGTGAAACGGATGTGTTTGAGCGGGAGTATCAGCAGTTTTGTAAAGCCCAGGCCCATTGGCTGGATGACTATGCTCGCTTCCAGACATTGCGGGAAATTTATGACTACCGTCCCTGGAATCTCTGGCCTGACGTTTATCGTCAGCATAATCCAAAATCCCTGGTGACATTGGAAGAGACCCATGGTCATCGCCTGAACTACTCTCGTTTTGAGCAATTTGTGTTTTATTCGCAATGGAAAAACGTGCGCAGTTATGCCCATCAGAAAGGCATTTTTCTGTTTGGTGATGTGCCGATTTTTGTTGCCCATGACAGCGCCGATGTCTGGGCCAATCAAAAATATTTTCGTCTGGACGAGCAGGGCAATCCACTGACAGTGGCAGGTGTACCACCGGATTATTTTTCTGAAACCGGTCAACACTGGGGAAATCCCCATTACGACTGGCAGGTTATGGAAGCCGAGGGTTTCAGTTGGTGGGTGCAGCGCATGAATACACAATTGGCCCTGTTTGATTTGCTGCGCATAGACCACTTTCGCGGATTTGAAGCCTTCTGGGAAATCCCCGGTCAGAGCAAGGATGCCCGATTGGGCCAATGGGTAAAGGCGCCGGGCAGGGAGCTTCTCAGTCGGTTTTTCGAGCAGTTTCACGAGTTGCCGCTGGTGGCAGAAAATCTTGGGCTGATCACTGAAGAAGTGGAAGCTTTGCGCAAGGAATTCAAGTTGCCCGGCATGCTGGTACTGCAATTTGGCTTTGATGGCAATCCTCACAATCCACATTTGCCTCATTGCCACATGCCACTTGACGTGATTTACACAGGCACTCATGACAATGATACAAGTCTGGGCTGGTACAAGTCTTTGGATGAATCCGCTCGACAATCTGTAGCTGAATATTTGGGAAAACCTCAGGAATCCATGCCCTGGCCACTGATCAGATCAGCGCTGGCGTCAGTGGGCAAGATGGCTGTTATACCCATGCAGGATTTTCTGGCACTGGACAGTGAGCATCGCATGAATATGCCAGGCACAGTAGTCAACAACTGGATATGGCGATTCGACTGGTCGATGTTGCCGGCTGGTCTCGCCAGCCGAGTGCGCAGACTTTTAGAAATTTATGGGCGTATTTCTTAAAATTTTCAACATTACGAGGTGAAACGGATATGGAGCACAGATACAGCCAACGTGTTGACGTCGATCTGATGGCCAGCATTTACAAGCGAGGCGTTTTGTTGGGCACAGGCAGAATCAAGAACGGCAGCAGACATGGGCTGTACGTGGAAACCTCGGTGGACGAAGTCAATATTCTGCAAAAACTGGTGCTTGAAGTTGTTATTTATCCTGCGCCACAGGATTCCCGCTGCTATAGGCTGAATACCATAGTGGTGCGCAAATCCATGGAAGGGCTGGGACTGGAGCTGGAGGGAATAGATGATCAGGACACCAGCATGATGGCGGAATTACTCAGTCTGGTTGTGGCCGATTACGATCACCGGGTTACTCACTCCAAGGCGGAGCGTAATCTCGCCGCTATCAACTGATTGGTAATTGAGAGCAGGGCACCTCTCGGGTGCTCTGCCTTGATGTGAGGATTAACCAATGAAAGCTCAACAATCTATTTGATAGCCGAAAAATCGACAGATGTCATAAAGACTGATTCAACCCCTGCCACTATAGCGCCTGGCGCCTCACTCTCTGTACGCACCTTGACCCATTCCGGATCACTCCCAAATGCCTTCCAGGATTCTGCCGCTGCTGAACGGCTCTTGTGCTTGAGAATGTAATACAGCTTGTTACTGTCTTTTTGCTCCATCGGCAACCAGTAGCCGATATTTTCCATACCGTGACGCTCAAAGAGCTTGGTGGTGTGATTCCTGAAGCGGTTCAACAGATCCGGCATTTTGCCTGGATGAGTGGTATAGATGCGCAATTCAAAAACTGGCGATGCTTCTTCCTCGGCAAAAGCCGGGGTAATCGCCAATATGCCTAACAGGGAAATGAGTGCAAAAATAAATTTTTTCATAAACTGGACCTGAGTTGGGATGTGGAATCCTGCTGGCTGAATGGTTATCGGCAGGTGCGCGGAATTCTAGGTCATAGAGCCGAGTTCGCCTATTGCCATATACTTTTCTTTATCTTCTTCCTGAGCACTGGTCAGTTACCGTATTGGCGAGTTTATTGCTATTTACTAAACAGAGGGCTCCAAAGCCGTTATTTTCGGCCTGGGTGCACCAATATGCGGCAAGAGAGCGCCCCAAACCTCAAATTCGGGCACGGGTGTAATACCCACCGCAAGTGCGCATAATGTATATTATGTTAAATCGTATATCTTCCTCAAATCGCCAGTATCCAGCGGCTAGACTTAGGGCTAGCGCCACTCCCCCTTGGCTTAGGAAAACGTCCTGTCGCCCATGAAACAGTCTCAGTTATTAGAACGGCTATACGACGAAATCGAGTCAGTGATTCTCAGTCGCCAGCATCCCGTAACCGGCTTGCTGCCTGCCAGCACGGCCATCAACAACCACGGCGACTACACAGATGCCTGGGTGCGGGATAACGTCTATTCCATTATTTGTGTCTGGGGATTGGGCATGGCCTACCGGCGCCAGGGAGAAAGTGCCCGCGCCGATCAGCTGGAGCAAGCCACCATCAAGCTGATGCGTGGCCTTCTGCAATCCATGATGCGCCAAGCGCACAAAGTTGAGGCGTTTAAGTACAGTCTGGATAACAAGGATTCTCTTCACGCCAAATATGATACGGCGACAGGTTTGCCTGTGGTGGCTGATGATGCCTGGGGACATTTACAGATAGATGCCACCTCCCTGTTTTTGCTGATGCTGGCACAAATGACCTGCTCGGGATTGCGCATTGTATGCACCCTCAGTGAAGTCGATTTTGTTCAAAACCTTGTCTATTACATTTCCAGCGCCTACCGCACACCGGATTACGGCATATGGGAGCGCGGCAACAAGATCAATAATGGTCGAACCGAGATAAATGCCAGCTCCGTAGGCATGGCAAAAGCCGCTCTGCAGGCCCTGGATGGTTTCAATTTATTTGGTGAGCATTCAGACAAGCGTGCAGTGATTCATGTCATTGCGGACGCTATTTCCCAGGCCAGAACCACCCTCGCCTCGCTGCTGCCACGCGAATCCGTTTCCAAGGAAGTGGACAGCGCGTTACTGAGCATTATTGGCTTTCCTGCTTTTGCAGTGGGCAAGGAAACGCTTGCAACACAAACCCGCGACAAGATTCTTGCTATATTGGGTGGCAATTATGGTTGCAAACGTTTTCTCTGGGATGGTCACCAAACGGCGCTGGAAGATCCATCACGACTTTATTACGAACATTCCGAGTTGGCCAATTTCGAGCATATTGAATCCGAGTGGCCGCTGTTTTTTACCTATCTCTATATCAGCGCTCTTTTTGATGGTAGTGAAACCACCGCCAGACACTATCGCAAAAAACTGGAATCCCTGATGGTCCATAAAGACAGTTTTGGTTTGTTACCAGAGCTCTATTATGTGCCCAAGGAAAAAATCAACGCTGAAAAGCAGAATCCTCGTTCCCAGGAGCGATTGCCCAACGACAATATTCCTCTGGTCTGGGCGCAAAGTCTTTATTTGACCGGGTTAATGATGGATGAAGGCTTGTTGCGTAGCGATGACCTGGATCCGTTAAAGATGCGTCGCCGCTCTACCCGCTTTAATAAATCCCAGATTGCTCTGGTGGTATTGGCAGAGGACGAACAGGTCAAGCAACAGCTGGCGCGTCATGGAGTGCTTGCGGAAACATTGCAGGAAATCAAACCAATTGCTGTTGTACCCGCGCCAGCATTGGTAGAAGCCTACGCTCATGTGGGAGCCAATGAATCACAGGGATTAACTGGCCGCCCTCGCCGCCGCCTGCAAAGTCTTGCAACATCCCAGACTTATGAAATAAACAACAAGATTTACCTGTGTCTTTCATCTCTGCAAAGCGAAAAATCTGATTACCGCATGTTTGATGCAGAACTGATGAAGGAAATTCTTAGCCAGGAACTGGCTTATATTTTTAAGCACTGGCTCAGCCATGAAGTGGCGGTATTTACTCTGCTTATCGACCGGCAGTTGGCGCAGGTACCCAATGCCAAACTTCTTTTTGAAAATCTGCGCGAGCTGCAGTTGCGCACCCAGTTTTCTTATGTAGGTTATGCATCTGCCAGCCTGGCTTATCGCGCGTCACGGGTAATTCAATTGCGCATTCCCACTGTGCATGTACAGTCACGCACCTCTTCTTCTGTTGCCAATGAGGCACGCCAATCCATTCTGCCGGAACAGCTACTGCCCGCCGCATCAAAAATACTGAAAAATATTGAATCTGAAAGTGACATTATCAGTTATCGCAAGTTGGTTTCCTTCATGGAGGGAAAGTCTCTTGATGACCAAATAGGCATTCATGGCCACTCTGTTCTGGTAAAAGATTTTCTGGGTGAAATCTATCTGATTTCCCAAGAGAGAAACTTTTGGCTGTTGGCGCGATTCTGCTTTTCACGTCTGAATTATGATCCTGCTGATATCATTGACAGCTTGACACTTATGGCATCCAGAAACCTGTCAGTCATTGTGGGTGATAACAACTTTACCGAAATCAAGATTGATCGCTCTTTTGCCAATGAAAGTTTCAATGAAGGCATCAAAGAGAATTTCCCGGACTTGCTTGAGCGCACACTGGTGCTGGAATTGTTATCAGATATTGGCTATCTGATTCGCATTGAACCTGTGCTATTCGAGGGTTTGAGGTCGATTCAGCTGCGTAACTTCATGATGCTCTATGCCCTGGATAAGGGCGATACAGATGAAGTGAGTATGCTGGAATGGCTGGGGCTTCAGTCCCCTTCCCAATTGTTGCGTAAGCTGCAGAATATTCTCGCTTCGCGCAAGCGTGTATTTGCCCAGGGCGTCAATCATGTTGCGCCCTATCGTATCTTCCATGAAATAGATCTTGCCGAAGGTGAAATGGCGGATGCGGTTAATACAGATTGGCTGGAATGGCGACTGGCGCGAGGGCTGATCACTCATTTTGATGACCATTTCTTGCGCGATATCTGGCATAGCCTGATGTTTGTTCCTCAACTGGTGTTTGGCGATGCCCACTGTTCGGATTTTGTTCTGGATTGCGAGCTGGTGCGCAGTTCCATGACACCAGGGGAAACCAGTTTTGCTCATTTGATTGATCACCTTACCCATCAGTTGCATCCCGCTTATTACAAAAGTGCCGTTGTTGAGGCCCTCTATGCTTTTACCCAGTTTTGTGTGAACAATCCTCAGGTACGTTTTACCAAACCATTGGTATTTTCCGAGGTACTGGAACGAGCGGCACAATTATTTGCCGGGGAACACAAGAATCAGACAAAATTGAGTCTGCGTTTTTTGGATGTGCTCATGAAGCAATCTCCCCATGTGATGAATCTCTATGTCACCTTGGTGTATGCAGAAATCACCCAGCCCTATTAGAGTAATCTTGAGTAAAGGGAGTTGATCCTGATTAAATGATGGGTAAGGTGCTAATCCGGTTAGTAAATAATGAGGAGTTTTGAGATGGACTCTACCAGTCGTCGACAGTTTTTGGCTGCGTCTACCCTAGTAGGTGCTGCCGCAATTTCAGGAGAGCTTATGGCCGTAGAAAGCAAGTCCCCTGCCCCAACTGCAAAAGAATCACTGCCCAAACTCGTACACCATGTGTTTTTCTGGTTGAAGAATCCGGGCTCGGCTGAAGACCGTGCTAAATTGATTGCAGGTATTAAAGCCCTGAGCGCTATAGAGACAGTTCGCGCCGTTCATGTGGGTATACCCGCGTCAACTGAAAAGCGCGATGTGGTGGACAACTCTTACGACGTTTCCGAACTCTTATGTTTTGATGATGTTGAGGGCCAGAATGTCTATCAGGTGCACCCCCTGCACCAGAAGTTTGTGGAAGACTGCTCCCACCTCTGGGCCAAGGTGGTCGTTTACGACACTCTGGCAGTCTAAGGATTGAAAAGATTAAGAGCGGCAAAAGCCGCTCTTTTTATATCTGCCAAATAGCAATTATTTACAGCGGCTTCTTAAACATCCCAGAGATGCCAACAACAGCAGCAGGTATCCGGCGCTTCCGCCACCACTGCCGCCCCCTCCGTTGCCGCCGCCAGTGCCGGGGTTATTGTTTTTCGGGGTGATGGTCTTGGGATTGAGACTGTCGGCTGTATCCGGACTGGAATTGAGTACAACAATATTGTCAATCATGGCCAGATGGGAATCATCTATCTTGCCACTTGTGTAGTCGCGTAGAGGCAATTCCGTAAGAGCTCCTCCGGCATTGATTTTTTTCAGCGCAGCTATGGCGTCCACTATGGCCATGCCATTGCCAGTAACCTGACCAAACACAGTAAAGCCGCTATTCTGATAGTCCAGATTGGCACTGTTATCGGACAGATTGATAAACCACTGACTGGTTGCACTGTTTGGATTGTTGCCCAGTTTTGCCATGGCAATAGTGCCACGCACGTTGGAGAATTTTGGCTCGTTGACAACCGGCGCGTTGGTGGTGATTTGGACCAGGGGTACCATGGCAGTAGAGTTGTCGTCGAATTTGAACCCCCCTCCCTGAATAACAAATCCGGCCACTGATCTGTGAATAACCGTGTCTTTATAGGCCCCAGCATTCACATAGGCCAGGAAGTTTTCCACGGTTTTAGGTGTGTGTTTGTCAAACAGGTTGATTTCAAAGTCGCCCAATACAGTTTGAATCTGTACTGTGGTGGCCTGCGCAAAACCGGCTGATGCCAAAAGTCCCAATGCGAGGGCACATTTTTTTACGGCGGGGAAAAAAGAAAGACTTGGGCGTATGTTGATCATAAATTATTCTGTCCTGCGGGAGAGTTGTAAACGTTCCCCATGGTAAAAGCCGACCAATCCGGAAACAAGACCGCAGGGGAGAATAATTGTTAGTAATTTGTAACCTACCTATTCGCTGCTGTCTTCCTTTTTGATCCAGCGCCCCTGTTTAGGGACTACCTCAAATCTCGCCCACAGTCGAAACTCGTCGCGGCGACATAGTCCTGTATCATAGGCTCCAGCACCGGCAAGGGTTTTGTAGATGATCTTGTCGTTGTCTTTACCACTGTTTTCCTCGGCATCCAGCACCTGCCGCACACTCCACAGGGCACCGAGTTTGCCATTACTGTAAAAGTGTCCTGCCTGAATAGTCTTCGGGTGAGTGATATTTTTCTCGGCGTGTTGCTTGGCCAACTCCAGCAGTTCACTCAAACCTTCGGCTGTAACGTCAATGTAGGAATCCAGTTGCTGCATGGCTGCCGCAAAATCTTCCTGGGTTAGTTCAAATTGTCGATCCGCTGCCCGCGTTTCCTTGGCCGGTTTGTGCCGCCTTGCCCAGTGGGCCGGGTAGCGTCGCCAGGGGAAAAGTGCGTTAAAGAGCACAGCCATGGAGAAAATAGCGAGCACGTTGATCAATATTGGCGAAAGCAAAAAGCCGTAGTCAAGGTTGTGAATTTCCGAACCTCCTATTACAGCGGTAAGTGCTGTGGCACCACCCGGCGGATGAATGCATCTGAGGTAATACATGGCACCTACAGCCAAACCAACCGACAGAGGGCCTGTGAGCAGATGATTGCCCAATAATTGATAGCAGGAGACACCTATAAAAGCTGACACCAGATGGCCGCCAACCAGAGCCCAGGGTTGAGACAGCGCCCCGTGAGGAACAGCAAAAAGCAGTACGGCGCTGGCCCCCATGGAACTGACCATCATCACGACGGTGGTACTGCCAAGCGGTGTAACACCCAGACTCCAGCAGCTAACCAGGTAAACAGCCATTATGCCCAGCAGGGCTCCAGCAGCAGAGATGACTTTTTCGTTGTGGCTGGTCGTATTGCGTTCCAATCCCAAAAAGAGACGGGCTTCATTGAGCCATCTGGCGATATGACTTTTCATTGTGGCGAGACGCTCATTGCGGGGCTTCCTCAAATGGGGCGGTATGCTAAAGCCTGACCCTTGTCGGCGCAAATTGTCTTGACGCTATCTGCCAATCGGAAGGACACTTTGCCCATGTCCAGATCCCTGAAAAAGCTGCTGATACTGCTCTTGTGCCTTTGGCTGCCGGCACCGGTTGCGATCGCCTCTCTGTTGCCATGCCATATGGCAAACAAAAGTGATCACGTGCAACTGAAACCCGTGGAGCATTCGGGTTGCGACAGTCACCAGAAGATGAAACTGGCGGAAAAACCGCAGATCAAGGTGCAGGATTCAGCCAGCCAAGCCACCTGTGATCACTGCCAGACGACTTGTCAGCCAGCCCAGGGATTGGTGGTTGCCCTTGTTGTGTCGCGTGCTTTGCTGGTACATCCCGCACATATCCCCTATGTTTCCCCTCTGCATTCCTTTCCCTTTCTCGAGCAGCCACAGCGACCGCCCCAAGCTGCTTGATAGCTTTTTAATTACTTTAATAAAACCACTTAACCGATTGTTTTAAAATCTATTTATGGAGAAATCCATGAGCCATCATATATTGCGGCTAGTATTGCCGGCTGGTGCCATTTTGCTGTTTGCCTGTGCCAGCCAGCCACCGGATCGCCCTTCGTCACTGGAGCAATTACAGCTCAGCCTGCAACAGAACCAGAGCCAACTGGCTCAGGTCAATATTCAACTGGACGAAGCGGCCAGGCTGGCACGGGTGAATGCATTGACGAGTCAGTTACTGACTCCGGCCTTGGGTCTTGAACTGCTACTGATCAATAGCCCGGCCGTAAGGGCAGATTTGGCATCCTTGGGCATTGCCGACGCCCGGGCGCTGCAGGCGGGGCTGGTGAGCAATCCGCAACTGAGTCTGGCGGCCCTCAGACCTCAGGGGGGCGGTCGTTGGCAGCTGGATACCGGAATCAGCCAGAGCCTGCTCAGCTTTCTTACCCGTCCTTTACAGAAATCCCTGGCGGAGGCGGAACTCAGGGACGCCCAGTTGCAGGTCTACCGAGGTTTACAGAGTCTCTTTGTGGATTTCTACCGGGAATATTTTGCGGTTCAGGCCGCCCAAGAGTCGCTGACGTTGGCGCAACAACAGCTGTTGGCGGCAGAGGCAGCTGACAGCCTTGCCCAGAGTTTGCTGGATGCAGGCAATCTATCGGAGCGTCAACGGCTGGAACATCGGCTGCTCATGCAACACCAGCAGCGCCAAATGCAGATGGCGCAAGCCGAAGCCAAGACAACAGAGCTGAAACTTCTGCTGCTTCTGGGCCTGGATGGTCAGGGTCAAGTAATACTGCCCTCGCGGTTGCCGCGGCTCCCAGTTGCTGACTCCTTCAACAAAGAAAATCTCTATATCAAGGCTGTGTCCCGACGTGCCGACCTGCAGCTGGCGCAGGCCGAAGTGCATCGACAGGAACGATTGCTCGCCTACCAACAAAAGCTGGGCGGCTTCTCGCGTTTGACTCTGGGATTGGAATACGAACGGGAAACCGATGGTGGTTACAAGCTGGGACCTGAGCTGGGGATCAGCCTGCCCCTGCTGGATCGCGGCCAATATTCCCTTGAGCAAACCCGAGCAGCGTTGGCAATGGCCAGAGCGCGCCTGCAGCAGGCAGAGCTGGAAACCAGAACAGAGCTGGATCAACAGCTATTGGAAATGGAAACTGCCCTGCTCCTTCATCAGCAACTACAGGAACAAAGCCTGCCGCTACAACAAAAAGTGCAACAGCTGCTGTTGCGCGAATACAACTACATGCTTGTCAGTGGTTTTGATTTGTTGCAACGGAAAAGAGAAGAATTTGTCCTGCAGCAACAAAGCCAGGAAGCACTGCAAACCTTTTGGCAGGCGCGTGCACAAATTTCGCTGATTTCAGGAGAGCCCCTGATTGTCCGTTTTGAAAATCCCACGCGGGAAGATCATCAAGATCACCCACATTCTCATCATCATGGAGCTCATTGACATGATTAATCGTCGCCAACTTCTGCTGAGTTCTGCTGCCGGGTTAATGGCAACAGGTTTGGTCAGCCGCGGTTTTGCCAGTAACTTCCAGGCACAGCAACTGCCTTCCACGAATCTGCAAAAAACGCCGGTGACACAGGCGGGCTATCGGCCGGTGATTACTCCCAATGGCCGCACTCTGGGTTACAGGCTGAACAACGGCGTTAAGGAATTTCATCTGATCGCCGAGGAAATCGAGCACGAATTCGGCCCCGGTACCAAAATTAAGGCTTGGGGTTACAACGGTTCCACACCTGGCCCCACGTTGGAGGCAGTTGAAGGTGATAGAGTCAGAATTTATGTCACCAACAAATTGCCCGAACACACCAGTATTCACTGGCATGGATTCCTGCTGCCCTGGGGCATGGATGGCGTTGCTGGCTTGACCCAGCCCGCCATTCAGCCTGGAGAAACCTATGTGTATGAATTCACCCTTCAACAGCACGGTACCTACATGTATCACCCGCACGCCGATGAAATGGTACAAATGGCTATGGGCATGATGGGTATGTTCATTATTCATCCTAAAGCATCAGAATCATATCCAGTGGACAGGGACTATGTATTCCTGTTGCACAACTGGGCCGTGCATCCCGGCACCTACCGCCCAGATCCGAGTGTGATGCAGGAGTTTGATCTCTGGACGATGAACAGCAAGGTATTTCCCTATATTCAGGCTATGGTGGCTCAAACAGGTGAACGGGTACGCATTCGTCTGGGCAATCTTTCCATGTGGAATCATCCCATTCATTTGCACGGTGTCCAGTTTGAGGTGACAGGCTCCGATGGCGGCCGCTTGCCTCCCGGTCAGTGGCGCCGGGAAGTCACGGAAATTGTCGGCGTTGGGCAAACCCGGGACATAGAATTCTCCGCAGTACCCGGCGACTGGGCCTTTCATTGCCATATGAGTCATCACACCATGAACGCCATGGGACACGGAATCGCCAATACACTGGGGGCTAGCCAGGTAGGAACAGAGAAAAAAATTCGCCAACTGGTACCCGGTTATATGGCCATGGGTGAAAAAGGCATGGCGGAACATCAAAGGCATACGGATTCAGGCCATATGTCCGGACCGGAGAATACCCTGCCCATGATGATGGGCAATGGCCCCTATGGACCACTGGAAATGGGCGGCATGTTTACGCTGATCAAGGTTCGCGATCGTCTGGATGCTGATCCCGGCTGGTATCAGCCGCCACAAGGCACCCAGGCACAGCGAGTGACCATGCCAACAGACTTGCCACTGTAACCAAATGACACACAGGGATGTGCACTTTGACATTTTGCGCGGATACAATAATTTTCGTCTGCTGTTGATCAGCAGTAAAAATCGCGGTGCTTTTGTCAATGTCAAAACACGCGATGATTTTCATGTTTTCAAGGCCGGCAATGGCGCGAACTGGACAGATACGCGAATCCTGCGCGTCGATGGGATAAAGGTAATCACCGCAGTAAACTTTGACAGCCTGTTAAAAATGCTGGTGGCCGGAAGATTCGATTATATTTCTCGCGGTTCGCACGAAATCCACTACGACGTTCAGACTTACGGTAGTCTTGGCTTTCCGGTGGAGATAGACGGATCCATTTTGCTCCAATATCAGAGACCGGTGAGCTATAACTTTCTGGTAAACCCGCAAAATAAAAAGCTGGCGGAACGTTTAACTGCAGGCCTGCAGATGGCAGAAGCAGATGGCAGTTTTATCCGATTGTTTAATCGCATCCCTGCGTTTCAGCGAGCTACAGCCGAACTGGCGAAAGAACGGGTTAAAATTACTATCGACAATACCCAGATATTTTTACCTGAGGACTAGCCTACTTTTTTCTGTGCTGTTTTCGCCGCACAAATCTGATTATGTAAAACAGGAAAATCAGACCAAAGCTCCATGGCAACAGATAGGCCGTAGCCGTGATCAGCGAAGCGATAGCTTCCGACAAATTATCAGTAAATTCTGCCAGTGCAATTCTGATGGGTGACAGGACGCCAGTTTCCCTCTCAACTCCCATGTTGATATTGAGAATATCCTGTTCCAATCGCTGATAAAGGGCAGCTTTCTCTCCCTGCGCAAATTCCAGTTGGGATTGAACTTCGGCCAGCTTCTCGGCGATTTTAATCAGGGAATCGACATTATTTTCCGAATTTTGCTCCAATTGCTGCAAGCGATCACGGTAGGATTGCAGCATCTCAAGCCGTTTGGCGTTATCTGCCACTGCATCTGTCAGATCTTCTGCTGTTGTAGATTGTTCGGTGATCTTCCCCGAGTCTCCCATTAGTGCCACAAAAGGTGCTACTGCCTCAGGCGCCAGTCTGAGACGGATACTGGCGTAACCATGTTCTCCACCACGAATTGATGATTGCAGTACCGCACACTGCCCCACCTGATGGTTAATACAGGTGTTGGTAATTTTCTCAAAAGTGGATTGCAGCTTGTCCTCTGTCAACTGCAGATGAACCCAGTGTTCATAGGCCAAAAAAGGATTTTTGCCTCGTTGAACACTGAAATCAGAAGTAAGCTGCTTTCCTGTCCATTCTTCTGTCGTAGAAGCGAATTTTTGATCGCAAGCATTTAAACTGAAAAGAGCCAGAATCAGCAGTATTGTGCGAAGGAACATAGAGACTCCGTTAGTTTGTTGAACCACCCTATTCCGCTTGTGCAACAGCACCAGATTCCGGCGCCTTGATTTGAGAACGTCGACGGCGTAAAAGATAAATACTGCCCCCTGCCATAAGCAACAATGCCAACCCCAGCAATGGACGGAATACCAGCCAGGCGATGGCAATGGTGATAAAGGTCAGTGTCAACGACAACAGGAAGGCGACCAGTGTGGTCCCCATCGCAACCACATTGCCGATAAATGGCACAACATCAGCCAATACGCTCAAGGGTTTAAACAGCAGGGAAAGCCCCACAAACATCATGAAAAAGCTCACACCCCTCAGCAGCCAGGTGCGAAAAACATTCGCTTCATGAGCCTTCGCAAAAAGCGCCTCGGCGCTGTGGACGCCGTTGGTGATAAACAGAATCTCTTCTCCATTGGTAGTGACATAGGCTTCAAAAGAGTTGTTGATCTGCCTTCCGACAAGGCTGATTTCCTGAGGTTCCAGCAGGTTATAGCGAATGCGCATATCCCCCGTCTTGGGATTGTCAGGATCCTTGCCGTGATATAAGAGATCACCCATATACTGAAACTGCGTCTGAAGCTTCTCGTCGAGCATTTCAGGGGTAACTGTCAATGGCGCGCCATCGTGCAGATGCGCTATATGATAGGAAGTCAATTCAAAGGCGCCAAAACTGGCCTTATCAGCCAACCAGCGATTGCTCTGATAAGGCATGGTTTGGGGATTTTTATGTCCAGTAGGCACTTTGAATTCAGAACTGCGAATCAGCTTGTCGGACCAGTCAAGTTCATAAGTGTAAGTAGTGGTGGTATCTGTACTGCCGCCGAGATTTTTCTCCTCGGTTTCAGATTTGTGCTCATGCCATTGATACATTTCAACATAACGATCCAGCCTCAATCCCTTGAGGGAGACACCTAATTGGTTGTCAGTCAGTATGGCGTCGGTGGACGCAAAGGCGGTTAGATGTACCAGTCGACCGTTGTTGGCAGGATCAATCTGATCCGGGTTGACGGAAACTACCATCCCTGCTCCTTCATTCAATGCTTTGGCCCGTTTTACTGCCTTGCCCTCATTCCAGAATATCAATGGAAAGGCCAAAATCACTAAAATACATCCCACCAGAATTCCTTTAATGGAATCGAGGATACGGCTACCCCATCCGGTATGTACTTTTTCTGTATAGGTCATGAATAGCTCCTGTTATTGGTTTTATGGGTGTAATGGTGGTTACTGCATTTGCCGTATCAAGCGCCAGGCGAAACCTGTAAGCAACAGCACAGCTGTAATTAATGTTATCCAGAAAAGAGTTATCTTCCAGTCAGGTCTGCTGGTTCTGATGGCAGGACGCAGATCTTCTGCAAATAACGGACTGACTTCAACTGATTGCCAGTCAGGCTGGTGATTGCCGAGGATCTGTTGAAAAATCTGCGCCTGAATCTGGGGGTAGTTATTGGGATTGCTGGGATCAACTGCCACTCGATAAGGGGCAAAAGGACTGGCGATAAAACGCAAGACCTGTGCCGGATAACTCAAGACCAGTTCGGGCTGCAATTGATCGCGGTAAGACTCATCCATTTCCAGTCGCCAGAATCTATGACTATTGGCGCTCAGGCTCAAGTCGTCACTCTTTTGCCAGCGATCCGCAACAGGTGTATTGAACCAAAGGCCACGGTGTACCAACTGCCAATCCAGAGAATTTTTGGCGCGAGTATAAAGAGCAATGTTACCGGAATAGGACTTTTCCCCCAGATTCAGCGATATCTGGCTAATGGGTAATAATTCCTCGCGTTCAAATTCCCAGGCTGCAACAGCAGCAGCTTTTAGATTCTGACCTCTGGGGACAACAGAAACCTGACTGCGGGAAGGCGTGCCTTTTATGGTCCAATAATCTCTGGAAGGCTGTTGCATCTGCTCAACTTCAGCTTCCAGATACAAGCCCGCAATAGTCAAGGGCTCAGGTTTTTCCACCAAGCTGAGTTTCAGGTAATGCCAGGCACCTGGCGATAACTTCAGCGGAATACGATTCTGATATAGAGACTGATCCTTGTCGTGCAGACGTACTAACGCGTGTTCGGCCAAGGGGGTCCATTGTTGTAGATCCTGGGAACCGGCGATTGTCATTTTGCGGTAATGATCTGCCTCTTCCTCTGGCCACTCGATACGCAAATGAGTGACGGGATGTTTCAGGTCACGAATATCCAGCAGATAGAAAGTCGGAGCTACAGGATCGCGAGCCTGCTGTTTGTCTATCTCGATACGTATTTGACGTTGATCCAGAATAATGGTGGTGCCCTGATCAAGTCTTGATTGCCCTGTATCAGACTCAATCGTAACCGGGTAAAAGCCCACGCGAGTAGATGCTGTGCCAGTGAATGTGATTTCCTGCCTGGGCTGAATAGTAAATGGCAAGCGATTGCCTTGCTCGTCCACTAATACCAAATCGCTTAGGTTGCTGCGTTGCGAGAGACGATAGATGTCCGGCCCCAGTTGCAGCTCCACAGCTGCCTCTGGTTTGGCATTTATGTGAAACAGAGGTACAGCCTCGCCAGCCCGGCCCGGATCAGCAAGACAGATAGCTGCAAGTGCCAGCAGCCAACGCGTAGCTTTCATCAGAGTTTTTCCTCAGCCTTTTTGGGAATGGGTGAGAGGTATCCGATCAACAACATCAATCCACCTACAGCCATAAAGGAAATCACGCGCGCTAGCGTTCCTGTACCACTCAAATCCCGCGTAAACAGCTTGAGTACAACCAATCCCAACAGGCTGGCACCAATAATCCACAGGTGTCTGTCTTGTTTGATTTGCGAGATGCGCATGACGGCCAGTGCACAGAGACTCCACAAAATAGAGAGTGACATTTGCACCAGATCCGAAGCCCAGAGAACCTCAGCGCGATAGACTACGGGTTCATAGTGATGTATGGCTCGCATCACTACCAGATTGATCCAAATAAATCCTATTCCTCCCAGCAGACCATAACGCTGGTTTTGAGGAATGACATTCAGATTGCAAAGATTTCGCACAATGGCATAGCCGAGAAGAACAAGAGCTGCCGCCTGTGCCAGATCCAGCGGATTTAATACTGGCAAATAAGGACTGGCAGGACCGCCCAAACCACTTGCCTTGATAAACCAGACAACCAGACCAAACAACGCCGGTACAGGCATCCATACTCGGTAAGCCGTATTGAATTGATCAAAGGGCCAGCGCGGACGATTGACAAAAATCATCAGCAACAGCAAAGGCAGAGCAAGTGTCAGCAACCACAGGAGCGTCTTGCCTGTTTCCGTCCATCCTTGACCCAGACTGAACCAGAACTCGCGCAAATGCTCCTGCCACCAAAGAACTTCCAGTGCCAGCACCAACCACAGAAGCCAGATGCCCAATAAATGCCAGGAGCTGGCCAAACGTACTTTGGTTTCATTTTTCTGCCGCCACAGTACCCAGTAGTGGCAACAGATGAAGGTCGCAATTCCCAACCAGCCAAAATTAACCAACGGATGGAAACTGTAACCAATGAGCGCAGCTTCTCCGAGACAGCGCATAAGCCAGAAAGCCATTAATGGCAACAACCAGAAACCAGTACGTCCCAGCAGTGGCCAAACCAGACGCTGACTTGTCCATACCAGCACAGAAGTCGATGCGCTGATAAACAAGGTGTAGAAACCGAACATATGGTCGTCGCGAACAAATTCTGACAGTTCCAGATAACCTGCCAGCATCCACCAGAGCCAGGCGATAAACAGAGTCGCAGGTTCCAGCAGCTGCGCTTCCTGTACAGCTTTCTCCTTGTAGCGGGCCAGGAGTCGGGCCATGCTCAAGGCTGTACCCGCCAGAATAGTCAGACTAATGAAATCGCTCGAAATCAACGGCCAGGGGCCTGTGCGCAATCCCGCTGCCGCCCATTGAAAAACCAAAGAGCCGGCAGCAGCCAGATACAACAGATAGGATGCAACACGTGGCAGCCAGCGCTCCTGACGAAGTCCCACCCACAGCAGGCCTACGGCTTCAAGCGCCCAGGTTGCAGAGGTCCAGCGTGCATCCAGTGCCAGAGGAATGGCCAGAGTGGCAAAGCCCACACCCAAAGCAATAAAGGATTCGCATAACATGCGGTGGGTTTCGCGATAACGGCTCCACAGGAAACGCGCAAGCAGGAGATATACGGCAGCAAGTATCAAGGCGCTGATGCTTAAACCGTACTCGGTGTGTTGCAGCAATTTGACCTGCAAACCAAAACCTACGATAGGCAGCCCAAATACCAGACTGCCGTCTACCAAGCCCGCCAGCTTGGGTGGTTGCTTTAGCGAAAAGAGCACAGATACGCACAGGTAGAGCGCGTAGAAAGCCACAAGAAATGGCTGGGTGCTGGAATAAAATTCTGGCTGGTAACGCAACACGCCCCAAGCTGCGGTGATCACAAAAGTAAAAACAAAACCTACCCAATTAAGCAGCTGCCAGGTCTTGACCCAGGCCACCGCCAGAATGCCCAGATTCAACACCAGATAAAAACTGAAGAGCGCCATATGGCTGCCGGAGCCGTCAGAGGTGAGTATGGGTGCGAGAAAACCACCTGCACTGGCCATAAGTGCCAACACCTGGGCATTTTGCAGCAGAGCCAGAAGAACGCCCAATGCCACCACCAGCAGCATGATTGACAGTGCGACACTGGCAGGCAGCAAGTGATACAACTTGAGTGCAGCAAAAACAGTGAGGTAAAGAGCTGCTATACCACCGCCCTGCAAAACCTGACCGTACCCTCCTTCGCGATTGCGGGTTTTCCAGCCCAGAATCAACAAGCCCAAGGCGATCAGAGCCACGGCGCTAAGACGCAGCTCCAGCGGGAAGTAGCCTTCACTTGCTGCGTATTTCACCAGGAAGGCCAGACCAAAAAACATGACCACCATGCCCACACGCACTATGGGATTGCCCTTGGTAAAAAACCCCACTATGGATTCAAAAACCTTGTCAATGGCATTGGGTTGCGGAGGTTGACGCTGATACACAGGCCGCGCCTGAGCAGGCCGAGGTTGCGGCTTGGGTGCCTGAGTTGTTGGAGGAGTTGGCATCGCCGCAGGAATCGGCGCTGCAGAAGGTTTGGGCGTGTCAGGAATAATCGCCTGAGACGCTGGAGCAGAAACCACAGGTTTGGGAGGTGTTTGCGGTTGCGCCACTTTGGGCACTGGCTCAGCAACCTGAGCAGCGGAATCAGGCTTGGACTCTTTAACCAAAGATTGAGCCTTGAGCTCATTCAAATCTCTCTGCAAACGATTGATCTTGTCCGACAGAGTAACGAATTGGCTCATCAGAAAACCAATGATCCCACCAGCGAGCCATCCCCCCTGCCCCAGGCTGATCGCCCCCAGAACAACTCCAGCAAAAATAAAGATCATTGTAACAAGCATGGTGTGAAGTCCTTCATCGTTATGGCTGGTCCACCCCGTATGAGACGCAAGGCGTAAATTGTTCGGCAGAATAAGGCGGGCATGGAGAATTGTCCATGTGAGAAGAGAAGTGCTAAAAGGTGATACCTGACGTGGTATATGGCACAACTGCTGGCCCGACAGAGGATCTGGTTCTAAAATGCCAACCCCCACAAAGGCAGTAGTCCATGGCGAAGATTCCCACACTGACCCCTATTGAATACCTGGCCGATTCCAGTCACTGGTTTCGAGCTCTGCGCCATTTACCCCATCCTGTCTGGCTGGATAGTTGCCGCCCGTTCAGTCTCTACGGGCGTTACGACATTCTTGCGGCTGATCCGGAAATACTGCTCACCACTAGGGGACAAACCAGCCGAATTCTCAAGGGAAACCAGCTGTTACTGGAAACCGATGAATCTCCTTTCAATCTGATTCGCCGTTATCTGCCCACAGGCTACCAACCCGGCCATCTGCCTTTTTGCGGCGGAGCCCTGGGCTACTTCAGTTATGACCTGGGCAGGCGCCTGGAAAATCTACCCAATCTGGCCGTTCAGGATATTGAACTGCCCGATGGGCACCTTGGCATCTACCCCTGGGCCATTGTTCAGGATCATGAACAGCAGCAGGCTTGGCTAGTAGAGTTGTCGGGTCTTGGCAACGCAGCAAAAAGCCGGCAACGACAGGTGTTTCACGACTTAAAGCAAAATATTAAGAGTTGCGATAAATCGTTTAAAATCAATAGGTTCTATAGTAAAGTTAATGCAAATATATATGCCAAAGCATTTGAGAAAATTCAGGATTACATACAGGCGGGCGACTGTTATCAGGTGAATTATGCACAGAGATTCAGTGCCAGCTTTGAAGGCGATCCCTTTGACGCCTATCTGGCGCTGCGCGCTGCCTTGCCCTCCCCCTTTTCGGCCTACCTGGAAACAGAACAGGGGGCGGTGCTGAGTCTGTCACCAGAGAGATTCATTCAGGTAAAAAATGGCATAGCCCAAACCCAGCCGATCAAGGGCACCATAGCCCGGGACCCGGACCCGGAAGCTGACGCCCGTAATGCTGACCTACTGCAAATCAGCGCCAAGGACAGGGCCGAGAATCTCATGATTGTGGATCTGCTGCGCAACGACCTCAGCAAACACTGCCAACAGGTATCCGTCCCTGCCCTTTTTGCCCTGCAAAGCTTCGCCAATGTGCACCATCTGGTGAGCACTGTCAGCGCACACCTCAATCCCGGCGTGGATGCCTTGCAGGTGTTGGAGGACTGTTTTCCCGGCGGCAGCATTACCGGCGCGCCCAAGATTCGCGCCATGGAAATTATTGAAGAACTGGAGCCTGTCCGTCGATCGGTTTACTGCGGCAGTCTGGGGTATCTCAGCGCCTGCGGTCAGATGGATACCAATATTGCCATTCGTACTCTGGTGGCCGATCGCGGACAACTGCATTGCTGGGGCGGTGGCGGTATAGTGGCGGACTCCATTGCCACTGCCGAATATCAGGAGAGCCTGACCAAGGTGCGTCTACTGATGGAAACCTTGGAAAAACGCTTTGGCCAATGACCCGAATTCCAATCCCTTGCCCGAAAGGAACAGCCCATGTTGATACAAAATCACAGCATTGATCTCGAAACGCCAACCGGCACCATGCGTGTTTATGTCTATCGCCCGCTGGACACAACTCGTCAAGCCAACAGCAAATGGCCAGCCATTATTCTTTATTCGGAAATCTTTCAGCAGACAGGCCCCATCCGTCGCAGCGCCCAGATCATGGCGGGCCATGGATTTCTGGTACTGGTGCCAGAGGTTTTTCACGAACTGAATCCCATAGGCACTGTGCTGGGTTATGACGACGCCGGTCGTGACAAGGGCAATGCAGACAAGGTGGCAAAAACCCTGGAGGCCCACGATAGCGACACCCAAACCATGATTGATTGCCTGCAGGGGTTGGATTATTTCTCGGGCAAGATTGGCGCCATGGGTTTTTGTCTGGGAGGGGGCCTGGCCTATCGAGCTGCACTCAACCCGGCCATCAGCGCTGCCAGCTGTTTTTATGCCACGGATATTCACTCGGGCCTGACACCCTCTAACCCCGGGAATGAAAGTCTGACGCGCACC
>Ga0182793_1000473_pt1 | contig 31377 bp, 26 predicted proteins | sample Passage237A_FD_130498 | JGI IMG/M metagenome (GOLD analysis project Ga0182793, IMG submission 130498) | Cellulose adapted compost microbial communities from Newby Island Compost Facility, Milpitas, CA, USA - Passage2 37A (version 2) (version 2) ... | reverse complement strand
TGCCCTTGACCATCTTGCCCGGCACCATCCAGTTGGCCAGGTCGCCCCTGTCGGTGACCTGCATGGCGCCGAGGATGGCCAGGTCGATGTGGCCGCCGCGGATCATGGCGAAGGAATCGTGGCTGCCGAAGTAGCTGGCGCCGGCGCGCGCGGTCACGGTCTGCTTGCCGGCATTGATCAGGTCGGCGTCGACCTCGTCCTCGGTCGGGAACGGGCCGATGCCCAGCAGGCCGTTCTCGCTCTGCAGCCACACGTCCACGCCCTCGGGGATGTGGTTGGCCACCAGGGTGGGCAGGCCGATGCCCAGGTTCACGTAGGCGCCGTCGGTCAGCTCGCGGGCGGCGCGGGCGGCCATTTCGTCACGGGTCCAGGCCATCACTTGTTCTCCTGGCGCACGGTGCGCTGTTCGATCCGCTTCTCGGGCGTGGGGTTGTGGACGATGCGGTCCACATAGATGCCCGGCAGGTGCACGTGGTCCGGGTCGATCGCGCCGACCTCGACCACTTCCTCGACCTCGGCCACGCAGACCTTGCCGGCCATGGCGCAGGCCGGGTTGAAGTTGCGCGCGGTCTTGCGGAACACCAGGTTGCCGGCCTTGTCGGCCTTCCACGCCTTGACCAGGGACACGTCGGCCACCAGCGCGGTCTCCAGCACGTAGTGCTTGCCGTTGAACTCGCGGGTCTCCTTGCCCTCGGCCACCACCGTGCCGTAGCCGGTGGCGGTGTAGAAGGCCGGGATCCCGGCGCCGCCGGCGCGCAGGCGCTCGGCCAGGGTGCCCTGGGGGTTGAACTCCAGCTCCAGCTCGCCGGCCAGGAACTGGCGTTCGAATTCCTTGTTCTCGCCCACGTAGGAGGAAATCATCTTGCGGATCTGCCGGGTCTCCAGCAGCTGGCCCAGGCCGAAGCCATCCACGCCGGCGTTGTTGGAAATCACGGTCAGGCCCTTGGCGCCGGAGTCGCGCAGGGCGGCGATCAGGGCCTCGGGAATGCCACACAGGCCGAATCCGCCCACCGCCAGGGTCTGGCCGTCGGCGACCAGGTCGGCCAGGGCGGACTTGGCGTCCGGATAGAGTTTGGAAGCGGCCATGCTGTCCTCGTTGGGGTGACCTTCTGGGCCGATTCTAGCCACAGCATGTTGCGCCGCCACATGTACCTTCGGGCAGGTCCGCCCGGGGCCGGGGCCGCCCGCAAGCTGCCAGCGGCCTGCATTCGCCGGGCGCGGCCGGGGGCAGCTCGCGCCGGGCCGGGCCGGGCCGGTAGAATCGGAGGTCCGCCCCGTGCCTGCCACCGCGGCCGGGCCGCCAGACAGCCCCCTGAAGGAACCCCCGCACGATGAAGATCCTGGTCGCCTACAAGCGCGTCGTGGATTACAACGTCCGCATCCAGGTCAAGCCCGATGGCTCGGGCGTGGTCACCGAGGGCGTGAAGCTCTCGCCCAATCCGTTCGACGAGATTGCCCTGGAGGAAGCCCTGCGCCTGCGCGACAAGGGCATCGCCACCGAGGTCGTGGTCGCCACGATCGCCCCGGCCGACGCCCAGGCCCACCTGCGCAACGGCCTGGCCATGGGCGCCAACCGCGCCATCCACGTGGTCACCGACGCCCCGGTGCAGCCGCTGGCCGCCGCCCGCACCCTGCTCAAGCTGGTGGAGAAGGAACAGCCGGACCTGGTGATCCTGGGCAAGCAGGCCATCGACGACGACGCCAACCAGACCGGGCAGATGCTGGCCACCCTGTGGGGCCGGCCGCAGGCCACCTTCGCCAGCAAGCTCGAGGTCGCCGGCGGCAAGGCCACCGTGGTGCGCGAGGTCGACGCCGGCCTGGAGACCCTGGAAGTGGACCTGCCGGCGGTGGTCACCACCGACCTGCGCCTGAACGAGCCGCGCTTCATCAAGCTGCCGGACATCATGAAGGCCAAGAGCAAGCCGCTGGAGACCCTGCAGCTGGCCGAGCTGGGCGTGGACGCCGGCCCGGAACTGGCCACCACCGCCTATGCCCCGCCGGCCGGGCGCAGCAAGGGCGTGATGGTCAAGGATGCGGCCGAACTGGTGGCCGCGCTCAAGGCCAAGGGCCTGCTCTGATCCCCCCGGCCGCGCCGGCGCCATCGCGCTGCGCGGCACCCCCGAATCGCGGAGAACTGCTCCATGTCCAACGTCCTCGTCGTCGCCGAACATCTGGACGGCAAGCTCAACGCCTCCACCGCCCGCACCGTGAGCGCGGCGCTGGCCCTCAAGCCCCAGGCCGTCGACGTGCTGGTGCTGGCCGCCGACCCGGCCGCAGTGGCCGCCGAAGCGGCCCAGATCGCCGGCGTCAGCCGCGTGCTGGCCGTGGCCAACCCGGCCAATGCCCAGCCCATCGCCCAGGTGCTGGGCCCGCAGGTGGCCAGGGCCGCCGCCGGCTACAGCCATGTATTCGGCCCCTCCACCACCTTCGGCAAGGACCTGATGCCGGTGGTGGCCGCCCTGCTGGGCGTCAACCAGGTCTCGGACCTGATGGCGGTGGAAGGCGAATACAGCTTCAAGCGCCCGATCTACGCCGGCAACGCCATCATCACCGTGCAGGCCCCGGCCGGGCAGACCGTGGTGGCCACCGTGCGCACCGCCTCCTGGCCGGAAGCGGCCCGCGGCGGCAACGCCCCGGTGGACAGCCTGGCCATCGAGGCCGCGCTGCCGACCCATACCCGCTACGTCGGCCTGGCCGCCGGCGCCTCCGACCGTCCGGACCTGCAGAGCGCGCGCCGGGTCGTGTCCGGTGGCCGCGGCGTGGGTTCGGAGGAGAACTTCCAGATCATCTACAAGCTGGCCGACAAGCTCGGCGCGGCGGTGGGCGCCTCGCGCGCGGCGGTGGACGCCGGCTACTGCCCCAACGAGATGCAGGTCGGCCAGACCGGCAAGATCATCGCCCCGGAGCTGTACGTGGCGGTGGGCATCTCCGGTGCGATCCAGCACCTGACCGGCATCAAGGACGCCGGCACCATCGTGGCCATCAACAAGGACCCGGAGGCGCCGATCTTCGAGGTGGCCGACATCGGCCTGGTGGGCGACCTGTTCACCATCCTGCCGGAGCTGGAAGCGGCGCTGTAAGCGGCCCGCTCCAGGCACGACCCCAGAAAAACCCGGCGCAATGCGCCGGGTTTTTCTTTGCCCGCCGCATCTGCTGCCGGCGCACCGGCCCGGTGCAGCGCCTCCCTTCCAGCCGGCACTGTATTTGTGCATTCAGGCCAAGGATGGCAAAGTTCCCGGCCAAACCCGCTTCCCGGAGGTCCTGGGAGGGTTCGCGTGCGAGCCCGTTTCATCGCTGATGAAGACGCCAGCCCTGCGACACGCCCTGCACTACGTCCCCAGCTGGGGCACCCTGACCGCTGCGGCCGGCACGACCGCGCTCCTGTTCCGCTTCAGTGACCACTACCGGTCCCAGGACCTGCTCTGGCTGGCCCTGGCCTGCCTGTGCGAGCTGCTGGCGCTGGAGCTGCTCACCCGCACCGCCCTGGGCCTGCGCCTGCGCCCGCTGCGGCCCTTGGCCGCGCTGCTGCCGCTGGCCCTGGGCGCGCTGTACGTGGCCCAGCTGTATTCGGCCTGGCTGACCGGCGGCTTCCTGCCCCCGATCGCCTTCGCCAACACCGAGACCGCCGGCCTGATCAGCTTCCGCGGCGCCTATGTCTCGCTGGGCGGGTTCTGCGCGGCTTTCGTCGCCTGGGCGCTCTGGCGCATCCCCAGGCCCTCGCGCACCCCGGCCTGGATCCTGCCCGTGGGCCTGGCCCTGCTGGCCGGTCCTTACTGGCTGCTGGTGCGCGACCAGCCGCTGTCGCGCGGCATCGTGGTCGAGCGCGGCGAGGCCCCGCTGTCCTCCTTCGCCCACTCCTACCGGAAGTTCAGGAGCCTCAACCACGCGGTGCTGCTGGACTCGGCCCAGGCCAGCGCCATGCGCGCCCGCTTCCGCCGCCAGACCACCTACCAGGTCGGGTTCCCGGAGGAGCTGCGCCAGGGCATGCCGCGCCGGCCCAATGTCATCGTGATCTTCGCCGAGGGCATGTCGGCACGCTGGATCAATGCCTATGGCGGCATCAACCCGGAGCTCTCGCCGAACCTGGACCAGCTGGCCGGACGCTCGCTGGTATTCCGCAACTACTTCAACCATACCGCCGCCACCTACCGGGGCCTGCGCGGCCAGCTCACCTCCGGCCACCAGGAGCTGGGGGGGTACAACGAGGCCGGCAACGGCATTGGCCAGCGCGACGTCAGCGTCGATGTCCCCGCCGCCTCGCGGATCAGCCTGGCCGAGATCCTGCGCGCCCATGACTACGAGAGCCTGTTCTTCCTCTCCCAGGAGGGCTATCTCAACCGGATGCTGCAGACCCTGGGCTTCGACCGGGTGCTGGGCCGGGACTACCTCTACAGGACCCATCTGGAGGGCAAGCCCGGGGTGACCCACCTGCCGGCCTACCTGTCCGACGCCCACCTGTTCCAGGCCATGCTCGACGAGCTGGAGTCCCGCCGCGCCGAGCAGCCGTTCTTCGCCGCCGCCTACAACTTCGAGACCCATGCCTTCCTCGACGGCAGCCTCAAGTACGGCGACGGCAGCAACGAGATGCTCAACCGCTTCCACAGCTTCGACCGCGACGTGGGCGCGTTCCTGGAAAGGTTCCAGGCCAGCCCGCTGCACGAGAACACGGTGCTGGTGTTCACCAGCGACCACTCCACCCTGCCCGACCCGCATGCCAGCCGCGCCGATCCGGCCACCCCGGCGCACTTCGTCGACACCATCCCGTTGATGATCTACTGGAAGGGCGTGCAGCCGCGCACCATCGACGTGCAGGGCAAGAATTCGCTGGATTTCGCCCCCTCCCTGCTCGGCCTGCTGGGCGTCGGCCAGAAGGTGCACAACCTGTTCCTGGGCTGCTCCTTCTTCGAGGAATGCGGCCTGGACCGGATCTCCAACATCGGCAGCGAGTACTACCTGACCGAGGGCGGCCGGGTCTACACCGAGGCCGAGGTGCCGCCCGAGCGGGGCCCGGCCTTCCTCCAGGGCAAGGAGGCGGTGGAGGGTTTCAAGGCCCTGGACCTGGTGATCGACACCCTGGAATAGCCGGCGGCATCGCCGCCAGCCAAGGGTGGCACAGGCTCCCGGGCCACCTGCCCGTATAATCGCCCCCCACCCAGGACGGCCACCCCCGAATGCTGGACTCCCTCCAACGAGCCGGTGAGCCCACGGCAGGCCCGGCGCTGTGCGTCGACCTCGACGGCACCCTGCTCAATTCGGACCTGCTCTACGAATCGCTCCTGGCCCTGCTGGCGCGCAACCCGCTGTACCTGTTCCTGCTGCCGCTGTGGCTGCTGCGCGGCAAGGCCGCGCTCAAGCGCGAGATCGCCTCGCGGGTGGAGCTGGACCCGGCGACCCTGCCCTACAACCCGCAGGTCGTGCAGCTGCTGGAATCCACCACCCAGCGCCCACGGGTGCTGTGCACCGCCTCCGACCAGGCCCTGGCCGAGGCCATCGCCGGCCACCTGGGCCTGTTCGAGCAGGTGCTGGCCAGCGACGGCCGGCGCAACCTCTCGGGCACGCGCAAGGCCGAGGCCCTGGTCCAGGCCTTTGGCGAACGCGGCTTCGACTACATGGGCAATGGCCGGGTGGACCTGGCGGTCTGGGCCCGCGCCGCCGGCGCCTGGGTGGTCAATGCCGGCACCGGCCTGGCCCGCGCCGCCGCCGCCCGCACCACGCTCCACGGCCACTGGCCGGCGCCGCCACGGGCGCGCGCCTGGCTCAAGGCCCTGCGCCTGCACCAGTGGCTGAAGAACCTGCTGGTGTTCCTGCCGCTGCTGATGTCGCACCGCTTCATGGAGCCGGCGGCGGTGCTGCACGCCTGCATCGCCCTGCTGGCCTTCAGCCTGTGCGCCTCGGGCGTGTACCTGCTCAACGACCTGCTCGACCTGGCCCCGGACCGGGCGCACACGAGCAAGCGCAACCGGCCATTCGCCGCCGGCCGCCTGCCGCTGCTGCACGGCCTGCTGGCCGCACCGGCGCTGGCCGCCGCCGGCCTGGCCCTGTCGCTGGCCTGCGGCCCGCGCTTCACCGCGGTGCTGCTGATGTACTACGCGGTGACCCTGGCCTATTCGCTGAAGATCAAGCGCCTGGTGATGATCGACGTGGTCACCCTGGCCGGGCTGTACACCACCCGCATCATCGGCGGCGCGGTGGCCATCGGCAGCGCGCTGTCGTTCTGGCTGCTGTCCTTCAGCATGTTCATCTTCCTCTCCCTGGCCCTGCTCAAGCGCTATACCGAGCTGCAGGCGGTGCTGGCCAGCGGCCGCGCCCAGGCCAGCGGGCGCGGCTACCAGACCGAGGACCTGCCGCTGCTGCAGGCGCTGGGCGGGGCCGCCGGCTACATCGCGGTGCTGGTGATGGCGCTGTACATCAACAGCCCCGACAGCATCGCCCTGTACCGCCAGCCCAAGCTGCTGTGGCTGATCTGCCCGGTGGTCCTGTACTGGATCAGCCGCGCCTGGATGATCGCCCACCGCGGGCGCATGCACGACGATCCGGTGGTGTTCGCGGCCACCGACCGGGTCAGCCAGGCCTCGGTGGCGCTGTGCGCCGCGTTCCTGCTGGCGGCGATCTGATGGCAGCCACGGCCGCATCCTGGGGCAGGTATCCGCGCGCGGAGCACCGCCAGCTGCTGCCGCTGTACAGCCGCAGCGCGCCGCTGCCGGCCTTCGAGGGCACGGCCCTGCCGCATGGCAATGGCCGCAGCTATGGCGACAGCTGCCTCAACCCCGGCGGCACCCTGCTGCAGACCAGGCCGCTGGACCGCTTCATCGCCTTCGACCCGGCCAGCGGCCTGCTCGAGTGCGAGCCCGGGGTGACCCTGGGCGAGATCATCGACCTGGTCCTGCCGCAGGGCTGGTTCCTGCCGGTGACCCCCGGCACCCGCTTCGCCACCGTCGGCGGGGCCATCGCCAACGACGTGCATGGCAAGAACCACCACCGCCTGGGCAGCTTCGGCCACCACGTCCGCCAGTTCGAGCTGCTGCGCAGCGACGGCAGCCGGCGCATCTGCGCCCCGGGCGACGACTGGTTCGCCGCCACCGTCGGCGGCCTGGGCCTGACCGGACTGGTCACCCGCGCCACCCTGCAGCTGCGCCGGGTGCCCGGCCCGGCGCTGGAAAGCGAGAACATCCGCTTCGGCACCCTGGACGAGTTCTTCGCCCTGTCGCGCGAGTCGGCGGCCAGCCACGAATACAGCGTGGCCTGGATCGACTGCCTGGCGCGCGGCCGCAACCTCGGCCGCGGGCATTTCTCCCGCGCCAACCACGCCGCCCAGCTGCCGGGCGAGCGCCCGCCGGCGCCGCGCCGGCAGCTGTCCATGCCGCTGACCCCGCCACTGTCCCTGGTCAACGGCCTGAGCCTGCGCCTGTTCAACGCCGCCTATTACTGGCGCCAGCCGGCGCGCCACAAGCGCAGCGCCTGCCACCTGCTGCCGTTCTTCTACCCGCTGGACGGGATTGGCCAGTGGAACCGGATGTATGGCCCGCGCGGCTTCCTCCAGTACCAGTGCGTGCTGCCGCCGGCCGAGGCCGGCGCCGGGGTGGCCGCGCTGCTGGCCGAGATCGCCCGCGCCGGCACCGGCTCGTTCCTGGCCGTGCTCAAGGAGTTCGGCGGGCAGCCCTCGCCCGGCATGCTCTCCTTCCCGCGCCCGGGCACCACCCTGGCCCTGGACTTCCCCAATGGCGGCGACGCCACCCTGCGCCTGCTGCAGCGCCTGGACCGGATCGTGGACGAGGCCGGCGGCGCGGTATACCCGGCCAAGGACGCACGCCTGGCCCCCGCCTCCTTCCAGCGCGCCTACCCGCGGTGGCAGGATTTTTCCCGGTTCGTCGATCCCCGCTTCTCGTCCGGCTTCTGGCGCCGGGTCACGGAGACACCATGCAACGCATCCTGATCGTCGGCGCCACCTCGGCCATCGCCGAGGCCACCGCGCGCCGCCTGGCCGCGCGTGGCGCGCGGCTGCACCTGCTGGCCCGCAATGCGCAGCGCCTGGAGGAGATTGCCGCCGACCTGCGCACCCGCGGCGCGGCCGTGAGCACCGGCATCCTCGAGGTCAACGACGTGGCCGCCCATGCCGCGGCGCTGGAGCAGGCCTGGGCCAGCCTGGGCGGGACGGTGGACGTGGCCCTGCTGGCCCACGGCACCCTGCCCGACCAGGCCGCCTGCGACGCCTCGGTGGAGCTGGCCCTGGCCGAGTTCGCCACCAATGCCACCTCCACCATCGCCCTGTGCATCGCCCTGGCCCAGCGCCTGCAGCGCGGCGCCACCCTGGCGGTGATTTCCTCGGTGGCCGGCGACCGTGGCCGCGCCAGCAACTACCTCTACGGCAGCGCCAAGGCCGCGGTGACCGCCTTCCTCAGCGGCCTGGGCCAGCGCCTGCGCCCGCAGGGCATCAACGTGCTGGCGATCAAGCCCGGTTTCGTCGACACACCCATGACCGCCGCCTTCCGCAAGGGCGCGCTGTGGGCCAGCCCGGACCAGGTCGGCAAGGGCATCCTCCGCGCCATCGCCGCGCGCAAGCCGGTGGCCTACCTGCCCGGTTTCTGGTGGGCGATCATGTACGTGATCAAGGCCATTCCGGAGTGGCTGTTCCGCCGGATCAGGCTCTGAAGGCTTACGCCGCCGGGTGCTGGCGCGCCGCGCCGATCTCTGCTCCACTTGGGCCATGAACCACCGGCCCGTTCCCGTGCCCGAGGCCCGCGGCGCATGCGCCTGATCGCCGATTTCCTGTCCCGGCGCTACCTGCTGTTCCTGGTGTCCGGGTGCACGGCCTCGGCCCTGAACATCGTCCTTCGCCTGGGCTTTGGCCAGTTCATGGCCTACATCCCCTCCATCGCCCTGGCCTACGTCTTCAGCACCCTGGCGGCCTACCTGCTCAACCGCTACCTGGTGTTCAAGTCCACCAGCACCCGCTACCACGTCGAGGCCACCCAGTTCTACCTGGTCAACGTGGTCGGCCTGTGCCAGACCATCCTGCTCAGCAGCCTGCTGCTGTACCTGCTCCGGCAGCACCTGGGCCTGCCGCTGCAGTGGGCGCAGACCCTGGCCCATGTCGGCGCGCTGTCCACCCTGGCGGTGACCAGCTTCCTGCTGCACAAGCACTGGACCTTCGCCCCGGGCAAGCGCCCCTGAGGGACGAGGCGCCGGGGCAGGCGTTGACCGTGCCCCGCCCCCGGCCGGCAGCCCGCCGCCTGCGCTGGCGCATCCCACGTCCCGCCCATGGCCGGACGGCGGCCCCGGTTCCGTTTCCGCTTTTCAGGCCGTTCACCGCCGGGGCGCACCCGCCTGTATGCTCAGGCCGTGCCAGGTCCCCATCCAGGCCGCGGGACCGCGGCCGACCCTTGCCCGGCATCCCGCAGGACTTCTCATGGACAGAAGTGGTTCTCCGGCGCTTCCGGCCCCCGTCTCGCCCTGGGCGGTGGCCGCACTCATGCTCGCGGCCCTGGCCATCATCATCATCAAGGGCAATGGCGCCGCGCGCCTGCCGCAGCTGTGGGCCGAGGATGCGCTGGTGTTCTTCGCGCAGGCCCGCACCCTGGGGCTGGAGAGCAGCATCCGCCCGTCGGCCGGCTAGCTGCACCTGTTGCCGCGCCTGGTCGCGCTGGCCTGCGAACCGCTGCCGGCGCGCCTGGTCCCGGCGGTCTATGGCTGGACCGCATGCCTGCTCTCGGCCCTGTCCCTGGGCTATTTCCTGGTCCGCCTGGGCGATGGCCGGGCGCGGCTGATGGCGCTGGCGGCCAGCCTGCTGGCGCTGAGCAATGGCGAGGTGTACTGGACCATCCCCAACCTGCAGTGGCTGGCCCAGCTGTACCTGGTCGCCGCCTGCCTGCTGCCGGTGCCGGAAGCCGCACGCAGGCCGTGGCGCGAAGCCGTGCATGCCCTGCTGGTGCTGGTGGTAGCGCTGTCCGGCCCGTTCGCGCTGCTGGCCCTGGGCGTGCTGCTGGGAATGGCGGTCCTGTCCCGGCTCCCGGGTCCCTGGCGCGCGCCGGAGGCCACGGCCCTGGCAGGCCTGCCCCGCGCCCGCCTGCTCGCGCTGGTGCCGGGCGCGACGCTGCAGGCGGTGGTCATGCTCGCGGTAGGCAGCCGCCACGGCGGCTGGGCCTGGACCAGGCCCTGGCCGACCTGCACGAGGTGCTGCTGGGCCACACCCTGGGTTCGGTCCCGGTGGGGCCGCTGCCGGTGGCCCTGGTGCTGGTGGCGATGGCCGCGCTGTGGCTGTGGCAGCTGGGCCGCGAACCGGCGCTGGCCCAGGCGCGCCTGCTGCTGGGCATCGTCCTGGCCATGGGCCTGGCGCAGGCCCTGGCGGGCCACATCAAGGTCGATATCCCGCCCAGGCTGGCCGCCGGCGACCGCTACCTCTTCATGTTCAAGCTCGGCTTCTGGAGCCTGCTGCCCCTGCTGCCACCGGCCAGCCCGCGCCTGCGCCTGGTCCTGTGCGCGGCCGGGCTGCTGGCCCTGGGCGCGGTGGCCTGGCAGCACCCGCGCCAGATCCTGCGCCCGGCCCAGGCCGACCTGGAATGGGCCAGCTACGCCGATGCGATCGACCGCGGCGAGGCGGTGGAAGTGCCGGTGCACCCCCGGGGCTGGACCCTGCGCCTGCCCGCCTCCCTGGCACGGAATGAAGCCGGCCCAACCGCGCCAGCACCGGGTCATGGTCCAGACAGGTCCAGGCAGCCGATCTCCGCGACCCGTCGCTACCATAGGGCGCCCCACGCCGGCCTCCGGTACCGGCCGCGATGCCGGCGACCGGCCCGGGCATGGCCCGTCCCCAAGGATTCCGCATGCCTCCAAGTCCCCAGCGCTTTGTGATCGTTGGTGCCGGCCCGATGGGCCTGGCCGCCGCCGTGCACCTGCTCGACGCCGGCCACCAGGTCGAGATCTACGAGCGCGATGACCGCATCGGCGGCATGTCGGCCGCGTTCGACTTCGACGGCCTGTCGATCGAGCGCTACTACCACTTCATCTGCAAGACCGACTGGCCGCTGTTCGCCCTGCTGGACCGCTATGGCCTGGGCGGGCACCTGAAGTGGACCGACACCAGGATGGGCTACTACTACCAGGGCCGGCTGTACAAGTGGGGCTCGCCGCTGGCCCTGCTCTCCTTCCCGCACCTGGGTCCGGTCAGCAAGCTGCGCTACGCGCTGCACGTGATGTACACCAAGGGCATCAAGGACTGGTCGGCGCTGGACAAGGTCGAGGCCGGCGCCTGGATCCGCAAGTGGATCGGCGACAAGGCCTACGAGGTGATGTGGAAGGACGCCTTCCGCCTGAAGTTCTTCGAGTACAAGGACAACCTCTCGGCCAGCTGGATCGGCACCCGGATCAAGCGCATCGCGCTCTCGCGCCGCAACCTGATGCACGAGAGCCTGGGCTACCTGGAAGGCGGCTCGATGACCCTGCTCGACCGCATGGCCGAGGACATCACCGCGCGCGGCGGCCGCATCCACCTGGCGCAAGGCGTGGACGAGGTGGTCAGCGAGGGCGGCAGGGTCACCGGGGTGCGCAGCGGCGGCGGGTTCCAGCCCTGCGACGGGGTGCTGTCCACCGCGCCGATCCAGTACGTGCCGCGCATGGTGCCGGGTTTGCCCGAGGACTTCCGCGCCCGGGTGGCGGCGATCGAGAACATCCCGGTGGCCTGCGTGATCCTCAAGCTGCGCCAGCCGATCAGCGAGAACTTCTGGATGAACATCTCCGACCCGGAGATCGGCATCCCGGGCGTGATCGAATACAGCAACCTCAACCCGGGCAAGGACCCGGGCCAGAAGATCCTGTACGCGCCCTTCTACATGCCCAGGACCCACCCCAAGTGGGCACACAGCAACCAGCAGCTGATCGACGAGGTGATCGGCTACCTGCCGCGGCTCAACCCGGCGTTCCGCCCGGACTGGGTGCTGGCCAGCCACTGCCACCGCTACGAGTTCGCGCAGACGATCTGCCCGCCGGGCTTCCAGGACATGCTGCCGCCGATGCGCACCCCGGTGCAGGGCTTCTTCATGGCCGACACCGCCTACTACTACCCCGAGGACCGCTCGATTTCCGAGAGCGTGGAAGTCGGCCGCCGCCTGGCCGCCGAAGCCCTGTCCACCCCCTCCGCCTGAGCATCCGCACGAGTGACCATGCACAACAAGCACGACAAGATCGTCCTGACCGGCGCGGCCGGCCTGGTCGGCCAGAACCTGGTGGTGGAGCTGCTGGAGCAGGGCTATACCAACCTGGTGGCCATCGACAAGCACGCCCACAACCTGGGCATCCTCAAGCAGCTGCACCCGCAGGTGCGCACCGTGCACGCCGACCTGGCCGAGCCGGGCCCGTGGCGCGCGGAGTTCGCCGACGCCGCCTGCGTGGTCCAGCTGCACGCGCAGATCACCGGCAAGACCTCCGACCTGTTCGTGCGCAACAACCTCACCGCCACCACCCACGTGCTGGAGGCCTGCCGCCAGTCCAACCCCTACCTGGTGCACATCAGCTCCTCGGTGGTCAATTCGGTGGCCGACGACGACTACACCCGGACCAAGCGCGAGCAGGAACGCATGGCCGTGGCCAGCGGCCTGCGCCACTGCGTGCTGCGCCCGACCCTGATGTTCGGCCTGTTCGACCCCAAGCACCTGGGCTGGCTGTCGCGCTTCATGGCCCGCACCCCGGTGTTCCCCATCCCCGGCGACGGCCGCTTCATGCGCCAGCCGCTGTACGAGAAGGACTTCTGCCGCTGCATCGTGCGCTGCATCGAGCGCCAGCCCGATGGCGAGGTCTATGACATCGTCGGCGACACCCGGATCGACTACGTGGACATCATCCGCACGATCAAGCGGGTCAAGCGCCTGCGCACCCTGATCGTGCACATCCCGATCGGGCTGTTCGCCTTCCTGCTGCGCACCTACGCGCTGTTCAGTGCAAAGCCGCCGTTCACCGCCGACCAGCTCAAGGCGCTCAGCGCCGGCGACGACTTCAAGGGCGTGGACACCGAGGCGGTGTTCGGCGTGCGCCAGACCCCGTTCGAGGAGGCGATCCGCGAGAGCTACGTCAGCTCGCCTTACGCCCGGATCGTCCTGCAGCGCTGACCTGGAAGCGGACATGACACTGCAACCGCAACCCGCATTTGCCACGGCCGCCCCGGCAGCGGCGGCCGTTCCCCATTCCGGCCCCCTGGCCGGGTGGAAGGAGCTGCTGTTGCTGGCGGCGGCGGTCCTGGCGATCGTCGCGCTCAAGGCGCCCGGGGCGCTGACCCTGCCGCAGTTCTGGGCCGAGGACGGCGTGGTGTTCTTCGCCCAACAGCGCAAGTACGGCATGGAAGCGCTGCTGACCCCCTATGCCCAGTACCTGCACCTGGTGCCGCGGCTGGTGGCCCAGGCGGCCTCCGGCCTGCCCGCCGCCTGGGTGCCGGCCGCCTATGGCTGGACCGCCTACCTGCTCTCCAGCCTGGCCCTGGGCTACTTCATCTGCCAGCTGCAGAGCCCGGGCACGCGGCTGATGGCGGTGGCGGCCAGCGCCCTGGCCCTGACCAATGGCGAGATCTACGGGACCCTGACCAATGTGCAGTGGTTCCTGCAGCTGTACCTGGTCTGCGCCTGCCTGGACACCCGCCCGGCCTCGCGCCGGGCCGAGGCCGTGCACTACGTGCTGATCCTGCTGGTGGCCCTGACCGGACCGTTCTCGGTGATGATGCTGGCCATGCTCCTGGCCTGGGCCCCGCTGGCGCTGCTGCCCGCGCCCTGGGCCTGGCTGCGGCGCCTGCGCGCCTGGCTGCGGCAGCTGTCGCCGTGGCGCCTGGCCGCGCTGGCCGCCGGTGCCGGCATCCAGCTGCTGGTCCTGCTCACCCATCCGCATCCGCCCATGCACCAGGACGCGGCCAGCGCGCTGCTGCAGGTGTCGCCGGTGGTGCAGGCCCATACCTTCGGCTTGGCGCCCCTGCGCCTGGCGCTGGCGGTCCCGTGCCTGGCAGGGCTGCTGGCGCTGCTGCTGTGGCAGTTCGGACGCCAGGGGCGCGAGGCAAGCGACCGCCTGGTGCTGGGCTTCATCCTGCTCATGGGCCTGGGCCAGACCTGGGCCGGGCTGATGAAGATCGGCATCCCGCTGGATGTGGGCGGCGGCGACCGCTACCTGTACTCGTTCAAGCTGGCCCTGTGGACCGCGCTGCCGCTGCTGGCGCCCTCGGGCAGCGCGCTGCGCCGGGTCCTGCTGGCGGCCAGCCTGGTGCTGCTTGCCTGCGTGGCCTGGAAAAACCGCGAGTGGCTGGCGCGCCGGCACCTGGAGGACCTGCACTGGGCCGACTACGCCGCGGCCATCGACCGCAACGAGGCGGTGGAAGTGCCAATCCATCCGCGTCCGTGGACTCTTCGCCTCCCTGCCCGTCCCGCCCCCGGGACCATCAACCCCCAGGCTCCCGGCCAATGACCCCAGCGACTTCGTCCACCGCCGGGCCGCAGACCCTGGCCACTCCGGCACCGGGACGGCACTGGCCGTGGGCGTTGCTGCTGGCCGCGCTGGTGGTGGCCGGGCGCGCGGTCTACGTCAGCCTGTTCGCCGAGAGCGTGCCGTTCTGGGACCAGTGGGGCGCAGAGGGCCTGCGCCTGCTCAAGCCCTGGGTCGAAGGCCGGCTGACCGCCGACGCCCTGCTGGCCGCGCACAACGAGCACCGGATCCTGCTGACCCGGCTGATCGCACTGGCGCTGTTCGAGGCCAACCACGGCCAGTGGGACAACCTGGTCAGCGCCTATGCCAATACCGTGGTCTACGCCACGGTGCCGCTGACCCTGTACCTGGTGCTGGCCGGCGGCCTGGCCCGGCCGCTGCACCGCGGCCTGCTGTTCGTGCTGCTGCTGGCCCTGGCCTGGCTGCCCTATGCCTGGGAAAACACCCGCATCGGCTTCCAGAACCAGTTCTACCTGATGTCGCTGCTGGCGATCCTGGCGCTGTGGCTGGCCGCGCGCGCGCGCGGCGCGGCGCAGGCCGGCGCGGCCGCGCTGGCGGCGGCGGTGGGCCTGTTCACCATGGCCTCGGGCATCCTGGCCCCGGTGGCCGCCGGTGGCGTGCTGAGCCTGCGCGCCTGGACCCGGCGCCTGCCGCCCTGGAGCATGGCCCTGGCCCTGCTGCCCCTGGTGCTGCTGGCGGCGGGCGGCTTTGCCGCCATTCCCCATATCGAGAAGCATGATGTCTACAAGGCCCAGGACCTGGGCCAATGGGCCGGACACTTCTTCTCCAACCTGGGCTGGCCGCTGTCCTCGCGGCGCTGGGCCTGGCTGCTGGTGTGGCTGCCCACCGCGCTGGCCGCCTGGCGCTGCCTGCGCCTGCGCCAGGCCAGCCGCCACCAGGCCTTTGCCCTGGGCCTGGCGGCCTGGGCCCTGCTGCAGGTGGCGGCGATCTCCTACTCGCGCGGGCACCTGAGTTCGCGCTACCTGGACACGGTGGCCATGGGCGTGGTCGCCAATGCCTGGCTGGCCCTGGACCTGCTGGAGCAATGCCGGCGCGCGCAGGCCAGCCGGGCGGTGGCCGCGCTGGCCCTGCTGGGCGCGGCGGCCAGCGTGGCCGGGCTGGTCCAGGGCCTGCCGGCGGGGCTGGCCGCCTCGTATGCCATGCGCGAGCTGTCCGACCAGCAGGTGCGCAACGTGCGCGCCTACGTCAATACCGGCGACATGGCCCATCTGGAAGGCAAGCCGCCGCAGGCCATCCCCTACCCCGGACCCGAGCGGCTGGCACAGGCGCTGGACGATCCCACGATCCGCGCCATCCTCCCGCCCAGCATCGCCCCGGCCCTGGAGCCGGCCACCGCGAGCATCGAGGGCGAGGTGGAACTGCGGCGCGACGAACAGGGCCTGCGCATCAGCACCTGCGCGCCCGGCGAGGGCTGCGAGGCCGCGCGCGGCCGCTGGTCCAGCCAGCCGCTGCGGGCCACGCGCCCCTATCTGTACTGGCCGCTGGACGTGCGCGGCCAGCCGGCGGGCCTGGGCGTGGAAGTGCAGGCCCAAGGCCGGGCGCCGGTCGGCCTGGGCCTGGCCGGCGCGCGCGGGCCGCGCCAGGTGCTGGCAGTGGCCCCGGGCACGCCGGTGCGGGCCTCACTGGTGGATGCCTCGGCGGCCGGCGCCCTGGCCCTGCGCGGGCCGGTGGAAGCCGGACGCCTGAGCCGCTGGGCCATGCGCCTGCAGGATGGGGTACGGCTGCTGTTTGGCCATCCCACCAGCGATGCCCTGCAGCGCCAGCGCATCGTGCTCACCTCGCCGGTGGCCAGTGGCCAGCGCAAGGCGCTGCCGCTGTACCCCAACCAGCTCGCCCAGTTCGAATGGAACGTGCCGCGCGGCGGCCGCCTGGCCGCGGTGGGCGTGCTGCTGGGCAACTACGGCAACAGCTCCGACGGCAAGCTGGCGCTGCAGGCCTGCGTCCGCGACCAGTGCCAGTCCACCCAGGCCGCGCTGCGGCATTCGCGCGACAACCAGTATTTCGAACTGGCGCTGCGCCAGCCGCTGCAACTGGAGTCCGGGCAGCGCCTGGTGCTGAAGCTGTGGACCCACCAGTCCAGCCAGCCGCTGGCCTTCTGGCTGGATGCGCCGGTGCCCGGCGCGGCCCGCATCCGCCATTACGGGCCACGCCCGCGCCAGGAACTGGCCGGGCGCAGCCCTGCCCTGGTCCTGGTCTACCAGGACTGAAACCACCCCCATGATCCAGACCCTGCTCAACCGCCAGTTCCTCGGCTTCCTCCTCGCCGGCGGCGTGGCCGCGCTGGCCAACTTCGGCTCACGCATCGCCCTGGGGCAGCTCATGCCCTACGTGCCCTCGATCGTGCTGGCCTACTGCATCGGCATGGTCACGGCCTTCGTGCTCAACCGCCTGTTCGTGTTCAGCGGAGCCGGGGGCGGGATCCCGCGCCAGGCATTCTGGTTCGTGCTGGTGAACCTGGCGGCGGTGGCGCAGACGGTGCTCATCAGCCTGCTGCTGGCGCGCTGGCTGTTTCCGCTGCTGGGGATGGACTTCCACCCGGAAACCCTGGCCCATGCCGTGGGCGTGGCCGTGCCGGTGGTGACCAGCTACCTCGGCCACAAGCACCTGAGCTTCCGCCCCGGCTGAACGCTTTAGCGCTGGTAATACAGCTCCAGGCGCGGCACGCGCGGCCCGTCCGGGGCCGCGGCGGGCGGGTAGGTCCACACCACCACCGCGACCGCGCCGCCGCGCTTGGCCAGGCTGTAGGCCAGGGTATCGCCCGCGGCCACTTCCAGCGCCGGCTCCAGGCTGATCCGGAACATGCCGTTGTCCTCGGCCAGGGCCAGGTCGGCGCTGCCGCTGGCGCAGTCCTGGGCGCGGCACAGGCGCAGGTCCAGCTCGCCATCACTGGTGTCGAAGTAGGTGCCCAGGTGGATGCCCAGCGCACCCACCCGGCCGGCGCGCGGCGCCTGCAGCTGGCCGTCTTGGCTGGCCCCGGCCGCAAGCACCAGCGGCTGGTTGCCGCTGCCCACCGGCAGCTCCACCGGCTCCAGGGCGGCGGCCGGCTCGTCCTCGGCCAGCGCGGGCGCGGGCGGCGGCGGCACCTCCTCCGTATCCACCGGCGGCGCCGGGGGCGCGCAGGCGGCCAGCAGCAGGGCCGCGGCCAGGCCGGTGGCCAGCCGCGGCTTCATCGCGCCTGCCCCGGCTCGCCCAGGGCGAAGGGCACCCGCAGCGAGAGATTGGGGTTGTAGGCCGGGTCGCGGGTCAGCGCGCGGCCCCAGCGCCGCTGCATGAATTCCACTTCCGAGTGGAAGCGGGCCAGCTTGACCGGATTGTCCTCCAGCCCGCGCGAGGCCGACTCGTGGTGGTAGAGCTCGGCGTGCGGGGTCCAGATGTTGCGGTAGCCGCGCTGGTCCAGGCGCAGGCAGAAGTCCACGTCGTTGAACGCCACCTTCAGGCCCTCGTCCAGCCCGCCCACTTCCTCGAACACCTCGCGCCGCACCAGCAGGCAGGCGGCGGTCACCGCGCTCAGGCGCTGGACCAGGGTCAGCCGGCCGAAATAGCCGTGCGCGCCCCGCACCATGCGCGAGCCGATGTGCGCGGCCACCCCCCCCACCCCGATCAGCACGCCGGCATGCTGGATGGTGTCGTCGGGGTAGTAGAGCATCGCGCCCACCGCGCCCACTTCCGGGCGCATGGCATGGGCCACCATCTCCTCCATCCAGCCGGGAGTGATGACCTCGATGTCGTTGTTGACCAGGCCCAGGACCTGGCCACGGGCCTGGCGCGCGGCGTGGTTGTTGATGGCCGAGTAGTTGAACTCGCCCGGATAGGGCAGCACCCGCACCCGCGGCTCGTCGGCCAGGCTGGCGAAGTACTCCAGGGTCTGCACCTCGACCGAGCCGTTGTCCACCACCAGGATCTCGTAGTCCGGGTAGGTGCTGCGCTGGAGGATGCTGTCGATGCACATGCGCAGCAGGTCCACCCGGTCGCGGGTGGGGATGATCAGGCTGACCATCGGCGCCGGCGCGGGCAGCTCCCGGCGCAGGCTGAGCATGCTGTACGGGCTGACCTCCACCCGCGCGGCCTGGCCGGTGCGCTCCAGATGCTCCTGCACGGCGCGCTGGCCGGCGAGGATGGCGTAGTTCTTCTGGTCCACGCCCAGGGCGGTGGAGCCGAGGATGGCACGCCAGTGGTACAGCACCCGCGGCACATGGTGGATCTGCTCCGGGCGCAGGCGCTCGACGCAACGCAGGGCCAGGTCCCAGTCCTGGGAACCCTCCATGCCCTTGCGGAAGCCGCCCACCTCGCGCACCAGCGGCAGCGCGTACACGCCCAGGTGGGAGATGCAGTTCTGACCCAGCAGCAGCTCGTAGTTGAAATCGGACTTGAAATAGGGGTCGAAGCGCACCCCGTTCTCGTCGATCTTGTCCTCGTCGCTGTACAGCAGCTGCACGCCCGGATTGGCGGCGATGGCCTCGGCCATGTACAGCAGCGCGTCGGGGTGCAGCTCGTCGTCGTGGTCCAGCAGGGCCATGAAGTCGCCGCTGGCCAGCTCGATGGCCGAATTGGAGGACTCGGAGATATGCCCGTTCCTTTCCCGGTAATGGACCTTGATCCGGGCGTCGGCGCGGGCGTACTCGGCCAGCACCTCGCGCACCGCCGGCGAGGGCGAGGCGTCATCGGAGATGCACAGCTCCCAGTGCGGATAGCTCTGCGCCTGCACGCTCTCGATCGCCCGCCGCAGCCACGGCAGCGGCGCCTGGTACACCGGCATCACCACCGAAAAGCGCGGGCCATCGGCCAGGGCGGCCACCCGCGCGGCGCGCTCGGCGGCATCCAGGCGCGGCTCGTGCAGCTGCAGCCAGACCGCGTATTCCGAGCCCAGGCGCCGGTGCTGGGCCACGTAGCGCTCGTGGATATGCTTGCGCAGCCGGCGCGGGCCGCCGGCCAGCAGGTTGCGCACGGCCGAGGCCAGCAGCCGGCCTCGGCCGCCGCTCTCCCTGCCCTGGGCCTGCCAGACGCTGCGTGCCATCCCGGCCAGGGCGCGGGCCCGGCCCACCGGGCGCAGGTCGGCGCGCAGGCTGAACTCCAGCGCCTGGCAGCTCGGGTCCAGGCGCAGCGCGCGGGCGTCGGCGGGCAGATAGAAACAGGTATCCAGCCAGCCGCCCTGGTCGAACTCGGGCAGGGCGATGCGCTCGCCCTCGCTGATGCCGCCGCCCAGGTCCGGGTACAGGCAGGGGTTGAGCAGCAGGCCGTCGCGCACGACCGCCTGCAGGCGCAGCCGGTACCAGCCGGCGCGCAGCACGGCCCCGGCGCCGGCCGGCCACAGCGACAGCTGCGGGTCGGCACTGGTCGCGCGCCAGCCATCGCCGGCCGCCTCCAGGTTGGCCAGCGGCGCCAGCTGGCCGCTCCAGGCCAGCGCGTCGGCGCCACGCGCGCCGCCGCGGAAGCTGCGCTGCCACCAGCCGCGCACACGGTGCAGCAGCGGCCGGTCCGAACGCGCCTTGAGTTCGTCCAGGGTGGCCAGCATGGACTGCAGCATCACCCCCTGCGCGGCCAGGGTACGGGCCTGGCTGTCGAGCAGGTTGACCAGGTGCTGGGTGCGCGCCTCCATTGCGGCCTGGTTGGAGCCGGCCTGGGCCGAGGCCTCGGCCAGCAGGTTGGCCAGGTGGCGGGTCTTCAGTTCCAGCGCAGATTGCAGGCTCTCGCCCCGGGCCACCAGGGCGGCCAGCTGAGAGTCCACCCGCCCGCCCAGGGCGGCGATCTGGCGGTCCAGATGGCTGGCATGGGCCAGCAGGCTCTGGTCCAGGGCGGCGGCGGTGCGCGCCAGCGCCTCTCCGGTCTGGGCATGGGCGGTGACCCGGCTGAAACGCACCACCACCTCGACCGGGCCGCCGCCGGAGGGTTCCAGCCCGGCCAGGTCGAACTCGATCCAGGGGTCGTCACCGGTGCTGGCCCACTGGAAATCGCCATGCAGCTGCGCCCGCTGGCCGTTGAAGGCCAGCACCCGGGCAATGAAATCCTCCACCGGCCTGCCATCCACGGCCAGGCCATGGACCGCGTACACGCCCGGGCGCTCGTCCGGGTCGAAGCGCAGCCGCGCCAGCGGCAGGCCGGCGCGGACCTGGAAGCGGGCTTCGTAGCGACCATGCCGCGGCGGGGAGACCTCGCCCTTGAAGGTGGCGCCCTGGCTGTATTCGCCATCGGCCGCGCGCACGTAGAGCACCGGGCGCAACTGCAGGTGCTCGTCCACCGGCACCGCGCCCCAGCTCCCGGCCAGGCCCTGCCCGCCCTCGGCCTGGCGCCGCTGCTCCAGGCGCAAGGCGCTGTGCACCGCGTCCATGGAGGCGACATAGGCGCGGCGGTCGGCCTCGAAGCTGGCCCGCACAGCGGCGAAGGCCGGCACCAGGCGCGCCTCGTCGGCGCCCGCGCTGGCCACCACCTCGTACAGTTCCACCGCGCGCGGGTCCAGGGCATGCACGGTCCCGGCGCGATGGTGGCGCAGGCCGGCGTCGAGGAAGCCGTCGACCTTGTCCGCGGCCGGGCCGGACAGCGGCACCGGGCCCAGGCCGAAGGCGCGGTAGCAGTGCTGCAACTGGGTGCGCCAGTCCGCGACCAGGGCCTCGTAGGTCAGGAACACCCGGCTGCGGCCACGGGTGGCCTCCTCGGCCTCCAGCTGGTGGGCCAGGGTGAGCATGCCGGCGCGGTATTCGGACATGTCGTCGCGGCGGCGCAGCGAGGCGGCCACTTCCACCGGGTGGCGGGCAATGAAGGCGAAGTGGGTCTCCACCCCCAGGTCCTCGAGCAGCTCCAGCCACAGCGGCAGGAAGCGGCACATGCGCGGGTCCTTGAGCACCGCGGTGGCGCCGTCGGCCACCAGCTCGCCAATCAGCGCGCGCAGGCGCGCGGCGGCCTCGCGGGCCACCGGATGGGCGCGCCAGCCTTCCGGCAGCGGCCGCGGGTCCTGCCAGTCCATGCCCAGGGCGGCCAGCAGGTGGTCATGCACCTGGACCACCTGCGCATGCTCGAAATAGCCCTTGGGATTGGCGTCGGCGGTGGCCGGGATCAGCTCGTCGCCGAGGTTGAAGCCCAGCTGGCTGAAGGTGCCGGCCAGGGCCGAGGTACCGCTGCGGTGCATGCCCAGGACCACGAGCAGCCGTCCCCGGCCGCCCGCGCCCCTGCCTTCCTGCCTGCCCGCCTGCTCGATCAGTTCGTTCATGGATTCCGTCCGGGACGCTGCCCGCTCAATACTCCCAGTGCAGGCCGTGCCGTGCCTGGTCCTTCAGTTCCCTGCGCCACCACCAGCACAGCAGCCTGCGGCGCAGGCTGTGCGGCCGCAACCTGCGATAGCCGCCGGCAAACACGGTGCCATAGGTCTGTGCCCCGGACAGCGGTTCCACCCCGAGGAAGCGGCAGACCTGGTCCAGCACCTCGCCCGGCCGTTCGCGCAGCTGGCTGTTGCGCAGCAGCAGCACCTGCTCGCGCGGGAAGGCCGCGTACAGCACGTCCAGCTGGCGCGCATAGTCGCCGCGCAGGCGGTAGCTGTGGTGGCGCAGCGGCGAGCCCAGCGAGAAGTCGTTCTCGTGCCCGCGCAGGCGCCAGCGCTCGGCCAGCAGCGCCGGCCACAGCGGCAGGTGCTCGTCGCCGCGGCCGCGCTCCATGTGGTACTGCGACAGCGCCCGGTCCACCGGGTGGCGCAGCAGGATGATCCAGCGCATGGCCGGGTTGTAGCGGGCGATCCGCGCCACCAGGGCCGGGTGCATGACGTAGATCGGGGTGGCGTCGCCGTGCAGCACCTCGCCGGCGGCCGGGTCGAAGTGCGGGGCGTAGCGCGCGTCCACCTGGGCCACGTCCCAGGCCTCGTCGAAGTCCGGCGCATCGAACACATGCGCCTCCTTGGTCCGCGGCAGGGCCAGGCCCGGATGCCGCTGCAGGAACGAGGCCAGGGCGGTGGTCCCGCCCTTCTGCACGCCGCCAATCAGGAACTGGACCCGCGCGGCGCTCACTCGCCCACCCGGATGTCCATGGGCACCGGGAACAGCCCGGTGAACCGCTCCTGGCTGTCGTCCACCACCTCGAACGAGGGCGCGCCTTCCTGGCGGGCCAGCACCGTGTGCTCGTGCACATGGGCCGAGTCCAGGATGCGCATGCGCACCCGGTAGATGCCGCGCTGCAGGCTGGCGCGCATGTTCACCACCAGCGGGATGTCGCGCACTGTCTCCACCCGGGGCAGGCGGATGCGACGCCCGCACAGCTGGGTGCTGCGCTCGTCCATCAGGTCGAAGATCAGCAGCGGGTTGGCGATGTCCGGGCGCAGGCGCAGCACCAGGGAGAACTCCAGCGGCGCGTCATAGTTGACCGTGGCGTGCTCCAGGCCGTTGACCGAAGCCTGGACCACGCGCACGTCGTCGAAGCCGAAGCCGTCCTCCAGGCGCTTGAGCCGGGTCTTCTGCTGGTAGCCCAGGCGCTCGAGGTTGGCGTTGTGGATGCGCCGGGTGTATTCGAGGATCACGTCCTCCGGGGTGCCCTGCATCACCATCTGGCCGTGGTCCATCAGGATCGCGTGGCGGCAGAAGGCGCGGACCATGGCCGGGTCGTGGCTGACGAACAGCAGGGTGGTGCCGTTGGCCAGGATCTCGCCGACCTTGGCCATGGCCTTGGCCTGGAACGCGGCATCACCCACCGCCAGGGCCTCGTCCACGATCAGGATGTCCGGGTCGGTGTGCACCTGCACGGCAAAGGCCAGGCGCAGGGCCATGCCCGAGCTGTAGGTCTTGACCGGCTCGTCCACGAACTGGCCGATGTCGGCGAACTCCAGGATCGAGTCCATGCGTTCGCGCACCTGGGCCGGGCCCAGGCCGAGGATGGCGGCATTGACCCGCACGTTCTCGCGCCCGGTCAGCTCGGGATTGAAGCCCGAGCCCAGTTCCAGCAGCGCGGCCACCCGGCCATTGACCTGGACCGAGCCGGAGCTGGGCTCCAGCACCCCGGCCACGATCTGCAGCAGGGTGCTCTTGCCGCTGCCGTTGTGGCCGATGATGCCCAGGGCCTCGCCCCGGGCCAGGGAAAAGCTGACCTCGTGCAGAGCCTGGTGCAGGCGCATCTTGCTGGCGGCCTTGTGCCCCAGCCAGCGCGCCAGCGGCGGCAGCGGCCGGCACAGCCGCGCCAGGCGGTGCAGCAGCGGCACCCACAGGCGGCTGCCCGGGGAATCCCAGAGGCGATAGGTCTTGCTGACGCCACGCACGACCAGTGCGGGCGCGTCCGGATCAACAGTCATGGCGGTCCTGGCACGAGGCGCCGCATAGGATAGCCGCCCTGCCCGGTTGCGCCTGAACGGCGGCCCTGCCGGATCGGTCGCTCCGGGATGCCGGAACTGGCCGGGACAAGCCCGGCCACCCTGCCAGGCGCGCTCGCGCGAAACGCCGCCACGGCCACGCAGCCGTCCGGGTCAGGGTCAGGGTCCGGCCACACTGCCGGATTACCCGTGCCGGAAGCGCAGGCATGAAAAAAGGGCGGGCAGCTTGCGCTGCCCGCCCCGATCCTTTCTGGCATCCCGGTCAGACCGGGATACCCCCGCAAGGAATTACGGGTTCAGCTTGGTGTCCGGGGTCAGCCACTCGCTGCCGTTGAACTTCTCGGCGGTCAGGTTGGTGACGGTGCCGTTCTCGTTGTTGCGGTTCAGGGCCGAGGCCTTGAAGTTGGTGCACTGGGCGGTCACGCGGACGTACCACTTGCCGGTGCCGTCACCGAAGCCACCGGTCACGCCCTTGGCGGCGTTGCCGTTCTCCAGGTCCGGGCTCTCCAGCTGGATGGACTCGTGCGGGCCCAGGACCAGCTTGGCGGCGTCGGAGTGCAGACCAGCGTCATCCTTGGCGTCGATCGCAACGGCGCACGAGGTGGCGTTGTTGTTGGTCAGACGCAGCTGCGACTGCTGGCGGTTGTTGCTGGCCGGGTTGACGTTCTGGAAGATCAGGGTGGTGCCGTTGAAGTCGATCGAACCGAACTCCACCGGATCCAGCTCCGGGTTCACGCGCTGGGTCGGCAGCTGGTAGTCAACCGAAACTTCGCCCAGGATGGAATCCAGCTGGGTCAGCTCGTAGGAGCCATCGGCCAGGGCGCAGACGTGCAGGGTCGACGCGCCCGGGCTCGCGGCGGTGACATTGGCCAGCAGCGGGTCCGAAGCGTCCAGGGTCACGGTGATGGTGTCACCCACGGCGGCAGCGGTGCCCACCGGGGTGGAGCAGTTGTTGGAGGCCGAGAAGGCGATGTTGTTGCCGTACTGGCCCAGGCCGTTGGCGGTCAGCGAGATGGTGAACTCGGAGGTGCCCACCACGTTGAACGGCGCGTTGGTGGTGTAGTTGTTCACGTAGCCGAGGCCGCCGCCGGTCTTCTCGGCCTTGGCCACATCGATGGTGATGCCGCCCAGGTGGAAGTAGTTCGAACCGGCGGCCGCACCGTTGTTGCCGCTGCCACCGACGAGGCCGTTGGCGGCGAACCAGGTCTTCGGATCCGGGGTGCTGCCGACGTCGATCTTCTTGGTGGTCTCAGCCGACGGGACGGCGGTGGTCACCAGGCCCCACTTGGACTTGGCCAGCACCGACTTGGCGGCGAACACCTGGACGTTGGCGGAGTTCTGGACGGTGATTTCCACACCGACCTCGTCGCCATCAAACAGGCCCTGGACCAGGTTGGTGATCTGCAGGCCGTTGATCTCCAGCAGATAGTCACCGGCGAAGTTGCCGGCGGCGGTGGCCTCATAGACGAAGTTCAGCTCCTGGCCGCCAACCGAGTAGTACGGGGCCGGCGCAGTCGCGGACAGGTTCACCGGGTTGCCGCCACCGCCGGTCTGGTCGCCTTCGGTAAAGGCTTGCACCAGGGCGGTGACGTCGGCGTTGGAGTCGAACTTGGCGCCATTGGTCAGGGTGACCTTGACCTTCAGCTCCTCATTAGCGGCGATGAGGCCCAGGTTGGCGGAGTCGTTGGTGCTCGTGGCGACGAGCCGGAGACCATCCGGGGTGGTGATGGTGGTGCCGTTGTTGACAATCAGATCCTTCGCATAGGTGATCTGGGTGCCAGCAACGTAATCGAGCTGGGCCGCGTTCGCAGCACCGGCCAGCGACAGAGCGCCAGCGACGGCTGCGGTCAGCAGGCGCTTGTTGAACTTCGTCATATGAATCAACTCCGTTGAGGTTGAGGCAACTAATTAGTTACTGCTGTAGCTCTTACCGGTTACCTGCTATCCCCGGTACCGTCGGGCTAGCCCTCTGGCAAACCGGTCGCTTCCGTGAACCCTTCAAGACGAGTAACCCCATCTCCCCGGACCCCCCGACCGCAAAGCTACCGCGGAACGTTAACCGGGCCTTACCATAGCGTCAAGTACAGATCACCCGATGTATCTGGAACTGTGCATCAGGCGCCTACCGGGTGCACGAGCCCGAGGGGAGTCCTCATTCGACGGGGATGCCCCTACGCCGGACTCCTTGCCATTGGACACAGCAACCAGCCCACGTGTCCGGAAGGATACACGGGCTGAGCAGGGCTGCAAATAACCTTTGCGGCAGGTAAAACTGCCTAGGCGACGATATCGTTGGCGCTGGTGATGGCCAGGATGATGCCGATCATGATCAGGCCGATCACCGAGCCGATCAGCAGGATGGCCACCGGCTCCAGCAGGGCCAGGAACTGCTTCATCCGCGCCCGCCCCGAGTCCTGGCACAGCCGGGCCAGGGACCCCAGCATGGCCGGCAGCTCGCCCGAGCGCTCCCCCACCCGTACCAGGTTGTAGCCGGTGGCGGTCAGCGCCCCCTGCTCCTCCAGGGCATCGGCCAGGGTGGAGCCGGCGCGCACGTTGCGCAGGACCTCCTCCAGGCGGGCGCGCCGCCCGGGAGCGCGCACCCCGGCCTGGGCCAGGGCCAGGGCATCGAGCAGGGGCACGCGGTTGCCCAGCAGGGTGGCCAGGATCCGGGCCCAGCTGGCGGTTTCCGCCTCGACCCGCCAGGGGCCCAGCAGCGGCAGCCGCTCCAGCCGCTCGTACAGGCGGGCCCGGCCCTGCGGACTGCGCAGCAGCCGGTACAGCCCCAGCGCCAGCACCGCCAGCGCCGCCAGCACCGCCCACCAGTACTGGCGGGCGAGCATACCGGTATTGAGCACCGCCCAGCCCAGCCAGGGCAGGTCCTCGGCGCGGTCCAGCAGGGCGGCGAACTTGGGCACGACGAAGGTGAACATCATCACCACCGCGCCGATGCCGGCGGCCACCAGCACCGCCGGGTAGGTCAGGGCCTGGCGGATCTCGCCCCGGACCTGCAGGTCGTACTCCATCTGCGCCACCGCATCGTGCAGGGCCTTGCCCAGCTGGCCGCTGCGCTCGCCGCTCTGGACCAGGGTGTGGACATAGGCCGGCAGCGGCAGCCCGGTGGCGAGCAGGGCCTGGGAGAAGGCCTGGCCCTGGCGCAGCGCCGCGGAAATGGACTCGAAGGCCTGCAGCAGGCGCGGATGATGGGCCGAGCGCGACTGCGCCTGGACCGCCTCGGCCAGGGCCACGCCCGAGGCCAGCAGGGTGGACAGCTCGTGCATGGCCAGGACCACATCACGCGGCTGCAGGCGCCGGCGCCGGCCCAGGCGCCCGCTGGCCGCCGCCTCGGCCGGGGCCAGCGCCAGCAGGCTCAGGCCACGCCGCTCCAGCAGGCGCGCGGCCTCGCGCTCGTCGGCGGCATTGACCACGCCCTGCAGGCGCGCGCCTTCGGCATTGAGCGCCTTGTACTGGAAGCCGGGCATCAGACCGCCGTCACCCGCAGCACTTCATCCACGCTGGTCACGCCCTGCCAGGCCTTGAGCAGGCCATCCTCGCGCAGGAAGCGGTGGCCGCGTTCGCGCGCCATGGCCCGCAGCTGGGCATGGGTGGCGCCGGACACCACCGCCTGCTGCATGGTCTCGTCCACCGGGATGAGTTCGTAGATGCCCACCCGCCCCTGGTAGCCGGTGCCCTGGCAGCGCGGGCAACCGACCGGCTCGCGCCATTGCGGCGCCTGGGCCTCGGCGCCCAGCACCCGTGCGGCCCAGTGCGCGGCCTCCTCGACGATGGCCGGCAGCACGTGCGCAGCCGGGCGGGCGCAGTGCGGGCACAGGCGCCGCACCAGGCGCTGGGCCTGCAGGCCCTTCATCGGCGCGGCCACCAGGAACGGCTCCACGCCCATGTCGATCAGGCGGGTAAAGGCGCCCAGGGCGTCATTGGTATGGACCGTGGACAGCACCAGGTGGCCGGTCAGCGAGGACTGGATGGCGATCTCGGCGGTCTCGCGGTCGCGGATCTCGCCAATCATGATCACGTCCGGGTCCTGGCGCAGGATCGAGCGCAGGGCGCTGGCGAAGCTCAGGCCGATCTCGGTATGGGTCTGGATCTGGGTCACACCCGGCAACTGGAACTCGACCGGGTCCTCGACCGTGATGATCTTCTTCAGCCCGTCGTTGGCCGCGGCCAGGGTGGCGTAAAGCGTGGTGGACTTGCCCGAGCCGGTGGGACCGGTGACCAGGACGATGCCGTGGGCCTCGCGGCTCCATGCGCCGAGCAGGGCCAGGTGGTCCGGGGCCATGCCCAGCCGCTCCAGGCCCAGCTCCTTGCGCTCCTTGGGCAGCAGGCGCAGGACGATGGACTCGCCATGCACGCCCGGCAGCGCCGAGGCGCGCACGTCCATGGCCTGGCCGCTGGCACGGATGCTCAGGCGCCCGTCCTGGGGCAGGCGCCGCTCGGCGATGTCCATGCCCGAGATCAGCTTCAGGCGCGAGGCCACCGCATTGAAACGCTCGCGCGGCAGCCGGGTGCGCGCGTAGAGCACGCCGTCGATGCGGAAGCGGACCACGAACTGGTGCTCTTCCGGCTCCAGGTGGATGTCCGAGGCGCGCTGCTCCACGGCCTGGGCGAACAGGCTGTTGACCAGCTCCACCACCGGCGCCTCCTCGGCCAGCTCGCGCAGGTGGCGCACGTCGTCGCCCACGGCGCCGTCGCCGCCGCGCTGCTCCTGGGCCAGCACGTCCAGGGTGCGCTCCAGCAGCTGGGCCGGGGCCAGGGCGAGGTCGAGCCGGCCCTGGTAGAGATAGGCCAGGGATTCCTGCAGGGCCGGGTCCAGCGGGTCGCGCGCCGCGCACCAGGCGCGGCCTTCCAGGTCCTGCCACAGCAGCACGTCGCGGTCCTGCATCCAGCCCAGTTCCAGCTCCAGCCCGGCCGGCGGGGTCCACTCGGACAGGCTGGCCGGCAGGGGCAGGTCGCGACCGGCCACCGGCAGGCCCAGCTGCACCGACAGGGCATCGATCAGCTGGTCCTCCGACAGCGCGCCAATGCGCACCAGCAGCGCGCCCAGGCGGCCACCCACGCTGGCCTGCAGCTCCAGCGCACGCTCCAGGTCGGCCGGCCGGATCGCCCCGCGCTCGAGCAGGAGGGCGCCCAGCGGCTGGACCCCGGCATTGGGCTGGAGGGCGGCATTCATGGCGTGGTTTCCCCGTTCAGGCGGGGACTATTGTGGTGCATGGCGGGCAAAGCTGTCTCCCGCCCGCTCACAGCAGGTCGGCAAAGCCACGGCGCAGCACCCCGAAACAGGCCCGCCCCAGGCCCAGCACCAGCAGCGCCACCACGGCGTAGACCACCCAGCCGCCAACGTCGGGCCACTGCCCGCGCAGCAGCAGCGCGCGCACCGCGTCCACCGGCCAGGCCAGCGGATTGAAGCGGACCACCCCGGACAGGGCCTCGGGCACCATGTCGGCCGGGAAGAACACCGGCGCGGTGAACAGCACCACCATCACCAGCATGCCCACCACCTGGCCCAGGTCGCGGATATAGACCCCCAGCGCGGCCAGGACCAGGGCCAGGCCGTAGAGCAGGACCAGGTAGGGCGCAAGCACCAGGGGCAGGCCCAGCACCGACAGGTGCCAGCCGCTGCCCAGCAGGCCATTGGCCAGCACCAGCAGGACGAAACCGAACAGGGCATGGAACATGGCCGTGCCCAGCGGCACGGCCACCAGCACGTGCAGCGGGAACACCATCTTGCGCACGAAGTTGCTGTGCCGCTGCATCAGCCCCGGGGCCTGGCCGATGGCCTCGGCCAGGATGCCGTGCACCAGCAGGCCGGCAAACAGGTTGAGGGTGAAGCCCAGATGGTCGTCGCCGGCCAGGCCGGGCCAGCGGGCACGGAACACCACCCCGAACACGAAGCCGTAGAGCGCCAGCATCATCAGCGGCAGCAGCAGCGGCCAGACCCGGCCCAGCAGGGTGCCGCGGTAACGGATGGCCAGTTCCTGGGTGACCAGGGTCCACCACAGGGCGACCAGGGCGCCAGGACGACGGGAGTCGGAAGACATGCAGGAGCAACGCCGGAAACAGGAAGCGGAAGCGTAGCAGCCCGCGCCATCCGCGACCCGGGCCGCAGCCCCGCGGGAATGAATGGGGCTAGAATCGGTGGTCAATCTTTCCCGATCCCGAGTAAGCCATGCGTCCTTCCTCCGCTCCCTCCTCCCGGCGCGCCGCCGGCGGCTTCACCCTGCTGGAGATGATCGTGGTGCTGGTGATCATCGGCCTGATCATGGGCCTGGTCGGACCGCGCCTGTTCCGCCAGGCGGACCGGGCCAAGGTGCAGACCGCCGAGACCCAGGTGCGCATGCTGCGCGGCGCGCTGGAAACCATGCGCCTGGACCTGGGCCGTTTCCCGACCCGCGACGAGGGCCTGCAGCTGCTCACCAACCGCCCCTCCGACCCGGCCGTGGCCCAGCGCTGGCAGGGTCCCTACCTGGAGGACGGGGTGCCGCTGGACCCGTGGGGCAACCCCTACCAGTACGCGCCGACCCCGACCGGCAACCACGCCTTCACCCTGTACTCGTTTGGCGGTGACGGCCAGCCGGGCGGCGAAGGCACCGACGCCGACATCGGCCAGCTGCCCGAGCAATGATCCGACCCGGCGGCTACACCCTGCTTGAAATGGTGGTCGTGGTCGCCCTGCTGGCCCTGGCCACCGGCATGGTCGCGCCGGCCGGTTACCGGATGCTGGCCAGCTGGAAGGAAGCGGACGAAGTGGAGCGGACCTTTGCCGCGATCCGCGCCCTGCCCATGCAGGCGCGGGAGAGCGGCCGCCCGATCGTGCTCGGACCGGAAACCCGGCTGGAGCCGGCCGATGCGCTGGAACTGCCCGCGGGCTGGGAGCTGCACATGGAGCAGCCGCTGACCGTGCGTCCCAACGGACTGTGCTCGGACGCCTCCGGGACCCTGGTCACCACCCGCCAGGCGCTGCCCTTCGAGGTGGCCGCGCCCTATTGCCGGGTCGCGCGCCTGCCCGCCGGCGGGGGCTGAGCCATGCCCGCACGCGCACGCCAGGGCGGGTTCTCGCTGCTGGAGGCCATCGTGGCCATGGTCATCATGGCCACCGGGCTGCTGACCCTGTACAGCTGGCTGTCCAGCTCCACCCTGGCCCTGAACCGCGCCCGCGCCCAGGCCCAGACCGTGGACGACACCCGCAGCGCCTTGGCCCTGCTGGCCAACGTCAACCCGATGCAGGACCCCAGCGGCGAGATCGTGGCCCCGCCGCTGACCGTGCGCTGGCAGTCGCGCGCCCTGGTGCCGCGGCGCCCGGACGTGAGCCCGGCCGGCTTCCCCGGGCAGTTCGACCTGTCGCTGCACGAGCTGGAAGTGGAGGTGGTGCGCGAGGGCGCGCCGCCGCGCAGCTTCAGCGTGCGCAAGGCCGGCTGGGAACTGGTGCGCCCGCTGGGTCCGGGAGACGAATGATGCGACGCCATGCGCGTGGCCTGACCCTGCTGGAAATGCTGGTGGTGCTGATGATCGCCGGCATGGCCCTGGCCATCGGCTTTTCCTTGCTGGGGGCGGGGGGGGGGGGGGGGGGGGGGGCGGGTTCCCCGGGGGGGGGGGCGGGGGGGGGGGGGGGGGGGGGG
>Ga0182793_1000472_pt1 | contig 31531 bp, 27 predicted proteins | sample Passage237A_FD_130498 | JGI IMG/M metagenome (GOLD analysis project Ga0182793, IMG submission 130498) | Cellulose adapted compost microbial communities from Newby Island Compost Facility, Milpitas, CA, USA - Passage2 37A (version 2) (version 2) ... | reverse complement strand
TGACCGAAACACACGTAACATTGGACGCCAATCATGAATTGGCAGGCCAAGACTTAACGTTTGAACTTGAGCTTGTAGAGATTGTATAGCTTTAATTGGTAGTTTTAGGTGGTGTTTGACAAAACTGAACTTAGGTTTGTCAAACACCACCTAAAAATTTACCACGTACTCAAACCCTGAACTGCGAAATAGAATCCGAATTATCCAGAATATCATTGAATTTTCTAACAAAAAAGTTCAAAAGGCTCCAATGAAGTCGGAGAATTCAATTAGGTAGCTTGGATGTTGCCTTGCCATAGCAACGATTTACCCAGCCCATCGAATAAAGATTACATTCCGCAAACTCCCCGATCGACTAAAATTACCCTACACGCCTGTTTATACTCCCCTCGGTTGAAAGATATCTGTTTCAAGGAGGGGCACAACTTAATTTTTCAGTAGCCCGTCTACATTTATACACAACCCTATGCAACCACAAAGAACAGCAAATTAGGCCTGCCCCAAGCGTCTTATTCCTATTTCAGTATCCTCTTCTAACACCGACCTACACTATTGGAGGGTTGAAAACCACTTTTCCTCTATATCAATTTACCCTCTACTTTAAAATTGTCATCGACGTCAAATTTTACCTCTACCTAAAATCCTGATCCTGTTCACGACACCTACCGTGCTATCCAACTTACAAAACACCTCTTTTTCCTGAGCCATCTGGTTAAATCAGTCCGTATCTTTTTCCTGGAAAACTCTTGACTATACCTCGAAACTCTAAATTCAATAGTAGCGTAGCAACTTTCCCGGGTGACATTCCACTTTGCCAATACAATTCATCGATATGGAGTTGACCTTGTCGATGCAAAAGCGCTATCAGCTGACTTTCTTCCATGGAAAACCCATCGTACACGGCGTTGGTATCCTCAGGGAAAAGAGGCAACGTTTGAGGATGGGTATTTGTCCACCTTAAATCGTCAGCCATGTCTTGTACACTTTTGAAGAGAGCGGCTTTGTTTTGGCTAATTAACCAATTACACCCTTCCGAATAGGGTTGATCTAGCCCGCCTGGGACCGCGTATACATCGCGGTGGTAATTATGGGCAAACTCTGCAGTGATCAACCCTCCCCCTCGGGACGCAGACTCAACGACAATAAGGACGTCACTCAAGCCGGCGATGATTCTATTACGCGCCGGGAAGCGCTGGAATTCCGGCTTGGTCCCTAAAAAACACTCGGTCAAAATGCCTCCTTTACTTTTCATTTGCTGGGCAATTCTATAGTGAGAACGAGGGTATATGCGATCAATTCCTGTAGCCATAACGCCCACGGTAGGCAGTGCGTAGCGGACGGCGGCCCGGTGGGCGACGACATCCACACCATAGGCCAATCCGCTTACGATTAATGGATTAAAAGGAACCAATTCTTTCACAATTTGCTCCGTAATTTTCTGCCCGTAGCAAGTTACTTTGCGGGTTCCGACGATCCCTACCGTACGATACGCATTTAAATCCGCGTTTCCATCCATGAACAGGATCAAAGGGGCATCATACAGGGTAATCAAACGCCGTGGATAACATCGATCCCGATAACTGCATAAAGTAATATTGCGTTTACTGCATTCTTCCATTTCTTTTTCAGCGTCGTCCAGGGTTCTACTATGCAAGATCGTCTTGACAACACCTTCTCCTACCCCAGGTATTTTAATCAGTTTACGATAGTTCGCTTCAAAAACTTCCTTAACCCCTCCACAGTAACTGATCAAATGCCTAGCAGTAACCGCGCCTATCCCAGGCATTTTTGCCAGAGCCAATAGGTAAATGGTTTCTTCCGACATTTAATATTCGCTGCAATCTCAAAACCTTCCGATACGCCTTTTGCACATTTTAGGATGCCTCATTTACTTTACTGTTGCGCCGGCTGTCCCCCAAGAGCAAAATCTCACTGACCACTACTTCGGTAGCATACTTTTTCTCTCCATTTTTATCGGTGTAACTTCGACTAACTAATTTGCCTTCAACGGCTACTTCTAATCCCTTTTCCAGATACTTTTCGACTATTTCGGCCGTCTTGCCCCAGGCTACCAACGAGTGCCAATGCGTCTCTTTCACCCATTCACCCGAGCCCGACTTGTAGTTTTCATGGGTGGCAATGCTGAACCGAGCCATTTTTCTACCCTCATTTAATACTTTTATTTCGGGCGTATTACCAAGATTCCCAATCAATTGAACTTTGTTACGTATAGCATTCATAGCAATAAAAGTTATAGTATTGAAAGATTAATAAAATGACCACCCTAAGGGCGAAGTGACAGAACAAAGTAAAAAGGAAAGAGGGAATGAAAACGGTAGATAATCAATTAATACCGAAAAGAACCAATTGTAAACGAATAAAAACGATTAAATCAGATAAATCAGCTGAATGATTTATATTTGAGATGGTGACGAACACCGTTTGTCCTATTACTATACATAATATACTTAGAACATGCCGGCTGAAAATTTTTTCCAACAAAACGAAAGAAGTTGCCTGTACTGTGGAAATCCAGTTTATGGGCGATCCGACAAGAAGTTCTGTGATGACTTCTGCCGCAACACCCACAACAACCAGTTGAGAAAAGTGAGTAATAACGTCGTCCGAAAAATCAATAACGCACTCCTGAAAAACCGTAAAATCTTGGAATCTTTCTTGATGGAGGATAAACAAATGGTGAAAGTGAGGGAAGACGACCTCATCGCAAAAGGCTTTCAACCCCAATACCATACCCATATTTATACCACCAAGAAAGGGAGACTATATTTTTTCTGCTACGAGTACGGCTTTCTCATGATGGCTCACAAATGGTATCTACTGGTGAAAAGACTCGAAAATAATTAATCGATAAATCGCTTCAGTATAGGTCCATACGAATCTATCCGACGATCCCTCAAATAAGGCCACATACGTCGGTAATAACTAATTTTTGCCAAATCAAGCTCTTCTACATGCACCACCTCCGCATCATGGGGAGCCTTATACAGCAAACGACCATGCGGATTAGCAATGAAAGACCCCCCCCAAAACAATTGTCCGTTTTCCTCACCCACGCGATTCACCGAAACCACATATACTCCATTCGCGATGGCATGGCTACGCTGAATCGTTTGCCATGCTTCGTGTTGTTCTTCATTGATTACAGGATCTTTTTCTTCCAAATCCCACCCTATCGCCGTGGGATAAAACAATACTTCAGCCCCCATAAGACTGGTGATTCGGGCTGCTTCGGGGTACCATTGATCCCAACAAATCAACACACCGAATGAACCATACTTGGTTTTGAAAACACGATAGCCCGATGGGTCTAAAACCGATTCGGTGGAGTCACCGGGTGTGAAATAATATTTTTCATAATACCCCGGATCATCCGGAATATGCATTTTGCGGTATTTTCCCAGATAGGCCCCATCTGCGTCCAACACGGCCGTCGTGTTATGATAGACCCCACGGGTTCGTTTTTCAAATAAAGAAGCAATTATAACGACCTTTAGCTCACCGGCGAGTTCGGCTAACGCCTGAGTTGTAGGTCCAGGGATGGGTTCAGCCAGATCAAAATTGCTGGGATCTTCAATATTGCAAAAGTAAAGTGAACTGTAAAGTTCCTGAAGACAAACCACCTGTGCCCCTTTTTGGGCTGCTTCCCTGATGCGCTCTATAGCTTTATTTTGGTTGTCGGCAATATCCGCAGTACAACTCATCTGAACGATCCCAACTTTCACTTTTGTCATGTTTTCGTAATTCAAAATTTTTAAGACCCCGGAAACTTCTCCCCTGAATGCGTTTGCATCATCCTTCTTACCTCGTTTACGATTGCTTTTTCATCTTGTCGCCACATACAAGCGAAATGGCCTCGTGGGCAACTTTCCGTACCGAAATTACTACATGGATGACATCTCAACCCGGGTACTCGAGCCTCATAATGATCACTAATCAAATACGGCCAGACCCCAAATTTATCAGGGGATGTAGCTCCCCAAACCGAAACAACCGGTTTATTGAAGGCACCTGCTATGTGTAAAAGCCCCGTATCATGTGCGACTACCACCGTTGCTTGAGCGATCACCGAGACCGACGTATTGAAAGACAGTCGCCCACACACATTATAAACAAAATCCCCCAATTCCCGTTCCAATTGATCGGCAACCGCTTTATCCTCCGGTCCTCCAACGAGAACGATCGGTCGTTGCAATTGACTACAAATAGCCCTCAATTTTTCGAAGGGGAGTCGCTTGGTAAAGTGTTGTCCACCGATCACAAAAGCCACAAAACCCTGTTGAAAATGCGCGGGTAAGGTACGGATATCGAACTGTTCGTCTGGCCGGAGGAAATAATCTACCGGTTTAAAATCATTATAAACGTTGAGGGGTTTAACAGCATCTAAAATCCGCTCTACGATATGTTTATTTTTTGGCAATAGATCGACTCCCAGCCGAGTGATTAACAATTTCTCAATAGATAGCTTCCTGAAAGTCAATACTTTCCTGCGCAATAAAAAGCGCAACAGATAGGAACGGATGGTTTTGTGCAAATCAATAATATAATCGAAATGCTCCTGCTTAAACCGGGCTACCAGGTCCATGAGATTCCCATCAAAAAAATGCAGCTGATCGATATAGGGATTATTCGCCAGGACCATGGCAAATTTCTTTTTTACGACATAGTGGATTTCAGCCCCAGGATATTGTTCTTTTAGACAGCGAATCAGCGGCGTAGTAAAAACGATATCCCCTATGGATGAAAAACGAACAATCAGGAATTTTGTCTTGTTTGGTTCCATTCCAGTGGGTTTCCCAGGGTTTGTTCTGGTTGTAAAACATTAGGCCTCAGATTCTTCCAACGCTTATGACTCCACAACCAGTTATAAGGCTGGGAGATGATATTTTTTTCCAAGAATCTGATCTGAGCTTCCAACAGGGCATTTTGTGGATATTTCTCGGGCTCATCGGTACTTTCTGTCATTACAGCCTCATAGTATCCCCTCCTACCCTCTACTTTTCGGATATCGGCGAAAATTACTTTTAATCCATGTTTACGCGCGATTATTTCTGCCCCTCTATAAACACCGGTGTCCTGGTTTAAAAATCGAGTCCAGTAAGCCCGGGTTGGATTGGGTGACTGGTCGTTGACGAGAAAGACTGCATAAGGGTAGTTTCGTTCCTTTTCCAATTCGGCATATACTTCTTTCATCGGCACCATGGAACTTCCGAACCGGGTGCGTATCTGTTTGAACCACGCTTCAAATTGGGGGTCAGACAAAGGTTTGTATACGACTATAGGTTCGAGTATATTTTTAGCTGATATAAACAAATTCGCCATCTCCCAATTCCCACGGTGTCCTAAAACAATGACTGCTCCTTTATCAATTTTGCGTAACCGTTGTTCGAGGTCCGCATCGATTCGAAACCTTTCAATTATTTCTTCCCTCGGGCAATTGGATAGTTTTATAGTTTCGACGATTAAGTCTGTGAAATGGGTGTAAAACCTTTTCCGTATATCCGCTAGCTCCTTAGCAGATTTTTCAGGAAAGCTACGCTTCAAATTTGTGTCAATTACTTCCTTCCGATAACCCAAGATTCGGAATAACACAAATGCCGCTATGTCGGATAACTTATAAAGTGTCGACCAGGAACATTTTGATAATAAGTTAATTAGACGAATAAGCATTTATAAACTGCCTTACACTCCGAACAAATAAGCGACAAATTTAAGACTATTTCCAAACTACTACGGTAAAAGTTGCATATACCGCTTTCTCCACTTACCTTTGATCATATATGATTTTCTCACAATGCTGCTTAACCCATGTTTGAGGGTATCTTCAATATTCGAAATGACCGACGTTTAAGTATCTATCTTTATCGGTTGGGGTTATTAATCTGGTGTTTGTATTTGTTGGGAGGGGCGCCTCAGTTAACTTTTTTGGCTCAACACCGTAACTGGGTGGGAGTAATTTCTGGCTTGTTTATGATACTAGCCTTTGGCACCCATATGGTTTATGAATCGGTGCATCATAAAGCGGCCTATCATTTGAAAAAGAAGTGGTTTTTTATCGGTACTATTTTTGTATCCGTCTGGGTTTATGTGAAGGAATTTGGTGCTCCTAGTTTGCATCAGGTTTGGATTAAAGTAATGGATTTTCTGCATACCATATAATCTCCCCGTAGGGTTTGGGCTTTTCTCAAAACCTCTCATCTTTCATCCCTTTACCGTTCATTTATAGGTAAGTTCCCGGCTACAATGTACAGAGGATCTCAAATTTACAAACGAGTTCGTACTTTGTATTTTGTAAGATTTCTATTACTTTTGCAGTGTTATCAGGATATTGGGATAAACGGGAGGGGTCTAAACCCCTTTTTTCATTAACATATGCCTTTGGTTGAAGAAATTCACAAGTTACTAGAGCCTTATTTGGAGGATGGTAAATATTTCGTGGTAGACCTTTTAGTCAAGCCTTCTCGGATGGGCCATCAGGTTACGGTTTTGGTAGACAGTGATGAGGGGATTACCATTTCGGAGTGTGCTTCGATCAGTCGAAGGCTAGGCAAAGACATAGAAGCGAGAGAATTATTTGACACAGCTTATAATCTTGAAGTTTCTTCTCCCGGCTTAGATCAACCCTTACGTTTACCTCGTCAATATGCTAAGAATATTGGTCGAAACTTAAAAATAAATTTGATTGACGGCTCTATAGTAGAGGGGAAACTTACGAGCTGGAATGAGAAAGCGATAGAAATTGAATTGCCGCAACCTAAGAAAAAGAAGAAGAAAGTGGAAGAAGCGATTGCGACTGAATTAAGCAGGACGATTCCGATTGATCAAATAAATAAAGCACTGGTTCAGGTCAGTTTCAAATAAACCGAAAGTGGCGGAATAATTTACTTACTAAAGACAGCATTGATAAACCGAATGAAGATAGCTCATGGATAGCGAAGTATTAATAGAATCATTTGCGGAATTTGCTCGCTCCAAAAACATAGACCGCCCAACGATGATCAGTGTACTGGAAGAGGTTTTCCGGACAATGATCCGTAAGAAATACGGTACGGACGAAAATTTCGATGTTATCATTAACCCAGATAATGGTGACCTTGAAATGTGGCGTACCCGGGAGATTGTTGACGACAATTCGGAAGAAATTTGGGATTTTGATAAAATTCCTTTATCTGAAGCAAAGAAAATTCAGTCGGATTTTGAAGTTGGTGAGGAAGTAGCTGAAGAAGTTAAACTTGCTGATTTTGGTCGAAGGCTGATTCAAACGGCTCGCCAAACCCTGATCCAGAAAATTAAAGACCTGGAGAAGGAAATGATGTATCAAAAATATAAGGATCAGGTCGGAGAGTTGTTTACCGGTGAAGTGTATCAGACGCTACGGAATGAAATCATTGTCATCGACAGTGATGGTAACGAACTAAGCCTTCCCCGTTCGGAACAGATTTCTAAGGATCGATACCGCAAGGGGGATCATATTAAAGCTGTGATCCATAAGGCAGAAATCACCAACGGGGTTCCGAAGGTGACCTTGTCTCGTACCTCTCCCGTATTTTTGGAGAGATTGTTCGAAGTTGAAATTCCGGAAATTTACGATGGACATATCCAGATTCGGAAAATTGTAAGAGAGCCCGGTGAAAGAGCCAAAGTGGCTGTAGAGTCGCTGGACGACAGAATCGATCCAGTAGGCGCTTGTGTAGGGATGAAAGGATCCCGGATTCACACAATCGTTCGCGAATTGGGCAATGAAAACATTGATGTGATCAATTATACAGACAATTTAGAACTGTTGATTAGTCGCGCATTGAGTCCGGCTAAGATCACATCCATGCAGATCGACCATGAAAATAAAAGAGTTTCGGTATTCTTACGGCCTGACCAAGTATCGCTTGCGATCGGTAAAGGCGGGCAGAACATCAAACTTGCGGGTAAGCTAGTGGGGATGGAAATAGACGTATTTCGGGATATCGAGGAACTCTCCGAAGAAGACGTCGATCTTATGGAATTTAATGACGAAATTGAAGATTGGATTATCGATGAGCTCCGAAAAATTGGGTTGGACACTGCGAAAAGTGTTTTAGCTTTGAGTAAAGAAGAGCTGGTTCGACGCACCGATCTTGAAGAAGCAACCGTCGAGGAGGTACTCGAAATTCTGCGTAAGGAATTTGAGTAGGCCTTGGCAAAACCAGGAGGGGTATTTTTACCATCTCCCCATTTTTTTAATTAACTCCTGAGGAAAAGATATCAGGGGCAAGACTTTAAATAGTTATATGGCAGAAAATAAAATGATGCGCCTGAGCCAAGTGGCAAAAATCCTGAAAGTAGCTACCACTACAATCGTGGATCATCTTTCTGCCGAAGGCTTTACGGTAGAATCCAGTCCGAATACAAAGATTGCTGGTGAGCAAATTCGTGTGCTGGCGGAGGAGTTTGATTCGGACGAATTACGTGCCATTTTAAAGCCTGCCGAAGAAAGCATCGAAAAGGAAGTTACACCGCCGTCATCCACATCTTCGGATGAGGATGTAGTGAGGTATTTCAGGGATGAGCCAAAATCTGAACCTGCCCGTACTGAATCTGAAAAACCTGCTCCCGAGAAAGAAGCTCCTAAGTTGGAGACTCGTTTACCGGGTGTAAAGGTCGTGGGAAAGGTAGAATTGGACGAAAAGGGCAATGTTATTCGGCCTAAAGCACCGGAACCTCCAACGGTGGAATCCACTCCCGAGCCCGTCGTTGAAAGTAAATCCCAAGAAGAAGAGGAAATAGTAAGTTCAACACCTGAACAAACCCCCGTAGAAGAACCGGTCGCTGAAGTTCAATCACCAGCGGTTCCTGAAGAACCTGTTGAAGAGGTGCAACCAGATGAACCCACCGTGGCAGAGCTACCTGTCGAAGAATCTCCAGTAGTAGAATCAGAACCGGAAATAGCCAAGCAGGAAGAAGTAGCTCCCACCCCAGAACCGGAAAAACCTGCTGAAGATAAAGTAATCGAGGCTAAAATTGATAAACCACTGAAAGGTTTGACGGTAGTGGGTAAGATTGAGCTACCCGTAGAACGGACAAAAAAGAAAGAAGACTCACCCTCGGAAGATAGTGATCGGAAACGGAAACGGAAACGGAAACGAATTCGGGGTGAAGTTAAAGTTGATGGTAAGCCTACTACTACTGAAACGAGTACTAGTACCAGCCCATCTACACCTGCTTCTGGAAATCGCCCAACGGGAGGTGAAGGTAATAAGTTTAGAGGAGGTCGTAGAAGAGAGAAAAAAGAAGAAGTTTCGCAAAAAGAAGTTTCTGAAAATATTAAGGCGACGATGGCTCGTATGAGTGGCGGTACCGGACGTGGTGCTGCGGCGAGTTCGAGAGCCCGGAGACGTCGCGAGCGCAATGAAGAACTCGAAGGCGCTTTGGATGCAACTGAAGAGAAACTATTACGGGTAACCGAGTTCGTCAGCGCTAATGAGTTGGCGTCCTTAATGGATGTTTCCGTGCAAGAAGTCATCTCGGTTTGTATGAATATGGGGATGTTCGTTTCGATTAACCAACGTCTTGACGCGGAAGCCATTACTTTAATCGCCGATGAGTTTGGTTTTGAAGTACAGTTTATTTCGGCCGAGGAAGAGATAGAAATTGCAGAGGAGGAACAAGTTGACGATGAAGCTGACTTGGTTGAACGTGCCCCCATCGTTACTATCATGGGTCACGTAGACCATGGTAAAACGTCGCTTCTCGACTATATCCGTAAAGCAAACGTGGTGAGTGGAGAAGCCGGTGGTATTACCCAGCATATCGGTGCATACAGTGTAAAAACACAATCAGGTAAGCAGGTAACCTTCTTAGATACGCCTGGTCACGAAGCGTTTACAGCGATGAGAGCCCGGGGTGCTAAAGTGACCGACGTTGTAATCATCGTAATTGCGGCCGACGACAATGTCATGCCGCAAACGAAAGAGGCCATTAACCACGCGCAAGTGGCGGGGGTACCTATCGTATTTGCTTTTAGTAAAGTAGATAAACCGACGGCCAATCCTGATAAAATCAGAGAAGAGCTGGCACAGATGAATTTATTGGTTGAAGAGTGGGGTGGTAAATATCAAGCGCAAGAGATTTCTTCAAAAACCGGCCAAGGAATAGACGATCTACTGGAAAAGGTGCTTTTAGAAGCAGAATTACTTGAACTGAAAGCCAATCCGAAGCGTCGCGCATCCGGAACAGTCATTGAAGCCTCTCTGGATAAGGGCCGTGGCTATGTCACTACCCTGTTGGTGGAGAACGGAACGATGAGAGTGGGCGATGTTATCCTCGCTGGCGCTCATTTCGGGCGGGTAAAAGCAATGACCGACTATTTGGGTAATCGCCAAACCGAAGTGGGACCTTCCACGCCGGTTCAATTACTTGGGTTGAATGGTGCCCCACAAGCGGGCGACAAGTTCACCATCATGGAAACTGAACGTGAAGCTCGAGAAATTGCAACAAAACGAGAGCAAATTCTCCGTGAACAAAGTATCCGAACTCGCAAACATATTACGCTCGAAGAAATCGGTCGTCGGAAGGCAATTGGTAACTTTAAACAACTTAACCTCATCGTCAAGGGTGATGTGGATGGTTCTGTTGAAGCATTATCCGACTCGTTATTACAAGAATCTACCGAAGAAGTAGAAGTTAACATCATCCATAAAGCGGTAGGTCAGATATCTGAATCGGATGTGAACTTAGCCATTGCGTCTGATGCCGTGATTGTAGGTTTCCAAGTCCGCCCTTCTCCAAGTGCCAAAAGGCTGGCGGAACAAGAGCAGATCGAAATTCGACTATACTCCGTTATCTATCAGGCTATCGAAGAAATTAAGGATGCGATTCAAGGTATGTTGGCGCCGACTATAGAGGAAGTGGTGACGGGTAATATCGAAGTACGCGAAACCTTTAAGATCAGTCGCATCGGTACCATCGCAGGTTGTTATGTTACGGACGGGTATGTGAAACGGAACAATAAAATCAGAGTGATCCGTGCAGGAATTGTGATCCATACCGGTGAAATCGATTCCTTGAAGCGATTTAAAGACGACGTACAGGAGGTTCGATCGGGCTACGAGTGTGGTCTGAATATCAAAAACTTCAATGATATTGAAGTGGGCGATATCATCGAAAGCTTCGAACTGAAAGAAGTGAAAAGAACCGTCTAGATTTTAGTTTTAAAGAATATAAATCCCAAAGAAATCCCTTAATGAAAGGGAATCTTTGGGATCTTTTTTTTAAAATCAAAACCCTACTGACAAACCCTTGTCACAGGTCGCACTTAACATTGCATCATAAAGAAATGTTTAACACAAAAAATCTATTTCATTATGAGCGATTCAATCATCACACCAGAGGAACTATTGCATCATTGGCAAGGACATCGGGCCTTAACCCGTAGGGTAATTCTTGCTTTCCCCGAAAAAGAGCTTTTCGAATTCACTATAGGCGGTATGCGGACTTTCGCCGAACTCGCGAAAGAACTGCTGGCCATCGCCGTTCCCGGTTTACGTGAAATCGTCGAAGGCAATACCAAATCCTTTGATGAGTCAAACCTACAATTCAAATCCAAAGAAGAAATTCTGAAAGCCTGGGATGAAAGTACCCAACTCATAGACGAATACTGGCACCAGCTATCCGTACCCAAATTTCGCGAGATGAACAATCTATTCGGACAATACAATTTCCCGGTAATTGATAATATCCTTTATTTCATCGACAATGAAATTCATCATCGGGGTCAGGGATATGTATATCTACGCGCGTTAGGCATTAATCCCCCATTTTTCTGGGAACGGGAAAGAATGGTTGAAACCAATTAGGACACGGTATAGGATTTGAATTTGATGTAGTATCTCAGCGCTGTTTCTAAAAGGCACATAGTGGTTCTGTTCGATGAGGACCTAGAGCCGTTTATGTGCTTTTTAGACAGCGTTTTTTCATTTCGGCAGAGGGGAATGCTGACGATCCACCATTTCGGAAAGTAAGGTTTGAACCCGTCGTTTCAAGTCTAGGGGTTCCAAAATATCGGCAGAATCGGCAAACATCATAAACCACCGTTCGAACATATTGATTTCATAATCGGTTTCAAAAACCATCTCTACCCTATCCCCTTTCGTTTCTTCTGATACAAATCCGAAGCTATCCCTTTCCCATTTCATGTAGCGAGCCACGTCTTTGTCAACGCTGATTCGTATCTTTTTGCGGTTGGGGTGCCGATCTTTTTTCAAATAGTAATCGAGGGGCTGATGAGGCACTTCGAAGTCGAATTCAGTTCTACGAATACCAAATATTCGATCCGTTCGAAAGTTCCGATAATCCTTTCTTAAATGGCAAAATGCAAGCAGATACCAATGACTATTGGCTTGGAGCAAGCCAACGGGTTCTATTTGACGATCCGATGGTTGGTCGGCATTTAAAGCTTGGTATTTGATGATGACCTGTTTTTTCCTCGAAATAGATTCCAAAAGAATTTCGAGCACGTCGGGTACATTCTTATTAAAAAGTCGGCGTGTGGGCATAACTTTCAAGTTCGGTTGGATCGTTGCCAACTGGTCTTTTTGATCCTCTTTTAAAACTGCCTTTATCTTGGCCATCGCTGTAAGAAAATGACGACCTAAGTGCTCGTCCATATACTTAAGCATCAACTGTTCGGCTGCAATAAAGGTGGCTGCTTCTTCCTCTGTAAACATCACAGGAGGGAGTTTGTAGCCTTCCGTGAGCGAGTAACCGATGCCCGCTTCGGCATAAATGGGGACCCCAGCCGCTTCCAACGCCCGTATATCGCGATAAACAGTTCGAAGGCTTATACTAAAATGATCTGCTAACTCCTGGGCTTTGACCACCCGCTTCGATTGCAGTTGGATTAGGATTGCGACGATACGCTCGAATCGTTTAATGGAGTCATCAAAAGCCATACGTTCTCGTTTTGATTATGAAAAAGTAGCTAGGTTCAACCCCTAATATCGATCGAACTGGTCCCATCGGCGGCTTTGTCCACTAAAATTTGTACAGGTATTCGCTCTTTCATTTCCTGTCGGTGGGAAATAACGCCGACCAACTTACTACTTTCATCTTGCATCTTCTCCAGGATTGTCACCGCCGATTCCAACATTTCGCCATCCAGGGTACCAAATCCTTCATCAATAAATAGGCTTTCGATTTTTACATTTCGAGAAGCCAAATCGGATAATGCCAAGGCTAAGGCCAGGCTCACCGTAAAAGTTTCTCCCCCAGAAAGTGTACTCGTTGATCGTGCAGAATTACCGTAATAGGTGTCTAAGACAAACAAGTGGTCGGAATCCGATTTCGGTTTATCTAAGAGGTACCGATCTGAGAAGTTTTGCAGGCGAGCATTCGCTAAACCAATCAGATTTTTTAAGGTGAGACTTTGAGCAAAGCTACTAAACCGATTCCCTTTAGCGTCTCCAATGTATTTTGCTAAAAGCTCCCATTTTTGGCTTTCCTTTTTCAGCAATCCAAGTTCCAATTGAATCGCTTCAAATTTAGCTCTTTGTTGTGCATCGTTTTGGAACTCATTTTCTATAGTAGCTAATTCTGCTACCGTTTGATGAAATGCGGTTTTGAGTTGAGTTAACCTATCTCGTACTTCATCAAAAACCATTTCAGGATATACCCTTTGTTGGATTTTTTCCGCCAGGGACTTTTCGTTTTCAGTTTCCTGAGTAGCCAGTCTACCCGCCCACTCCTGTAAACGGTCCTGCTCTCTTTTCAGCTGCTCATATACCTTAGGATCCAGTAGCAAACGCTGGGCAACTTCTAGGGATTCTATACCCTTCTCGATCAAGGCGGATTCAAGTTCACTCTTTAGCGTATGTAGTTCCGTCTCCAAATTTTTTAACTTTTCTTGCAGCAACCTGGATTGACGTTGGTTTTCTACTTCCGCATTTAAAACTTGCTCCCAATTTCGTAGGAGAGACTTTACATCTGCTCTAACATCTTTCCCCTTATAAATTTTTTGTTTTTCACCCTCCAAACGTGCTAGTTCCTGATCGATCGATTCAAGTGAGCTGACATTTTCTAATAATCTTGAGGCAAGTTTCATTTGATCGCGACTGGCAACCCATCGGTCAATATTCGCCTTCTCTTTTTGAATTTGACCCAGTTGTTGGTCAATAGCATCAACCGTATGCTCGTCAAGACCACCCCATTGCAATGTCAACGCTTTTATTTGTTGTTCAATCGTTCGATATTCTAATCGCATTTGCGTCAAACGATCCGACAATTCTACCTTCTTTTTCCGCGCTGTTTCCAAATTCAACAAAGTTTCCTTCTCTAAGTTTTGTTTCGCGGCCAATTCATCTTTAAAATCCTTTAACTTTTGTCCTAATTCACTGACGTTGTTGATGTAAGTGTGGAGATACGGATGATGCGTAGAACCGCAAAGCGGGCAAGGTTCGCCTTCTTTTAATTTTTTTCGTTGGTCTTCCAGATTAATTTTCGTGGTTTCATACAACAGCTTGTCGCCATACTCTTCTATTTTTTTTGTCAACTCGGCTATTACTTTACGTACATTTTCCAGCTTAGGAACTAATTTCACTTCTGATTCGGTGCAAAGCGCTAAGTCCGACTTCGTTTTTTTACCCTCTGCTCCTATTCGGTCGCGATCCAGAATCAGTTTCTTCAATTCCGCTAAGAGCAATATCTTCTCATCCAGCTCCCTTAAACTTTCACTCGCTTTAAAATCGGTTGGAAAAGCTTCTAATAACGCAGCTAATTGTTCTTTCTTACTTTTCAATTGAACGAAGGTCTTCCTTAAGTCCTGAAAAGGAAGGGTCGTTACCCATTCATACTCGGCACGAGCGTATTCATGCCGCAGACTGTCTTTCAACGGCTGGGCTTGGGCTTTTAAATTACCAATGGTCAGTTCAAGCTGTACAACCCTGTGTTCAAACTCGTTGACCACCTTTGTTAGCTCGTCTTCTTTCAACGGGAGACCGGTGAGTTCGCTAGCATAGCGTAATAGTTCTGACCTTTTTACAAAGTGATGTTCACTATTTTGCCTGGTCTTCTTGAACTCGTCCTCTAATTGAAGCTTCTGTTTTTGGAATTCTACGAAACGCGTCATGGGAGCCACCAAATGACTTACCCTTTCATGATCTTGCAAGCGAGACTTTTCCACTCGAAATTTTTCTTCTTCCTGCAACAATCGTTGTTTATCCGCTTGTATACGGGTCCGGCTAATCTCTAGTTCCCTTATATCCGAACTCACCTTTGCTTCTCTTTCCCATTTTTCAACCTCGGCTTCCAATTGGGAGCGTCTATGTTCACTTAATTCCTTCTTAGCCTTCAGCGTTTCCAATTCCTCCGTGCTTTTTAACACAACGCCTTTTTGCTCAGCTTCTTTGAGTTCCACCTGTTTTGCCGCTGTTTTCGAGCGTTCAAATGCGCTGATACCCAGTTGCCTATAAATTTGGGTTCCCGTAAGGTCTTCCAATAGTTTTGCCCTCGTAAAACGATCCGCCTTTAAAAATTCGGCAAAACTCCCCTGGGCTAAAATGATTGACTTTACGAACTGTTCGTAGGTAAGGCCAATTAGTTCGGCATTTTTTTTGGGAATATCGACCTTTGACTTGATATCCAATAAGGTCTCATCGGGCAACTTTGCTATCTCCATCTGATAGTCATTCCAGTTGCCATTCCGGTTTTTTGCGATGGACCAACACGAGCGATAACGGCCCGACCTAACCTCATATTCAACCTCCGCATAGGCCTCACAACGAGGTTCCTCAATGGCTTTGGAGTTGACAATAGACCCGAGGCTGTCAATCTCTGAGATTGATATCTTCTTAAAACGAGGTATACGGTTATACAAAGCAAGCGTGATTACATCAAGCAATGTTGATTTACCTGCTCCTGTTGGTCCGGAAATGATAAATAAATGGGTATCAGAAAGTGGCGATTGCGTAAAGTCAATAGTATAAAGTTTCTGATAAAAAGAATTGATGTTCTTGAACTTAATTTTCAGAATCTTCATGATATTAACCTTACTCGCCGATCGAAATTTCTCCTAATAATTCATCAAAAGCAGTACGTAGCAATTCCCTTTGTTCCGTTTCCATTTCTTCGCTTTCCAAGCGTCGTAGGAAAACCTGTCTGGGCGACAAATCTTCAATTTCAACACCGGTAGCAAATAGATCTGCAGCATCTTTTAGTCGATTTTCGAACGTTAATCGGGGTTTGATGATTCGAAACCTAGCATTCTCATATTCCTGTAACATCTGCTCAAATTGCAGATGGATTTGCGGATCGTAATTGGCTTCCGTTACATGTACTTCGACGAAAGGCTCCAAAATCGATTTTGGATCGTATTTATCCAGCTGCTCCTTAACTTCGATCAAGTTACCTGCAAACGAACGAAGCTCACGCCATTGAGGAATCTTAATGAGGTTTTGGCTTGTTAAAGCTCCCTTGTCAAACTCCAGTTCAACGACAAATTTCGGATCCTCTCGCTCACTGAAGCTCAAGGGGATTGGAGAACCCGAATAGCGAATCCGATCGGCTAGCTTTTGCGGTTTGTGAATATGCCCTAACGCGATGTATTCATAGCCCTTTGGAAAGTGATTAAGCTCAAACGCTGCTAAATTCCCCACCACATGTACCTCTCGTTCACTTTCGGAGGTTTCAACACCCGACACGTGCAAATGCCCCATGCCAATAAGGCCGAATTCAGGATAATTTTCCTTATGAAATTCCAGGATATTTTGATAGTACCTACTAATACCTTCCCGTATTTGGGTAAGTCGATCGGTGTAGTTCATACCCGACACCGATTTTCTTAGGTCTGCATCCCTTAAAAAAGGAATTGCAGCGACCGCTAGATTCGATTCGGGTAGAGCGACATAACATCGATCCGGAAAGGATGATACGTCGCCTACGACATTGATGTTCAAGTGTGACAAAATATCGCTAGGCGCATTGAGCACTGCCGGGGAATCATGGTTCCCTGCGGTAATAACGATTCTACAGTTTACTGCGATTAGGCTTGTAAGAAACTGGTAATATTGGCGAAGAGAAGTGGCAGAGGGGAAAGCGGTATCAAATACATCTCCCGATACCAGCAACAAATTTATTTTTCGGCTTTTGACGTATTCGATCAACCAATCGAAGAACAGTCGGTGATCTTCCTCCAGACTGTATTTATGAAGTTGTTTACCAATGTGCCAATCGGCTGTATGTAAAATTCTGACCCTATCGGATGTGATTTGGTCATTTGTCAATTCTCTTTTATCCATGACAACCATTTTCCCTGAGCTTTCAGGACCTGTTCAATCAGATCCCTTACAGCTCCATCCCCTCCTTTTACGGGTGAAACGTAGGTAGCTATTTCCTTAACTTCCTCAACAGCGTCTGCCGGACAGGCACTTACAACGCCGTCGATCATCATTACTTCGTAGTCAGGGATATCATCCCCCATGAAAATGACCTCGTCTTTTTGCAACTGGTTTTCTTCCAAATATTTTAAATAGATGGGTAACTTCCCGTCGGGGGAGACGCCTAGAAATACATCAGTAACCCCCAGGTATTCCATTCTTTTACGTACTCCTACTTGATTTTGCGCGGAAAGAATTGCAATTCGATACCCTAACTTCAGAGCTCTATTGATCCCGTAACCGTCTCTAACATTGAAGGTTCTGGGTTGCTCTCCGCTTTCTAGGGCTAATACATCCCCATTAGTCATCACACCGTCGATATCGAATATGAAGGTTGTAATTTTTTCAAAAACCGTTTTATTCTCCACGTAGTAACAATTTTGATTTGCGTAAAAGATTTCAGCTATCCGTTAGCTGTTTACATTAATACGATAATTTTTACTCCAAATAATGCTTTGTTCGTATTTGGTCACTCATAAATCTATACAAATTTGCCCATTCAGGGTTAATTTCCTGCAAAAGTTTCAAATGTTGAGCAATGATTTCCCAATCACCCCGTACCGCTAATCCAGTTTGACCCTTGGAGGGATCCCCTATGGCAAAAGCTTTCTTAACTGTTTGTTCAAGAAGGGGTTGAAGGATTTCAAATTCGATTTGATAGTTATCCAGCAAATCGTGCGCTACTCCATAAAGGTAGTTTGAAAAATTATTGGCAATCGTAGCAGCTATATGCAAGATCCGTCGTTCATCAGAGTCGATACGATAAACGACATTACTGATGGTCTGTGCTACTTTTACTAAGACATCCTCCATATCCTCGTCTGCAGCTTCTATGCAAAAAGGTACTTTCTCGTAATCTATTTCGTCGTCTTTAGTAAAAGTTTGTAATGGATACATGACGCCGACGCGTACAGGAACATCACTGTATATTTCTGTTAGTTGTCGAAGTTTTTGAAGTGCTATGGAGCCCGATGTATTCACCAGCATAATTTTGGGTGGCAAGACAGCTCTTTCTAATACACTTTCCAAAGCGTGGTCTGGGACGGCTAAAACAATAATCTGTGCGTCGCTATCCGCAAAATTCAAATCAGGTTGGATATGTGTATCATATAATTTTGAAACTAGTAGCCGGGCATTTTGTGGATCCCTGCTATAGACTTCGGAAATTACGTGACCGGCGTCCTCCAGTGCCTGAGCTAAATGCCATCCCACATTTCCAGCTCCAATAAATGATATCACCATACAGGATCGGTTTTAGGTATTGGACTTGCAAATTTAGGAGTGAATATATGGGATTTATTACATATGGAAAGGGGTTGAACACAGAATTCAGTAGATTTCAATAACCACCTAAGCAGCAAAGGGACGTTGCGAATCAATTTTCAGAAAAATAAAGAGCAGGATTGTGAAACCCCATAGAGACGACCCGCCGTAACTAAAGAACGGTAAGGGTATACCAATTACCGGCATAAGGCCAATCGTCATTCCCACATTGACCATAAAATGGAATAGGAAAATACCTGCCACGCAATACCCATAGACTCGTCCGAATCGCGTTCGCTGTCGCTCGGCGAGAAAAACGAGCCGGGTGATGAGGCCTATGAATAGAAATATCACAATAGCCGCACCAATGAATCCATGCTCCTCTCCAACGGTACAAAAGATAAAGTCAGTTTCTTGTTCAGGCACAAAATCGAATTTGGTTTGTGTTCCCTGCAAGAAGCCTTTCCCCATGATGCCCCCCGATCCAATCGCTATTTTCGACTGTATGACATTCCAACCTGCTCCTTGTGGATCAGCATACGGGTCTACCAATACCATGATGCGATTCCGTTGGTGTTTTTGAAGTATATTATTGATAAAAAAATCAACGCCTAATACGGTTATGATCATTCCTACCCCAAAAAGGATACTGGTCAATGCCCCTCCCCTACGTCGGATCATTTTGGGCATCAACCAGATTACCAAACCCACGAGTGCAACAATTCCAACGATCACCAACCATTTATCGACCAGCAGCGTGATCACCAACAATGCGGCCATCACCATGCCCAATACGAGAATTATGCCCGGCAAACCCTCCCGGTAAAGCATAATTAAAAAGGACACAAAAACCAGTGCAGTCCCAGTTTCATTGGAGAGAAGTATTAGAATAATGGGAAGACCAATGATCAGGGCTACGACCCGATAATCTTTCCACGACTGCAATCGCAGAGTCGGGTCTCCCAGGTATTTAGCTAAAGCCAAGCTGGTTGCCAATTTTGCAAATTCGGCAGGTTGTATGGAAAAAGTGCCTAATTTTATCCAAGACCGGGATCCTTTGATATCTCCTGCTGTAAACAATACCGCAATTAAAGCCAAGATGACGGCGCCGTAAATGAGGTAGGCAAAGGTATCGTAAAACTTATGATCCACCACCAAAATAGCGATAATCAATAAACTTGAGGTGCCTATCCAAAGTAATTGCTGCCCTGAACGATAGGACAAATCGAACATACTCATGGGGTGATCGGGCGTATATACCACTGCGTAGATATTCAACCATCCCATCAGCACACAAACGATGTAGATCAGCAGTACGACCCAGTCAATTTTACCTATTACGGAATTTCGTTCTGTCATGATCTTTATTAGTTGAATCCGTTTGTGTGCTCAGTCCGTCTCAAACTTATCCTATGTGTTGTATCGGGTTGGGTCGCCAAGGGAAGGGAAATCGGTTTGGACCGCTCGACCGTGTCCTTCTTTGGTTTTTGACTCGGTATCACCGTACCTCTTGGGAAAATGTAATTTGGCAGATAGTTCTTTCTTAGTACATAATCCTCTACTGATTTGCTCACTGTCTTGCGTAAAATGTATCGTTCCATTAGCAAATTGGCTATAGGGGCGGCGTGAGACCCACCAAAACCCGAATATTCAACAATCACTGCAATGGCAATTTTTGGATCGTCCACCGGTGCAAAAGCTACGAAAATCGAATTATCTTCTCCTTTTGGATTTTGCGACGTTCCCGTTTTACCTGCCGAAACTATTCCACTGGTCAATTGGGCAAAGGCAGGAACTGTGCCCCTGACGACGGCATTTTTCATCCCTTCAATGACCGTTTCAAAATGCTCACGAGCAATTCCTGTTTCGTGCTTAACCAGGTATTGGCTTAAGGGTTCTCCCTCTTTATCCCCGATGGCAGCCACAATATGGGGGGTATAGTAATAGCCACGATTCGCGATTATGGCAGCGAGGTTGGCCAATTTGATGGGATTTGTCAACAGTTCACCTTCCCCGATACTAATCGAATAAATGTTCGAAAATTTCCATTTCCCCTTGCCATATCGTTTGTCATAGTATTCATCATCGGGTACATTTCCCTTGAACTCACTGGGTAAATCAACCCCTAGCCTGTCTCCCATGCTGAATTTCTCTGCCCATTTATGCCACCTTCTCAACCCATAAGCGGATGCGGTATAGGTATTACTTTCATCGTTGTCGTACAACAGTTTTCGGAAAACATGGTAGAAATAGGGATTACAGGAATGTTGTACCCCCATGGCTACGGACGCGATATGCGGATGCCCATGACATTTCATAGGGGCGTTTCCGTGTGCAAAACCGGTTCCCGGTGTAATGATCCCCTCTTGCAAGGCAACCAATGCCTGAATTAACTTAAAGGTTGAACCGGGTCGATAGCTTGACATGACAGCCCGGTTAAACAGAGGTCGGTAGGGATTTCGATATAACTCCATGTAATTTTTGGAGAATGATCGACTCGACAACATTTGCGGGTCATAGGTGGGAGAGGAGGCTATTGCTAATATCTGCCCTGTTTTAGGTTCAATGGCAACTACACTCCCCACCTTATTAACGAGTAAGCTATCGGCATACTGCTGCAACATCAAATCGATTCCCGTATGGAGGTTCTTACCTACTACCGAAGCGGTGTCCAACGTACCGCCTTTCCACGATCCCATGTGAATACCGTTTACATTCACCATTACAAATCGGGTACCTCGTTTTCCCCTCAGTTCCTTTTCATAGAATTTCTCCAAGCCCGTTTGCCCAATATAGTCACCCTGCCGATAGTAGGGTTCTTCCTGATTTTCGAGTTGTCTTTTTGTTATTTCACTTACATAACCCAATGCATTTGCCATGCTTTTGGTTGTATACGTCCGTACCGAACTACGTTCAAATTCAAAGCCGGGATAATCAACCATCACGTCTTGAATCTGCGCGAATTCTTCCTTCGACAATTGTCTTAGGAAGGGTGACGGCTTAACGCGGGAGTAAGCCTTTGCGACATTCATCAGGCTATCAAACTCCCAGCGCTCAATGCCCAACGTTCTACACAAACGAAGTGTATCTTTAACTCTTGCTTTAGATGGGGTTACCAAAAGGTCATAAACGGTCGTATTATACACGATCAAGTTGCCGTACCGATCGTATATTTCACCTCGAGGGGGGATTTCGATGATCTTTTTTATGGAATTACTGGATGATTGTATGGCATAGCTTTCATCCAATACTTGCAACGAAAAAAGCCGCATCAAATAGATGATGCCCAAAAGTAATGCACCCCAAATAATGTACAGATGGCGATTTTCCTGCATGCAGCTCTACTGAACCCTGATCTCACAATTAACCTTATGCAAAATTAGGTTACTTTGACGAATATACAATCGAAGTGGTTGGGCAAATATTCATTTCCAACCTGCTCCTTTCGTGCGCGTTTGAATGCGGCAAAGATAACTTTGCGCAGTAATGTAAAGCACGGTACCGTCGTCCCCCCAGGCGCAATTCGCGGTTGGGCGCCCGGTATCAATTCTACCTAAAAGTTTACCCTCTGGGGAAAGCACTAATACCCCACCTGGCCCTGTAGTCCAAATGTTTCCATCCTTGTCGGTCTTTAGTCCGTCGGGAAGTCCGGGTAAACCTTGCTTAACCATAGGTGTAGCATCAAAAAGAATTTTTCCATTTTCTAGACTTCCATCAGATTGCACTGGATAGGCCATAATATGCGCTTTTTCTGGATCAGAAACGGCTACATACAAAATGCTTCCATCGGGTGAAAATGCTACCCCATTGGGTCGTGTTAATTGATCTGTCAGCAACACGGTTTGGCCATCGCTGGTTATACGATAGACACCGCAAAAGGGAAGTTCCCGGGTAGGGTCGTTTGCACCTTTTTCTAGTCCATAGGGAGGATCCGTGAAATAAACTTCCCCTGATGCCGGATGTAAGGCTACATCATTGGGGCTATTAAACCGCTTTCCCTGATAATTATCGCTCAAGGTACGTTTCCCTCCTTTTTCCAAGGACATGATGCTGATTCTTCTATCTCCGTGTTCACAGGATATGAGATTCCCCTTTGGGTCAATGGTCAGTCCGTTAGAACCCGGCTCCCGGCTATAATTTCCGAGTCCAGTGTAACCTGAAGGTTCTAAAAATACCGTTATTCCATCTTTAGGCGTCCACTGATAAACTTTGTTTTTGGGCACATCACTAAAAAGCAGGGATTTGTTCCCTCCGTGCCAAACCGGTCCTTCCGTCCATACAAAACCACCCGCTAATACTTCAATGACCGCATCTTCGGGAATCAACACTTTCATCTCGGATTCATTGAAGATCACTTTACCTAAAGTTGGATATTGTGCATAAGTTACAGGAAATTCGCCCATAATCATGATAAGTGTCAAAACACTAAGTTTCCAAAAGTGTGCAGCTTGGATCCTCATATTTTATAAATTGTAGTTAAGTTGGACAACGATTATCGCTCCTCTCAGCCTAAAACAAAACCAAAACTGGTTAAAATCTACTGATTTTCAATCCATAAGCCGTCATGCAGTACTATCGGTGCGTAGTGCTCCCAAAAAACGAACGCTATAGCTATACGTCACTTACCTATTATTGTAGTCGCTATATAGAATTTGTTGATAGGCTTTACTCAGGTCAATATCTTCGGTGTTACAACCTTCATTTAAGATGACGCTATTTCCGTCATTGTCATAAACCAGGTGTTTTTCTGGGAGTAAAAATCCGTATCCATTTTGAAAGAAATACGCTGCAAAAGGTATCGAAGAGGGGTTTAGCAAGTCTTTACTAAATTTAAACTGCTTTTCGGCCTGGTCGATTTGACCTAGGATTGTGTTTGCAATATCGGTCTGCCCGCCCAATTTATCGATGCGTTGGGGCTTGTCGGATAGCGCTCCTCCAGTCAAGAGCAAGGGGATTCGGAAACGTTTTTCGTCTTCGAGTTTTTTATTATTAGGATGTCGATGCCCGTGATCTGCTGTTATAATCACCAGTGTCGAGTCCCACCAAGATTGCCGGCGGGCGTGGGATAGAAAGTCACCCAGCCAATAATCGGTATAGTAGCACGAGTTCAGATAAAGATCTTCCTCAGATTTACCTGTAATGTACGGTTCCATCGGCACATCGAAGGGTTCATGGCTACTCAGGGTTAGAATAACTTTGAAAAATGGGGTAGGTGTTGACGTTAATTCTAGCTTTGCTCGATCGAAAACGAATTGGTCATGGACTCCCCATTTCGACGTATTAAGCTCACTGGGGAAGCTATTAATGTCAGTAATTTGATCAAAGCCCATATGGGTGATATAGGAGCGTAAATTGGCAAAATTGATATCACCCCCATAAAGAAAGGAGGTATGATACCCTCGATTTTTAAGTGACCCCGCCAAAGAGGGGAGATTTGCTGTCTTAGCCGGAGCTTTTGCAATGGAGGTTTTTGGTTGCGCCGGATAGCCACTCAGAATCGTCACTAACCCTTTGTCGGTGCGATCTCCACTAGCATAGAATCGTGTAAATAGAATACCTTGTTCTGCTAATTGATTTAGATTTGGAGTGATGCTGTCGAGCCCCCCCAAAGGTTTAATGATGTCAGCCGTAAATCCTTCCAAAATGATCAGTAGTAGATTGGGTTTTTCAACGGTCGTTATTTTGGGGCTATCCTGAGTTTGGGGATAAAGTGATTCGAATTTTTGGGAAGCTATATCGGGTTCTACAAAGTCTTCAGGATATCGCGTAGCAGCCGATTTGGTCAGACTGGAGAGAAAATTCCAAATCACATTGATGGCTGCATGATTGGCGTATGGCTTTGAACCGTGAAAAAAAACGAATCCCACATTCATGGGTGCAACGGTTAGGCTTCCTCTGATGGGGAGAATAAGCAGACTGGTGATTCCCAACATGGCAGCACTATTTAATTTGGGGACGTGACTTACCACGGCAATTGTATGAGGTTCTACCCATTTTCGATAAGCAAGCCATCCAGTTCCGACCAAAAGGCCCAAAACGATCAACCCTTTAATCCATACGATGAGCGTAATGCTTCCCCATGCCCCGGGGCCTGCATAAAAAAGCGGGGTATTATTAAGTCGGAAACCCCAATGTCGATACAATTCCATATCGACCACGGTAATAATTGCTGATAGAACTAGCAGGAATATTGTGTAACCTTTCAGTAGGGATCGAAACTTTGAAGTGGGATGAAGTATTGAAAAAACGAAAAGTAGACCGTAAAGTACAAGGTAGTAGCCCATCAGGCTCAGGTCCATCCGAAACCCATTTAAAAACACTCTACCGATTTCTGAAACCGTCAGTTCAGCTGTAAGATCGTGATTGTAGGTCATGAACACCAGCCTGATCAAGATAAAATAAATCAGCCAGTAGAGACCTAATATTCCTAATAATTTGAAACGTGAAATCATCTCAAAAATTTAACATTTCAAATTTACGATTATCCAGCTAATTAATCCCGAATCCCTTTTAATTGTTCGGAAATGGGAGAAGTGAATTGGAGATCGAAAAAATATGAGAGGACTTGTAATTGTACTTTAATTACTCTAAAAAAAACTAGGCTGTCGTACTGAAAATTATTATTTTTACCGTTCATACCTCTGGTACTAAACTTGTAGTTGATGATTCTGGCTGTCCTTGCGGGCTTCATAGCGGCGTTTTTATTGGCTTTTTTGGGGAAATTTTTTAAAGGTCGGCTTTCGGTCTTGCTCGGCCTTCTTCCCTTGTCAATTTTCAACTATTTCCTCTATTTTTTTCCTTATATTACTGAAGGCGAAACGCTTACCTTTAGCTACCAATGGATTCCATCATTAGGGATCAATCTTGACTTTCGGCTGGATGGTCTTTCTATGCTTTTTGTGATGCTTATCACGGGCATTGGAGCACTAGTATTTTTCTATGCTGCAGCCTATTTGCAAGGCCATAAGTACATAGATCGCTTTTATGCTTATCTCAGCTTGTTTATGGGCTCAATGCTGGGGTTGGTGTTGGCCGACAACATACTTTTAATTTTTGTATTTTGGGAACTTACCAGTGTCAGTTCTTTCTTTCTAATCGGCTTTAACAACGACAATGCAGAGTCACGAAAAAGTGCCTTATTGGCCTTTGCCATTACGGGTTGTGGGGGCTTCTTTTTGCTGGCGTCTTTCGTATTAATTGGGAGCACTGTTGATACTTTCTCGATCGAAAGCATGCGTTTAGCCGCTGACTTACTCAAGCGTGACGAGCTAAACTACGTACTTATACTAGCATTTTTGTTTATTGGAGCTTTCTCAAAATCGGCTCAATTTCCATTTCATTTTTGGCTCCCGGGCGCTATGAAAGCCCCCACCCCTATATCCGCCTACCTTCATTCGGCGACAATGGTGAAAGCTGGGGTTTATTTGTTAGCACGTTTCGCTCCTATTCTTGGAAACCATGTTTATTGGAATACGACATTGACGATTGTGGGTGGATTTACTATGATTTATGCCGCCTTCCATTCCATCTTCCGGAAGGATATGAAATCAATCCTAGCCTACTCTACGATATCCGCACTCGGAATTTTAGTCTTTCTAATTGGTTTAGGAACCCAATTTTCCATAGTTGCTCTGTCTGCATTTATCTTAGTTCATGCTTTATACAAAGCGAGTTTATTCTTGATAACAGGCATTGTGGACCATGAGACAGGTACCCGAGATATTGACCAACTTGGCGGATTGAGAAAGTGGTTCCCATTAGTGGCATTGGCAGGCATGCTGGCAGCTTTGTCAAATGCAGGGGTTCCACTAACCATAGGTTTTATTGGGAAAGACTTAATTTACGAAGCTACGCAACACTTATATGGCAATCTATCCTATATCCTAACCGGGTTGGCTGTCCTTACCAATGTCTTTTTACTGTATGCCGGATTTATTACAGGGATAAAGCCTTTTGCCGGATCTATTCCCGAACATCTTACGAAAGGCCCCCACCATGCGACACTTTCCCCATTGATGTGGATTCCGCCCTTGCTATTAGGTGTCGCCGGCATCCTATTTGGTGTATTACCTGCCATTCCCAACAATCTCCTCATCAGTCATGCGGCGAATAGCGTATACGGATCAACGCTTTCCATTCCATTAAAACTCTGGCATGGCTTCAATGTGACGCTTATGCTGAGTGCGGGAACATTGCTAGCGGGTCTTTTACTCTATTTTAAGTTTAGACCTCAAGCCATGTCTGCCGCTACGGAGTACTGGTCGCATAAAATCTCGCCCCAGGGTATAACCGAGTGGGTGGGTGTACAGACAAGATTGTTAGCCTACAATTACACCCGATTAATGCAAAACGGGTTTCTGAGAACCTATGTGATGACCATCGCAGTATTCATAATCGCTTTAATTGGATATCGGTTTTTTTCCACGGTGGATCTTCGGGTAAATACGTCCAATTTTACCGAAATACGTTTCTTTGAGTTTATAAGTTTCACCATAATGGTCATAGCGATTATGGTGGCAGTACTGACCAACTCTCGACTTACTGCGATCGTCAGTATCAGTATCATCGGATACACGATCTGTTTGATTTTTGTTTACTACGGGGCTCCTGACTTGGCAATGACCCAATTTACCATTGACACCCTAACGGTGGTTTTATTTGTACTGGTGTTGTTCCGATTGCCTCAGTATCTAAATGAAGCGAACCTGAAGATAAAGTTAAGAGATGGCTTTATATCCCTAATGTTTGGTACTTTGATTTCGCTTATTACGCTTCAAGCTCTCATCTCGCCAGCGAATAAACAAATCAGCCGCTTTTACGCAGATAATGCTTATTTACTTGCAAAGGGTAAGAATGTGGTGAATGTGATTTTGGTAGATTTCAGAGGAGCCGACACCATGGTAGAAATAATGGTACTGACCATTGCAGCTTTGGGAGTTTATAGTTTATTGAAACTGAATGCGAAACCAACCGATAGAGACTAAAAAAATCGTATGCAATCGACCATATTAAAAACGGCAACTAATTATCTATTGCCACTGCTTCTAATGTTTGCGGTGTTTATTCTTTTGAGAGGGCACTATGAATCAGGAGGTGGTTTTGTGGGTGGATTGATCGCGTCCATCGCATTTGTTTTACACTCATTTGCCTACGGCTTAGACCAAACGAAGATCTTATTGAAATACCCGCCCATTACGTTCATCCCCGTCGGACTGTTGGTTTCGTTTTCAGCAGGTATTATGCCGATGTTTTTAGGCCAACCCTTCATGACCGGCCTTTGGTCCGAAAATCCATTACCAGTGTTAGGGGTGGTGGGCACGGCGTTATTATTCGACATTGGTGTTTTTATTGTCGTCATTGGGGTAACCCTCACCATACTTTTCACCATATCCGAATCGATAGAATAGATAAATATGGAATTTTTATTAATATTTTTAATTGGCCTACTTTACTCATCCGGCATTTATTTAATGCTTCGGAAAAGTATGGTTAAGCTCTTATTGGGGCTGATTTTGTTGGGGAACGGCGCCAATATTCTCATATTTTTGATGGGCGATATTGCGAAAGGGCACCCTCCTATCATTTCCAAGGATGCCAGTATTTTTACTCAAATGTACGCTGATCCCGTACCACAAGCTTTGATTCTTACTGCGATTGTGATCAGTTTCGGCCTGCAATCCTTTGCCATTATTTTATTGAAAAGAGTGTATCAAATGACGAAGTCCGACAATTTGGACACGCTAAAACCCCATGAGGTGGATATTTGATGGGTTGGTACAATTGACCAAAATTAATTGAATTAAGGTAGTAGATCGACCTGCCATTGCCTAGTTTGACATAGAATAACTAATGACCGACAATCTTCTCATATTACCCATTTTTGCACACCTGCTGATAGCGGTATTGCTGATTTTTGCCTGGGGGCGTGTCAATATACAGAGGGTAATCAGTATTTTAGGCCATTTTCTGGTGCTTCTTGTAAGCATCCAACTCTTTCGTAAAACGTGGTTTGCGGGCATTCTCACCATGCAGGCAGGTGCATGGAAGGCTCCCTTTGGGATTACCTTTGTCTCGGACACCCTCAGTGCCACTTTTGTATTATTGACTGCCATTGCCGGGCTAGGTGTGGGAATTTTCTCCATGGTTGGTATCAGTCGTTCCCGTATGCAATTTGGGTATTTTCCCATTTCTCATTTTTTGTTAATGGGTTTGAACGGTGCATTCCTGGCAGGGGACATCTTTAACCTCTATGTCTGGTTCGAAATCGTCATTATTTCCTCCTTTGTGTTGATGACCCTTGGAGGAAAGAAACCTCAAATGGAGGGTGCCATTAAATATGTGGCGTTGAATATGTTAGCATCCACCGTTTTTTTAACGGCCATTGCTATTTTATATGGGTTGACAGGGACCCTCAACATGGCGGACCTTTCCCAAAAGGTAGCTCAAATCGAGAAAAAAGAGCTCGTAAGTGTCACCTCCCTTTTGTTCTTCATCGGATTTGGTATTAAGTCGGCTGTCTTTCCTCTGTATTTTTGGTTACCCTCTTCGTACCATACACCTCCGTCGGTAATTGCAGCCACGTTTGGAGGTTTGCTGACCAAAATGGGTGTATATGCCATGCTTCGCACGTTTACGTTGATATTTATCCCTGATCCTTTTACCCAAAACGTGCTTATAGCTTGTGCGATTATGACCATGTTTACGGGAGCTATGGGTGCTCTTAATAAAACGAGTATTCGCCGAATGTTCTCCTATTTGATTATTTGCCATATAGGCTATTTGATCGGTGGGTTGGGCTTACATACCCAGGTTGCCCTTTCAGCAGTGGTGTTCTACTTAATTCATGATATCATTATTAAAACTAATATCTTCCTCGCCACAGGGATCATCCATAAAATTCGAGGAAGTACTGACATCAGGAGGCTGGGTGGATTTTATGAAGAGTATCCCAAGCTATCGCTGTTAATGGCGATCATCTTTTTCTCGCTCATTGGGGTTCCCCCCTTGTCGGGATTCTGGCCGAAGATCGGTTTGTTTCAAGCAAGCCTAGATGCCAATGCCTATGTCTTACTGGGTGCCTTTATCATGGCAAGCTTTTTCACACTCTATATTATCGCAAAAATGTGGTCGGAAGTCTTCTGGAAAGATTTACCCAAACGCCCTGAAGAAACCAATGAATTCACCGAATTGCCGTTTTATAAACAAACATTACTGGTCGTCCCGGTGTTAGGATTAGCTTTGGTTTCCTTGTATATTGGGTTAGGAGCCGAAAATATATTGGCGGTTTCCAACAGGATTGCATTGAATATGATTGATACTGGCTACTACGTAAATGCCGTTTTAAATAAATAATCGCATGTTAAGGCAGTTTTTACTCAACTTGATGTTGACATTTGTCTGGGTTGCACTCACTGGAGATTTGAGTTTTGTAAACTTTTGGTTCGGATTTGCCCTGGGCTTCTTCATCCTTTACTTAAAGGAAAAAAATGATGGTGATATCGAATATTTCGTGCGGGTACCCAAGATCATTGGTTTTCTGCTCTACTTCTTCTATGAAATGGTGAAGGCTAACTTGCAGGTCGCCTATGATTTGATTACACCCAAATTTTTCATGAGCCCGGGCATAGTCAAGTACCCCCTATCCTCGCGTAACGACTTTGAAACCACCATGTTGTCGAATATAATATCATTGACCCCGGGTACTTTGATTCTGGACGTAAGTACAGATAACAAAGTCTTGTACATCCATGTCATGTACTTAAAGGATAAAGATAAATTTATCAGAAGAACGAAGGAGAAAATTGAAAATCGGTTGTTGGAAATCCTACGCTAATGTTACAGAATTACCTACTTTACGTCATTCTCCCCCTATTATCCATCTCGGGTATCTTGGTTTTTACCCGATTTTTAAAAGGGCCTTATACCATTGACAGGGTAGTAAGTCTGGATTTCCTGATCAATATCGGTATCGCAATCATTGCGGTTTACAGCATTGTGACCGATCATTCCTCGTTTCTGGACGTAGCAATGATCTTGGCACTTATCGCCTTCTTAGGCACGATTGCTCTATCTTATTATTTAGAACAAAGAGGGAAGAAACAATGATTTTAGACCTGGTAATAATTCTAATCACCTCAATAGGGACTTTATTCATCCTTATTGCGTCCATTGGACTGATTCGTATGCCTGACTTCTTCCTGCGATTATCCGTTACGGTAAAAGCTGCAACACTTGGCATCGGATTTGTCATGGGTGGTACGGCGCTCTATTTTTTGGAATTTCCCGTCACGGCAAAGGTAATGGCTATTATCTTCTTCCTTCTACTTACCGCACCTGTGTCAGGACATATGATTGGACGTACGGCCTATTTTACGGGCATGAGACTTTGGAAAGGCACTATACTCGATGAATTAAAAGACAAATACGACCGCAAAACCCATATCTTAACCAGTGACGACGATGATGAGCCCGACGAACAAATTATAAAAAACGAATTATAATTTACCGTTTCCCTTCTAACGCCCAGCGGAAAACTGAATAACACGACTTATTTAACCTAAAGCTCGTATCGTAGCCATCGAGTTTAGAAATCTCCAGTATTAAATTGACTTAGCAACCAGTTGATTTCGCTTCCCTCTCCTGTTTTAAAATGAATCGAGTAAAGCGCTAAGTCGTTCTTCTCCGGTAAGATAATTGGCAGGTCGGGGATGTTGATCATTAAACACACGTAAATCCGCCTCCGGAAGTACGGTTGCTAGACTTTCATCAAAATCGCCCTTTCTATTTTTCAACTTCTTTAAGTCGATGCCGATATGTTGGCCTAGGAATTCGTACATCGCTTTGCGTTTCGA
>Ga0182793_1000471_pt1 | contig 31531 bp, 36 predicted proteins | sample Passage237A_FD_130498 | JGI IMG/M metagenome (GOLD analysis project Ga0182793, IMG submission 130498) | Cellulose adapted compost microbial communities from Newby Island Compost Facility, Milpitas, CA, USA - Passage2 37A (version 2) (version 2) ... | reverse complement strand
CTCTCCGCCGTTCCCCCGGGGTCGGGAAACCCTCCGAGGGAGCGGCGCAGAGCATTCCATGCTGGTGGCGGCCGGCCCTCGGGCCACGCCCGAGGAAAGTAACCCCCCAAAGGCAAGGGAGCGAAGGAGCCGCCGATTCCGTCCGGGCGCCAGCCTTTCTAGAGCGTGCCCTTGGTGGAGGGCACCCGGTCGGCCTGGCGCGGATCGATCTCCACCGCCGCGCGCAGCGCCCGCGCCACCGCCTTGAACATCGATTCGGCCAGGTGATGGTTGTTGTCGAAATAGAGATTCTCGACATGCAGGGTGATGCCGGCATTGACGGCGAAGGCCTGGAAGAACTCGCGGAAGAGCTCGGTGTCGATCTCGCCGATCTTGTCGCGGCTGAACTCGGCCCGGAAGACGAGGAAGGCGCGGCCGGACACGTCCAGCGCCGCCCGGGTCAGCGTGCCGTCCATGGGCAGGTCGCAGCTGGCATAGCGGCGGATGCCCGTCTTGTCCCCCAGGGCCTGGCGCACCGCCTGGCCCAGCGCGATGCCGACATCCTCCACCGTGTGGTGGAAGTCGATATGCAGGTCGCCCTTGCAGGCGACCTCCATGTCGATCAGCGAGTGGCGCGCCAATTGGTCCAGCATGTGGTCGAAGAAGCCCACGCCGGTGCCGATGGCGTGCCGGCCGGTGCCGTCGAGATCGATGGAGACGGAGATCTCGGTCTCGTTGGTCTTGCGGGCGATGGTTGCGGTGCGCATGGCGGGCCTCCGGGGATGCGGGCTCTGCTAGCAGATATGCGCAAACGCATAAAGATTGGGTTAGGGCGTGTGGACGGTTAGGCTGGTGCGGCCCCTCTCACCCCAGATCGTCACCCTCGGGCCTGACCCGAAGGTGACCAAGGGGGCGTCGATGGCTCGCCGGGCCAGTCCCGGACCAGGCACAGACCCACCACGAGCCAACTGTCAACACAACCTAAGCGTCAAGTGCAGGCGCCCTCAGCCCGCCGGCGCCGCCAGCATCACCAGATTGCCGTCCGGGTCCTCGACATAGGCGGCGCGCTCGCCCCAGGGCTGGTCGAAGGGCGCCATGGCCACCGGGGCCCCGAGCGCGGCGACGGCGGCATCGACATCGTCGACATTGATGCACAGCTCGATGCGGTGGCCGCTGGCGGGGCGCAGCGGCCGGCCATGCAGGGGCGTGTCGGTGAGCAGGCCGAGGCCGATCTCGGTCTCGCCAAAGGCCAGGGTGAGAAAGCCCGGCTCGCCCTCGGGCGGAAACCGGTAGACCAGCCGGCCGCCCAGTATCTCCTCGTAGAACCGCCGCGACGCCGCCAGATCGGCGACGGACAGCATCGGCATGACGCGCGATCCCTGCACCATGGTCGGCCTCCTCGACTTGCCACGGCGCCAGCCTGGCACCGGCCGCGCCCGGAGTCGAGGGCGTCACCGATCACGACTGGCGCGGCACGTTCCGCGATGGTGGCTCCGCGCCATAGGGCGGGCGGGCCGCACGCCCCGACGCCAACACGCCCCAAAAAACCCCTAGCAGACATCCACCGGCCGGGCCGCCCATTGCGCCGCCTGGGCGGCGATGGTGCCCAGATGCGCGCGGCCCGCGGGGTCGCGCATGCCGTGGTCGAGGCTGGGGAATTCCCAATAGGTGAGGTTGCAGCCGCCGGTCTCGGCATAGGCATCGGCGGTGGCGCGGGCGGCGGCAAGGGGCGCGGAGGTATCGCGCCCGCCCTGGATCAGCAGGAAGGGGCTGTCGGTGGCCTGCATGTAGTCGAGCGAGCGATGATCGAGAATGTCGGCCCAGAAGCGGTGGGTCGAGCCGGCGAACAGCGTGCTGCCGGAGGGATCGGCGCGGGCGGCGGCGAAGCCGGCATCGATGGCGGCGTGCCCCTCGGGCGGCACGGTGCTGCGCACCATCTCGCCGAAGCCCATGCCGGTGGCCGACGACAGCAGGATGGTGGCGTCCGGGTGGATGCGGCTGGCCAGCATGGCCATGGCCAGCCCGCCCTCCGAGCCGCCGAACAGCACCAGCCGTCGCGGGTCGGCCGGTTCGTCGGCGCGCAATGCCTCCAGCACGGCGAGATAATCCTCGACGCGCTGGGAGACGGTGTAGCGGTCGTGAAAGGCCTGCGGGCAGTCCGCATAGCCGTCGGTGATGGCGGCATCGGGGGCGATGCCCGCCTTTTCCACGATCAGCGCCGCATGGTCGGGGAAGGCCGCGCGCACCTCGGCCAGCGCCGGATTGGCGGCGCCGGGATTGCAGCCCGAGCCCTGGCCGAGCACCAAGAGGCCCGGGGCCGGGCCGGCCGGCCGGTCGAGCGTATAGTGGATGAGGCTGCCATCGGCCCGCACCAGGCTGAGCGATTGCGGCGCGGCCTCGGCCGGCGGGGCCAGCAGCGCGAGGAGCAGGAGGGCAGGCATCTTCATCGGACGAGATTCCGCAGCAGGGGTAGACTCATGGGCAGCAGGGTCAGCGCCAGCAGCAGGGCGGCGGGCAGCGGGGCCGGCACGGCCAGGGCCACGGCGATCTCGCCGCTTTCCGCGGCGCCGGGCATCGCCACCTCGAGCTGTAGGGCGGTGGCGAGCAGGACGCCGGCCGAGCCGCCCAGCAGCGGCCAGAACCGGCCACCCCGCCGCCGCCGTGACATGGCCAGCAGCGCCCAGCCGCTCAGCACCGGCGCCCCCAGCCAGCTCAGCGCCGTGAGGGTGCCGAGATCGGCCAATAGCGGGCGGAGCGGCGTGCCGGCCAGCAGGGCGAGGGCGAGGATGCCGGCAAGGGCGAAGCCGAGCTGCGCCGAGAGCGGCAGGCCCAGATAGAACAGGGCGGGAAAGCGCGAGACGCGGCTGCGGAAGCCCCGATGGGTCAGCATGGGCAGGGCCAGCGCCTGGGCGTCGCCCAGCCGGCGCTGGGCCTCGGCCCGGGCGGCGGCCGGGCTCAGGCCCCCGGCCTCAAGATGTTCGGCCAGGTCGTCGCGGTGGTCGCGCAGCTCGCGGACATAGCGGCGCACCCGGGCGGGCGACAGGCCCTGGCGCAGCAGGCGTTCGGACAGCTCAGGCAGGGGATCGGACATGGCCGGGCTCCTCGAGGATGGCGGCGATGGCGGCGTTGAGCCGCCGCCAGTGCTCGGCAAGGCCGGCCAGGCGCTCCCCGCCGGCGGGGGGGACGCGGGAATAGATGCGGCTGCGCCCGTTCACCGTCTGGCGGCGGGCGGCAAGGGCGCCGTCGCGCTCCAGCGCGTGCAGCACCGGATAGACCACCCCCTCGGCCAGCAGGATCTCGTCCCGGGTGGCGGCGCGGATGGCCTGCACCAGCTCGTAGCCGTACATCTCCCGGTCGCGCAGCAGCCGCAGGATCAGCAATTCCGGCACGCCGTTGAGGAAATTGGACCCTGCCTGCATGCGCCTGCCCTTCATACCTAGTTTCACTAGGCATATACCTTGTCTCGCTAGGCATGTCCAGCCCGCCGGGGCCGCAAGCGTCCCGCCCTTCTGTTGCAATCCGTCCTTCTGCGCCTAAATAGGAACCGACAGTTCGGAGTATCTCCCCCAATGAGCGAAAACACATTTCCCGGCTGGCACGGGACGACCATCGTTTCCGTCCGCAAGGGCAACAAGGTGGTGGTGGCCGGCGACGGCCAGGTCTCCATGGGCCAGACGGTGATGAAGCACGGCGCCAAGAAGGTGCGCCGGCTGGCCGGCGGCAAGGTGATCGGCGGCTTCGCCGGCGCCACGGCCGATGCCTTCACCCTGTTCGAGCGGCTGGAAGCCAAGCTCGAGCAATATCCCGATCAATTGATGCGCGCCGCGGTCGAGCTGGCCAAGGACTGGCGCACCGACCGCTATCTCAGGCGCCTCGAGGCCATGATGATCGTGGCCGACAGGAAGGAGACGCTGGTGCTGACCGGCACGGGCGACGTGCTGACCCCCGATCACGGCGTCACCGCCATCGGCTCGGGCGGCAACTACGCGCTCTCCGCGGCCCTCGCCCTGGCGCAGAACACCGAGCACGACGCCGAGCACATCGCCCGCGAGGCGATGAAGATCGCCGAGCAGATCTGCGTCTATACCAATGGCAATGTGACGGTCGAAACCATCGAGACGGACGCGTGAGCTATTCGATCAGACGGCTGGGGGTGGAGGATCTGGCGGCCTATCGGGCCATCCGCCACGAGGCGCTCGCCAACCATCCCGAGGCCTTCGTGTCGACGGCGGAGGCCTTCGCCGCCAAGGACGAGGCCGAGATCCGGCAGGCGCTGGAGACGCTGACCATCTTCGGCGCCGTGCTGGCGGACGGCACGCTGGGGGGCATCAACGCCTTCCTGCGCAACGAGGGCGCCAAGGAACGGCACCGCGGCTGGATGCTGCAGGTCTATGTGCGCCCGCAGCATCGCGGCACCGGCATGGCGCGGGCGCTGGTCGAGCACCTGGTCGAGCATGCCCGCCACCAGGTGCTGCAGATCCATCTCGGCGTCTGGTCGGAGAACCTGCCGGCCATCCGCCTCTACGAGAAGCTCGGCTTTTCCATCTACGGCACCGAGCCCCGCTATCTGTTCGTGAACGGTCGATTCGTCGACGAACACCTGATGGTGCGCTTCCTGGACAAGGCACCCGGAAAGAAGACAGACAATGAGTGAAAGCAATTTTTCCCCGCGCGAGATCGTCTCCGAGCTCGACCGCCATATCGTGGGCCAGGCCGACGCCAAGCGCGCCGTCGCCGTGGCGCTGCGCAACCGCTGGCGCCGCCAGCAGCTCTCCCCCGAGCTGCGCCGCGAGGTCAGCCCCAAGAACATCCTGATGATCGGGCCGACCGGGGTGGGCAAGACCGAGATTTCCCGCCGCCTGGCTCGGCTGGCGCAGGCGCCCTTCGTCAAGGTCGAGGCCACCAAGTTCACCGAGGTGGGCTATGTCGGCCGCGACGTCGAGCAGATCGTGCGCGACCTGGTGGAGGCCGGCATCACCGTGCTGCGCGACAAGCGCCGGCGCGACGTCGAGGCCCAGGCGCATCACAATGCCGAGGAGCGGGTGCTGGACGCCCTGGTCGGCACCTCGGCCACGCCCTCGACGCGCGATTCGTTCCGCAACAAGCTGCGCAACAACGAGCTCGACGACCGCGAGGTCGAGATCGAGATGGCTCCCGCCATGCCGGGCGGCTTCGAGATTCCCGGCATGCCCAATGGCGGCATCGGCATGATCAACCTGTCCGACATGTTCAAGCAGGCCATGGGCGGGCGCGGGGTCAAGCGCAAGATCAAGGTCAAGGACGCCTACGAGCCGCTGATCGCCGAGGAGGCCGACAAGTTGCTCGACCAGGACCAGCTCAAGGCCGAGGCCATCGAGCTGGTGGAGAACCACGGCATCGTCTTCATCGACGAGATCGACAAGGTGGCGGCCCGCGAGGGCGGGGTGCAGGGCGGCCCCTCGCGCGAGGGCGTGCAGCGCGACCTGCTGCCCCTGATCGAGGGCACCACGGTCTCCACCAAATACGGGCCGGTCAAGACCGACCACATCCTGTTCATCGCCTCGGGCGCCTTCCACGTGTCGAAGCCCTCGGACCTGCTGCCGGAGCTGCAGGGCCGCCTGCCCATCCGCGTCGAGCTGAAGGCGCTGACGCGCGAGGACTTCATCGGCATCCTCAACGACACCGAGGCCAGCCTGGTGCGCCAGTATGTGGCGCTGATGCAGACCGAGGGGGTGACGCTCGACTTCACGCCCGACGCCATCGAGGCCATCGCCGACGCGGCGGTCAAGGTCAACGCCACGGTGGAGAACATCGGGGCGCGGCGCCTGCAGACGGTGATGGAGCGGCTGGTGGAGGAAATCTCCTTCGACGCCCCCGACCGGGCCGGCCAGACCATCACCATCGATGCCGGCTTCGTGCGCGACAAGGTGGGCGTGCTGGCCGGGGATACGGACCTGTCCAAGTTCGTGCTGTGACGCGCGCCGGGCCTAGCCCCGGCGCCGCCCCGCCCGCTTCACCAGCTCGTCGCGCAAAAAGCGCAGATCCTCGGGCTCCAGCCGGCCGATGTCGTCGCGCAGCCGGTTGGCGAGCTCGGTCGCCTCGGGCATGAGCCCGCCGGTGTCGATGGTGACCTTGGGGTCGGAGATCTCGGCCAGCCGCTGCAGCTCCTCGGCCTCGTCCCAGATGACGTTGAAGAAGGCGATGATGCGGTGCAGCAGGAAGCCGGTGGGCCGGCCCCGCCGGCCGTGCTCCAGCGCCGACAGATAGGCGCTCGACACGTTGAGCGCCGCCGCCATCTGCTTGAGCGAGATGCCCCGCGCCTCGCGCATCGCCCGCAGCTTGGCGCCGAGCGGGGTCATTGCCGCCTCAGGCGCACATACCACGCCCCCTCCCCGCCATGGCCGCGCGCCGCCACGCTCCAGCCGGAGACCAGATGGGCGAGCCCCGGCTCGCCGAGCCAGATGGGCAGCATGGCGCGCAGGATGCCGCGCTCGGTCATGGCGGCGGCATAGTCGTTGTCGGTCCTGGCGCCCTTGCCGGTGATGACCAGGATGGTGCGGTCGCCCCGCGCCGCGCGCGCCGCGATGTAGCGGCGCAGCGCCTCGCGGGCCTCGGCCTGGGTCAGGCCATGCAGGTCGATGGTGCCGTCGATCTCGATGCGGCCGCGCCGGAGCTTTCTGTGGATGGCCGGGTCCACCGCCCGGTCGGGACGGGCGGCGGCGGGAGAAGGCGCCTGATAGGGGGGCAGGAAGGGCTTGCCCGGCCCCAGCGGCCTGAGCCGCCCGTCGATGGCGGGAGCGGGCCCGGCCTCGGGAACCGGCAGGGGGCCGTGCCCCAGCTTCATCAGGCCCTTGCGCCGCAGCGGCTCGACCGTCGCGGCGACGCTGGTCCACAGATGGAAGTCGTGCGGCAGGCGCCTGGGATCACGCTTGGACATGGGCGCCGGCCCGCGATGGATGGATCAGTCGGGACGGCCGGTGGCCACGACCTTCCAGTTGGGGTCGCGGGATTTGGGGTTGCGCGCGAAGGTCCATTCGTCGGCGACGATCTCGACCTGGTCGGCATTGCCCTCGACCAGGTTGCCGTCCTTGTCGCGGATGGCCGACACCACCTCGGCCTGGAAGCGCACGGTGACGAGCACGTTGCGCTTGTCGTATTCGGCCTCGGTGATCTCGACGCGCGGCAGGCCGACAAAGGTGAAGTCGTTCCTGTGCCCGGCCGCCTCGCGCTCGGCGATGGCGCGCTGGAAGCCCTCGAAGACCTCCTTGTCGAGCAGGTTGCGCAGGGTCTGGCGGTCGCCCTCGGCAAAGGCGGTGACGATCATCTCATAGGCCTGCTTGGCGCCGTCGAGGAAGAATTTCGGGGTGAAGGTCGGGTCGGCCTCGGCCACGGCGCGCAGCCCGGCGGCCAGCGATTCGTTGCCGGCGGCGGCCTGCTCGATCTCGGCTTCCAGCTTGCGGGCCCGCCGCTCCTCGTCGAGATCGGGCGCCGGGGCCGGACGGGGACGCAGCGGCACCACGGTCTCCTCGCCGTTCTTCTTCTCGGCCGGGGCGGAGCGGGTGCGGTCGATCGGCGGGCGCTCGTTGCCGGTGCGGGTGCCCAGCACCGAGCGCAGCCGGAACAGCACGAACACGGCCACGACGATGGCAATCAGGGTGGGCAGATCGAGGAAATCGTCCATGAAGCGGGCACCTTGGATGGGAGGCGTCTCAAAAACACCGGCCGGGCGCTCGTGTCGCGCCGTCGACAACCTATATATAGGCAAACCTTGAACTCAAAACCAGTTCACGATGGGGCGAGATGCAAATTGCCGCGCCCCGGGGTGACGCCGAACCGCAAAGAGGAGCCCGCAGGTGGCCCGTTTCTTCGCCCTGGCCTTCCTTCTCCTGCCGCTATTGGAGATCGCCACGTTCATCCTGGTCGGGCAGGCCATCGGCCTGCTGCCGACGCTGGCGCTGGTGGTGCTGGCCGCCATCGCCGGCGGGCTGCTGCTGCGCCAGCAGGGGCTCAGCGCCCTGGCCCGCATGCGCGACAACGTCAATGCCGGCACCATTCCCGGCCGCACGCTGTTCGACGCCATGCTGATCGGGCTCGCCGCGGTGCTGCTGGTGCTGCCCGGCTTTCTCAGCGACGCGGCGGCGCTGCTGCTGCTGGTCCCGCCGGTGCGGGCCTGGCTGTTCCGCAGCCTGTCGCGGCATGTGCGGGTGGTGGAGACCACCGCCACCTATCGGCGCCATGCCGATCCCGACGATCCGCGCCTCGGCGGGCCGGACGGCGGCTAGCGCCGCTGCGCTTGTTCCGGCGGGGCAAAGATGCTAGCCAGCCCGGCAAGACTTCCAGCCTCTCTCAGAACAAGAAGGACAGACCATGTCTGACGAGAACCAGGGCGCGGCCGCCCCGCAGCCCGGCAACCCGCCCAGCATGAACATGGTGGGCCAGTATATCCGCGACCTCTCCTTCGAGAATCCCGGCGCGCCCGGCTCCATCCTCGCCGGCGGCGGCAACCCGGCCTTCAACGTCTCGATCTCGGTGGGCGTCAAGAAGCAGAGCGAGGAGATCTACGCCGTCGAGCTGACGCTCAACGCCAAGGCCAACCGCGCCGAGCAGGTGCTGTTCAACGTCGAACTGATCTATGGCGGCGTCTTCCGCCTCGCCAACATTCCCGAAGCCCAGCTTTCCGGCCTGTTGATGATCGAATGCCCGCGGCTGATCTTCCCCTTCGCCCGCCAGGTGCTCGCCAGCGTCACCCAGCAGGGCGGCTTCCCGCCGCTGATGATGGAGCCGGTCGATTTCGCCGCCATCTACCGGCAGAACCTGGCCAAGCTCGCCGCCCAGCAGCAGGCCGCCGGCGCCGCCCCGGCCGGCAGCGACAAGCCCAACTGACCGCCGCGGCGGATGCGAGAACCCCGGCCATGCCGGGGTTTTTTCACGAACGGAATCAGGGCCTGTGCTTGCTCCCTCCCCCCGAGGGGCTTCGAGCCGTCCCGCAGGGCAAATCGCTCCGGTGGAGCGATTCGGGGGGAGAAGGCCATGAGCGCTATGCGCGAATGGCTGGGTCGAGGACGGGGATTCCGGCCCTTCAACGGCGCTGAACCGTCCAGGCTGAACCCTCTCCCGGGGGCGCAACCTGCCGGCGGAAACCCTGCCGCGGACCCGCATGGGCACCGCGCGCGAGGCGGCCCTACTCCGCCGCGCCGGCCTCGTATCGCGCCCAGATGGCGCCCTCGCCCATATGGGCGACGAAGCCGGCATGGGCTTCGGCCTCGGCGGCGCTGAGCCGCGCCGGCAGCGGGGCGGGGCGGGGCGGGGCCGTCCCGCGCGCGCCGCCCAGCAGCGCCGCGCCGGTCTCCAGCTCGGCCGTCAGCGCCAGGCTCACCTGCTTGCCGCCGATCAGCTCCAGATAGACCTCGGCCAGGATCTCGCTGTCGAGCAGCGCCCCGTGCAGGGTGCGGCGGGAATTGTCGATGCCGTAATGCTTGCACAGCGCGTCGAGGCTGACGCGGGCGCCGGGATGCTTCTGGCGGGCCACCATCACCGTGTCGATGACCGCATTGGTCAGCGCCGGCCGGCCGGCCCATTCCAGCTCGGCATTGAGGAAGCCCATGTCGAAGGGCGCGTTGTGGATGACCAGCGTCGCATCGCCGATGAAGGCGAGGAAGTCGTCCGCCACCGCCTTGAACACCGGCTTGTCGGCCAGGAAGTCGTCGCCCAGCCCGTGCACCCGGAAGGCCTCTTCCGGCATGGGCCGCTCGGGGTTGATGTAGACGTGATGGTGCTTGCCGGTGGGAATGTGGTTGACGAGCTCGACGCAGCCGATCTCCACCAGGCGGTCGCCGCTGGCCGGCGACAGGCCCGTGGTTTCGGTGTCGAGCACGATTTCCCTGATCATGGTCCCTTCCGTCCCGCCGCGATGTCGGCCACCAGCGCCGCCACCCTGGCGTCGATCTCCTCGCGCGGCCGCGCCGTGTCGAAAAGATAGGTGGCGCGCCTCTTCTTTTCCGCCTGCGGCAGCTGGCGGGCAAGCAGGGCCTCCATCTTTTCCACGGTCATGCCGGGCCGCGCCAGGATGCGCCGGCGCTGGATCGCCTCGTCCACATGCGTCACCGCCACGGCATCGAAGCCGTAATCGTGCCCGCTCTCGAACAGCAGCGGCACCTCGACCGCGGCCACCAGGTGGCCCGCCTGTTCCGCCGCGGCGAGGAAGCGGGCGATGCGGGCCCGCACCAGCGGATGCACCGCCGCCTCGAGCCGGGCGAAGCCCGAGGGGTCGGCGGCGAGGCGCCGCGCCAGCTCCTGGCGGTCGACCACGCCGGCCGGCGCCACGCCGGGGAACAGCGCCTCGACCGCCGCCACCGCCTCGCCGGCATAGAGCTCGGCCACCGCCTGGTCGGCCGAGAAGGTGGGCACGCCGGCCTTCTCGAAGGCGGCGAGCAGGGTGGATTTGCCGGTGGCGATCGAGCCGGTGACGCCGATCCTGAACATGGCTAGCGATCCAGGGTGGCTTCGATGCGGGCGCGCAGCGCCGGGGTGACGCGGGGGGTGACCCCGAACCAGGCGGCGAAGCCCGGCACCGCCTGGTGCAGCAGCATGCCCAGCCCGTCCACGACGCGCAGGCCCCGGGCCTCGGCCTCGGCGAGCAGCGGGGTCCTGAGCGGGGTATAGACGATGTCGGTCACCAGCGTGCCGGGCTCCAGCCGGGAGAGGTCGAGGCCGTCGAAGCGGCTGCCATGCATGCCGACGGCGGTGGTGTTGACCACCAGCCCGGCGAGCGGGGCCACCTCGCCAAAGGCCTCGAGCCCCGCCACGGTGATGTCGCCGTCGAGCTCGCCCGCCAGCCGGTCGGCGCTGGCGCGGGTGCGGTTGAGCAGCAGCACCGGTATGTCGCGGCTGGCCAGGGCCACCAGCACGGCGCGCGCGGCGCCGCCGGCGCCCAGCACTACGGCGTGGCGGGCCGTCCGGTCCCAGCCGGGCGCGCCGGCATCGAGATTGCCGAGAAAGCCGAGATAGTCGGTATTGCTGCCTTCCACCCGGCCGTCGCGCACCACCAGCGTGTTGACCGCCCCGATGCGGAGCGCCAGCGGGTCGACGGCGTCGCACAGGCTAAAGACCGCCTCCTTGTGGGGGATGGTGACGTTGCCGCCGGCGAAGGCGCCGGCGCGCAGCCGCCCGAAGAACTCCGGCAGGGCCTCGGCGGCCACGTCGATGGCCTCGTAGCTGCCGTCTATGCCGTATTCGGCCAGCCAGGCGCCGTGGATCAGCGGCGAGCGGGAATGGGCGATGGGGTGCCCGATGACGAAGGCTCTGGTGGTCAAGGCGTCAGGCCTTCGATTCGAGGAGCTGGGGGGCGATGTCGCGCAGGGCGGCCAGCAGCGGCAGCAGCGGCAGGCCGAGAATGGTGAAATAGTCGCCGGTGACGGTCTCGAACAGGCGGATGGAGGGGCCTTCCAGCCGGTAGCCGCCGACCGAGCCCAGCACCGCCTCGCCTTCGAGCTCCAGCACCCGGTCGCGCTCGGCGGGCGTGAAATCGCGCATGGTCAGCTCGGCCGTCTCGATGTCGGACCACAGCAGCTGGCCGTCGCGCACCAGCGTCACCGCCGCGTGCAGGCGATGGGTCTTGCCGCGCAGCCGGTCGAGCTGGGCGATGGCGTCCGCCCGGCCCGCCGGCTTGTGCAGCAGGTCGAGCCCGAGGCTCAGCGTCTGGTCGGCGCCGATGACCATGGCGCCGGCATGGGCGGCCGAGACCGCCGCGGCCTTGCGCTGGGCCAGCAGCAGGGCGACGTCGCGCCCGTCGGCGCCGGCGGCCACGGCCTGTTCCTCCAGGGCGCGCTCGTCGATGGCGGGCGGCACGGCGGCGAAGTGCAGGCCGGCCTTGTCCAGCAAGGCCTTGCGGGTGGGACTGCTCGAAGCCAGGATCAGCATGGGGACCATGTTTTCCACACTGTCATCCCCAGCTCAAGCCGGTTCTGTGGGTTGGCGGGGCAAGTCGGCGAGGGGGCGCCGACTTGTTCGACATGGCTAAGAAAGTGTTAACAGGCCCGCCCGGGGGATGGGCGCGAGGGGGCGATGGAAAGCTCTGGGGAAATCGCGCTCCGGAGCGGGGCGGATATTCGCCGGCGATTCACAGCCGGAATCGAATCATTGACTCGGCGGAGCCCGGGTTAACGTTCCGTTAACCATTGCCTCGCCAGGCGCGGATACGGGTGCCGGGGAAATGTTAACAGTCCGTTAACCGATACCTGCGCGCAAGTGTCACCGGCGGGGGCGATTGTGGAAGGCGCGGAATTGCAGCAAAACACCGCCATGAAACAAAAGAAGCTAAGAAAGAAGAGTCTCTTTTGGGCTTGGAAGGGGCAGGACAGGTGAGCGCGGCGACCGAGAAACCGTTGCTGGCCACCGTGCTCGGCCGGCGCCAGGCGCGCCCGCCGATCTGGATCATGCGCCAGGCCGGCCGCTACCTGCCCGAATACCGGCAGACCCGCAGCAAGGCCAGGGATTTCCTCGATCTCTGCTACACGCCCGAGCTCGCCGCGGACGTGACCCTGCAGCCGCTCCGCCGCTTCGATCTCGACGCGGCGATCCTGTTCTCCGACATCCTCGTCGTCCCCGATGCGTTGGGCCAGCCCGTCCGCTTCGAGACGGGCGAGGGGCCTATCCTCGGGCCTCTGGGCGCCTCCGACATCGACCGGCTCGACCGCGAACGGGCCAAGAGCCATCTGGCGCCGGTGCTGGAGACGGTGCGGCGCGTGCGAGCCATGCTGCCGGCGGACAAGACGCTGATCGGTTTCTGCGGCTCGCCCTGGACGGTGGCGAGTTACATGCTGGGCGGGCGCGGCTCGCCGGACCAATGGGCGGCCCGGCGCTTCGCGCTCGAGCATCCAGAAGCCTTCGGCCGGCTGATGGACGTGCTGGTCGAGGCCAGCATCGACTATCTCGCCGCCCAGCTCGGCGCCGGCGCCGATGTGGTGCAGCTGTTCGAGAGCTGGGCCCTCAACCTCGATGACGAGGCTTTCGCCACCCAGGTGATCGGCCCGAACCGGCGCATCGTCGAGGGGCTGCGGCAAAGGGTGCCAAATGCCCCGGTGATCGGCTTTCCGCGCGGCGCGGCCGGCAATCTCGTGCGCTATGCCGCGGCGACGGGGGTCGATGCGCTGGGCCTCGACTATGCCACCCCGCTGGATTTCGCCCGAAGCCATCTGCCGTCCGGGTTGCCGGTGCAGGGCAATCTCGATCCGCTGCGGCTGGTCGTGGGCGGCGCGGCGATGGAAAACCGGGTCCGCGCCATCGTTGCGGCCTTCGCCGAGCGCCCGCATATCTTCAATCTGGGCCACGGCATCGTGCCGGAAACCCCGATCGCCCATGTCGAGCGGCTGATCGAACTGGTCAGGAAAGGGGAGGAGACCCGATGATCGAATGGATCAAGGCCTTCCACGTCATCTCGGTCATCGCCTGGATGGCCGGCATGCTCTATCTGCCGCGGCTTTTCGTCTATCATTCGGTGGCCGAGATCGGCTCGGTGCAGTCCGAGACCTTCAAGGTGATGGAGCGCCGGCTGCTCCGGGCGATCACCACCCCGGCCATGATCGCCACCTGGATCTTCGGGCTGTGGATGGTGCATCTGGGCGTCGTGGACTGGGGTTCGGCCTGGCCCTGGGTCAAGGCGGCGCTGGTGCTGGCATTGTCCGGCTATCACGGGCTGCTGGCGCGCCATACCAGGGCCTTCGCCACCGACCGGAACGACAAGCCGCAGAAATATTTCCGCCTGATCAACGAAGTGCCGACCGTGCTGATGATCGGCATCGTCATCATGGTGATCGTCCGCCCGTTCTGAGCCTGTTTCACGTGAATCTGGCGGGGGGCAGTCGGTTTCGTCCTTGAAACCGGACCCGGATCACGCTACATGGAGCCCATCGCATCCCGAAAGCGCGGCCGCCCGGCCCTGGCGCGATGCGCCTTCCCAAAAACTTCCCCTTATCTTCCGATTTCCCTCAAGGGTCCATCGCATCCATGCAGAATATCAAGCTCAGCGAGCTCAAGGCCAAGTCTCCGGCCGAATTGCTGGCGTTCGCCGAAGAACTCGAGGTCGAGAACGCTTCGACCATGCGCAAGCAGGAGCTGATGTTCGCAATCCTCAAGGAGCTGGCGGCACAGGACATCAACATCGTCGGCGAGGGCGTGGTCGAGGTGTTGCCCGACGGCTTCGGCTTCCTGCGCTCCCCGGACGCCAACTATCTGCCCGGCCCCGACGACATCTATGTCAGCCCCAGCCAGATCCGTCGTTTCGGCCTTCGGACCGGCGATACGGTGGAGGGTGAAATCCGCTCTCCCAAGGATGGCGAACGCTATTTCGCCCTGCTCAAGGTTTCCACCATCAATTTCGAGGATCCCGAAGCGGTCCGCCACAAGGTCAACTTCGACAACCTCACCCCGCTCTATCCGGAAGAACGGCTGCGCATGGAGCTGCCCGATCCGACGCTCAAGGATCGTTCGGCCCGTATCCTCGATCTGGTCGCCCCGCTCGGCAAGGGTCAGCGCGCCCTGATCGTTGCGCCTCCGCGTACCGGCAAGACGGTACTGTTGCAGAATATTGCACAGTCGATCGCCACCAACCATCCCGAGTGCTACCTCATCGTGCTGCTGATCGACGAGCGGCCGGAGGAAGTCACCGACATGCAGCGCTCGGTGCGCGGCGAGGTGATCTCCTCCACCTTCGACGAGCCGGCCAGCCGCCACGTCCAGGTCGCCGAAATGGTGATCGAGAAGGCCAAGCGCCTGGTCGAGCACAAGCGCGACGTGGTCATCCTGCTCGATTCGATCACCCGACTCGGCCGCGCCTACAACACCGTGGTGCCGAGCTCCGGCAAGGTGCTGACCGGCGGTGTCGACGCCAATGCGCTGCAGCGGCCGAAGCGCTTCTTCGGCGCCGCGCGCAATATCGAGGACGGCGGCTCGCTCACCATCATCTCGACCGCCCTGATCGATACCGGCAGCCGCATGGACGAGGTGATCTTCGAGGAGTTCAAGGGCACCGGCAATTCGGAAATCGTGCTGGACCGCAAGGTGGCCGACAAGCGCGTCTTCCCGGCCATCGACATCACCAAGTCGGGCACCCGCAAGGAAGAGCTACTGGTCGAGCCCGACATCCTCAAGAAGATGTATGTGCTGCGCCGCATCCTCAATCCCATGGGCACCATCGACGCCATGGAATTCCTGATGGACAAGGTGCGCCAGACCAAGACCAATTCCGACTTCTTCGATTCGATGAACACCTGAGGGTCGCGGGACTCCCGGGGCCGGGCCTATGCAGAGCGGCGATACCATCATGGCGCTGTCGTCCGGCTCGCTGCCCTCCGGCGTCGCCGTCATCCGCCTGTCCGGCCCAAAGGTCCGGAATGCCTTGTCGGCTCTGGCCGGGGGCGTGCCCGAGCCGCGGACGATGGTCCTCCGCTCCATCGGTGCGGGGCGCCGGCTCGATCAGGGGCTGGTGGTTTTCTTTCCGGGGCCGCACAGCTTCACCGGCGAGGATTGCGCCGAATTCCATGTCCATGGCTCGCCTGCGGGGGTGAAGGCGATCCTCGCCCAGCTGATGAGCCTCGGGCTGCGCCTGGCGGAAGCGGGCGAGTTCACCCGGCGGGCCTTCGAGAACGGCAAGCTCGACCTGGTCGCCGTCGAGGGCCTCGGCGACCTGCTCGGCGCCGAGACGGAACACCAGCGGCAGCAGGCCCTGGCCCGCTATGACGGCAGGCTGAGCGCCGAGATCGAGCGCTGGCGCGACCCCCTGCTCGATCTGCGGGCGGAGCTCGAGGCGCGGCTCGATTTCTCGGACGAAGGCGATGTCGATGCCGAGCTTCCCGCCGATTTCAGGCAGCGGCTCGATGGGCTCGCCGCCGCTCTCGCCGCTGCCCTTGCCGCGGTGAGCGGCGGGCGCATCGTCCGCGAGGGCGTCCGCGTGGCGCTGGCAGGGGCGCCGAATGCCGGAAAATCCAGCCTCATCAACGCCTTGTCGCGATCGGACGTGGCCATCGTCTCCGAGGAAGCCGGCACCACCAGGGACGTGCGCGAGGTGCCGCTCGACATCGGCGGCCAGCTGTTCGTCCTGCAGGATCTCGCCGGCCTAAGGGAAACCGACAGCAAGGCGGAAGCCGAAGGCATCCGCCGCGCCGCCCGCGCCATTGCCGAGGCCGATATCCTGCTCTGGCTGGAGGCGCCGGACACCGGGAGCGCGGCGCAGCCGGAGACCGATGCCCAGGTGCTCCGGATCGGCACCAAAGCCGATCTCGGCGGGCCGCGAGGTGAGGTCGACCTTTCCATCTCCGTCCGTACCGGGCAGGGACTAGAGGCGCTGTTGGCGCGCTTGCAGCGGATCGGTGAGGGGCTGACGGGCGCCGAGCCGGCCCTGGTCAGCCATGAGCGCGACCGGCTGGCCCTGGATGCCGCATTGGCGGCGGTCGAGGAATGCCGGGCCAATCTGGAAGACTGGGAGCTTGCCGCGGAAAGCCTGCGCGCCGCGAGCGCGGCGCTGGAGCGCCTGATCGGCCGCATCGATGCGGAAAAGGTGCTGGACCGGCTCTTTGCCAGTTTCTGCATCGGCAAATGACTCACGTGAAACATTCCTCGACCGCTCGAGCCGAGCGGCGGCGATTGATTCACGTGAAACATTGGCCTATGTCAGGCGCCTCGGAGACAGAACCATGACCGATTACGCCGTCATCGTGGTGGGGGGTGGCCATGCCGGCTGCGAGGCCGCGGCGGCTTCGGCGCGCCTCGGCGCTGCGACCGCGCTGATCACGCATCGCTTCGCCACCATCGGCGAGATGAGCTGCAATCCGGCCATTGGGGGGTTGGGCAAGGGCCATCTCGTGCGGGAGATCGACGCGCTGGACGGGCTGATGGGCCGCGTCGCCGACCGGGCCGGCATCCAGTTCCGCGTGCTCAACCGCCGCAAGGGCCCCGCCGTTCGCGGCCCCCGCGCCCAGGCCGACCGCAAGCTCTATCGGCAGGCGATGCAGGCGGCGCTTACCGCGCAGCCCCACCTCGAGGTCATCGAGGGCGAGGTCGACGACCTGGTCGTCGCGAACGGTGCCGTCGCCGGCGTGAGGTTGCTGGATGGCCGGGAATATTCCACCCGGGCCGTGGTGCTGACCACGGGAACCTTCCTGCGCGGATTGATTCATCGCGGCGAGGAAACCATCCCCGCCGGGCGCGTTGGGGAACAGCCGGTGCTTGGCCTGTCCAACCGGCTGGAAGCGCTGGGCCTGCAGCTGGGGCGGCTGAAGACCGGTACGCCGGCCCGGCTCGATGGGCGCAGCATCGATTATGCGGTGCTGGAGGAGCAGCCGGGCGACGATCCGCCCGAGCCATTCTCGGCGCTGACGGCCGGGATCGTGACCCCGCAGATTTCCTGCCACATCACCCGCACCACGGCGGAAACCCATCGCATCATCGGCGACAATCTTCATCGTTCGGCCATGTATTCCGGCCGCATCCAGTCGCGCGGGCCGCGCTATTGTCCCTCCATCGAGGACAAGATCGTCCGCTTCGCCGACCGGGAGAGCCACCAGATCTTCCTCGAGCCCGAGGGGCTGGACGACCACACGGTCTATCCCAACGGCCTTTCCACCTCGCTTCCGGGCGAGGTGCAGGAAGCCTTTCTGCGCTCGATGCCGGGGCTGGAGGCCGTCGAGATCATCCGGCCCGGCTACGCCATCGAATATGACTATGTCGATCCGCGCGAATTGCGGCCGACGCTGGAGGTCAAGCGGCAGCCGGGCCTCTATCTGGCGGGCCAGATCAACGGCACGACCGGCTATGAGGAGGCCGGCGCGCAGGGCCTGCTGGCAGGGGCCAACGCGGCCCTGGCAGCCCGGGGCGCGGCCCCGCTGGTGCTCTCGCGCACGGAAAGCTATCTGGGTGTCATGGTCGATGATCTGGTGACCCGCGGCGTCTCCGAGCCCTACCGCATGTTCACCTCGCGGGCCGAGTTCCGGCTGCATCTGCGGGCCGACAATGCCGATCAGCGATTGACACCGCTGGGCCTGAGCCATGGGCTGATCGGTGAAGAGCGGGCCGAGCTCTTCCGGTCGAGGTCTGCCGCGCTGGCCAGGGGGGATGCGCTGTTGAAGAGCCTCAATGCCTCGCCGAGCGAGGCGCGCCGCGCCGGGCTCGCGGTCAATGAAGACGGCAAGCGCCGGAGCGCCTATGAGCTGCTGTCCTATCCGGATCTCGACGCCAGGGATCTCGCCCGCTTGTGGCCCGAGATCGACGGCATGGCACCGGCGGTGCTCGAACAGCTTGCCATCGATGCGCAGTATGCCGTCTATCTCGACCGGCAGAAGGCCGATATCGAGGCGGTGCGGCGCGACGAGCAACGGGCCATTCCGGATGATATCGACTATTCCGCCATTCCGGGACTGTCGATGGAGCTGCGGCAGAAGCTCGGCCAGATGCGGCCGCAGACCATCGCCCAAGCCCAGGCCATTGACGGGATGACACCTGCCGCCATCACCCTACTGCTGGCCGTGCTGCGGCGCGGCAGCCTGCGCAAGGCCGGTTGATGCAGGGCAAGGCCGCCGTCGGGCGTTATGCCTCGCATTTCACGCGCCCTGCCGAGGCCGTGATGGCCGATCTGGAATCTTATGCCAAGCTGCTGGGAAAATGGCAGCAGGTGCAGAATCTCGTTTCACGTGAAACACTGGGGCAGCTCTGGGACCGGCATTTTGCCGACAGCCTGCAAATTCTGCCGCTGTTGCGCCCCGAGGATAGTTTCATCCTCGACCTCGGCAGCGGCGGCGGCTTTCCGGCCTTGCCCTTGGCCATTGCCAGCCTGGGAAACCGCCGGCGCTTCACCCTGGTGGAGCCGACGGCCCGCAAGGCCAGCTTCTTGCGCACGGTTGCCCGTGAGCTGAACCTCACGGTAACGGTCATCGCCCGCCGCAGCGAGGAGATTGATTCACGTGAAACAGGCTTTCCGGACGTGATCACCTCGCGCGCGCTGGCCGCCATGCCGCAGCTCTGCGCCTGGATGGCGCCGTTTTTCGGTGCCAATACCCGGGCCATCCTGCACAAGGGGCGGGAACATGTTGAAGAGCTTCGCGAATCGGGTGCGCTTTGGCACCATGATGTGCTAACAAGGCCGAGTGACACCGATCCGAGCGGCGTGATCCTGACGGTTACGAATCTGCGCGGCAAGTCAGGGCGTTAGCGGCAAAAGTGGAGGCCAGATTGGCACCCCGGATTCTCACACTGGCCAATCAGAAGGGCGGCGTCGGCAAGACCACGACGGCGATCAATCTGGCGACGGCGTTGGCGGCGATCGGCGAGCGGGTGCTGATCGTCGATCTCGATCCGCAGGGCAATGCCTCGACGGGGCTGGGGATTTCGCGTACGGATCGCGCGGTTTCCGCCTATGACGTGCTGGTGGGCGAGGCAGGCGTCGCGCAGGCGGCGATCATGACCAGCGTACCCAATGTCGCCATCGTGCCCTCGACCATGGACCTGCTCGGCGTCGAGCTGACGATTGCCGGCCAGGCCGATCGCGCCTTCAAATTGCGTAATGCGTTCAAGCAGTTGAACGATCTGACCATCAACGACCAGCCGGTGAGCTATATCCTCATCGATTGCCCGCCCTCGCTGAACCTGCTGACGGTGAACTCGCTGGTGGCAGCCGATGCAGTGCTGGTGCCGCTGCAATGCGAGTTCTTCGCGCTGGAAGGTCTCAGCCAATTGTTGCAGACCATCGAACAGATCCGGTCGACGCTCAATCCGCGCCTGTCCATCCAGGGCGTGGTGATGACCATGTTCGACAAGCGCAACAATCTTTCCGAGCAGGTGCTGCAGGACGTGCGCAGCGAGATGGGCGATCTGGTCTACGAGACGGTGATCCCGCGCAATGTGCGGCTGAGCGAGGCGCCGTCCTATGGCAAGCCCGCCCTGCTCTACGACCTCAAATGTGCCGGCAGCCAGGCCTATCTGCGGCTGGCGACGGAAGTGATCCGCCGGGAACGGCGGTTGCAGGCAGCCTAGGAGCCGACGATGACCGACAAACCGACACGATTGGGGCGGGGCCTGGCGGCATTGATCGGCGACATGGCCGCGCTGGAAGGCGCGCGCGTCACCGAATCCGCCTCCGGCAGCAAGCGGCTGCCGGTGGATTTCATCATCGCCAATCGCGCCAATCCCCGGCGCAGCTTCGATCCCGAGCAGCTCGAGGAGCTGACCAATTCGATCCGGGAGAAGGGCGTGATGTCGCCCCTGCTGGTGCGGCCGACCGACGATCCCAATATTTTCGAGCTCATCGCCGGCGAGCGACGGTGGCGGGCGGCGCAAAAGGCGGGGCTGCACGACGTGCCCGTCATCGTGCGCGAGGTGGGCGACAAGGAAGCGCTGGAGCTCGCCATCATCGAGAACGTGCAGCGGGCCGATCTCAACCCGCTGGAAGAGGCCATGGGCTACGGCCAGCTGATCGAGCAGTTCGACTATACCCAGCAGGATCTGGCGCAGGTGATCGGCAAGTCCCGCTCGCATGTGGCCAATACCCTGCGGCTGTTGCGCCTGCCCGAGAATGTGCGGGAGATGGTGGCCAGCGGCGCTTTGACCGCGGGCCATGCCCGCACGCTGATCACCGTGGCAGACCCCGCGGCGCTGGCCCAGCAGATCGTCGACAAGGGGCTGTCGGTGCGCGAGGCCGAGGCGCTGAGCCAGCAGCGCGAGCTGCCCCGGCGCAAGCCGGCCGAATCCACGCCCGTTCGGGACGCCGACACGGTGGCGCTGGAACGGCGCCTCGCCGACGCGCTGGGCCTGACGGTGGCGCTCAGTCACAGCGAGCGGGGCGGCAGGCTCGAAATCCGCTACAAGACGCTGGAGCAGCTGGACGATCTGTGCCAGCGGCTGACCGGGTACAACTAGCTCCAGGCCGAATTGCCGCGTTTCACGTGAAACGGCTCAATGCGTCGCGGCCATCATGCACAGCGCCAGGGTGGTCCGGCGCAGCACGGTTTCGGCCAGGGCGGGTTTGCGGCGCGAATCGGAGACCGCCTGCAGGATGCGGTCGCTGGCGAGGGCCAGTGCCGAGTCCGGCCACAGGCGCAATTGCTGCTCGAGGCTGCCGAGGCGCGAGAAATGCGGCCGGGGCTTGAGCGCTTCCAGCACCGTCTTCGGCGGGCGGCCGGCATCCACTTCCGTGCGCCAGCGGCGCAGATTGGCGAAGTGGCTGCCCAGCATGGCGAGCAGCTGCTGCGGATTGACCGAAGCGGCGAGGGCGCGGTTGAGGGCGAGCTCCAGCTTCTCGGCATGGCCGCCGCCGGTGGCATCGAGAATGGCGTCGATGGCCAGGGCGCCGTTGTCGGCGCAGAGCAGCAGGATATCCTCCCGCGTCAGCGCCTTGCTGGCGGCGGCATAGAGGCTGAGCTTCTCGAGCTCCCGGCGGGTGATCTCCCGGTCGTTGCCGAGAATGTCCCGCAGGGTGGGAATGACGTCGGGATCGATCCGGATTCCCGCCTGGCTGAAGGTTTCCCGCATCAGGGCGGCAAGCGTTTCGTCGCTGTCCGGATAGCAGGGAAGGGCCCGGCCGAGCCTCGTGGCCTCCACCAGGGCGCGGAGGGCGTCCCGCGGGGCCAGGTTGCCGGCCTCCAGCACGATGGCCGTGCCGCCCGGATCGTCGCGCAGCTGGGTCAGGGGCATCACCAGGGCCTTGCCGGCGCTGCGTACGCGGATGATCTGCTTGCCGCCGAACAGGGAGGTGCTGCGCGCCTCGGTGAGCAGGCGGCCGGGCTCGGCGTCCAGCTCGGGGCCGTCGAACACCACCACATTGGCGCTGCCGGGGTCGCCGCCGCTGAGATAGCGGATCAGGCGCTGGGCGGTCTCCCGCACCAGGCCGGCATCGGGCCCATAGGCGAGGAAAATGCCCTCATCGAGATCGGGCCGCGCCAGAAAGCGCGCGACTTCATGGGCCTTGAGCGCGGTCATCCGCGCGCCAGGGCCGCCAGCACGGCCAGCCGCAGCGATTCGGCGGCGGCGCGCGCCGCCCGTTCCTGCGCCTCGATCTCCGCCGATCTGTCGGCCAGGACCTGGCTGTTGGTGGTGTATTGGGCGGTGGCGCTGCGGGTAAGGCGGATCGGCGCGGTGTCGACGCCGTCGCGGGGGGTGATCGTCAGGCTGGCGGTCACCGTAGCCCGATAGGGTTTTGACGGGCTGTCGGTGGCGCTGAGGAAAGGCGTGGTGCTCGAGGCCGAGGCCGTCACCGCAACCAGGGGAGCCGAAGGGGAGGTGCTGCTGCCGAGGCGCAGCGACAATTCCTGATAGATGATCTGCTCCAGCCGGTTGGCGGGCCTGGCATAGGCCAGCTCCAGCGCCGGCTGCTGCGCCAGCCGGCCGGAATAGACCGGCTGGAACGAGGAGCAGGCCGCCAGGGCCGGCATGAGCGCCAGGAGGATGGCGGCGGCCAGGGGGCGCAGGGGTTCAGACAACGACATTGACGATCCTGTCGGGCACGACGACCACCTTGCGGGGCGGCTTGCCATCCAGAATGCGGGCAATGGCGTCGAGTGACAAGACGCGACGTTCCACTTCGGCTGCCACGAGGCCCTTGGGCACGGCGATCTCGGCCCGGCGCTTGCCGTTGACCTGCACGGGCAGGGTGACGGTGTCGTCCTCGAGCAGGGCGGGATCCACCTCCGGCCACGGCGCGTCGGCGACCAGCCCCGGCTTGCCCAGCGCTTCCCAGCAGGTCTCGGCCAGATGCGGCATCATCGGGGCGATGAGTTGCACCAGCCGTTCCACCCCCTCGGCCAGGGCCGGGGCCATGGCGGGCGCTGTGGGGCTCTCCTTGGCCTTCGCCAGGGCATTGGTCAGCTCGTAGATCTGGGCGACGGCACGGTTGAAGCGCAGGCCCTCGATGTCCTGGGCCACGCCGTGGACGGCGCGATGGACGGTCTTGCGCAGCGCCAGCGTACCATCGTCGTCTATCCGAGAAACAGTCTCAGAAGATTGTTTGGAAATGTCGATCACGTCGTTGACCAGGCGCCAGACGCGCTGCTGGAAGCGGCTGGCGCCTTCGACGCCGGCCTCGGTCCATTGCACGTCGCGCTCCGGCGGCGAATCGGAGAGCATGAACCAGCGGGCCGTGTCGGCGCCGTAGGTGGCGACGATCTCGTCGGGATCGACCACGTTCTTCTTGGACTTGCTCATCTTCTCCACCGCGCCGATGGTGATCGGCGCGCCGGTGACCGCGTGGCGGGCGCTGCGCCGCTCGCCGGCGGTCTCGATCACCACCTCGGTGGGGGGCACCCATTCGCCCCTTTCGCCCCGATAGGTCTCGTGGGTGACCATGCCCTGGGTGAACAGGCCCTTGAACGGCTCGTCCAGGCCCAGATGGCCGGTGGCCTTCATGGCGCGGGTGAAGAAGCGCGAATAGAGCAGGTGCAGGATGGCATGCTCGATGCCGCCGATATACTGGTCCACCGGCAGCCAGCGGTCGGCGATGGCGGGGATGGTGGGCGTGTCGGCGTCGGGGGCGGTGAAGCGGGCGAAATACCAGGACGAATCCACGAAGGTGTCCATGGTGTCGGTCTCGCGCCGCGCCGGGGCGCCGCATTGCGGGCAATCCACATGCTTCCAGCTCGGGTGGTGGTCCAGCGCGTTGCCGGGCTTATCGAAGGTGACGTCGGTGGGCAGCACGACCGGCAGATCCTTCTTGGGCACCGGCACGGTGCCGCAGACCGCGCAATGGATCACCGGAATGGGGCAGCCCCAGTAGCGCTGGCGGGAAATGCCCCAGTCGCGCAGGCGGTAGTTGACCTCGACCGTGCCCTGTGGGCGGCCGTCCACCGTCCGGCCGGCGAAATGCGCGGCGATGCGCTTCTTGGCCTCGTCGATGGACAGGCCGTCGAGGAACTGCGAATTGAAGATGGTGCCGGCCTCGTCATAGGCCTGCTCGCCCACGCTGAAGCTGGCCGGATCGGCGCCGGGCGGCAGGACCACCGGCTTGACCGGCAGGCCGTATTTGCGGGCGAAATCCAGGTCGCGCTGGTCATGGGCCGGGCAGCCGAAAATGGCGCCGGTGCCATAGTCCATCAGCACGAAATTGGCGACGTAGACGGGCAGGCCGGCGCCGGCGACGACGGGATGGCGGACGGTGAGCCCGGTGGCGTAACCCTGCTTTTCCGCCTTCTCCAGCGTCTCGGTGGCGGTGCCGTGCCGGTGGCACTCGGCGACGAAGGCGGCCAGCGCCGGATCGCCAGCGGCGAGCGCCGCGGTCAGCGGATGGTCCGGCGACAGGGCGATGAAGGCGGCCCCGAAGATCGTGTCGGGCCGGGTGGTGAAGACCTCGATGCTGGTCTCCGCGGTCCTGTCGCTGGGTTCCAGCTCGAACAGGAGGCGCAGCCCTTCCGACCTGCCGATCCAGTTGCGCTGCATCAGCCGCACCTTTTCCGGCCAGTCGGTGAGCCCGTCCAGGGCCGCCAGCAGCTCCTCGGCGAAGTCGGAGATGCGGAAGAACCACTGGGTCAGCTCGCGCTGCTCCACCACGGCGCCCGAGCGCCAGCCCTTGCCGTCGATCACCTGCTCGTTGGCGAGCACGGTCATGTCCACCGGATCCCAGTTGACCTTGGAGCTCTTGCGGGTGATCAGCCCGGCCTCCAGCATGTCGAGGAACATGGCCTGCTGGTGGCGGTAATAGCTGGGATCGCAGGTGGCGATCTCGCGCGTCCAGTCGATGGACAGGCCCATGGACTTGAGCTGGGCCTTCATCGCCTCGATGTTCTGGTAGGTCCAGGTGCCCGGATGGGTCTTGCGCTCGATGGCGGCGTTCTCCGCCGGCAGGCCGAAGGCGTCCCAGCCCATGGGGTGCAGCACGTTGCGGCCGCGGGCGCGGTAGTAGCGCGCCACCACGTCGCCCATGGCGTAGTTGCGCACATGGCCCATATGGATGCGCCCGGACGGATAGGGGAACATCTCGAGGACGTAATAGGGCTCGCGCGGATCGTCATTGGCGGTGACGAAGCTCCTGGCGTCCTCCCACACCTTCTGCCATTTCGGTTCGCTTTCGCGCGGATTGTAGCGTTCGCCGCTCAACTTCTTGTCGTCCTTGCAGGATTGACGCAGGGGGCCTGCCGCAAAGGGCGGCGCGGCTTGCGTTTTTGACGGGTTTTGGCTACCGGACCATCATCAGAAATCCCCACCAAGGTCAACAGAAACGGGGCCTCGTCATGGCCGAGAGCGCGACCGGCGCCCAAGCGGCGCTCGAGTATATCCGCAGCCGCATGGAAAAGGCCCGGCGCCGCTTCGGCGCGCCGCCCGAGCATGTGGAGCTGGTGGCGGTGTCCAAGACCTTCCCGGCCGAGGCGATCGAGCCCTTCCTCGCGGCCGGGCAGCGGGTGTTCGGGGAGAACCGGGTGCAGGAGGCCCGGGAGAAGTGGCCGGGGCTGCGGAGGCGCCATCCCGATATCGAGCTGCACCTCATCGGGCCGCTGCAGACCAACAAGGCCCGCGAGGCGGTGGCGCTGTTCGACGTCATCGAGACGGTGGACCGCGACCGGCTGGCCGGGGTGCTGGCCGCGGAGATGGCGCGCGCCGGCCGGCGGCTGCCCTGCTTCGTGCAGGTCAATATCGGCGGCGAGGCGCAGAAGGCCGGGATCGCACCCGGCGAGGCGGTAGACTTCGTCGGCCGGTGCCGGCAGGTACACGGGCTCGAGATCGTCGGGCTGATGTGCATTCCGCCCGAAGGACAGCCGGCCGGCCCCTATTTCGCGCATCTGGCGAGCCTCGCGCGCGCGGCCGGGGTGTCCCGGCTCTCCATGGGCATGAGCGGGGATTTCGAGACCGCCATCGCCATGGGGGCGACCCATGTCCGGGTGGGCACGGCGCTGTTCGGGCGGCGCTGACCCCGGGGTGGCCGCGCCCCGCCGGGCGGCGGCGCCACCGGCGTTTCCCGGCGCCGATGCTGCAACTTTCCGGGCGGCTGCCGCGTTGCTGGCCATGGTGTAACGGCGATGTGATTGGCTGGCCAAAAACCGGTCGCAATAGTGTGACCTTGGTCGGTCCGGACGCGAAAGACCCGGAGAAAACAATGAACAAGCGACGCATCCTGCTTGTGGACGACGATGCGGATTTGCGCGAAACCCTGGTCGACCAGCTCAAGGGTCAGCCCGATTTCGAAATTCTCCAGGCCGGCACGGCCAACGACGCGCTCAAGACCCTGCGCGAGAACACTGTCGACCTCACCATCCTCGATGTCGGCCTGCCCGACATGGACGGGCGGGACGCGGTGAAGCTGATGCGGGAGGAGGGCTACAAGAGCCCGGTGCTGATGCTGACCGGCCACGACAGCGACGCCGACGAGATTCGCGGACTCGAGGCCGGGGCCAACGACTACCTCACCAAGCCGTTCCGCTTCCCGGTGCTGATGGCGCGCATCAACGCGGCGCTGCGCCAGCACGACCAGAGCGAGGACGCGGTGTTCACCATCGGCCAGTACAGCTTCCAGCCGGCGGCCAAGCTGCTGGAGACCAATGACGGCATCAAGGTGCGGCTCACCGACAAGGAGACCTCCATCCTCAAATATCTCTACCGGCAGGGTCCCAAGACCATCACCCGCGACGTGCTGCTGAAGGAGGTGTGGGGCTACAACAACCGGGTGACCACCCACACGCTCGAAACCCATATCTACCGGCTGCGCCAGAAGATCGAGCGCGACCCCTCCAATGCGCGGCTGCTCGTCACCGAGGACGGCGGCTATCGCCTGGTGCCGTGAGCGGGCGGGGAAAACAGTTCATTCGCCGGCCGAACTCCCCTATAGGTTGAGCCAGGAACCGTCCGCGCCGCCGCGCGGGCGGTCGTCGTACATCCGGGTCTGGGGCATATGAGAATGGACGATGCGGCCGCGGTGCTGGCGCGGGCCGACTTCTTCGATATCTGCGACGAGGAGCAGCTGCGCATGCTCGGCTTTGCCGGCGACCGCCAGCATTTCGAGGCCGATGCCGTGGTCTACAAGGCCGGCGACGTGCCCCAGGGCGCCTATGTGCTGATCGAGGGCACGCTGCGGGCGCGCCATGAAGGGGTGGAGGCCGGCAAGCCCTATGCGCTGAGCGAGCCGGGCAGCGTCATCTCGCCCACCGCCCTCATCCTCGACAAGCCCCGGCCGGTGACCTTCACCGCCGTCACCGATTGCGAATTGCTGTTCGTGCCGCGCCACGCCTTCCTCAAGCTGGCCCGGCAATCGCCCGAACTGGCGCAGCGCGCCGCCAAACGCATCGAACAGGAGCTGGGCCGCTACATGCACGCCCTCGAGCCGCTGCGCCGCAAGATGAAGGGCGCCTGAGCGCTTCGATGCCGCCGGGCCTTCGGGCAACCGTCGACCATCCGGGCCTCGATGCCGGATGGCGATGGGCCTAGGCTCTGGCGAAGCGGGCGATGACGGGGACGTGGTCTGAGGGCTTGTCGGTCCAGCCGCGGGCCGGCTTGATGATCTCGGCGCCGATGGAGCGCTCGGCGATGTCGGCGGTGGACCAGATGTGGTCGAGGCGGCGGCCGCGGTCGGATTTTTCCCAGTCGAGGCCGCGATAGCTCCACCAGCTATAGAGCTTCTGGTCGTAGGGCACGTACTTGCGCACCAGGTCCACCCAGCCGTGGCCGCCCGAGAGCAGGGCGTTGAGCGCCTCGGTCTCGACCGGGGTGTGGCTGACCACCTTGAGCAGCTGCTTGTGGCTCCACACGTCGTTCTCGTGCGGGGCGATGTTGAAGTCGCCGGCGATCAGATGGCCGCGCTGGAAGACGGGCTCGCAGAACCAGGTCCTGAGCTCGTCGAGAAAGCCCAGCTTGTGCTTGAACTTGGGGTTGATCACCGGGTCCGGCTCGTCGCCGCCGGCGGGGATGTAGAAATTGTGCAGGGTGATCGGGCCGTGGCCGAGATCGACCAGGGCCGAGATGTGCCGGGATTCCGGAATCTCGCAGAAGACGCGGCTGGAAATGTCGGTCAGCGGGAATTTCGAGACGATGGCCACGCCATGGTAGCCCTTCTGCCCGTGCACGGCCATGTGCGGATAGCCGGCCTCGAGGAAGGCGCCGCGGGGGAACTGGTCGTTGGTGCATTTGATCTCCTGCAGCATCAGCACGTCGGGCTGGTACTGACGGAGGAAATCCATGACCAGGCCCAGGCGCAGGCGAACCGAATTGATGTTCCAGGTGACGACGGAAAGGGTCATGGGCAGCGTCCGGGGGTGAGTCGTTGGGCGGCGGGAGCGCCCTGTTATCGCCAAGCCCGAGGCGGGGGTAAAGCCGGAAATGGCCGGGGGCGGCGCGCGACGCCTGCTTCCCCTCAAAACCTGAAACGCCCTAGATGCCGGCCTTCCAGGCCTCGGCGGCCTCCAGCGTGTCGCCGGCGCCGGCCAGGGCGGCGATCAGCTCGGCGTCCCGGGCCTGGCGGCGGGCATAGTCGTCGGGCGCCCAGCCCCAGAGATCGGCCTTCCAGATCGTGCCGTCCGGCTCGCGGAAGTTCAGGCCCCAATAGAGCCCGGCGCCCAGCGGGTGGGGATCGACATAGTCGTCGAGGAACTGCGCCGTGTGCAGGCGCAGGCCCGCCCGGTCGAGGCCCGTCGCGAGCTCGGCCAGCAAGGCGGCCCATTCCAGCCGGCGGCCGGGCTCGACGGGCATGTGGATGTCGATGTCGGGCCACACCATCAGGTCGTAGCGGACGCTGCCGGTCACGGCATGGGCGCCGAAACGCCGGGTGAACAGCTCCGGCCAGCCGGTGCGTTTGAGGATCGAGGCAGCCTTCTCGCGCAGGCCGCGGGCGGCTTCCGACAGCTCCATCAAGTCCTCCTCCGGACGGAAAAGCCCGGCGCCTTGCGGGGCCGGGCTGCAATGCTGGCAATCGGGTGAGGGCGGCTCCGCCGGCCCCCGACCTATTCGCTCTTGGCCTCGCCTTCGGCGGCGGCGGCCTGCTCGGCAGCGGCCGCGGCAGCAGCCTCAGCGGCGGCGGCTTCCGCATCCTTGGCGGCCTGCTCGGCGGCAAAGGCCTCGGCAGCGGCGATCTTCTCGGCCTCGCGCGCCTCGCGGGCGGCCTGGGCGGCCTCGCGCTCGCCGGCCTCGATCTTGCGGGTGCGGGCATTGGTCGATTCGAAGATGCGGGCCGACTTGCCGCGGCGGTCGCGCAGATAATAGAGCTTGGCCCGGCGCACCTTGCCGCGCTTGAGGACCTCGATGGAGGCGATGTTGGGGGAGTAGATGGGGAAGACGCGCTCCACCCCTTCGCCGTACGAGATCTTGCGCACGGTGAAGCTCTCCATGATGCCGCCGCCGGAGCGGGCGATCACCACGCCTTCATAGGCCTGCAGGCGTTCCTTGTCGCCTTCGCGAATCTTGACCCACACCTTGACGGTGTCGCCATGGGTGAAGTCGGGAATGTCGCGCTTGGCGGCGAGCTCGGCGCGCTGCTCGGCTTCGAGCTGCTGGATGATGTTGCTCATGTTCGATCCGTTCTGATCTTTTCATAGGAGCGACTCCTGGCGGGCCTTGCGGCCCCGTCGCCCGGTCTTGGTTGGTAACGGAAGGGCAGTCTTCTTGTTCTTGCCGCGCCCGGGTCCGAAACGCCCGGCGCGCGAATGGGCCGCCTCATAGGCCAAAACGGGCCGGGAGTCCAGCGCCAATGGATATCGCGGAGGGGTGCGGGCGTCCCCCGAACTGTCGTCGCCGCCGGGACAGGTCCGGCGATGACGCGGAGGAGGCTGGTCTATTCTTCGTCCAGCAGGTCCGGCCGCCGTTCCCGGGTCAGCGCCAGGGCCTGCTCGTGCCGCCAGCGGGCGATCCGGGCGTGATCGCCGGAAATCAGCACCGCCGGAATCTCGCGGCCCTCGAACAGCTGCGGGCGGGTATAGTGGGGATATTCGAGCAGGCCGTGCTCGAAGCTCTCCTCGTTGCGGCTGTCGAGGGCGCCGAGCACGCCCGGGATCAGCCGCACCACCGCCTCGAGCAGCACCATGGCGGCCACCTCGCCGCCGGCGAGCACGTAGTCGCCGATGGAGATTTCCTCGAGGTTCCGCGCCTCGATCACCCGCTGGTCGACGCCCTCGAAACGGCCGCAGACGACGACGGCGCCCGGCCCCTCGGCCAGGGCGCGGGCGCGCTTCTGGGTCAGCGGCGTGCCGCGGGGAGACATGAGGATGCGGGGGCGCGGATCGCCTGGGGGCGAGACGGCATCGATGGCCCGGGCCAGGATGTCGGGCTTCAGCACCATGCCGGCGCCGCCGCCGGCGGGGGTGTCGTCCACGGTGCGGTGGCGGTCGGTGGCGAAGTCGCGCAGCTGCGTGGTCCGCAGGCGCCACAGGCCCTCGCCGAGCCCGCGTCCCAGCACCGAGGCGCCCAGCGGGCCGGGGAACAGCTCGGGGAACAGGGTGACGATGTCGGCGGAAAAGCTCAATTGACCTCTTCCTCGCCCGGTTCGGCATCGAAAGGCGGGGCGATGGTGAGATAGCCCTCCGCGATGCGGACGGCGGGGACCACGGCCCGGGTGAAGGGATAGAGGAAGGTGTCGCCCGAGCGGGGATCGCGGATCTCGATCAGGTCGCCGGCGCCGTAATTGGGCAGGGCGACCACCTCGCCGATGCTGACCCCGTTCTCGAGCCGGGCATCCAGCCCGATGAGGTCGGCGTGGTAGAAATCGTCCTCGTCCCCGGTTTCGGGCAGGCGGTCGCGATCGATATAGAGCGAGACCCCGTTCAGCGCCTCGGCGGCGTTGCGGTCGCGCACGCCCGCGAGCCGGGCGATCAGGACCGATTTGGCCAGCCGGGCGGATTCGATGGTGATCGTGAGGCCGGGCCGGTCGGTGTCGAGCGGGCCGTAGCCGGCGATGGCCTCGGGGTCGGCGGTATAGGCGGCGATGCGCACCTCGCCCTTGATGCCGTGGGCGGCGCCGATCCTGCCCATGAGGATGCGTTTGCTGGCGGTCATCGGGGTGGCAGATCGGTTAGCATAATGCTCCCATAGCAAGCCGTATCGGTGCTGGAAATGCTAAGATTCGGGGACAAGCTCGACGATATCGTGCACGGATTCGAAATGCGGCGAGGGCAGCTCCAGCCGGTAGCGCTCCCCGTCCCCGCCGACCCGGTAGAGGCAGCCGACCTGGTCGCGCTCGGCATCGGCGCCATAGGCGATGGGCGCCTCGTCGCCATAATGCAGCGCGCCGGCGTAGAGGAAGCCGCCATCGGAGGCGGGCGTCAGTGTGCCGGAAAAGCGCTGCGAACCGGTCAACTTCTCGATGGCGCCAGCGGAGACGGTGCAGTCGAAATAGCCGTAGACGGTGAGCGGCAATAGGCCGCCCAGCTTCAGCACGCGGCAGCGATAGTCGCCGTCGGGCAGGGGGTCGGCCGGCGCCTGGCCGGCGGCGAACAGGGCGCTCAGCGCCTGCCGGTCGGCGGGGCTGCCTGCCAATAGGGCCCGGCCGAGGCCGGGGGGGGGGGGGGGCAAAGGCCCCCCCAGCTTCCGGCCGGGGAGGGGAAGGGCCCCGGCGGGGGGGGGGGCGGCCGGCCCCGGGCGGGGGGCGAACGGGGCGCTCAGCCCCTGCCGGTGGGCGGCGCTGCCTGCCAAT
>Ga0182793_1000466_pt1 | contig 31920 bp, 29 predicted proteins | sample Passage237A_FD_130498 | JGI IMG/M metagenome (GOLD analysis project Ga0182793, IMG submission 130498) | Cellulose adapted compost microbial communities from Newby Island Compost Facility, Milpitas, CA, USA - Passage2 37A (version 2) (version 2) ... | reverse complement strand
CACCGCTGTGGATGGGCAGCGGGAACGGCTCGGCGGGCGGCAGCCCCCGGCCGAACCTGCCGTCGACCAGCAGCGCCCACACGTCGCCGAACGTGACGTGTTCGCGGACCAGGTCTTCGATGTCGACGCCGCGGTAGCGCAGCGCCCCGCCGTCCTTGTCGGGTTCGGCGATCTCGGTGGTGAAGGCGACGACACCTTCGAGCCCCTCGACGAAGCCCTCAGGTACCCCAGACGTCACGGTCATGGGCCGATTCTCGCACCCCCCCGACGCGCCGCCCACCACCGGTTGCGCCCGGCCCGCTGGCGTAGCGTGGTCGCGTGACGACCCCCGATAACGAGCACCTGGCGAGGATGCGCGCGGAGTACGGCTCCGCCGAGAAGGACGGCAGCGCCGACCTGGATGTCGACTGGCTCGCCGACGGTTGGGTTGCCTTGCTGCGCAACTGGTTAGCCGACGCTGAGCGCGCCGGTGTCGCGGAGCCGAATGCGATGGTGGTCGGCACCGTGGACGAGCGCGGGCGGCCGGTGACGCGCAGCGTGCTGTGCAAGAGCATCGACGAGTCCGGGATCACGTTCTTCACCAACTACGACTCCGAAAAGGGCCGCCAACTGGCGGCCACCCCGTACGCGTCGGCGACGTTCCCGTGGTATCTGCTGGGTCGTCAGGTGCATGTCCGCGGCCCGGTGACCAAGGTGTCGGCCGAGGAGATCGCGGACTACTGGGCCAAGCGGCCGCGGGGTTCGCAACTGGGGGCGTGGGCGTCGCAGCAGTCCGCGCCGATCGCGTCCCGGGCCGCGCTGCTGGAGCGGTTGGTTGCCGTGACGGAGCGGTTCGCCGACCTCGACGAGGTGCCGGTCCCGCCGAACTGGGGCGGTTACCTGATCGCGCCGGAGGTCGTCGAGTTCTGGCAGGGTCGGGAGAACCGGGTGCACAACAGGATTCGGCTGTACCTCCCGGACGGGCGGATCGAACGGCTGCAGCCGTAGGCCGATTGCTGAAAATCCGTCGGTCGGTGCCGCATGACCGACGATGACAAGATATGACCAGAGTCAACTGGCAACGGTTGCCACATTCTAAGCGCCCTCTTAAGTTCGCTGGTTAGCATGCCCTTCGTGGCTGATGTGAGGGGGGAGCCGCCCCTCGGACTTCGTGAGCGCAAGAAGAAGCGCACCCGGGCGATGCTCATCGACGCGGCCGTCGACCTGTGCGAGCGCCAGGGGTTCGACCGCACCACGGTCGAGCAGATCGCCGCCGTCGCCGACGTGTCGCCACGCACCTTCAGCAGGTACTTCGCCACCAAGGACGCCATCGCGCTGGCCCTGGTCGACGAGGTGCTCGAACGCACCGCGATCGAACTGGCCCGCCAGCCTCGCGACATCAACCACTTCGAGGCCCTCAAACGCGCCTGGGTGGACATGGCCGAGGCGGCCAAGCTCGCCCCGCCGGGACAGCTCACGGCGGAGCGGGTGATGTGCATCGTGCGGATCATCCTGTCGTCGCCGGCGCTGCGGCAGGCGGCGCTGGAGTTCCGCGCCAACGCCGTCGACGTCGAGCTGGCCAAGCGGATGGGCGCCGACATCAACGACCGCGAGGTCCGGCTGGTTTCGGCGGTGGCCGGGTCGGTCCTGATGACCGCGTTGACCGAGCTGGCGCCCGACGGCCCGGACTGGTCGCAGCGCAGCATCGACGACCTGATAGAAGGGTTAGAGACGGCGTTCGCCGAGTTCACCGCCTTCACGGCGGGGATTCAGCAGCCGGTGTGACGTGTTGGCAACCACCCCCCGCGGGCGGCGCCGCGGGAATGGGACTACCTTTTGTAAGCAGACTTCAATTCCTGAGCAGCGACGAAGGGATTCTCGTGGCCGATAACCCGCAGACCGGGGCTGAGAAAGTAACCCTCTCCTATCCCGGCGGCGAGCTTGACCTGGACGTCGTTGCGGCGACCGAGGGCGCCTCCGGTATCGCGCTGGGGTCGCTGCTGGCCAAGACCGGCTACACCACCTACGACGAGGGTTTCGTCAACACCGCCTCGACCAAGAGCGCCATCACCTACATCGACGGCGACGCGGGCATCCTGCGGTATCGCGGCTACCCGATCGAGCAGCTGGCCGAGAAGTCGAACTTCATCGAGGTCAGCTACCTGCTCATCTACGGTGAGCTGCCGACCACCGAGCAGCTGGAGAAGTTCACCACCCAGATCCAGCGGCACACCCTGCTGCACGAGGACCTCAAGCGGTTCTTCGACGGGTTCCCGCGCAACGCCCATCCGATGCCGGTGCTGTCCAGTGCGGTCAACGCGCTCTCGGCGTACTACCAGGACTCGCTGGATCCGTTCGACGACGAGCAGGTCGAGCTGTCGACCATCCGGCTGCTGGCCAAGCTGCCGACGATCGCGGCGTACGCGTACAAGAAGTCCGTCGGTCAGCCGTTCCTGTACCCGGACAACTCGCTGACCCTGGTCGAGAACTTCCTGCGGATGACCTTCGGTTTCCCCGCCGAGCCCTACGAGGTCGACCCGGAGATCGTCCGCGCGCTGGACATGCTGTTCATCCTGCACGCCGACCACGAGCAGAACTGCTCCACCTCGACGGTGCGGTTGGTGGGCAGCTCGCAGGCCAACCTGTTCACCTCGATCTCCGGCGGCATCAACGCGCTGTGGGGTCCGCTGCACGGCGGTGCCAACCAGGCGGTGCTGGAGATGCTCGAGAAGATTCGCGCCTCCGACGGCAACACCCACGACTTCGTCAAGAAGGTCAAGAACCGCGAGGACGGCGTCAAGCTGATGGGCTTCGGCCACCGGGTCTACAAGAACTACGACCCGCGGGCGCGCATCGTCAAGGAGCAGGCCGACAAGATCCTCGGCAAGCTCGGCGGCGACGACGAACTGCTCGAGATCGCCAAGTCGCTGGAGGAGGTCGCGCTCACCGACGACTTCTTCATCGAGCGCAAGCTGTACCCGAACGTCGACTTCTACACCGGCGTGATCTACCGCGCGATGGGCTTCCCGACCCGGATGTTCACCGTGCTGTTCGCGCTCGGCCGGCTGCCCGGCTGGATCGCGCACTGGCGCGAGATGCACGACGAGGGCGGCGGCAAGATCGGCCGGCCGCGCCAGATCTACACCGGCTACACCGAACGCGACTACGTCCCGGCCGACGCCCGCTAGCCCGCCGCCTGCGAGCATGCGTGCCTGCGCACGTGGGCCAGCTCACCTTGCTCGCAAACAGTTGTAGTTTCACAATCATTGGGTGAATGAAACCGTCGCGCGGTCGCTGAGCGCCCGGCGCAAGGCCATCATCCTGGTGTCCTGCTGCCTGAGCCTGCTGATCGTGTCGATGGACGCGACGATCGTCAACGTCGCGATCCCCAACATCCGCGCCGACCTGGACGCGTCGGGCGCCCAGTTGCAGTGGGTGATCGACATCTACACCCTGGTGTTGGCGTCGCTGCTGATGCTGTCCGGCGCCGCCGGCGACCGGTTCGGCCGCAAGGGGACCTTCCAGCTCGGGCTGGCCACGTTCGCGGTCGGCTCGCTGCTTTGCAGCCTGGCGCCCAACATCGAAACGCTGATCGCCGCGCGCTTCGTCCAGGCCATCGGCGGGTCGATGATGAACCCGGTCGCGATGTCGATCATCACCCAGGTGTTCACCGGCCGGGTGGAACGGGCGCGGGCCATCGGCATCTGGGGCGGCGTGGTCGGCATCTCGATGGCCGCGGGCCCCATCGTGGGCGGCGCGCTGATCGAGTGGGTCAGCTGGCGCGCGGTGTTCTGGATCAACCTGCCGATCTGCGTGCTCGCCATCGTGCTCACCGCGATCTTCGTGCCCAAGTCGAAGTCGGCCACCATGCGCGACGTGGATCCCGTCGGCCAGCTGCTAGGCATGGTCTTCCTGTTCGGCATCGTCTTCGTTCTCATCGAGGGTCCCGGCTACGGGTGGGTCGACGTGCGCGTCGCCGGGGTGGCGATCGTGACCGTCGCCGCGCTGACCGGCTTCCTCAGCTACGAGTCCCGCCGCCACGACCCGTTCATCGACCTGCGGTTCTTCCGCAGCATCCCGTTCGCGTCGGCGACGATGATCGCGGTGTGCGCGTTCGCGGCCTGGGGCGCGTTCCTGTTCATGATGTCGCTGTACCTGCAGGACCAGCGGGGCTACTCGCCGATGCACACCGGGCTGATCTATCTGCCGATCGCCATTGGCGCACTGATCTTTTCGCCGCTGTCCGGCCGCATGGTAGGCCGCTTCGGCAGCCGGCCGTCGCTGCTGATCTCCGGCGCGCTGATCGCGTCGTCGGCGCTGATGCTCGCCCGGTTGACGGCGACCACGCCGGTGTGGCAGATGCTGCTGATCTTCGCGGTCTTCGGCATCGGGTTCTCGATCGTCAACGCCCCGGTCACCAACGCCGCGGTCAGTGGCATGCCCACCGACCGGGCGGGCGCGGCGTCGGCGGTCGCATCGACCAGCAGGCAGGTCGGCGTCAGTCTCGGTGTGGCGCTGTGCGGTTCGGTGGCCGGAGCCGCGTTGGCGGCGCCGCACATGAACTTCGCCGCGGAGGCGCAGGCATTGTGGTACGTCTGCGTCGGACTCGGGGTGACGATCTTCGCGCTGGGCTTCTACGCGACGACGCCGCGGGCGCTGCGCTCGGCTGAACGGCTCGCGCCACTGGTGGCCGCCGATGTCGCCTAACCCCCTCGCCGACGAGGTCTGGCGCGCGATGGCCGCGCTGGTCTTCGACAACCGCGACACCTGGCGGCGCGCGGTGGTGGAGGCGGCGGGGTTGCCGTTCAGCCGGATTCGGCTGCTGCGCCGGCTGAGCCGACGGCCCATGACGGTCAAGGAGCTTGCCTGCGCCGCGACCATCGACCCGCCCGCCGCGACCGTGGCGGTCAACGACCTGGAGTCGCGCGGACTGGTGGTGCGCGAACCTGATCCGGCCGACCGGCGCAACAAGGTGGTGTCGCTGACGGCGTCCGGCCGGAAACTCGTCGAGAAGATCAACGCCGTCGACGATCCGGCGCCCGCCGCGCTGGCCGCGCTCGACGCCGAGGACCTGCGGACGCTGCGCCGGCTGTTGGCCAAGGCATCGAGCTAGACCCGCAGCGCCGCCATCGCCGCGTTGTGCCCGCCGATGCCCGACACCGCGCCGCCGCGCCGGGAACCGGATCCGCACAACAGGATTCGCTCATGCGCGGTCGCGACACCCCAGCGTCGCGCCGGGGTGTCCAGCGGTTCGTCGTCCTCGGCGAACGGCCAGGACAGCGCGCCGTGGAAGATGTTGCCCGCGGTCATGCCCAGCGCGCGCTCGAGGTCGACGGTGGTCTTCGCCTCGACGCACAAGCGGCCCGCTGCATCCGCCATCAGCACATCCTGAATCGGTTCGGCCAGAACCGAGTTCAGCGAGTCGAGCACCGCGGACGTCAGCGCGTCGCGTACCTCGTTTTCGTTGGCGGCGTCCGCGGCCAACCGGTGCGGGGTGTGCAGGCCGAACACGGTCAACGTCTGCGCGCCCGCGGCCCGCAGGTCGTCGGACAGGATCGACGGGTCGGTCAGCGAGTGGCAGTAGATCTCGCAGGGCAGCGGATCGGGAATCGCGCCGTCGCCGGCACGGGCGTAGGCCGCCGCCAACTGACCGTAGGTCTCGTTGATGTGGAACGTCCCGCCGAACGCCTGCTCGGGTTCCACCGTCGAATCACGCAGCCGAGGCAGCCGTTTCAGCATCAGGTTGACCTTGACCTGTGCGCCCGGCGCGGTCTCGGGTTCGGTCTCGCCGAGCAGGCGCGCCAGCACCGCGGGCGTCACGTTGGCCAGCACCACCTCCGCGTGCACCCGGTGCTCCGCATCGTCGTGCCGATATGTCACCTCGCCGTCCGGATCGATCGCGAGAACCTCTGCGCTCGTGGTGATTTCGGCGCCGAATCCGGACGCGGCCGCGGCCAGCGCGCCGGTGACCGCGCCCATGCCGCCGATCGGCACGTCCCAGTCGCCGGTACCCCCGCCGAGCAGGTGGTATAGGAAGCACACGTTCTGTGTCAGCGCCGGGTCGTCGAGCCGGGCGAACGTGCCGATCAGCGCGTCGGTGGCCATCACGCCGCGCACCACATCGTTGGACACCGCGGCGGTGATCGCGGTGCCGATCGGTTCGTCGATCATCGCGCGCCACGCCGCATCGTCGCCGACGAGCCTGCGTGCGTCACTGCGGGTGCGCAGCGGTTCGAGCAGCGTCGGCCACAGCCGAGTGGTCACCTCGCGGCAGCGGCGGTAGAACTCGTCGAACCCGGTCCGGTCGGCGCCCGCGCCGATCGCCTCGAACGTCGACGTCGGCCCGATCAGCAGACCGGTGCGCCCGCCGGTGGCCGGGTCGGGGGTGTAGGAGGAGTAGCGGCGGCGCAGCAACCGCACCCGCACGCCGAGGTCGTCGATGATGCGCCGGGGCAGCAGGCTCACCAGGTACGCGTACCGCGACAGCCGCGCATCGACCCCGTCGAACGCGTGCGCCGACACCGCGGCACCGCCGACGTGGTCGAGGCGCTCCAGCAGCCTGACCCGCCGGCCGGCGCGCGCCAGGTACGCGGCGGCCACCAGTCCGTTGTGCCCGCCGCCGACGATGACGACGTCGTAGCCGCTCAGCCGAGGTACCCCTCGACCTCGTCGGGCGGGCGTACCGACGCCGCCCGGGGGTCACCACCGGTCTCCCGCAGCGCGCGGCGCTGGCGCAGCAGGTCCCAGCACTGGTCGAGTTGCACCTCGATAGCCCGCAACCGCTTGTGCTCCTCGGACTCGTCGATCTCGCGGTGCTGCAACCTGGCCCGCAGCTCCCGCTCCTCGGCGACCAGGTGGTTCACCTGCTCCAGAATGTCTCGGTCTCTCGCCATCGGTCCAGTCTGCCCGACTACGGTGAGTCGATGACCTCCACTTCGGGGCGCAAGCCCGAGATCGATTTTCCCGACGGCCCCGCGCCGACCGAACTCGTCATCACCGACCTGATCGTCGGCGACGGCGCCGAGGCCGTGCCGGGCGGCACCGTCGAAGTGCACTACGTCGGCGTCGAGTACGACACCGGCGAGGAGTTCGACAGCTCGTGGGGCCGCGGGGAGTCGATCGAATTCCCGCTGCGGGGGCTGATCCAGGGCTGGCAGGACGGCATCCCCGGCATGAAGGTCGGCGGCCGGCGTCAGCTCGTGATCCCGCCCGAGCAGGCCTACGGCCCCGCCGGCGGCGGGCACCGCCTCTCCGGGAAAACGCTCATCTTCGTGATCGATTTGCTCGGCACCCGCTAATCGCGCCCCCCCGGCAGCCGCAACACCAGCCGGGTGCCGCCGAGCGGACTGTCCTCCAAGGCGGCGGTGCCGCCGTGCAATTCGGCCTGCTGGGCGACCAGCGCCAGGCCCAGACCGGAACCGGAGTGCGACGCCGTCGACCCGCGCGCGAAGCGTTCGAACACGATCTTGCGCTCCTCGGGCGGAATGCCGACGCCGTTGTCGTCGATCGCGATCTCCACCCCCTCGCGGGAGCTGACCGCCGACAGCTGCACCCGCGTCGCCCCGCCGTGCTTGACCGCGTTGGCGATGCCGTTGTCGACGGCCAACCGCAGCCCGGTGGGCAGGCCGACGATGATCATCGTCGGCGCCGGCACCAGCGACACCTCCAGATCCGGGTACACCCGCATCGCGTCGTGCGCGGCGCGGTCCAGCAGTTCGGTGATGTCGACCGGCACGTGGTCGTCGGACGTGGACAGCTCGCCCTGGGCCAGCCGTTCCAGCGCGCTCAGCGTCGCCTCGATGCGCGACTGGGTGCGGATGACGTCGTTGACCACCTCCTTGCGCTGTTCCTCGGGCAGATCGAGGGTGGACAGCACCTCGAGGTTGGTCCGCATCGCGGTCAGCGGGGTGCGCAGCTCGTGCGCGGACACCGACGCGAAGTCACGCGCCGACGCCAGCGCCGCCTTGGTGCGGTCCTGCTCCTTCCACACCCGCTCGATCAGCCCCTTGACCGCCTCGGCGATCTCGACCGCCTCGGTGGCACCGCGCACTTCCACGTCGGGCGCCGCGTCGGCGGTGTCGATCTGGCGGGTCTGCTGCGCCAGCCGTTTGAGCGGGCGCACCGCGAACGCCGCCAGCACCCAGCCGAACACCGTCGCGGCGCCGACCGCGAACACGCAGATGATGATCACCCGCCGGTGCAGGTTGTTGGTGTCGGCGATGGTCGCGTCGTAGGTCGCGCCGACGGCCACCAGCATCGGGCCCGGGTAGTACGGGATGTCGACGGTGCGCACCCGGTAGCGCACCCCGTCGACGTAGGTGTCGGCGTAGCCGGGGTCCATCTTCGGCAGCACCACATCGGAGTTCGACGTCACCTCGTCACCGCGGTACAGCGTGACGACGGCGTCCTGGTTGTTCGGCGACTTCGGGATCTCGTCGAGCCCGCGCGGCAGCAGCGGGATGACGAAGCCGGCCGCCTCGTCGAGCCGGCGGTCCAGCCGTTCCTTGCGGTCGTTGGTGATGCCGATCCACACCACGGCCCCGACGATCACCACCACGATCGCCGCGCCGATCGCCGTCGCCAGCGCCACACGGGTGCGTAGCGAGGGGGTGCGCCGGAAGACCCGGGACAGCAGCGACATCAGAGCGGGGGGTTCATCACTGTGTCCGCAACACGAATCCCACGCCGCGGACGGTGTGCAGCAGGCGCGGTGCGCCGGTGGCCTCCAGTTTGCGGCGCAGATACCCGATGAAGACGTCGACGACGTTGGTGTCGGCGGCGAAGTCGTAGCCCCACACCAGCTCCAGCAACTGTGCGCGCGACAACACCGCGGTCTTGTGCTCGGCCAGCACCGCCAGCAGGTCGAACTCCCGCTTGGTCAGGTCGACGTCCTGACCGTTGACCCTGGCCCGCCGGCCGGGGATGTCGACCTCCAGCGGGCCGACCACGATGGTCTCCGACGAGAACGTCGCCGTGGACCCGCGCCTGCGCAGCAGCGCCTTGACCCGGGCCACCAACTCGGCCAGCACGAACGGCTTGACCAGGTAGTCGTCGGCGCCGGCCTCCAGCCCGGCGACCCGGTCGTCGACCGAACTGCGCGCCGACAGCACGCACACCGGCACGTCGTTGTCCATCGCCCGCAGCGCGGTGACCACGCTGACCCCGTCGAGCACCGGCATGTTGATGTCGAGCACGATCGCGTCGGGGCGCGTCTCGGTGGCGCTGCGCAGCGCCTCGGCGCCGTCGACCGCGGTGGACACCTCGAACCCGGACAGCCGCAACCCACGCTCGAGCGAGGCGAGCACGTCGGGGTCGTCGTCGACCACCAGAACCTTGGGCGAGCCTGCGCCGCTGTCACCACTGGCCATACGCCAATACTGCCTGAAACCGGCCGGCATCTGCCGTAAGGCATGCGGACGGCCGTTTGCCGCGCGCGGCGCGGTCGGGTTTGTTAAGTAACTACCGTGAAGCCAGCACCAGCGAGGTCGGCGCACCAGCAGCCGCCGGCGCCCACGTCGACGCTGGTGGGCCGGTGCCGTTCGCTGATCGAGAACCCCGCCTTCGACTCGGCGATGATGGCGGTGATCGTGCTCAACGCGGTCGTGCTCGGGCTGGAGACCTTCGAACCGCTGGCCGCCCGCCACCATGGGCTGTTCGCCCTGGTCAACGGCGTCATCCTGGGTGTCTACGTGGTCGAGTTGCTGATCCGGCTGACCGCGCACCGCTGGCAGCCGCGTGGCTTCGGCCGCGACCCGTGGAACGTCTTCGACTTCATCGTCGTGGTCGCGTCGCTGGTGCCGTGGCTGCGCGACAACGCGATGCTGCTGCGTCTGATCCGCCTGCTGCGCATCGCGCGCATCGTGCGGTTCCTGCCCGACCTGCGGGTGATCATCGGCGCGGTCGGCCGCAGCGTTCCCGGTGTGGCGTCGCTGGCGGCCGCCACGCTGCTGCTGATCTACATCTACGGGATGCTCGGCTGGGTGATGTTCGCGGCGCACGATCCAGAGCACTACGGCAACATCGGCCGCGCGATGTTGACGATGTTCCTCATGCTCACGCTGGAGAACCTGCCCGACAACATCGAGATGGGCCTGGACCTGTCGGCGTGGACGGTGCTGTTCTTCGTCAGCTACGCGGTGATCGCGGCGTTTTTGATCTTCAACCTGTTCATCGGCATCGTGCTCAACTCGATGGAGGAGGCCCGCGAGGCCGACCGCAAGGCGCACGAGACCGACGACCTGCTCAGCCGGTTGCGGGCCGCGCGGACCGCGCTCGAGCAGGCCGAACGGGAACTGGCCAAGACGCACCGCGACGACCGCTGACTACGGGAATCATTGACCTCGAGTTTTGTTGAGGTTTTACGGTGACTTCATGACGACGGGCGCGCAGGTGAGGCGGGTTGATCGATGGCGCCGCATGGGAAGATGATCTAAGTGGCTTACCCTCTGGCTGACTCCCGCCCGCGCGCGCTGCACTCTGCGCCGGCCATCGCACCGCCACCGAAGCGCCGACGCGCGAGCTCGGACCTGTGGCGGATGCTGCCGTACCTGATGCCCTACCGGGTGCGGTGGATCGCGATGATCGTCGTGGCGTTGACCAGTCTGGGCGCCACCGTCGCGATCCCGCTGATGACCAAGGCCGTGATCGACGGGCCGGTGCGCCACCAGGACCAGCGGGGGCTGTGGTTGCTCGGCAGCGCCGCGATGGCGGTGGGCATCTCCGAGGCGGTGCTGTGGTTCATCCGGCGCTGGCTGGTGTCGCGCGCGACGATGGGTGTCGAGGCCGACATCCGCAAGGATCTCTACGCCCGGCTGCAGATCCTGCCGATGTCGTTTCACGGTCGCTGGCAGTCCGGTCAGCTGCTGTCGCGGATCATGAACGACCTGAACACGATTCGCCGGTTCCTGTCGTTCGGCCTGATCTTCCTGATCCTCAACGGTCTGCAGATCACCGTGGTGACGTCGATCCTGCTGGTGATGTACTGGCCGCTGGGCGTGGTCGTCCTGGCGTCGATCGTGCCGATCACCATGACGGTGCTGCACTTTCAGCGCGAGTACACCCGGCTGTCGCGGTTGGCGCAGGACCAGTCCGGCCATGTCGCCACCCACGTCGAGGAATCCGCGCTGGGAGTGCGGGTGGTCAAGTCGTTCGGCCGCGAGGATTACGTCTACGACCGCTTCGACCGCCAACTCACCAACCTCTATGACACCCAGGTCGATCGGGTCTCGGTGTCGGCGAAGTTCTGGACGCTGCTGGAGGTCATCCCGAACCTGACGCTGATCGTGGTGCTCGGCTTCGGCGCCTACGCGGCAGGCCATGGTTACGTCACGATGGGCACCCTGGTCGCCTTCATCACAATGATGCTGTCGCTGGTGTGGCCTATCGCGTCGCTGGGCTTCTTGCTGTCGATGACGCAGGAGTCGTTCACCGCGGCCAACCGGATTGCCGAAATTTTCGACGCACCAATCGAAATCGTCGACGGGCCGAACCCGCACCCCCCGAACGGCGGTCGGCTCGAGCTGATCGACGTCGGGTTCAAGTTCCCGGACACCGAGGAATGGGTGCTGCGGCACGTCACGGTGACAGTCGAGCCGGGGGAGACGCTGGCGCTCGTCGGGTCCACCGGTGCGGGCAAGTCGGTGCTGGCCGCGCTGCTGTCGCGGCTGTACGACGTCACCGAGGGCGAAATCCGGCTGGACGGCACCGACATTCGCGAGTTCACCCTGCCCGCGCTGCGTCGCGCCGTGGCCACCGCGTTCGAGGACCCCACGCTGTTCTCGATGTCGGTCGCCGAGAACCTGCGGCTGGGCCGACCGGACGCCACCGACGAGCAGCTCGCCGAGGCCATCGACGTCGCCAGCGCGCACTTCGTCTACGACCTGCCCTACGGGCTGAATACCCGGATCGGCGAACAGGGCATGAGCCTGTCCGGCGGTCAGCGCCAACGGTTGTCGCTGGCCCGCGCGATCCTGGCCGCGCCGCGGGTGCTGGTGCTCGACGACACGCTGTCGGCGCTCGACGTGCACACCGAGGCCGCCGTCGAGGAGGCGCTGCGGCGGGTGCTGCACGCGGTGACCGGCATCGTCGTCGCCCACCGCGCGTCCACCGTGCTGCTCGCCGACAAGGTGGCGCTACTCGACCGCGTCGACGGCGCAGGCACCATCACCCACGTCGGCACGCACGCCGAACTGCTGGCCACCGTCGGCGCGTACCGCTACCTGCTGGCCGCCGACGACGAAATCGACGACGGCGCCGAACGCGCCCCGGGGTGGGAGGCCGACAAGGCCCGCGCCCGACTCGACCACGCCTACGAGGAGCAGGAGGCCATCGACCGGGTGGACCGCCGATTCGTCGCCACGGAGGCCGAGACCCGATGACCACCTCGACCACCGAATGGCGTGGCCGCTACGACGAGGAGCAGCCCGACGATCTGCCGATCGACGAAAACCTGCCCCGTCGCAAGGAGGCCCGCGCGCTGCTCGGCTCGCTGCTGCGGCCCTACCGCGGCACGGTGGTGCTGCTTGCGCTCGTCGTCGTGGTGGAGAACGTTGCGCGACTCTCGGTTCCGATCCTGGTGCAGCGCGGCATCGATCGGGGCATCCCGCCGATCCTGGCCGGCGGGTCGGCGCACACCCTGGTCCTGATCGTGGCCGCGCTCGGCGGCGTCGTCGTCGTGCAGGCCACCAGCCGGATGTTCTTTCTGCGGCGGTCCGGCCGCATCGGTCAGAAGGTGCTCCTCGAGTTGCGCCGCAGGGTGTTTCGGCATTTCCAGCGGCTCGACATCGCCTTTCACGAGCGCTACACCTCCGGCCGGGTGGTCAGCCGGTCCACCAACGACGTCGAGGCCATCCAGGACATGCTGGAGACCGGGTTCGACAGCCTGATCACCGCGGTGCTCACCCTGCTCGGCACCGCGGTGCTGCTGGTCACCCTCGATGTGCGGCTGGGCCTGATGTGCCTGATCGGCTTCCCGGTCCTGGTGTGGTTGGTGTGGTGGTTTCGCACCGAGTCCGCCAAGACCTACCGCAAGGTCCGGGAGAGCGCCGCACTGGTCATCGTCCAGTTCGTCGAGACCATGACCGGCATCAAGGCCGTGCAGGCGTACCGACGCGAACCGCGCAACCAGGAGATCTTCGAGGATGTCGCCGACGACTACCGCGACATCAACGAGCGCACCTTCCGACTGCTCGCGATCTTCATGCCGGGCGTCAAACTGGTCGGCAACATCACCACCGGTGTGGTGCTGCTCTTCGGCGGCAATCTGGTGCTGCATCAGCAGATGACCATCGGCACGCTTGCGGCGTTCCTGCTGTACCTGCGGATGTTCTTCGAGCCGATGCAGGAGATCTCACAGTTCTTCAACACGTTCCAGTCCGCCTCCTCGGCGCTGGAGAAGCTTGCGGGCGTGCTCGCCGAGCGGCCCGGCATCAGGGAGCCGCGCAACCCGGTGATCCTGGACCGCGTGCGCGGCGAGATCGCCTTCAACGACGTGCAATTCAGCTACGTCGAGGGCCATCCGGTGCTGCCCGGCCTGACGCTGCAGGTGCCCGCGGGCCAGACCGTCGCACTGGTCGGCACCACCGGGGCCGGTAAGACCACGATCGCCAAACTCATTGCGCGGTTTTACGATCCGACGTCCGGTTCGGTCACGCTGGACGGCGTCGACCTGCGCGACATCGCGCAACGCGACCTGCGTCGCCACGTCGTGATGGTGACGCAGGAGAACTTCATGTTCGACGGGACGATCGCCGACAACATCCGGTTCGGCCGGCCCGACGCCACCGACGCCGAAGTGGTCGCCGCCGCCGCGGCGGTGGGTGTGGACCGCTTCATCGACACCCTGCCCGACGGCTACGACACCGACGTCGCCAAGCGCGGCGGCCGACTGTCGGCCGGCCAGCGTCAGCTCGTCGCGTTCGCCCGCGCGTTCCTGGCCGACCCGGCGGTGCTGATCCTCGACGAGGCCACCTCGTCGCTGGACATCCCCAGCGAGCGGATGGTGCAGCGGGCGCTGGAAACCGTGCTGGCCGACCGCACCGCGCTGGTGATCGCGCATCGGTTGTCCACCGTGCAGATCGCCGACCGGGTACTGGTGCTCGAGCACGGCCGCGTCGTCGAGGACGGCCCGCCCGCCGACCTCATCGGCCGCGCGGACGGCCGCTACGCCGCGCTGCACCGCGCCTGGGCCGAGTCGCTGGCGTGATCAGCGCACGGTGCTGAAGAACTTGTCGACGTCCTCGACGAACAACTCCGGCTGTTCGAACGCCGCGAAGTGCCCGCCGCGCGGCATGTCGGTCCAGTGCGTGATGTGGTACCCGGCCTCGCACCACTCGCGCGGGGCCTGCAGCACCTCCCTGGGGAAGGATGCGACGCCGGTCGGCAACTCGACGCGACCGAACCCGCCGAAGCGACTGAAGCTCTCCCAGTACAGCCGCGCCGACGACGCCCCCGACGCGGTCAGCCAATACACCATCACGTTGTCGAGCATCTCGTCACGGGACAGCGCGTTCTCCGGATGGCCGTCGCAGTCGGTCCACGACCAGAACTTCTCCACGATCCAGGCCAGTTGCCCGACGGGGGAGTCCACCAGCGCGTAGCCGAGCGTCTGCGGCCGTGTCGACTGCTGCTTGGAGTAGCCGGAGTCCCACTTCTGGTAGTACTGCGCGCGTTCCAGCGCCCGCTTCTCCTGCTCGGTCGGGTTGTCGAGCTTGCCCGGCGGAAAACCCAGCGGCATGTTCAGGTGGATCGCCACGCAGCGGCCGCCGTTGACGCCGATCTGCGTGGTGACCGCCGCGCCCCAGTCGCCGCCCTGCGCGCCGAAGCGGTCATAACCGAGCCGGCCCATCAGCGTGTCCCACGCCGCGGCGATCTTCTCAATACCCCAGCCCGCGCGGCTCGGCTTACCGGAGAAGCCGTAGCCCGGCAGCGACGGGCACACCACGTCGTAACCGCGTTCCACCAGCGGCTCGATCACCTTGTGGAACTCGACCACCGACCCCGGCCAGCCGTGCGTGATCAACAGCGGAAACGCGTCGGGCTGCCCCGAGCGCTGGTGAATGAAATGAATGTCGAGGCCGTCGATCTCGGTGGTGAAGTGGTCGAACCGGTTCAGCGCCGCCTCACGGGCGCGCCAGTCGTAGCTCTCGGCCCAGTAGGTCGCCAGCTCGCGGGTGTAGGCCAGCGGGATGCCCTGACTCCAGTCGTCGACGCACTCGGCCTCCGGCCAGCGGGTGCGCGCCAGCCGGTCGGAGAGATCGGCGAGTTCGCTGTCGGGGACATCGATGCGAAACGGGTTGATCTGGGCCATGCACTGATCCTCTCAAACGGACATGCAACGGCGGCCGATCGGCGCACCATTGGCAGATGAAGTCACAGGACGCCGGTCCGACCGATACCGCCATCCTCGAGCAGACGATCGGGGTGAACTTCGAACGCACCGCCGCCGCGCATCCCGACGGCGACGCGCTTGTCGACATGGCAACCGGCCGCCGGTGGACGTATGCGGAGCTGAACGCCGAAATCGATCTTGTCGCACGCGGTCTCATGGCACTCGGCGTCGAACGCGGTGACCGCGTCGGCATCTGGGCGCCGAACTGCCCGGAATGGGTCCAGGTGCAGTACGCGACGGCCAAGATCGGCGCCATCCTGGTGAACATCAACCCCGCGTACCGCACCCACGAGCTCGCGTACGTGCTCAACCAGTCCGGCATCGGGACGCTGATCTCGGCGCAGGCGTTCAAGACATCGGACTACGTCGGCATGGTCGACGAAGTCCGTTCGCAGGCACCCCAACTGAAAGAAGTGCTGTTCCTGGAGACCGACGATTGGACCCGGCTGGTTGGTCTGGCGCACGTGGTCACCGAGGACCAGCTGCGCGCACGCATGGCAGAGCTGGATCGTAACGAGCCGGTCAACATCCAGTACACCTCGGGCACAACGGGATTTCCGAAGGGCGCGACGCTGTCGCACCGCAACATCCTCAACAACGGGTACTTCGTGACCGAGCTGATCAATCTCGGCCCGTCCGACCGGCTGTGCCTTCCGGTGCCGTTCTACCACTGTTTCGGGATGGTGATGGGGAACCTCGGCTGCACCTCCCACGGCGCGACGATCGTCATCCCGGCGCGGGGATTCGACCCGAAGCTGACCCTCGATGCAATCGAGTCGCAAAGGTGCACAGGAGTTTACGGTGTACCGACGATGTTCATCGCGATGCTCGCCGAGGAGCTCGGCCATCGCGACCTGTCGTGTCTGCGCACCGGCATCATGGCCGGGTCGGTGTGCCCCGTCGAGGTGATGAAGCGCTGCATCGGCGACCTGAACATGACCGAGGTGGCCATCGCCTACGGAATGACCGAGACCTCCCCGGTGTCCTGTCAGACGCTGATCGACGACGACCTCGAGCGCCGCACCGCGACGATCGGCCGGGCGCACCCGCACGTCGAGATCAAGGTCGTCGACCCGGAGACCGGCGACGTGGTCGAGCGCGGAACGCCCGGCGAGTTCTGCACGCGCGGCTACTCGGTGATGCTCGGCTACTTCAATGACGAGGAGAAGACCCGCGAGGCCATCGACACCGACGGTTGGATGCACACCGGCGATCTCGCCGTCATGCGGGACGACGGCTACTGCAGTATCGTCGGGCGCATCAAGGACATGATCATCCGCGGTGGCGAGAACGTTTACCCGCGGGAGGTCGAGGAGTTCCTCTACACCCACCCCGACATCGAGGACGCCGCCGTCATCGGGGTTCCCGACAGCAGGTACGGGGAGGAGATCTGCGCATGGATCCGGATGAAGCCGGGCCGGGCCCCGCTCGATGCGCAGGCGGTGCGCGCGTTCGCCGACGGCCGGTTGGCGCACTACAAGATCCCGCGCTACGTCCACCTCGTCGACGAGTTCCCGATGACGATCACCGGCAAGATCCGCAAGGTCGAGATGCGCGAAGAAGCGGTGAGAATTCTCGGCCTCTAGACCGATGCAAATCGCCGGCCTGTCCGGTCAGTACTCATATGACGTCGGTTGCCACCACCGGGCGGCGGGGTTGCGCCGTGCTCGCCGCCGGTTCCGCGTCCCTGCACGCCGCCATGCTCGGCCAGGCGGCCGGCATGGTCACCGCCGGACTGCTCGCGGCGATGGTCCTGGCCTGCCTGTACTGCGCGGCCGAACTCTGGCGGGCCGGCTCCGACACGGTCTGGACCGTGGTCGCCTTGATGAACCTGGCGATGATCGCCGTCCACCTGCCGGCGCCGACCCACCACCACACCAATGGCACCGGCGCCGCGGCCGTCGACCTGATGGCGCCGGCGACCGCGGTGGCGCTGACCGAAGTGCTCGTCGCCACCGCGGTGCTGTGCCTGCGGTCGAGGGGCAGGCTGGCCCCGCTCAGCGGGACACCAGACCACTGAGCCGACGGGCCAGTCCGGTGCGCACCGCGGGCAGCCGGCCCAGCACGCCGATCGCGACGTTGCGGATCGGCCGCAGCGCCCGCGGCAGCGTCGCGAGCCGGGTCAGCCGGTCGGTCATCTCCACCACCTCGCGCGCCATCGGCCGCCGCGTCGCGCTGTAGCCGTCGAGCAGCGCATCCGGCCCGCCGGCCAGCACCGCGGCCAGCGCGTCGGCGAGCGCGACGCCGTCCTGGATGCCCAGGTTCATGCCCTGGCCGCCGGCCGGGCTGTGCACGTGGGCCGCGTCGCCGGCCAGCAGCAGGCGGCCCGCGCGGTAGGTGTCGGCGACGCGGTGGTGGATCCGGAAGCGCGAGCCCCAGATCACGTCGGTGACGGTCAGCACGCCCGCCCCCACCCGGCTGTCGAGGAGCCGCTGCACGAACTCACCCGAGGGCTCCTCGGGAGCCTCGGTCGCCGGCGCCACGATGCGGTGCACGCCGTCGGGCAGCGGTGCGACCACCGTCAGCCCCGCTGTCGCCCAGTAGAGGATGCCCTCCCCCGCCGGCGCCGCGCCCGCCAGCCGTACGTCGGCCAGCACGAACGACTCCTCGTATACGCCGCCGGAGAAGCCGATGTCGGCCTGCTCGCGCACGATGCTGCGGATGCCGTCGGCGCCGACGGCGTACCGGGCCCGGATCTCATCGCCGTCGGCGAACGTCGCGGTGACACCGTCGTCGTCCTGAACCACCGCGGTCACCGTCTTCGGCCGCAACACCTGCCCGCCTAGCTCGATGAGCCGGTCGGCGAGCAACTGTTCGGTGGTGCACTGCGGAACCATCAGCGAGTACGGGTACGCCGTCGGTAGCGTGCTGAAGTCGACCTCGATCAGGGTGTGCGACCGGTCGCGGATGGTGAAAAGCGGCGCAGGCACGCCCTCCTTGACCAACCGGCGGGACACGTCGAGATCCTCGAGCACCTCCAGTGTGCGGGCGTTGACCACCGCGGCGCGGGAGGTGTTGGCGCCCGCCGCCTGGCGGTCCACCACGGTCGTGTCGACGCCCCGCGCGACCAGCGAGGCGGCCAGGGCCAACCCGGTTGGACCTGCGCCGATAACCAGAACCTGGGTGTCGAATACCTCGGCCATGTGCTCTTCCTTCCACTCGGTCGGCCCGTATGCCAACGCTTGTTGGCATACACTCTGCGCCGCCGCGCTGGCTTTGTCAACACTTGTTGGCCTACGATTGTTGGCATGCGTCGATCGTCCGAACAGACCAAGGCGGTGATCCTGGCCGCGGCCCGGGAACAGTTCGCGAATTCCGGCTACGAGCGGGCCACCATCCGGTCCATCGCCGCGGCGGCCGACATCGACCCGTCGATGGTGATGCGCTACTTCGGCAACAAGGAGGGGTTGTTCGCCGCGGCCGCGGAGCTCGACCTGCAGATCCCGGACGTGTCCGACGTGGCTCGCGACGAGCTGGGCGCCCGACTGGTCGCGCACTTCGTCGGGCGCTGGGAACGCGATGAGGCACTGGTGGTGCTGCTGCGCTCGGCCGCGACGAATTCCGAAGCGGCGCAACGGATGCAGCTGATGTTCGCCGCGCAGCTGATGCCGGTGGTGACGAAGGTCAACCCGGACGCCGCCGACCGGCGGGCCGGGCTGATCGCGACCCAGATGCTGGGCCTGGCGCTGTGCCGCTACGTGCTGCGGCTGCCGCCCGTCGTCGCGATGACCACCGAGGAGATCGTCTCCTGGCTCGGTCCGACGCTGCAGCGCTACCTGACCGCAGCCGGATAGTTCGATAATCGGAATCGATGTGGACTGCGACGTTCATCCTGATCGCCGCCGCCACGTTGTTGGCCTGCGCCTCGTTGGGCGGCGGACTGTACGAGACCGCGGTCGTCGACCCGGCCTGGCCGGCGCGCCCGGCGATCATTTCGCCGCGCCAGGGCGGCATCGACCGCAAGCGGTTCTGGCTTCCGGCGCACACCGCCTTCGAGGTGGCGCTGATCGTTGCGGTGATCCTGTCCTGGGGTGAGGCCACGGTCCGCACCGCGCTGCTGATCGCGCTCGGCGCGCACGCCGTGATGCGGGTGTGGTCGCTGCTCGACTTCGTGCCCAAGGCGCTGGCCTTCGAGAAGGCCGACGACGTCGACGAGGCGGCCGCGCGCAAGTGGACGCGGCGCAGCCGCTGGCGGCTGCCGCTCGACCTCGTCACCTGTGTGGCGATGCTCGCCGCGCTCGCGTCGTTCGGCTGACGGGTCAGGCCTCGATCTCGCCGGCGACCTTGCGTTCGATCGCGGCCCTGGCGGCGGCGGGCAGCACGATCAGCCCGTCGAGTTCGCGCTGCGCCCGGGCGTAGGCGCTGCGGCGTTCCTCGTTCGTCGCGCCGTCGTCGGCGGCCAGCCGCAGCAGGTGCTGCGCGCGCTCGATGCGCTCCTGGGCCTCGGCGGAGAAGTCGCTGCGCCGCCTGCGGATCGCCTCGGCCTCGGCGATGTCGAACGCGGCGACGTACTCGTGTACCGCGTCGCGGTAGCGCAGCTGGGCGTCGCGGTCGGCCAAGATGTCCTCGACGCGCTCGGGCCGCAGCAGGTCCGCGTGGGAGCGGGCCTTATGGAACGCGATGGTCAGCGGGTCGCGCATGTCGGTCATCAGTGGGAAGTCCAGCAGTTTGGCGACGTCGACCTCGTAGGACAGCCACCGGGCGTCGGTGTCGGCGTGCCGCTGCATGACCTTGGTCATCTCGCGTCGGTGCGCCTCGGCGTTCTCCCGGGCGTTGTTTCTGGCTTGTGCCAACGCGACTTTCGTCTGCTGTTTGATCCGGTACTTCTCCAGCCGGCGCTGGGCCCGGCGCTCGTTGGCCACCACGATCGCGCGCACCGCCCCGCCGACGGCTCCCATGAACGGAAAGATCAACCACCAGAAGTGGCCGGCGAATTCGAAGAGGGGGCGCACCACCCCAGGATGCCACCGGTGCTACCGGCCGATCCGGCGGTAGCGCTGCAGCCGCGCCGTCAACCGTTGCTCGCCGGGGATCGCGCGCAGCGCGTGCAGTTCGCCGGCGATCGCCGTCGACAGCCGCGCGGTGAACGCCTGCGGTTCGTCGGCGGCGTCGGGCAGTTCGGGCACGATCGCGTCGACGATGCCGTCGCGCAACAGGTCCGCGGATCGAATTCCTTGTGCCGCAGCAAGTTCCGGTGCATGATCGGTGTCGCGGAACACGATCGCGCTGGCACCCTCCGGCGGCAGTGGCGCCAGCCAGCCGTGCAGCGCGGCCAGCACCCGGTCGGCGGGCACCATTGCCAACGCGGGCCCGCCGCTGCCCTGACCGAGTAGCACCGACACCGTCGGGGTGTCCAGCGTGACCAGTTCGGCCAGGCAGCGGGCGATCTCACCGGCCAACCCGCCCTGTTCGGCCTCGACGGACAGCGCGGGTCCGGCGGTGTCGATGACAAGCACCAGCGGCAGCCGCAACCCGGCGGCCAGCGCCATGCCCCGGCGCGCCTCGCGCAGCGCCGCGGGCCCGACCATCCCGCCGAGCAACCGCTGCTGACCCAGCACCACCGCCGGCTGACCGCCGAACCGGGCCAGCGCCAGCACCGTGGTGGCCGCCTCGCCGCTGCCGGTGCCCGACAGCAGCACCAGGTCGGTGGTGCCGTGCCGCAACAGGTACGACACCCCGGGTCGGTCCGGGCGCCGCGAGGCCTGCACCGACCGCCACGCGGGCACATCGGGAATCGGTCCCGACGACGGCGGGACAGGGGGCGGCTCGGCCGGTGGATCGGCGATCACCCGAAGCGTGCGGTCCAGCACCGAGCGGACCTCGTCCACCGGCACGACGGCGTCGATCACACCGTGGCGCTGCAGGTTCTCGGCGGTCTGGATGCCGTCCGGGAACGGTTCGCCGTAGAGGTGCTCGTACACCCTCGGACCGAGGAAGCCGACCAGCGCGCCGGGTTGCGCGGCGGTGACGTGGCCCAGCGACCCCCACGACGCGAACACCCCGCCGGTGGTGGGGTGGCGCAGGTACACCAGGTAGGGCAGGTGGGCCCGCTTGTGCAGTTCGACCGCGGCGGCGATCTTGACCATCTGCAGGAACGCGACCGTGCCCTCCTGCATGCGGGTGCCGCCCGAGGCGGGCGAGGCGATCAGTGGCAGCCGCTCGGCGGTCGCGCGCTGCACGGCCGCGGTGATGCGCTCGGCGGCGGCCACCCCGATCGAGCCGGCCAAGAAGTCGAACTCGCACGCCACCAACGCGACTCGACGGCCGAATACGGTGCCCTCGCCGGTCAGCACCGCCTCGTCCAGGCCGGTCCGCGCCCGCGCGGCGGCCAATTCGCGGCGGTACTCCTCGGTCGCTTCGACGTCGGCCGGCGGGGTGTCCCAGCTGCGGAAGGATCCGGCGTCCAGCACGGCGTCGCGCAGCGCGAGGGCGCCTATCCGGCTCACCCGCACGAGGCTAACCGGAATGGCGAGCCGCCGGAAATGGCGGCATAATTAGCACTCGTGGGCAACGAGTGCTAACGCCGCTGCAGGCCGAGTGTGAAGGAGGAGAAGTGAGCGGCCGCGAGTACGTCGACCAGACCGGACCGGTTCGTCCCCTGCATATCGCGCTAGTCGCGCCGCCCTACTTCGAGGTTCCTCCCAAGGGCTACGGCGGTACCGAGGCCGTCGTCGCCGACCTGGCCGATGCCCTGGTCAAGCGGGGCCACCGGGTGTCGTTGCTGGCCGCGGGTGAGCCCAGCACCGCCGCGGAGTACATCCGGCTGTGGGACCGTCCGCAGTCCGAGCGGCTGGGCGAGCCGTACCCGGAGATCATGCACGCGCTCAAGACCCGCCGCGCCATCGAGCGGTTGATGGAGGTGGACCGCGTCGACGTCATCCACGAGCACACCTTCGCCGGGCCGCTCAACGCGGCGGTGTACCGCGCGCTGGGGGTGCCGACGGTGGTGACGATGCACGGCCCGATCGACGAGGACCTCTACCCGTACTACCGCGAGCTCGGCAACGACATCGGTCTCATCGCGATCAGCGATCGCCAGCGCGAACTGGCGCCGGACCTCAACTGGATTGGCCGCGTTCACAATTCGCTACGCGTCGACGAATGGCCGTTCAACCCCGACAAGGGCGACTACGCGTTGTTCCTCGGCCGGTACGCACCGTACAAGGGTGCCCATCTGGCGCTGGACGCCGCCCACGCGGCAGGCATCCCGCTGGTGCTCGCGGCCAAGTGCGACGAGCCGGCCGAGAAGGAGTATTTCGACGAATACGTGCGCCCGCGGCTGCGCTCGACCGACCATGTCTTCGGGCAGGCGGACGCCAACGACAAGCGCAAACTGCTCGCCAACGCCCGCTGCCTGCTGTTCCCGATCCAGTGGGAGGAGCCGTTCGGCATGGTGATGATCGAGGCGATGGCTTGCGGCACACCGGTGGTGGCGCTGCGCGGCGGCGCGGTGCCCGAGGTGGTGGCCGACGGCGTGACCGGTTTCGTGTGTGACAGCGTCGACGAACTGCCGGACGCAATCCACAACGTCGGTGCGCTCGACCCGGCCGCCTGCCGGCGACATGTGGCCGCGCACTTCGGATTCGGTCAGTTCGGCTCCGGCTACGAGGACATCTACCGGGTGGTGGCGGGCCAGGTGAGCAGGCACCAGCCCATCAAGATGCGCCGGATCGTGTCGCCCAACTCGTCGGAGCGCGCGAGCGCATGAGCGCCCCGTCCGCACTCAACGCGGGCGAACCGGCCAACATCGGGTTCGGCGCCGACACCGTGACGCTGGTGGAGGGCGCCACCTTCTGCCGGTCCGACCGTCGCGGCGACGTGCTGGCGGACGGCTCACACGGGTTCTTCTTCCGCGATGCCCGGGTGCTGTCGCGCTGGGAGCTGCGCGTCGACGGCCGGCCGCCCGAGGCACTATCGGTGCAGACGCCGGAAGCCTTTGCCGCGCAGTTTATCTGCCGACGTGCGCCGCGGGCCGGGCTGGCCGACAGCACACTGCTGGTGGTCCGAGAGCGGTGGGTGTCGGACGGCATGCGGGAGACGGTGTCGCTGCACAACCTCGATGCCGACGAGAGCACCGTGGTCACCCTCGAGCTGTACGTCGACGCGGACTTCGCCGACCTGTTCACGGTCAAGGAGGGCCGCGGGTCGGTCGGCGGCGCGGACGCGTCGGTGCTCGACAACGAGCTCATCCTGCACGACCGCGCCGACCACGTGCGCGGTCTGACCGTGACGGCATCCGGTGAGCCCGCGGTGCTGCCGGGTTCGCTCACCTGGCGCATCGTCGTGCCCCCGCACCGCAGCTGGCAGACCGAGATCGTGGTGCAGCCGACGTGGGCCAACCAGACGGTGATCAGCCGGTTCCGCAGCGGCGAACAGCTGGAGTCCAGCGAACCCGCGCAGAAGATGCGCGCGTGGCGCACCACCACCACGACGGTGGAGTCCGACGATCCCGTGCTCACCGAGGTGCTGCGGCGCACCGAGAGCGATCTCGGCGCCCTGCTGATCCGCGACGAATCCGGCGACGGCAGACCGTATGTCGCCGCCGGGGCGCCGTGGTACATGACGTTGTTCGGGCGCGACAGCCTGCTCACGGCGTGGATGTCGCTGCCGCTGGACGCCGCGCTGTCGATCGGGACGCTGCACCGGCTCGCGGAGCTGCAGGGCCGCCGCGTCGACCCGATCACGGAGGAGCAGCCCGGCCGCATCATGCACGAGATCCGCCGCGGACCGGCCAGCGCCGACACGCTGGGCGGCAACGTCTACTACGGATCCATCGACGCCACACCGCTTTTCGTGATGCTGCTGGCCGAGTGCTGGCGCTGGGGCGCCGACACCGACAGCGTGCGGGGACTGCTGCCCGCCGCGGACGCCGCGCTGACGTGGGCGTCGCGGTACGGCGACCGCGACGGCGACGGTTTCCTCGAGTACCGCCGCGCCACCGACCGCGGCCTGATCAACCAGGGCTGGAAGGACAGCTTCGACGGCATCAACAACGCTGCGGGGCGCACCGCGGAGCCGCCGATCGCGCTGTGCGAGGTGCAGGGCTACCAGTACGCGGCGCTGCTCGGCCGCGCCGACCTGGCCGAGGCGTTCGGCGAGCCGATGACCGCCGCGCGGCTGCGCGACCGGGCGCAGACGCTGCGCGAGGAGTTCGCCGCGACGTTCTGGCTGCCGGACCGGGGCTGGTACGCGGTGGCACTGGACGGCCGGAAGAACCGGGTGGACGCGCTGACCAGCAACGTCGGCCACTGCCTGTGGACCGGCATCGCGCTCGACGAGCACGTCGAGCGCCTCATCGAGACGCTGTCGTCCGACGAGATGGACTCCGGGTTCGGTCTGCGCACGCTGGCGACGTCGATGGGCGCCTATAACCCGATGAGCTACCACAACGGGTCGGTGTGGCCGCACGACACCGCGATCGCGGTGGCGGGCCTGATGCGGTACCGGCACATCCCGGGCGCCGTCGAGCTGGCCGAGCGGCTGGCCGCCGGGCTGCTCGAAGCCGCCGCGGCATTCGGCGGGCGGCTGCCGGAGCTGTACTGCGGTTTTCCGAAATCCCAGTTCCCAAAACCGGTCCCGTATCCCACGTCGTGCTCACCGCAGGCGTGGGCCAGCGCCGCGCCGCTGTTGCTGATGCGCGCGTTCCTGGGCCTGGATCCGAACGTGCCGCGCAAGCGCATCACGCTGGCCCCGCGGCTGCCTCGGGGGTGGGGCCGGCTGGCGCTGAGCGAACTGCGGCTCGGCGAGGCCACCGTGCACATCGAGGCCGAGGGCACCGCGGTCAAGGTCACCGGCGTCCCGGACGACTGGGAGGTGGTCACCCCCGAGAGCTGACCGAGACCCATCGCTAGGGTGGTGCTCATGATTGGTGTCACCCGCGACGGGGCCGTGCTGACGCTCGAGATGCAGCGCGCCGACCGCCGCAACGCCCTCAACGGCGCCCTGGTCGACGGCCTGCGTGAAGCGGTCGAGAAGGCCACCACCGAGGACGTCCGGGTCATCGTGCTGACCGGGCAGGGCCACGTGTTCAGCTCCGGCGCCGACCTGTCCGACGGGTCGGGCGTGGCCGACGAGCTGCCCGACAAGGCCAAGGCGCTCAACCTGGCCATCGACGCGGCGCCCATCCCGGTCATCGGGGCGATCAACGGGCCCGCCATCGGCGCGGGCGTGATCCTGTCGATGATCTGCGATCTGCGCGTCGTCGCACCCGAGGCCTACTTCCAGTTCCCGGTCGCCAAATACGGTCTGGCGCTGGACAACTGGAGCATCCGCCGGCTCACCTCGCTGGTCGGCGCGGGCCGGGCCCGGGGCATGCTGCTGGCCGCCGAGAAGCTCAGCGCGCAAGAGGCGCTGCACACCGGGATGGCCAACCGCATCGGGACCCTGGCCGACGCGCAGGCCTGGGCCGCCGAGATCGCCGGGTACGCGCCGCTGGCGCTGCACCACGCGAAGCGGGTGCTCAACGACGACGGCGCCTACGAGGAGCCGTGGCCGATCCACCAGGAGCTGTTCGACCGCGCCTGGTCCAGCCAGGACGTGATCGAGGCGCAGGTGGCGCGCATCGAGAAACGGCCGCCGAGGTTCACGGGAGCCTGAGGTGATCGGCGCGGCACTGCGCTTGGCGCTCGGCACGGCATCGCTGGTCGCCGGCGGCTGGGCCGTGCGCGCGCTGCACGGCGCCCCCGCCGCGCTGGGTGCCTCACCCGCCGAGATCGAGCCGGTGGCGCGGCGCTCTCCGCACTTCTCCGACGGGGTGTTCGTCAACGTCGACCCGGCCTCGATGATCAACCTCGACCGCGAGGAGCAGCGCCGGATCGTCTGGGAGCTGATCGGCGCGCGTGGGGCGTCGAAGCCGCCCAAGCCGATCCCGGTGGTGACGCCGGAACCCGCCGACCCCGACGCGACCCGGCCCTCGGTGTGCTGGTTCGGCCACTCCTCGGCGCTGATCGAGGTGGACGGCTACCGCGTGCTGGCCGACCCGGTGTGGAGCAGGCGCTGCTCACCGTCGCAGCGGGTGGGTCCGGAGCGGCTGCACGACGTGCCGGTGCCGCTGGCGAGCCTGGCCGCCGTCGACGCCGTCATCATCAGCCACGACCACTACGACCACCTGGACATCGACACGGTGCTGGGCCTGGCCCGCAGCCAGCGCGCACCGTTCGTGGTGCCCCTCGGGGTGGGCGTGCACCTGCGCAAGTGGGGGATTCCCGACGAACGCGTCATCGAACTCGACTGGCATGAAAGCCATCACATCGGCGAGCTCACGCTGGTGTGCACCCCGGCCAGGCACTTCTCCGGGCGGTTCGTCACCCGCAACACCACGCTGTGGTCGTCCTGGGTGATCATCGGGCCGCGCCACCGCGCCTTCTTCGGCGGGGACACCGGATACACCAAGAGCTTCGCCGAGATCGGCGTCGACCACGGCCCGTTCGACCTGACCCTGTTGCCGATCGGCGCCTACCACCCGGCGTGGGCGGACATCCACATGAACCCCGAGGAGGCGGTGCGCGCGCACCTGGACGTGGCCGAGGCGCACTCGGGGCTGCTGGTGCCGATCCACTGGGCGACGTTCCGGCTGGCGCCGCACCCGTGGTCCGAGCCGGTGGAACGGTTGCTCAGGGCCGCCGAGGCCGAACACATCCAGGTCGCGGTGCCCAAGCCCGGGCAACGCGTGCGACCTGCCGAACCCGGCGGCCCGCCCCCGGACATCGAGCCGTGGTGGTGCCGGTAGCGGGCACCGACCCGCCGACGGGTCCGGTCGAACCACGGCCGCGCGTCCGGCGGGTTACCGTTCACCGCATGAAGGCGTTTGCTGTCGCGGTCGTCGCGCTCTCGGCGCTGCTCGGCGCCTGCGGTTCCGACGGAGCCGGACCGGCCACAACGGCGGACACCGCCACGAAGCTGACACCGCCACCGCTGGTGCCCGCGATGCCGCTCCCGGACAACGCCGTCGACAACGCGGTGGCCAAGCTGGACGGCATGGCCGAGGACCTGCTGGCCAAGTCCGGCATCCCCGGTCTGGCGATCGCGGTGGTGCACGGCGGAAAGACGGTGTACGCCAAAGGGTTCGGTGTCAAGGATGTCCGCACGGATGAAAAAGTCGGGCCCGACACGGTGTTTCAACTGGCGTCGGTGTCCAAGCCGCTGACGGCGACGGTGGTGGCACAGCAGGTCGGCGAGGGCAAGATCGGTTGGGATACCCCGATCGTGGACAAGCTGCCGTGGTTCGCGCTGTCCGATCCGGCCGTCACCAGGATGGTGACCGTCGGCGACATGCTCTCGCACCGCTCCGGGCTGCCCGACCACGCCGGCGACAAACTCGAGGACCTGGGGTACGACCGCGCGACGGTGCTGCGCCGGCTGCGTGAGCTTCCGCTCGACCCGTTCCGGATCTCGTACGCCTACACCAACTTCGGCTTCACCGCGGGGGCTGAGGCGACGGCGGTCAGCGCGGGTAAGTCGTGGGAAGAACTGGCCGACGAGACGATCTTGGACCCGCTGGGGATGTCGTCGACGAGTTACCGGTTCGCGGAGTACCTGAGCAGGCCGGACCGCGCGGTCGGCCACATCCGCGTCGATGGCCGCTACCAGCCGGACTATGTGCGCGACGCGGACCAGGAGGGGCCCGCGGGCGGCGCCAGTTCGTCGGTCAACGACATCGCCCGCTGGCTGGCGATGTTGTTGGCCAACGGGAAGTTCGACGGCCGGCAGGTCGTCGACGAAGCGGCGCTGCTCAGCGCGCTCACCCCGCAGATCGTCGCCAACCCGCCGAGCGAGCCCGCGATGCGGTCCGGGTTCTACGGCTACGGGTTCGACATCAGTTCGACGTCGGCGGCCCGCATGCAGTACAGCCATTCCGGCGCATTCGAACTCGGCGCAGGCACCAACATCCTGCTGCTGCCGTCGGCGGACGTCGCGATCGTGGCGCTGACCAACGCCACGCCGTCGGGGGTGCCCGAGGCGCTCACCGCGCAGTTCGCCGACCTCGTGCAGTTCGGTGAGGTGCGCGAGGACTGGTACGCGCTGTACCGCCCGCTGTTCGACGAGATGGAGAAGCCGTTCGGGTCGCTGGCCGGAAAGCAGCCGCCCGCCGACCCGGTGCCCGCCAAGCCGTTGTCGTCGTACCTGGGCGTCTACGACAACGCATACTGGGGGCCCGCCACCGTGACCGAGGTGGACGGGAGACTGCAGCTTGCGTTGGGGCCTGACTTCAAGGTGCCGCTGACCCACTGGGACGGTGACGTGTTCACGTTCTCGTTCGTCAATGAAAACGCGCCTCCCGGAACCGTTTCGAAGGCCACCTTCGACGGTGACCGGCTGGTTCTGGAGTACTACGAGACCGAGGCGTCCGGCACCTTCACGCGGAGGCCGCGATGACCACGCTCGCCGTCACCGGACTCACCGACGCCGAGGTCGCCCAGCGCGTCGCCGAGGGCAAGACCAACGACGTGCCGACCCGGGCGGCGCGCAGCGCGTCCGACATCGTGCGGGCCAACGTCTTCACCCGGATCAACGCGATCCTGGGTGTGCTGTTCCTCATCGTGCTGGCCACCGGGTCGATCATCAACGGTGCGTTCGGCCTGCTGATCATCGCCAACAGCGGGATCGGCATCATCCAGGAGCTGCGGGCCAAGCGGACACTCGACAGGCTGGCGATCGTCGGCCAGGCGAAACCGTTGGTGCGCAGGGCATCCGGCACCAAGGAGGTGATGCCGAACGAGGTGGTGCTCGACGACATCATCGAGATAGGCCCCGGGGATCAGATCGTCGTCGACGGCGAGGTGGTCGAGGAGGCCAACCTGGAGGTGGACGAGTCGCTGCTCACCGGGGAGGCGGACCCGATCGCCAAGGATCCCGGCGATGCGGTGATGTCGGGCAGTTTCGTGGTGGCGGGCACCGGCGCCTACCGGGCGACGAAGGTGGGCCGGGAGGCCTACGCCGCCAAGCTCGCCGAGGAGGCCAGCAAGTTCACGTTGGTGAACTCCGAACTGCGCAACGGCATCAATAGGATCCTGCAGTTCATCACCTACCTGCTGATCCCGGCGGGGCTGCTGATCATCTACACGCAGCTGTTCACCACCGAGGCGGGCTGGCGCGAATCGGTGCTGCGGATGGTCGGTGCACTGGTGCCGATGGTGCCCGAGGGCCTGGTGCTGATGACGTCGATCGCGTTCGCGGTGGGCGTGATTCGGTTGGGCCGGCGGCAGTGTCTGGTCAACGAACTGCCCGCGATCGAGGGGTTGGCGCGCGTCGATGTGGTGTGTGCCGACAAGACCGGCACGCTGACCGAGAACGGCATGCGGGTTGCGGACGTCAAGCGGCTCGACGACTGCGCGGTCGTCGACGTGTTGGCGCAGCTGGCCGCCGACGATCCGCGGCCGAACGCGAGCATGCAGGCGATCGCGGAGGCCTACAAGATGCCGCCCGGGTGGGAGGCGACAGCGGTCGCGCCGTTCAAGTCCGCGACGAAGTGGAGCGGAATCTCCTACGGCGAACACGGAAACTGGGTGATCGGTGCGCCCGATGTGCTGCTCGAGCCGGGCTCCGATATCGCTGCGCAGGCCGAGGAGATCGGCTCGACCGGGTTGCGGGTGCTGCTGCTGGGCTCGTCGAATCTGCCGGTCGACCATCCCGACGCGCCGGGGCGGGTCATCCCGGTGGCGCTGGTGGTGTTGGAGCAACGGATCCGCCCCGACGCGCACGAGACTCTCGATTACTTCGCCTCGCAGAAGGTTTCGGTCAAGGTGATCTCGGGTGACAACGCGGTGTCGGTAGGCGCCGTCGCCGCGTCGCTTGGCCTCGAGGGCGAGACGATGGACGCGCGCAACCTGCCGGATGAGCCGGAGCAACTGGCCGACACCGTGGAGGAGTGCACCACCTTCGGCCGGGTGCGGCCCGACCAGAAGCGGGCCATGGTGCACGCGCTGCAGTCACACGGGCACACCGTCGCGATGACCGGCGACGGCGTCAACGACGTGCTGGCCCTCAAGGACGCCGACATCGGGGTGGCGATGGGGTCGGGAAGCTCGGCATCGCGGGCCGTCGCGCAGATTGTGTTGCTGGACAACAAGTTCGCCACGTTGCCGCACGTTGTCGCCGAGGGCCGGCGAGTGATCGGCAACATCGAGCGGGTGTCGAACCTGTTCCTCACCAAGACCGTGTATTCGGTGCTGCTGGCCATCCTGGTCGGCCTGGCCGGGGTGTCGTCGAAGGTGTTCGGCACCGACCCGTTACTGTTCCCGTTCCAGCCCATTCACGTCACCATCGCGGCGTGGTTCACCATCGGCATCCCGGCGTTCATCCTGTCGTTGGCGCCGAACAACGAGCGGGCGCATCCGGGGTTCGTGCGCCGGGTGATGACGGCGGCGCTGCCGTCGGGCCTGGTGGTCGGGATCGCGACATTCACCTCCTACCTGATGGCCTATCAGGGTCGCAACGCCAGCGCGGCCGAGCAGATGCAGGCGTCGACGGCCGCGCTGATCACACTGTTGGTGTCGGCGGTGTGGGTGCTGGCCGTGGTGGCCCGGCCCTACGAGTGGTGGCGGGTGGGGCTGGTGGTGGTGTCGGGGCTGGCGTATGTGGGCATCTTCTCGATCCCGCTGGCCCGGGAGATGTTCATGCTGGACCCGTCGAACCCGAAGACCACCGGGATCGCGCTTCTGACCGGCGCCGTCGGGGCGGCCGCGGTCGAGGTGATCTGGTGGGTGCAGGGCCGGATCCTGGGCGAACGCCGCCGATTGTGGAAACCAAGCGCGGAGTAGGGTAGGCCGCATGGGTTTTCTGGACAAGGTGAAAGACCTGGCGGCCAAGAACAAGGGCGCCGTCGACGCCGCCATCGAGAAGGCCGGTGACCTCGTCGACGAGAAGACGCAGGGCAAGTACGCCAGCCAGGTTGACAAGGTGCAGGAGGCGGCCAAGAAGGCCGTCGACAAGACTCCTTCGCAGAACTAGAGATATGGCCAAACTGTCTGTCTCCGTCGATGTTCCACTGCCGCCGGAGAAGGCGTGGGAGTGCGCCTCGGATCTGTCCCGCTACGGTGAGTGGTTGACGATCCACCGGGTCTGGCGATCGAAGCTGCCCGAAACCCTGGAGAAGGGTGCGACGGTCGAGTCCATCGTCGAGGTCAAGGGCATGCCCAACCGAATCAAGTGGACCATCGTCCACTACAAGCCGCCGCAGGCCATGACGCTCAACGGCGATGGTGTGGGCGGGGTGAAGGTCAAGCTCATCGGCAAGATCAAACCCGCCGGTGAGGGCTCCTCGGTCACCTTCGACGTCCATCTCGGCGGGCCGGCGCTGTTCGGCCCGATCGGCATGGTGGTCGCCGCCGCGCTCAAGGGCGACATTCGCGACTCCCTGAACAGATTCAAGGCCGTCTTCGCCCCCGCCTGAGCCTCAGACACCCGTCTCGATCACGAGGGCGCGGGTGGCGTCGGGGCTGTCGATGCCGAGGTGGTCGGTGACGGTGAAGATGATGGTGCGGTCGGCGGTGGGGGAGTACTGGGTGGAGAAGGTCACGGTGCGCAGGAGTTGTTGGTATTCGGCGACGGTGGCT
>Ga0182793_1000464_pt1 | contig 31957 bp, 33 predicted proteins | sample Passage237A_FD_130498 | JGI IMG/M metagenome (GOLD analysis project Ga0182793, IMG submission 130498) | Cellulose adapted compost microbial communities from Newby Island Compost Facility, Milpitas, CA, USA - Passage2 37A (version 2) (version 2) ... | reverse complement strand
CGGCCCGCCGGCGGGTGCGGGGGGCGGGGGGGGTGGCCCGCGGCCCCGGCCCCGCCCTCCCGGAACGGCAGGAACAGATGCGGATGCTCGTCGTCGGCCAGCACGATCGCGACCGGCCGTTCCACGTGCGACAGGCCGGCGTCGAGCAGTGGCCAACTGGCACCGGTCGCGTACACGACGCTGCCGTTGTTCAACAGGACCAACGCGTCGACACCGTGATCGGCCATCGCCGCGCGCAACCGGGCACCGCTCTCGCGGTACATCCGGCTCATATCGGGCGTGTCGGGGATGTCGCCGGGATCCTTGATGGCACCGGGGGCCACCGTGGCGGAGGTGGTCATGCTAGGCGCCGTCCACGATTCCGAGGAACTTCTTGATGTTGGTGCTGACGATCTTCACCGCGTTCTGCTGACCCACCGCATTGACGACGGCCGCCAGCGACTTCTCCGAGTAACCGAACGTGGATTCGTTGTGCGGGTAATCCGACGACCAGAACACGTTCTCGACGCCGATCTGGTCGATCAACCGCAGCCCCAACGGGTCCACCATGAACGACGCGCTCATGTGGTGGTCCCAGTAGTGGCGCACGGGGTGCTCGACCTCATGGTTGAACATGTGCCGGTACGACGCCAGCATGTGCTCGGCGTCCTGCAGCGCCGTCGGCACCCATGCGATACCACCCTCGAACCACCCGATCTTGAGGCCGGGATGGCGGTCGAGGATGCCGGAGAACACGTACTTGGCGAACTGCTCGCGGAACGAGTCGACGTTGACCATCATGCCGACCACCACGCTGTTGTACTCACAAGGCGTCTTCGGCGGCGTCTCCCCGATGTGGTGGCTGACCGGCAGTCCGGCCGCCTCGATCTCATCCCACACCGCGTCCATGCTGGCGGCGCCGTAGTCATAGATGTTGCCGTCGTCGTCCTTACCCGGATTCAGCGGCAGCAGGAAGGTCTTCAGGCCGAGCGATTTCAGCTCCTCGAGCGTCTTGCGGGTGCCCTTGGGATCCCACCAGTTGATCAGCCCGACCCCGTAGAAGTGGCCCTTGCTGCGCTCCTGCAGATCGGCGATGTGCTCGTTGTAGATGCGAAACACCCGCTCGCGCAGCGCCTTGTCCGGGTAGTGGAACAACGCGAGTACGGCGTTCGGAAAGGCCAGCTCCTTATCGATACCGTCCTCCTTGAGCTCGCGTATCCGCGCGTCGATGTCGTTCGACGTCGCGCCCGCCATGTCGTCGTACTGCATCAGCACCCGGCCGAAGTCGCCGCCGGTCCACGCCTTGCCCTTCATGCCGACCATGTAGGCGCCGTCCTCGTACCAGATGCGCGGCGCCGCGCCCTTGAGCTCGTCGGGGAACCGCTGGTAGAAGATGTCGTCGGCCACCGAGATGTGGTTGTCGGCGGAGAAGATCTCCGTGCCCTTGGGGAGGCCGAAATCACCTGTGGCATGCGCCTTTCGGTACTTTGGCGCGCCGAACCCCTCGGGCGGGTAGAGCGTGGCGGTGGTGGTGGGTGCTGACATCGTCGGTACTCCAATCAAGCTGGGCAACGGACCTGGTTACCAGGTCACCGGAAGTTCGTAGACGCCGTAGGCGAGCCGGTCGTGTTTGAACGGCACCTCCTCGAACGGCACGGCCAGCTGCAACGTCGGAATGCGCCGGAACAGCGTGTGGAACACGATCTGCAGTTCCGCCCTCGCCAGCTGCTGCCCGACGCACTGGTGACGGCCGTATCCGAAGCCGAGATGCTGACCGGCGTTGCCGCGGCTGAGGTCGAGCTTGTCCGGCTCGGGATACATCCGGGCGTCCCAGTTCGCCGGGGCGAGGTCGAGGATGATGCCCTCACCGGCGCGGATCGTCTCGCCGGCGATCTCGATGTCCTCGATCGCGACCCGGCGCTGACCGTTCTGGATGATCGACAGGTAGCGCATCAACTCCTCGACCGCGTTGGCGATGTCCTTCGGGTCGTCGGCGTCCCGCAGCGCCGCCGCCTGATCGGGGTTCTCCAGCAGCGCGAGCACACCGATGCCGATCATGTTCGCGGTGGTCTCGTGTCCGGCGATCAACAGGCCGGTGCCGAGTTGCGCGGCCTCCTTGACGCTGATCTCACCGGCGTTCACCCGCTCGGCGAGGTCGGACACCGCGTCCTCGGACGGGTTCTCCATCTTGGCCTTGACGAGGTCGGTGAGGTACTTGGCCAACCCCATCGCGCCCTTCTGCCCGTCCTCGGCGGTCGCATACCGGGCCAGGCCGATGTTGGCGTGGTGCTGGAAGAACTCGTGGTCTTCGTAAGGGACGCCGAGCATCTCGCTGATCACCCGGGTGGGCACCGGCAGCGCGAGCTTGCTGACGATGTCGGCGGGTTTCTCGCTCGCCAAAATGTCGTCGATGCACTCGTCGGTGACCTGCTGAATCGCCGACCGCAACCCCTCGACGCGCTTGAACGTGAACGGCTTGGACAGCATGCGCCGGAACCGGGTGTGCTCCTCGGCGTCCGAGGTGAACACCGACCGCGGGCGCTTGTGCACGGTCGCCAGCATGTGCTCGTTCCAGTGGGGGAAGCCTTCGCGCCGGTCGTCGACGCTGACGCGGGAGTCGGCGAACAGTTCGCGTGCCACGTCGTAGCCGGTGACCAGCCACGGCGTGCTGCCGTCCCAGATCCGCACCCGCGACAGCGGTTTGGCCTCGTTCATCTTGAGCATCTGCGGTGGCGGGGCGAACGGGCACTTGGCGTCGCGGTCCATCGGATAGAACGGGACGGCGGCGTCGGTGGTCTCTTCGCTGGTCAGGGTGTCGGACATGCGTTCGGTCATTCCTCGATTTCGATGGCCAGGGCCGGGCAGGCCGCGACGGCCTTGCGGACGTTGTCGCTCTGGTCGGGTGGTGGGTTCTCGTTGAGCAGCACGACGACGCCGTCCTCGTCCCGCTGATCGAACACATCGGAGGCGTTCAGTACGCACTGCCCGGAGGAGACGCACTTGTCTTGGTCGACACGGACTTTCATGTCAGGGCTGCTCCGTGATCGGCGCCTGCCACAATCCGACGATCGCGTCGATCAGGCCCGAGGCCACCGCGCTCCAGTTGGACCGCGGCACGTCGCCGCCCTCGGCGAACGCCCGCTCGAAATCGGCGCAGGTGTGCATCATCAGGTTGCGCACCATGATGTTTCGCTCGACCACGACGGGCATCGGCAGATCGGGCAGGCAGCGGGTGATGCCCTCGACGACCCGCTGCAGTGCCGGCGAGGCCAGCGCGTCCTTGACCACGATCTTCTGGTAGGCCGGGTCGGCCAGCGCCTGCGCGGCGAAGCGCGCGTACCACGTCGGGTTGCCGAGTTGGTCGAGGTGTTCGGTCAGCGAGCACACCATGCAGGCGATCCAGTCGCGCAGTTCGGTGGAACCGCCGATCTCGGCCACCATGCGCTCCAGCAGGCGTTCAATCGACACCCGGTGCTTCTGCTCGATGGCGCGCACCAGATCGGTCTTGGTGCCGAAGTGGTAGCCGACCGCCGCGTTGTTGCCCTGTCCGGCCGCCTCGCTGACCTGTCGATTGGATACGGCGTAGACGCCGTGCTCGGCGAACAGCCGCTCGGCCGCGGCCAGGATCGCCTCGCGGGTGAGGCTGGCCCGCTCGGTGCGAACCGTCCTGCTGGCGGTGGTCACCGCCCTAGTACACGCTCCCCGGCTGATTAAGTCAAGCGACTGATTTAAGAATTTCGACTGGTCCGCGCGTTGCCGGCGCATAGAGTGCCGCTGACCATGACGATTGTGCGGACCACTTCGCGATACGCCCGGCACGGCGACGTGGCCATCCACTACCTCGAGTCGGGGGACGACGACGGTCGCGCGCCCATCGTGTTCGTGCCGGGCATGAGCGACCTCGCCGAGGACTACGCCGAGGTGCTGCCGCAGTTCGGTCGCCGCATCGCGGTGTTGGAGTTGCGTGGCCACGGCCGCAGCGACTCCCCGGAGGACGGGTACGACCTCGACACGCTGGCCGGTGACGTCGGCGCGGTGGTGGACGCGCTCACCGACGGCCCCGCGCACGTTGTCACGTTCTCGCGCGGCACCACGTACGCGGTGGCGTGGGTGCTCGCCCACCCGCAGCGGGTGCGTTCCCTGGCGATCGGCGACTACGTCCCCGAGGAGAAGGTGCTGCCCGACGAGATACGGCACCGGTTGCTCGACGGTCGCTGGCGCGGAACCCCGGTCAGCACCCGACTCGATGTGGCGGCCGCACACCGGACCTTTGCGGCGGCGCGTCGGCGGTCGTTCTGGGAACCGTTGGCGCAACTGGGATTGCCGCTGCTCGCGGTGCGCAGCAGTGAGCGGATCCTGGTTCCTGACACGGACTGGGCACGCTACCGCCAGCTGTTCCCGCACGCCGAACTGATCGAGTTCGACGACTCCCCGCACGACATCTTCCGGCCCGACCGCGCCCGCTATCCCCGCCTGGTGCGGGCACACGTCGATCGCGCCGAGCACTAGTTCGCGGGTTTGGGCTTGCGGGGGATCACCTTGCCCGCGGTGGTGCCCCCGTCGACCGGCAACACGGTGCCGGTCACATACCGCGACCGGTCCGTGGCGAAGTACAGCGCGGCCTCGGCGACGTCCTCGGTGGTGCCCTCCCGCTTGAGCGGGCGGTCGTTACGCATCTGTTCGCGGATCTTCTCCTCGAACGCCTCAAGTCGCTTGAGGTCCTCCCCCGACGCCGACTTGCGCACGATCGCGGTGCGGATGTTGCCTGGGGCGATCGCATTCACCCGAATCTCGTAGTGCGCCAACTCGATCGCGACCGACTTGGTGAACTGGATGACCGCGGCCTTGGAGGCGCGGTAGGTGTGCACCCCACCGCCGGCCTGGATGCCGCCGATCGACGTCAGGTTGATGATCGAGCCGCCACCGTGTTCGGCCATGTGTCGGGCGGCGTCGCGGGTGCCCGCCATGACACCGCGCAAATTGATGCGCATCACGGTGTCGAAGTCGGCGAGATCGTCGTCGAGGAAGTTGCGGTGCATAGTGCCCGACACGCCCGCGTTGTTGACCATCACGTGCAGACCGCCGAAGCGGTCCACCGCCGTCGACACCAGCGCGGCGACCTGCTCGACGTCGGACACGTCGGATTCGACGAAATGCACGCTCGCGCCGAGCTCTTCGGCCAGCGCCACGCCCGCCTCGGCGTCCACATCGCCGATCACCACCTTGGCGCCCTCGGCGGCGAACCGCCGCGCCATCCCCGCACCGAGACCCGACGCCCCGCCGGTGACGATCGCGACCTTGCCGGCCAGTTCGTCAGTCATGGCATCCCTTCATGTCAGGCGGTCACCGAGCTGCACTCGGCCAGGAACTCCAGCAGCAGTCGGTTGACCGCGTCGGGTTGCTCGATCTGCGGGCAGTGACCCGCGTCGGGCACCACCGCCGACCTCGCCCCCGCGATCTGGTTCGCGATCTCCGCGGCCCAGCCCGCAGGCAGCAGCTTGTCCCCACCACCCTCGACAACCAGGGTGGGAAACGTGATGCGGTCATAGGCGCGCCGGCTGGACGGCAGCGGCGGGGGTGCCAGGCCGGGGCGACGAAACCTCGCTGCCGCCAACGCCTCCCAGGCACCGGGCGCGATACTGGCCTGGTAGCGGCGCTGCACGTAGGCGTCGTCGGCGGGATAGGACTGGTCGTAGAACAGTGCCGTGACGATGCGGCGCATACCGTCGAGCGTCGCGTCGTAGTCGTAGAGCGCCGCGGAGTGTTCGTTGCGCTGGATCTCGCCGCCGCCGCAGATCGCCACCATGCTGCGCACCGGCAGCACGGGCGTCTCCGAGGTGGTGTCGACGAACAGGTTCACCGCCCCCATCGAGTTACCGACGAAATGCGCGGAGTCGATGCCGAGCACCTCGCAGAACCGAGCGATGTGCCGGATGCGCATGCCGCGACCGTCGTTGAAGTCGATGACCTTCGCCGACCCGCCGAACCCGAGCATATCCAGGGCCAGCACCCGGTACCGTGCCGCCAGCGCCTCGATGTTGCGCTCCCAGCCGATTTCGGCTCCGGCACCGAACTCGCCGCCGTGCAGCAGCACCACCGGTTCGCCCCGACCGGCCTCCAGATAGCTGGTGACGAGCCCGTCGACGAGGATCGTCTTGCGTTCGAACGCGCTCATCTGGTTCCTACTTGATCGCGATCGGGTTGACGGGCGAACCGACCGCGCCGGTCACCCGCAGCGGCGGGGCGATCAACTGGAACTCGTAGACGCCATCGGCGGCGCAGTCGGCGGCCAGCGCGTTGAGGTCCCAGTACTCGCCGAGCATCAGGCCCATGTCGCGCAGGCAGAGCATGTGCATCGGCAGGATCGCGCCGTCCACGCCCGAGACCGGGTTCTCCACCATCAGGTTGTCGGCGGCCACCGCGGCGACCTCGTGGTCGTGCAGCCACGACGCGCACGTCCAGTCCAATCCGGCGCCGGGCTCCGCACCGTCACCGGTCTGCAGGAACCTTGCCCACCAACCGGTGCGCACCAAGACGATATCGCCCCGCTGCACCTCAACGCCCTGTGCACGGGCCGCGGCGTCGAGTTCGTCGGGGGTGATCGGGTCACCGAGTTCGCAGAACGTCTCCACCCCGCGCAGCCGCGCGATGTCGAGCAGCACCCCGCGCGAGGTCAGCCCCTTGCCGTCGACCTTGTCGATGCCGCAGTAGTACGCCCCGAGGCTGGTGACCGAATCGGCGGGAAAGCCGTTGTACAGCTTGTCCTCGTAGTACACGTGCGACAGCGCGTCCCACTGGGTGGCCGCCTGCAACGGCATGATGATCATGTCGTCGTTGAAGCGCATCGGGCCGTTCTGCGAATAGCCACTCAGCTGCACGGCCGACGGGTTCTTCAGCCACTGGGGGCCGTACTGCAGCAGCGTGTCGGCGTCGCCCCCGTCGATGGTCATCACATGCGTGGGGTTCTGCCGGTATTGGAAGGCACCCTGGGGGCCGGAGGAGCCGAAGTCCACCCCGAGCGGAAAGACCTTGCCGTGCTTGACCAGCGACGCGGCCTGGGCGATTTTCTCCTCGGTGATGAAGTTCAGGGTGCCGAGTTCGTCGTCGTCGCCCCACCGCCCCCAGTTGCGGACATCGTCTGCGACCCTGCGGAAATCGGCCATCGAAGCCAGCTCAGCCATAGACGCCTTTCATCGTCGCGACACCGCGTCGGCGAGGTCCGTCTCGCCGATCGTCCCACCGTCCACCCAGATCACCTGTCCGGTGATGTAGCTGGCGGCCCTGCTGTTGAGGAACACCAGCACACTAGCCTGCTCGCCGGGCCCGGCGGTGCGACCCAACGGTGTACGGAACGAGTCGAGGTACTCCTGGCCGTAGGCCGAGCGGAGCTGATCGAGGATCGGTGTGTCGGTCACCCCGGGAGCGGTGCAGTTGATCCGAATACCCTTGGCACCCAACCACGTGACGTTGGCCATCCCGTAGAGGATGATCGCCTCCTTCGACAGCCGGTAGCCCCCGCCCTCGTTGAGCGCGTCCGGGTGGTTCTTGCACCACTCGATGCCCTCGCTCATCGACGAGGTCGAAACCAGCCCGGCCGTGACCGCCGCGTTCTGCCGGTAGGCCGACGCCGCCAGCGACGACACGTTGGCGATCGCCGATCCCGACGGCATGGCAGGCACCAGCGCCTCGGTGAACCGCCGGGTGCCGAGGAAGTTGATGGTGACCACCCGCAGCGGATCGCGGATCCCCGACGACACGCCCGCGATGTTGAACAACGCGTCGACCCGCCCGCCGATCCGGGCGACGGCCGCGTCGATCGACTCCTGGTCGGAGAGGTCCATCGCGATGAACTCGCCGACCGGTTCGGCGGGCGGCTTGCGGTCCAGACCGACGACCTCGGCGCCGAGATCGGCCACCTGGCGGGCGACCTCGGCGCCGATGCCGGAAGCACACCCCGTGACGACGACGCGCTTGCCGTCGTAGCGCCACAGCTCGTCGCTCTGCGTCATGCGTGGTTCAGTCGCTGCTCTGCGCGTCTGCGTTGGGGTTGCGGCTGGTCCAGCCCTCACCGGAGCGCAGTTTGGCGGCGGCCGCCTCGATGCCGGCGTTCATCTCCTCCATCGCCAGCGACACCTCGTTGGCGGTGTAGTTCTCCCGACCGGTGGGCAGCCCGCCGAACGCGTACGTCTCGTCGAACTCCGGCGCGTTGGAGGCCGGTCGGCGCGCCTCGGCCTTCTCCAGGATGGGCTCCATCCGCTTGGCCTTCTCGGCGGCGGCCTTCTCGTGGCGTTCGATGAACTCGGGCAGCACCTCCTTGCCCATCAGCTCGATGGACTCCATCGTCTCCTCGTGCCGGCGCGGGGTCAGCAGCAGGATCAGCTCATCGACGCCGGTCTCCTCGTAGCCGCGCAGGAACTCGCGCACCGTCGCCGGGCTGCCGATCGGCCCGCGGTCCGGGCCGTACACCAGCGACGGATCCTTCTCGCACTCCTCGAGGTGGCGCTGCCACACGCCGGTGCGCCCGGGGGTGTGCATGCCGGTCATGTAGTAGTGCATGATCCCGAACGCGAAGAACCCGCCGCCCTTGCCGAGCCGCTTGATGGCCTCCTCGTCGGTGCGGGCCAGCATCATCGACAGGTCCCCGCCGATGGCGAGGATGTTCGGGTTCGGCTGCGGCACCACCGGCGCGGCCTTCTCCTCGAACTCCCGGTAGTAGCCCTGCACGCGCTCGGCCAGCGGTCCGGGCCCGGTGTAAGCGAAACTCAATGCGCCCAAACCCTTTTGCGCGGCCATCGACACCGACGCGGGCCGGGTGCAGGCCACCCACACCGGCGGGTGCGGCTTCTGCAGCGGCTTGGGCACCACGTTGCGGGGCGGCATCTCGACATGCTCGCCCTTGAATCCGGTGAACGGCTCTTCGATCATGCAGCGGATCGAGACCTCCAGGGCCTCCTCCCACATCTTGCGCTTGTCGGCCGGGTCGATGCCGAAACCACCCAACTCGCCGACCGACGAGGACTCACCGGTTCCGAACTCCACGCGGCCGTTGGAGATCAGGTCCAGCGTCGCCACGCGCTCGGCGACCCGCGCCGGGTGGTTGACCGGCGGCGGCAGGTGCATGATGCCGAAGCCCAGCCGAATGTTCTTGGTGCGCTGGCTGGCTGCGGACAGGAAGATCTCCGGCGCGGTGGAGTGGCAGTACTCCTCGAGAAAGTGGTGCTCGGTCAGCCAGACCGTCGAGAACCCCGCCTTGTCCGCGAGCTCCACCTCGTCGAGGCCGTCCTGGAAAAGCTTGCGCTCGTCGTCGTCACTCCACGGCCGCGGCAGCGGAAACTCGTAGAACAGCGAGATCTTCATTTGATCACCTTCCGATGTGAATCGACTGTCGAATCGGTCTTGGCGCCGGACCCGTCCGGCAGCTGGCTGGCGATGTGTCTGGCGGCCACGTAGCCGAAGGTCATGGCCGGGCCGATGGTGGCGCCCGCACCCGCGTAGCTTCTGCCCATCACCGCCGCGGAGTTGTTGCCGACGGCGTAGAGCCCCTTGATGACGGTGTCGTCGGCGCGCAACACCCTGGAGTGCTCGTCGGTGCGCAGCCCGCCGGAGGTGCCGAGGTCGCCGAGGATGATCTGGAACGCGTAGTACGGGGGGTCGCCCAGCGGATACAGGTTCGGGTTCGGCAGCGTGGGATCGCCGTAGTAGTTGTCGTAGGCGCTGTCACCGCGGTTGAAGTCGTCATCGTGCCCCTTGCGGGCCAGTTCGTTGAACCGCTCGGCGGTGCGGCGCAGCGCGTCAGGCGGCACCCCGATCTTGGTGGCCAGTTCCTCGAAGCTGTTGCCCTCCACCACGACTCCGGATTCCAGCCAGGCCTTGGGTACCCTGCGGCCGGTCGGCACCGGCGCGAACGGCACCTTCGGGATCGGCAGATGGCCGGCGACGACGTAGCGGCGGAACGAGCGGATGTCGGTGATCAGCCAGCACGGGATGTGCTGCACGCCGGAGCGCTGCCCCTCGATCATCGCGTGCGCGAAGTCCATGTACGGGGCGGCCTCGTTGATGAAGCGCTCACCGTTGCCGTTGACCACGAACTGTGACGGCATCATGCGTTCGTTGAGCATGAACTGCAGGCGGCCGTCGGGCCAGCAGATCGCCGGGAACCACCAGGCCTCATCGAGTAGGTCGGTCGATGCGCCGACTTTCTCGCCGGCCCGGATGCCGTCGCCCATGGCGGCAGGATTGCCGAAACTCCAGTCCTTCTCGAGTTCGGGCAGGTACTGCCTGCGCCAGGCCATGTCGTGGTCGAAGCCGCCGGCGGCCAGAATCACCCCGTGGCGGGCCTGGATACGCATCGGCTTGCCCTCGCGTTCCACCACCGCGCCGGTCACCGTCCCGTCGTCGTCGGTGATCAGTTCGGTCATCGGTGTGCTCAGCCACAACGGGATGTTCTGCTGCTTGAGCGCCAGCCGCAGCCGCGCCGCCAGCGACTGTCCGATCGCGGCCATCCGGTCGCCGAAGACCCGGGCCCGGAACATCCGCCAGACCAGCTTGACCAGCACCGCCTTGCCGCGCCAGTTCTGTCGAATCTGGTAGAACAATCGAAGGTCCTTGGGCGCGAACCAGATTCCCTTGGGCGCCAACGCCAGCGGTTGCAGCAGGTGCTGTTCCTCGTCACCGAGCTTGCGCAGGTCGATCGCGGGCACATTGATCGTGCTGCCCAGCGCCGAGCCGCCCGGCAGTTCCGGGTAGTAGTCGGCGTAGCCGGGCTTCCAGACGAACTCGAACCAGGGGCTGAGCCGTTCGAGGAATTCCATCATCTCCGGCGCGGAGTCGACGTACTGACGCAGCCGCGCATCGCTGACCAGTCCGCCGGTGATCTGCTGCAGGTACTTGAACACCCCGTCGGGGTCGGGGGCATAGCCCTCCCGACGCTGCGACGGCGCACCCGGCACCCAGATCCCGCCGCCCGACAGCGCGGTGGACCCGCCGAACTGTGGCGACTTCTCCACCACCAGCGTGTCGAGGCCGAACGCGTCGGCGGCCAGCGCGGCGGTCATCCCGCCGCCGCCGGAACCGACGACGAGCACGTCGACGATGTGGTCGTAGGTTGTCACTGGGTCAACACCGCCGTCCTGATTGCGAATCCGGCGATCAACTCCGGCGCCGGCCGGTAGTACCTGTGTCCGGTCTCGTACCGGCCGTGCGCGGCCAGTGCCGCGAACGCCGCGATCCACGTGCGGATCTCGTGTCCGGAGTGCCCGGCCTCCTGCTCCACCCAGGTGTTCGACCAGGCGTCGATGTCGCTGAGCCGGTTGGTGTCGAGCAGTTCAAGGAACGCCTGATCCCATTCCGGGTTGAGCGGCTGCAGCGGGCTGTCGCCGTGGGCGAAGGCCTGCGCGGCCTGCATCACCATCGATTGGCGCGCCTGACGCTGCTCCGGCGTCATCGGCTCACCGTGCACGATGCGCGGCAGCGCGGCGGGCGGCGCGGTGGCCAGCGTCGGCACCGGCGGATCATGCGACAGGCCACCGGATCCCACCACCAGCACGCGCTTGCCCAGCGTCGCCAGATAGGTGCCGACCGCGGCGCCGAGCGCCCGCACCCGTCGCAGCGGGCCGAGCGGTGCGGCCACCGAGTTGATGAAGATCGGGATCACCGGGCGCGAGGTGGCGTCACCGAACAGCTTCTCCAGCGGCTGGACCGTGCCGTGGTCGACGTCCATGCTCGCCGACAGTGCGACGTCGACGCCCGACTCGAGAACCGCTCGGGCACAGTCGGTTGCGATTTCGGATGGCACGTCGAGCGGACCCGCGTGGGTGCCGAAGTCACCCACCCCCTGCGCGGCGGTGCCGATGCAGAACGGCGGCATGGTGCGGTAGAAGAACCCGTTGTAGTGGTCCGGGGTGAACACCACGACGAGTTCGGGGTCGAACCGCGCGGCGAAGTCCCGGGCGGCGCCGAGCGCGGACTCGATGTCGTCAAGGAGTTCCTGCGACGGACCCGGAAGATTCAGTAGCGGGCTGTGCGACATGCAGCACACGGCCAGATTGCCCGTCAAGTCCGGAGCCTCCTCCCTGAGTCAGACAAAGAACATCGAACAGTGCGGTGCTGGTCTCTGCGGCGCGCTGCGCGATGCAGGCCGCCGCGATGCACCGGTCCGGACGCAGGAACAGCACCGAGTCGGTGTAGACGTCGAACCAGCCCTTCAGCGCGCCGGTGCGATCCCCGACGACGGTCACGTCGGGATCGTCGTGCCCCGGCCAGTGCAGCTGGGTCATCGGCCGGGCCTCGATGAAATTGGCGCCCAACGTCTTCCACGCCGCGAACGCGTACTCACCGAGGACCGCGCGCAAATTGTTGCTCCAGCACAGCACCGCGAAACCGGGGCCGATCACGTCGTCGAGCAGGACGTTCTGCTTGTCTCGGGTGTCGACGCGGGGCTGGATGAACAGCGTGCCGGTCGGCGAGTTCGGCGACGAGCTGGCGTGGAACACCGCGCCCTGCTGATAGCGCGGCATCGGCTTGAAGCGCATCTCGAGCACGTACCTCTTCAGCGTCGGCACGATGGAGGCCGCATGGATCACCCGGTCGCGCAACGCGGCCACCCGGCGGTTGGTCGGCGAGATGACCCGGCCCACCATGGTGGACAGGTCGATCATCGCGCGGGCGTGCTTGCGCCGTTCGACGTCGTAGGTGTCGAGCAGTGCGTCGGTGGCCTGCCCCTTGGCCACCGCGGCGAGCTTCCAGCCCAGGTTGGCAGCATCGCGGATCCCGCTGTTGTAGCCCTGCCCCTGCCACACCGGCATCAGGTGCGCGGCGTCGCCGGCGAGCATCAGTCGGCCCTTACGGAACGATCCGGCGATCCGGGAGTGATGGGTGTACACCCGGTGGCGGATGATGTCGACGCGCTCGGGGTACGGAACCCGTTGGGCGAGCATGCGTCTGACGAACGCCGGGTCGTCGGCCTGCTCGTCGGACTCGTCGGGGTGGATCATGAACTCGAAGCGCCGGATGCCGTGGGCGATCGAGATCGACACGTAGGGCCGGGCGGGATCGGCGCCGACCTCGCTGTTGGGGTGGCCGAGCGGATCGTTGGCCACGTCCACCACCAGCCAGCGCGTCGAGGAGGTGGTGCCGTCGAACGACACCCCCATCAGCCGGCGGGTGGCGCTGCGGCCGCCGTCGCAGCCGACGACGTAGCGGGTCCGCACCGGATCCTGTCCGGTGGAGAAGCCCACGGTGACACCGTCGTCGGTCTCCTCGCAGGACTCCATCCGGTGACCCCAGCGCACCTCGACGTGGTGGAAACGCTTCAGGCCCTCGTACAGTTCGGCGTCGACCATCGGCTGGACGAACCCGTTGCGCTTGGGCCAGCCGAAGCGGGCGTCCGGCGGCGCCATCTCGGCGAGCAGGCGGCGCTTGGCGTCGAAGAACCGCAGGATCTGGTTCGGCACGGTATGCGGCAGGATCTGCTCGACCAGTCCGATCGACTGAAAAGTGCGCAGCGCCTCGTCGTCGAGGCCGACGCCGCGCGGATAGTCGATCAGCTTGTCGCGCTCCTCGACGACCAGCGTCTTCACGTCTTGCAGCCCGAGGATGTTCGCCAGCGTCAGACCGGACGGGCCGGCCCCCACGATGACGACGTCGAAGTCGGTTGTCATCACCGCCCCAACAGGAAGTCGATGTGCAGGCGGTTGAAGGTGTCCGGGTCCTCGTACTGCGGCCAGTGCCCGCAGCCGGGCATCATCTCGAAGCGCGCGCCCGGGATCATCGACGCGATCCGGCGGCCCTCGGCGACGTCGGCGGTCGGGTCGTCACTGGTCCACACCACCAGTGTGGGCGCGGTGATCGCACCGTATTCGGCCGGACCCAGCAGGTTGCGGGCCCGGATCTCCGGATCCTGCAGCGCCATGATGTCCTTCATCGCCGCGACGAAACCGGGCTGGCGGTAGATGCGCTGGCGGCTGGCGACGATGTCGTCGTAGTCCTTGGTCTTGTCGGCCATCAGCCACTTGATCCGGGCCTGCACGGTCTCCCAGGTCGGGTTCTCCGCGGCGGCCATCGACAGCGTGATGATCCGCTTCATCACCTCCGGATCGGCCTGCGACCCGCCCGCGGTGTTGAGCACCAGACGGTCCACCCGGTCGGCGTGGTCGATCGCGGCGCGCGAGGCGACCCAGCCGCCCAGCGACTCGCCGCTGATGTGCGCCCGTTCGACGCCGATCGCGTCGAGGAACGACATCAGGTGTGCCACATAGTGTTTGATCTCGAGCGGATGGCCCGGCTTATCGGTGTAGCCGTGGCCGATCATGTCGATCGACCAGGTCGAGAAGTGCTCGGCGTGCGCCGCGAGGTTGCGCACGTAAGCCTCCGCGTGGCCGCCGGAACCGTGCAGGAACACCAGCGTGGGCCGATTCGGGTCGCCGGCGTGCAGATAGCGGGTGCGCACCCCGTCCGCGTCGAGGTAGCCCTGCGAGAACGGCACGCCCTGAAGGTCGCTCCAGACGCTCTCGAAGGCAGGCTCGGACACTCGGCACCCTCTCTTTGCGTGAATCCGATTCTCGGATCCGATAAGCGCTTTGCTCATTTATCGCACATATACGTGCACTATAGTCAGAGCATCACTCTCGCGAGTGCGGAATGTCAAGGGATGTTCAGGGGCTCGGGCCAGCCCGGGAAGGGCACGGAAGGACGGGTGAGGCGATGCCGCGATCGGACGGTTCGGGTGCGGCCCCCAACGGTGCCCCCGGCTCGCAGACGCTGGCCCGCGGGCTGGCCGCACTGCAGCTGGTCGCATCGTCACCGTCCGGGCTGACCGCGCAGCAGGTCGCCGACAACATCGGCGTGCACCGCACGATCGCCTATCGGCTGTTGGCCACCCTGTCGCAGTTCCGCCTGATCGCCAAGGGTGAGGACGGCCGGTACCGGTCGGCGGCGGCGCTGGCGGTGCTGGGTGCGTCGTTCGACAACAACGTGCGCCAACTGAGCCTGCCCACACTGCGCGCGCTGGCCGACGAACTCGGCAGCACGGTGTCGCTGCTAGTGGCCGAGGGCGATCAGCAGGTGGCGATCGCGGTGATCGTCCCGACTAACGTCTACTACCAGCTCGCGTTCCACGAGGGCAGCCGCTATCCGCTGGACCGCGGCGCGGCCGGCATCGCACTGCTGGCCAGCATGCCGCCACGGCCGGGCGAGCGCGACCTGGTTCCACTTGCGCGACAACAGGGTTGGGTGATCACCCACGGTGAGGTCGAGCCGAATACCTACGGCCTCGCGGTGCCGGTGCGCCGCACTCCCCCGTCGCCGCCGACGTGCATCAACCTGATCTCGCACCGCGAAGACGTCGTGCTGCGCGGTAAGGATGCGGTGATCCGCGCGGCCGAGGAATTGTCGAAGATCCTCAGTTGAAGGGAGGCAGGGGTGACCGACTGGGATCATGAGGTCGACGTCGTCGTGCTCGGCAGCGGTGGCGCGGGACTGACCGCCGCGCTATCCGCCGCGGTCAACGGCGCCTCGGTCCAGGTGTACGAGAAGGCCCCGACCGTCGGTGGCACCACCGCCGTCTCGGGCGGCATCGTGTGGATTCCCGCGCACAACCGCTGCCCCGACGGCGAGTTGACCGTCGAGGACGCGATGGCCTACCTGCGCGCCCAATCGCTGGGATACATGGACGACGAACTGGTGGAGACGTTCGTCCGCACCGGGCCGGAGATGCTGGACTTCGTGGAGGCCAACAGCGAGCTGGAGTTCGAAATCGCCGAGGGCTTCCCGGATTACAAGCCGGAGCTGCCCGGCGGCCGGCCCACCGGCGGCCGCTCGCTCAACGCCAAACCGTTCGACCTCGCCCGGCTCGGCGAATGGCGCAACCGCATCACGTCGTTCCCGGCAGACTTCAGCAACGTCGGCATCGACGCCGAAACTCGCGCGCGCATCCACGCCGCCGTCGACAACTCCTCCGGCGACTACTGCGTGGCGGGCACCGCGCTGATCGCCGGCCTGCTGAAGGGTCTGCTGGACCGCGGCGTGACGGTGCAGACCGGATCACGGGCGGTGGAGCTGATCTCGGACGCGCTGGGCATCATCGGCGTGCGAATCAATACAGACGGCAGCGAATTTCGGGTGCACGCCCGCCGCGGCGTGGTGCTCGCGACGGGCGGTTTCGAGTGGGACTCGAAGCTCGTCGAGGCGTACCTGCGCGGACCGATGCGCGGCGCGGTGTCCCCGCCGTACAACACCGGTGACGGCCTGCGAATGGCGATGGCACACGGCGCGGACCTGGCCAACATGGGTGAGGCGTGGTGGGTGCCGATCGTGAAGCTGCCCGACGACACGTTCCTGGACCATCCGCGCAGCCGCAGTGTGCGCCTGGAGCGCACGCGTCCGAGGAGCATCATCGTCAACCGCGCGGGCAGGCGGTTCCTCAACGAGGCGGGCGAGTACAACTCGATGGCAGGCCCGTTCCACTACCTCGACCCGAAGCTGGGCTACGCCAACGACCCGGCGTGGATCGTGTTCGACGATCAGCATCTGAAGCGCTACGGGTTCCTGGGCGTGGAACCCGGCGGACAGGCGCCCGACTGGTTCTCGCCGTCGAAGGATCTCGCCGAGCTCGGCGAGAAGACCGGCATCGACCCCGACGGGCTGGCGCGCACGCTGGCGGCGTGGAACGAGCATGTCGCCGCGGACCAGGATCCCGACTTCGGCCGCGGGTCAAGCGCTTACGACGGCTACTGGGGCGACCTCAACGCTCCGACGCAGGCGGGCAGGACGCTCGGTCCGATCGACACCCCGCCGTACTATGCCGTGCCGGTGTACATCGGGGCGATGGGGACCAAGGGCGGACCCCGCACCGACCGCGACGGCCGCGTCCTGCATGTCAACGGGGCCGCGATCCCCGGCCTGTTCGCCGCGGGCAACGCGATGGCGGGCGCGACGGGTAAGGCCTACGGCGGCGCGGGTGGCACGATCGGCCCGGCGATGGTGTTCGGCTACCGGGCGGGCAGGGCGGTGTCCGCGCGCGTCTAGGTCCCGCGTGCAGCCGATCAGGCCACGGCCGAGCCGATGAAGTAGCTGCCGAGCAGACAGGCGGCGACGACCACCACCCAGCCGTCGGTCAGCCGGCACAACCAGGCCGGGGCGCCGCGTACCTCCATGAACTCGCGGAAGATGATGCGCACCTTGATGAGGGCGATGGCGATCGCGCTCACCGTGACAACGCTGCTGGCGTGCAGCGTGCCGTTGGCGTCGGTGGTGTGGTCCAGCCACACGTAGACCAGCGTCAGCGCGGTCAGGATGGCCCAGACGATCAGCAACCTCTTGGTGGACTTGTCGCGCACCGATCACCTCACGATGTAGAGCATGGCGAAGATCATCACCCACAGGAAATCGACGGTGTGCCAATAGGTGGCGCACGTTTCGACCAGTTCCTGCGAGCGCCGCAACGGACTGCGCAACTGGTAGATCAGCACCCCCAGCACGATGAAGCCGATCAGCACGTGGATGAGATGCAGCGACGTCAGGAAGTAGTAGTGCTGGAAGAACTCGCTGCTGGTGAACGTGTTGCCCAGGCGGATCTCGTGAATCCACTCCCCGACCTTAAAGATCGCGAACACGACACCGAAGCCGACGGTGGCGGCGGCGAACGTCATCGCGGACCGGTACTGGCCGGCACGCGCGGCGCGCACACACCGGGCGACCGCCCACGAACTCGACAGCAGCACGATGGTGTTGAACACCCCGACGCGCAGGTCCAGGTCGGCCTGCGACTGCAGAAAAAGGTCTTCGTTCTGGGTGCGCAGCGCGAGGTAGACCGAGAAGTACCCGGTGAACAGCATCGCCTCGAACAGCACGAACAGCCACATGTCGGGCTGTCCGGGCACCCTCCGCGGCGGCACCGTGACGTGTTCTGACTCAGCGAGATTCGTCATCGCGCCGCCTTCACCGGCTCGGCCTTGGCAGCCGGGTCCGGCAGCGGTCCGGTGCCGAAGTCCTCACGCTCGATCATCCGGCGCAGCAGCACGATGAACGCCGCCGTGTACAGGATGAACACCACCATGTTGATCCACCACGCGATCGCACCGTTCCACGCGAACGCACCGCGCTGGAAGATCCACGCGGGTGCGACGACGACCTCGGTCAACGCGTTACACAGGCCGAGGTAGGCGAACCACTTGGGGAACACGTTGTTCTTGTCGAGAAGGATGGCGACCAGCCACACCACCGAGCCGACCAGGAACACCCCCATCGTGCCGGAGAACGACAGAAACGCGAAGTCGTACATCCACACGATCAGTTCGGGATCGCGGTCCGCCCGCAGCGCACCGACCGTCATCGCGATGGCCATCACCAGCATGCCTGGGAGCGCGGCCAGCGAGTACATGATCAGGTAGGAGTAGGCGAACACGCGGCTGACCGACATGCGCCACATCGAGTACGCCAGAAGGGCGTTCATCGGCGCGCACATCCCCGAGATCAGGAAGACCACCCCGAAGCCGGTGAGCAGTCCGAGGTGGTGTTCGTCGAACCACTGCACCACCAGCGGCGTGTCCCAGTCCGGACTCGGCGGCGGCTGCACCCGGGTGACGAGGAAGAACAGCACGCCGTACAGGTTGTAGAACACGACCATCACGTACCAGGCGAACCACAGCTCGCGCTTGGGGTGGTGCCGGACGTTCCAGGCGAATCGCTGCAGGCGGGAGCCGCCGGGAAACTCCGGCGCGTCCGGGAGGGTTGTCGCGGTGCTCATGCGGCCGCCACGACCTCGGCGCGTTGCTGGCGGATGCGCTGGGCGAGAACGATTCCCATAACGACAATCCAGAGTGCGATCGCGCTGTTCTTCACCCAGAACGACAGCAACCCGTCCCAGGCGAGCGGCCCGGTGAACGTCACCGCGCCGAAGGCCGCGGGCGCCAGCGCGACGGCGATCAGCACGTTGAAGTGCGCCACCCACGGCCGAAACACCGGCGGATCGCCACGATCCCAGTAGATCGCCAGCGCCAGCAGCAGGCACTGCGCGATCAGATACGGCACCAGCACGGTGAAGGTGACCCAGGCCAGGTCGTTGAGCAACTGGGTCAACTCGGGCGAGCGGTCCGGGCGGAACGCGCCCAGCAGCCAGAACATGTTGGCGATCAAGAACAGCGTTGGCGGTCCACCGGCGCAGGCGATCAGGCAGAACGACAGGATCGGGGTGCGGTGAGCCATCTTTCGCACCTGCATCGCCAGCAGGATCACGGTGGGGATCAACCCGACGCCGAACCAGTTGAACAGGATCATGCTGTAGCGGATTCGGGCGGTTTCGTCGCGGTAGAACGCCGCGACCTCCTCCGCGGGCAGGGTCGGCGACATCGGGTGCAGGAAACCGGGAAACAGGAAGAACGCCGACACCCAGATGATGAGCATCGCGGGCAGCGCCCAGAGCATGATCAACTCGCCATCAGTTCGTCTCATCGTCTGCTCCAACGCTTGGTTGCCGATCGGCTACGCGCACGGTAGCCGATCGGCAACCAGACGGTCAATCGGCGCGGCGGGCGCCGACCGCGACCCGGTCGACGACGGCGGCCAGACCGGCGAACCCGGGGGCGTCGGCCAGGTCGGCCGCGATGCCGCGGGCCGCCGCGCGGTATCGCGGTCGTTTGAGCACGGCGCGAATATGCCTGCGCAGCACGCGAGGTGACGGATGCCCACTGCGGATGCGCCGCCCGACACCCGACCACGCGACGCGGGCGCCGACCTCCGGCTTGTCCTCCTTGCCGCCGACCGCGACGATCGGCACGCCGAAACGCAGCGCGTAGTGCACCCCGCCGTATCCGCCGTTGGTAACGAAAACCGATGTACGCGGTAGCAATTCGTCGTATGGCAGAAACTCCGCCGCACGCGCGTTGGCCGGCATCGGCGGCAGGGTCTCCACCGGGCGGCCACCGGTCGCCACCACGACCAGTACGTCCTCATCGGCCAGCGCGCGCAGCGTCGGTGCGATCACCTGGTCGTAATCGGTGTTTGCGACGGTGCCCTGCGTGACGTGGACGACGGGTCGGGAACCGTCGAGCTCCGGCCACCACGGCGGCAGCGGTGCCTGCGATCCGGCGGCCGACAACGGCCCGACGAAGTGCAGATTCGATGGCGCGTCGGAGCGCGGATACTCGAACGACGGCACGGTGAACTGCACGATGGCCTCGGCATGGCAGCCCCAGTTCAGCAACGTGAACGTCGGGCCGGTGCCGTGGATCCGGCGGTAAGCCACGTCGACGAGTTCGACGGGGCGCCGCAGCACCCTACGATTCAGTGCGGCAAGCGCGGCATTGCGCGGGCGATTCAGGATCCGGACCGGCGACAGGCCCATGCCATATGGTGCGGTGTCGCGACTCTGCAGCGGCAACGGAACGATGCCGCACATGACGACGGCCGGGCGCCGCGAACGAGGTTGCCCCAGAAGGAATGCCGCGCCCAACGACACCGCGTCGGCGAGCACGACATCGGCAGGGCGGTCCGCCAACGCCGCGATGATCGTTTCGTACTGCGACGCGGCGGGTTTGGCGAAGAACTGCTCGACGTCGAATGCGAGCGCCCTGGCGCCCTTCAGGCGGGCGCGTTCGGGAAAGAGTTCGGTCACCGGGCGGTCGTCGATGTCGGCGTCGGGATGCACAGGGATGAACTCCGCACCGGTGGCGGCCACCTGGTCCGCATAGGACCGACCGGTGATGAACCGCACGTCGTCACCGCGGTCGACGAAGCACCTGGCCACGCTCATCAGAGGTGCCACATGCCCGTGCGCAGGAAAGCTGACGATGAGGATCGACGACACCACGCCCCCGGCAGAGATTCGACTGCCTCTACTGTGCCACGACCCACCCGGTAGCCGATCGGCTACTCTGCTGACTGTGACGTCGACCCGGCAGGATCGCAGGTTCAGCGCGATCACGCGCACCGCGGCGCAGACCCGCGTGCTGGACGCGGCGCTGAAACTCATTGCCGAACACGGCGTCAGCGGCACTTCGCTGCAGATGATCGCCGACGAGATGGGCGTCACCAAGGCGGCGGTGTACCGCCAGTTCAAGACCAAGGAAGAGATCGTCATCGCCATCACCGAACGGGAGATGAGCCGGCTGGAGGACGCCCTCGAGGCCGCCGAGGCCGAGGGACACCCGCTGCGGGCCCGGGAGGTGCTGCTGGACCGGATGATCGAACAGGCCATCGAGCGCCGCGGCGCGTTCAGCGTTCCGCTGTTCGACCCGGTCATCATCCGGTTACAGGCCGAGTACGAGCCGTTCCAGCGGTTCATCGAACGCCTCTATGCGGCGCTGCTGGGCACCGAGGCCGGCGTCGAGGCCCGCCTGCACGCGGCGATGTTGTCGAGCGCGATCAGTGTCGCGGTCATGCACCCGCTGCTCGCCGACGTCGACGGCGACACGTTGCGCGCACACCTCAAGCAGATGACGCGCCGGATGCTGGGCATCGGCGGATGACCGATCGCACCGCCGACGAGGTCGCGATCCGCCGCCTGGTCCACCGCTATGCCGACGCCGCCTCGCGTCGCGACCCGCTCGGTGTGGCAAGCACTTTCACTGACGACGGCGTCTGGCATTCACCCGGGCTGGGCCACCACCGGGGGCACGAGGCGATACTGTCGTTCTGCACCGCGATGCTCGACGGGTGGGCGGTCTTTCTCCAGGGCCTGCAGTCGGGCGTCGTCGTCTTCGACGCGGCCGATCCGGATCGCGCGGCGGGCCGGTGGTTTGTGCAGGAGACCGGCCAGCGCGCCGACGGGGCCAACGTCGCGATCTCCGGCGTGTACCACGACAGTTACCTGCGCGAGGGCGGCGAGTGGCTGATCGAGTCCCGCCGCTACGACGCGCTGTTGCGCGGCGGTGACGGTGGCGCGACCGCACTGCCCTATCCGACCGACGTGTCCGAGATCTAGGAGCCGAACAGGCGCTCGGCCGCGGAGTAGACGTCGGAACGGCCGTCGGCGACCGACTCGGCAAGCCGGTCGAGTTCGGGGTGTCCGCGCAGCAGCGTCTGTGCCAGCGACAGAATCTGCGCCCGGGCGCGTGCGGTGCGCCGGTCGGCGGTGTCGGCGCGATGATGCGCCTCGATGGCCTCGACCAGCTCATCGATACCCTTGCCTTCTGCGGCAACGAGTTTCAGGATCGGAGCCATGGTTTCGGCCCGCAGGTCGCGCACCGTCTGGTCGGCGCCGTCGCGGTCGGCCTTGTTCACCGCGACGATGTCGGCCACCTCCAGCAGACCGGCCTTGGCCGCCTGCACGGCATCTCCCGCGCCGGGGTTGAGGATCACCACCGTCGGGTCGGCGATCGCGGCGATCTCGATCTCGGACTGACCGACGCCGACAGTCTCCAGGATGATCGGGTCGTAGGACAGCGCGGAGAGCAACCGGATGGCGGCGGGCACCGCCGCGGCCAATCCGCCGAGGTGACCGCGCGTCGCCACCGACCGGATCAGCACGCCGGAGTCGTTGATATGGGCGGCCATTCGGATCCGGTCACCCAGCAGCGCGCCCCCACTGTAAGGCGACGACGGGTCTACCGCGAGCACCGCGACGCGCATCTCGCGAGCCCGGTACGCGCCCACCAGCGCGCCGACCGTCGTCGACTTGCCGGCCCCGGGCGGACCCGTCACGCCGACGACCCGCGGGGCGGGCACCGCGCCCAGTGCGTCGAGCACCTCGCTTCGGCGCGGGCTTTCCACCAGGCTCAGCAGCCGACCGGCGGCGCGGGTGGAACCGTGGCGCGCGGCCGCCATCAGATCCACGATGTCGTTCGAACAGGTCATCACGGTCAGCCTACGGAGCCGCGATCCCGGTGCCGGCGTCGAGCATGGCCCTCCCGTTGCTAGCGAGAATGATATTCTCGCAGTCCGAGAGTGCCAGTTGCAAGAAGGGGAACCGCATGCAAATCGCGGGTAGCTCGGCGATCGTCGTGGGCGGCGCGGGCGGTCTGGGCGAGGCGACGGTCCGGCGCCTGCACGCCGCGGGGGCCCGGGTGGTCGTCGCCGACCTCGCCGATGACAAGGGCAAGGCGCTTGCGGACGAGCTCGGCGTGCGCTATGTGCCCACCGACGCCACCTCCGAGGAGTCCGTCAACGCGGCGATCGCGGAGGCGGTGGCTCTGGCGCCGCTGCGCATCTCCGTCGACACCCACGGCGGGCCGGCCGGCGGGGGGCGGCTGATCGGCAAGGACGGTTCGCCGATGGGCATGGATGCCTTCGTGACGACGATCAAGTACTACCTGACCGCAGTGTTCAACGTCATGCGGCTGACGGCGGCCGCGATCGCCAAGTCCGAACCGCTGGCGGAGGGTGCCCGCGGCGTCATCGTCAACACCGCCTCGATCGCCGGCTACGAGGGGCAGATCGGTCAGCTGCCGTACGCGGCGGCCAAGGGCGGCGTCATCGCGATGACGCTGAACGCGGCGCGCGACCTGTCACCGCTGGGCATCCGGGTGGTGTCCATCGCGCCCGGCACCATCAACACCCCCGCCTACGGGCAGGCCGCCGACCAGCTCGAGCAGTACTGGGGTCCGCAGGTGCCGTTCCCGAAGCGGATGGGTCGGTCGACGGAGTACGCCCAACTCGCCCAGAGCATCATCGAAAACGACTATCTCAACGGCGAAGTCATCCGCCTCGACGGGGCGCTGCGGTTCCCGCCGAAGTGACGATGGCCGGCGCGCTCGCGGGCAGGGTGGCGTTCGTCGCCGGTGCCAGCCGCGGCATCGGCGCGACGATCGCCGAGGCGTTCGCGCGCGAGGGTGCGGCGGTGGCGGTCGCTGCGCGCACCGAGCAGGAGGGCAAGCTCCCCGGCACGATTCACACTGTTGCCGAGCGAATCACGGCCGCGGGCGGACGGGCGCTGCCCGTGCGGTGCGATGTCACCGACGAGGAGTCGGTCGAATCCGCGGTAGCGGCTACCGTTTCGGGGTTCGGCGGCATCGACATCCTGGTCGCCAACGCGGGCGTGCTGTGGCTCGGCCCAATCGAGTCGACACCGCTGAAGCGCTGGCGGCTGTGCCTGGACGTCAACACCACGGGGGTGTTCCTGGTGACCAGGGCGGTCATCCCGCATGTACGGGCGCGCGGCGGCGGTTCGCTGATCGCCATCACCACCACCGGGGTCACCATGACCGACCACGGCGCCAACGCCTACTGGGTGTCCAAGGCCGCGGTGGAACGGCTGTATCTCGGGTTGGCGTCGGACCTGAAGCCGGACAACATCGCGGTGAACTGCCTGAGCCCGTCGCGGGTCGTGCTGACCGAGGGCTGGCAGGCCGGCGGTGGCGGTGTCCAGATCCCGCCCGAGATGGTCGAACCGCCCGAGGCGATGGCCGACGCCGCGATCCTGTTGGCCCGCCAGGACGCCTCGGGCATCACCGGCACCATCCAGCGCTCCGAGGAACTGACTTGGGATTAAGCGAACAGTCGAAACTGCCCGGCCGCGGTCGGACACTGCGAAACTGACCGCAGAATCGGGTTGCGCCCACCGAAGTGACACATGGAGGAGATGAGCATGCCGCAATACGACTACGAAGAGATGAAGAAGGAGGCGCAGAAGTACATCAAGTTCGAGAAGGACAAGAAGAACCGCATCGCCTACATCACCTTCGCGCGGCCCGAGGCGCAGAACTCGACCACGATGGGCATGCGCCAGCACTACGCCGACCTGATCCACAAGTGCAACGTCGACGACGACGTCAAGGTCGTCGTGATCCGCGGCGAGGGTGAGGATTTCGGCAGCGGCGGGGATCTGCCCGAGCAGCGCGAGATGTTGGAGAACCCTGGCATGCCGCTGCTGCACGAACTCGCCATCAACGATGATGACGTCAAGTATCCGCCTGGCGGCTCGTACCGCTACCTGTCCACCGTGACCGACTTCTACGCCAAGGCCCGCGCAGGCAACCGCCCCCTGCAGGAGCTGCGCAAGATCAGCATCGTCGAGGCCAAGGGTTACTGCTACGGCTGGCACTTCTATCAGGCCGGCGACGCGGATCTGGTGGTCTCCTCCGACGACGCGCTGTTCGGCCATCCGGCGTTCCGCTATGTCGGGTGGGGTCCGCGGCTGTGGTGGTGGGCCGAGACCATGGGGCTGCGCAAGTTCTCCGAAATGCTGTTCACCGGGCGGCCGTTCACCGCGCAGGAGATGTACGACTGCGGGTTCCTCAACAGCGTGGTGCCCCGCGATCAGCTCGAGGCCGAGACGCAGAAATACGCGCTGGCCTGTTCGAAGACCCGACCGACGGACACCGTCGCGGTGCAGAAGACCTTCCTGGAGCTCTACAAGCAGCACAAGGGCGAGTACTTCGGCAGCCTGTTGACCGGCATGGTCGAGGGCATGCTGCCGCTGATCGCCAACGATCAGGACAACGAGGTCGATCTCACCGACGGCACCTTCGAGAAGGGCCTCAACAACGTGGTCAAGGACAACGACATGAACTTCCCGCCGGAGTGGCGGCTGAGCCGCTCCGGGCGCAACAAACCGTGATATCGGTGCACTACCTGTCGCTGAACGGTAGGTAGGGCACGCGCAATCACTTCTTCTTGGCGTTGAGCCGGGTGACGATCTCGCGGAAGTCGTCGGTCTTGAACGACTGTTCCTCGGCGTTGTTGGCGTAGTCGAGCACCGCGAGCACGGACCGCTCGAGGTGGATGTTCAGCAGCCGCTTGGTGGCCTCCACCGCCTGGCGCGGCAACGCCATGATCTTCTTCGCGCAGTCGATCGCCTCGCTCAGCGGGTCTTCGACGACGTGGTTGGCCAACCCGAGTTCGACCGCGCGCTGCGCCGAGATCCGGGCCCCGGTCAACGCGTACTCCTTGGCGTGCAGCAGGCTCATCTCCATCGGCCACACCAGCGGCCCGCCGTCGGCGGCGACCAGACCGACCTGCACATGCGGATCGGCAAGGTAGGCATCGTCCTTGATGTAGACGATGTCCGACAGCGCGACCAGGCTGCAGCCCAGCCCCATCGCCGGACCGTTGACCGCCGCGATCACCGGGATTCGGCACCGCGCCATGCCGAGCACGATCTCGCGGCCGTGCAGGATCGTCTTGGCCCGCAGGTCCTCGTCCGTGCGCAACTCCTCGAGATAGCCGAAGTCCCCGCCCGCGGAGAACGCCCGGCCCGCCCCGGTGAGCACCACCGCGCGGGCCTGCCGGTCCTCGGCCAGCCGCGGCCACAGCCACGCCAGCGCGCAATGCAGATCGTCGTTGACCGAGTTCAGCGAGTCCGGGCGGTTCAACGTGACGATGCGCAGCGCACCATCGGCTTCGACCTTGATTTCCGGTGGGAGATCGTACATTTAGCCTCCTAGTCCGAGGATGCGCGATGCGATGATGTTCTTCTGGATCTGTGAGGTACCGCCCATCACGCTCTGCGCGCGGCTGTACATGTAGGCGCCGAACAGCTCTGGGTCACCGGTGCCGACGGTGGCCAGCGCGGCGTGTCCGACGGACTGCTCGGTCCACGTCATCAGAAGCTTGTCCAGCGAGCCCTGTGGACCGTGGGTGATCCCGTCCAACTGCTCGGACAGTCGCCTGCGCACGTGCAGCCGCAGCATCTCGGTCTGCACCCACGCCCACGCAAGCTCGTCCGAAGGGGTGCCATCGACACGAGAGGCCAACTGACGCACCAGCTTTCCGTACCGCGCCGAAAATCCCAGCGTCGACGGCTCGCGCTCGTGGCTGACGATGGTCATCGCCAGCTTCCAGCCCTCACCGGGCGCACCGACCATGTTCTCCGCGGGTACCCGGGCCCCGTCGAACAGCACCTGACCGAACTCCTTGGTCACCCCGCTGATCATCTTCAGCGGCCGCTGCTCGATGCCGGGCTGATGCATGTTGATGATGAACGCCGAGATGCCCTTGTGCTTCGGCACGTCCTTGTCGGTGCGGGCCAGCAGCAGACACCAGTCGGCCACGTCGGAGTAGCTGGTCCAGATCTTGTGGCCGTGGATGACGTATTCGTCGCCGTCGCGGGTAGCCGTCGTCGTGAGCGACGCCAGGTCCGATCCCGCGCCGGGTTCGGAGAACCCCTGGCACCATCGTTCGGTGCCGTTGATCATCCCCGGCAGGAACCGCTGCCGCAGTTCCTCGCTGCCGTGGTGCGACAGGCCGACGACGAGGTAGCCCAGGCTCGGCCGTGCGGGCGCCCCGGCCTTGGCGATCTCCTCGTCGACGATCACGTCGTAGACCGGCGGAAGATCCTGTCCGCCGTACTTTTTCGGCCACGACACGCCGAAGAACCCGGCCGAGTAGAGCGCCTGATGCCATGCGCCCTGGGCGGCCCAGTACTCGTCACCGGAGGTCGGGAACCTGCCCTTCTGCTCGCTCAGCCACGCGCGCAACCGGGACCTGAACTCGGCCTCCTCCGGCGAATCACGAAAGTCCAATGGTCAACTCCTCCAGCTTCACGGGCCACGTCTCGGTCGCGGTCAGTACCCGCCGCAGGTAGACGTGCGCCAGACACTCCCAGGTGTTACCGATGCCGCCGTGCACCTGGATCGACGTCTCGCAGACGGTCCGCGCGGCGCGGGCGCAGTAGATCTTGGCGACGCGGCCGGCTTCCACGGCTTCGGCGACCGGCAGTTCGTCGACCGCCCACGCGGCGTGCCGCGCCACACTGATCGACCCCTCGATCAACGCGAGGCTCTCCGCCAGCAGATGTCCGATCGCCTGATAGGAGCCGATCGTCGCGCCGTACTGCTCGCGCACCTTGGCGTAGTCGACGGCCAGATCCAGCGCACCGCGGGCCGCGCCGATGAGGTCCGCGCACGTGACCGTGAGCGCCAGTGCCCGCCACCGGCCCGCGTCCTCCTCGGAGAGCTCGGCGAGTTCCGGCGGGGATTCGGCGATCCCGGCCAGGCCGCCGGTCAGGTCCACCGTCGGCCGCTCCGGCGCCGCCGACGGTTCACGTCCCAACCGGACCCGCAGGTCGTCGGCGAGCACCGGCCCGGCGAACGGCACGTCGACCAGGCCGCGCGCGAACTCCTCCGCGACGATCGCCACCTCGACCCCGGAAGCGCCGTCGCTGCGCAGGGTCCGAAACCCGGTGTCCGCCACCGCCTTCTCCAGCCGGGCGACACGACCATCGTCGTCGAGCTCGGCGACCGAGCCGGGCCCGAGGTCGTCGGCGAGCTTGGCCGCGGCGTCGCGCAGCTGTTGTTGTTCACTGGTCAGACGGACGTCCACAGACGCTCCTTCAGCACTCGGCGTAACACCTTCCCCGACGGCAACCGCGGTATCTCCGAGACGAACTCGATCCGGCTCGGCCGCTTGTAGGACGCCAACGAGTCGCCGACCAACGCGATCAGTTCCTCGGCCGTCACCGACGAATCCGCGGCCTGAACCGCCGCGACCACCGCTTCACCGTTCGCGCGGTCCGGCACCCCGAACACCGCGCAGTCCTGCACCGCGGGGTGGCCGTGCAGTACCGCCTCGATCTCGGCGGGGGCCACCTGGAAGCCCCGTACCTTGATCATCTCCTTGCACCGGTCCGTGATGCGCAGCCAACCGTCGGCATCCAAGTACCCGACGTCGCCGGTGCGGTACCACCCGTCCGAAAACGCCTCGGCGGTCGCCGAATCCGGCAGATAGCCGGCCATTGCGGAGCCCGACCGAACCTGGATCTCGCCGATCTCGCCCGGGCCCACCTCCGCGCCGGTGTCCAACGACACGATGCGCACGCTGGCGCCCGGCACCGGACGACCGACCGTGTCCAGCCGCGCGTTCTCGAGGTCGTTGCACGAGATCACCGGCAGCTCGCTGGCGCCGTAGGCCGTCACCCACCTCACCCCGGTGCGGCGGCTCACCGTCTCGGCGACGCTCTCGGTCACCGGTGTCGCACACCACATAATGTAGCGCAGCGACGACAGGTCGTAGCTCTCCAACTGCGGATGGGCGGCCAGCGCCAAAGCGATTGGTGCCACCGCCATTTCGATGGTGATTCGATCGGATTCGATATGCCGCAGCATCGAGTCGATGTCAAACCTGCGGTGCAGCCGGATCCAGGTGCCGGTCTCGAGCGCCATCACGATGTTGAGCAGCCCGAGGATGTGCGACGGCGGCGTCATGATCTGCATCCGGTCGGCCGCGGTCAGGCCGAGCGCGTCGCGCCAGTGCCGCACGGCGACCGCGAACGAACCGTGCGTGTGGCGCACCGCCTTCGGCATCCCGGTGGTGCCGGAACTGAACACCAACAGCGCCTCGGCGGCCGGGTCCGGGCGCGGTGCGCTGCGCTCCGCGGGCGCGATCGGATCGTCGAGGTGGGTCATCGCCATCGCCTCGGCCAGCACCGGATGGTCACCGACGGCGTTCGTGGGCTGAGTCAGGGCCAGCGCGTGGTCCACCTCGGCCCGCTTCCAGGCGGGGCTGAGCAGCACCGCCGACGCGCCGACCCGCCAGATGGCCCGCAGCGCCACGACGAACTCCGGGCGGTTGGACGACATCACCGCGACCCGGTCGCCGGGGCGCACCCCCCGATGCTCTAGCGTCGCGGCCATGCCGCCGGCCAGCGCGTCCAGCTGCGACAGGGTGTACTCCCGGTCCTCGAAGGCGAGGGCGACCGGCTCGCTCATCAGCGCCTCTCGCCCCCTTCCCGCCCGGTTGCACGACCAACGGAGAACACCCTATCCTGATGTGAGAATACTATTCTCTCAGAAGCAGAATCTCTATAGCGTGGGGAGCCGTTGATGACCAGCCACGAGGCCGGCGCGTCCGTCGCCGACACCGGCAGCGCCGTCGAGGGCACCGTCACGATCACCCTGGACCGCCAGACGGTCTCCGTGCCGCGGGTCCCCGAGGAGACGCTGCTGGAGAGCGCCCGGCGCGCCGGGCTGTCCCCGCCGTTCTCCTGCGAGGCAGGCAACTGCGGCACCTGCATGGGCAAGCTGCTCGACGGCAGCGCCACCATGCGCAACAACGACGCCCTGGAACAGGACGAGATCGACGAGGGGTACATCCTCACCTGCCAGGCCGTCCCGGACACCGACTCGATCAGCGTGACCTACGACGACTGAAACCAGCGCTCGCCGTGCTCGTCGAAGCGCGGTGCCGGACGGTACTCGGGGTCGAATCCCGCGATGCGGATCGGGCTGCGCACCAAGCGGAAATCCCCCGCCCGAACGATGACCTCCGGTGTCGCCTCCAAGGCCTCCGGCAGCGTGCGCACCGCCGCGACCGGGATCCCCAGCGGGCGCAGCCTGGCCTCCCAACCCACCGCGCTGTCCTTGGCCAGTGCGGCGGAGACGACGGCGAGCACCTCATCGCGGCGCGCGGCCCGCTCGGCCATGGTGGGAAACCCTTCGATACCGGCTTCGGCGGCGAACGACTTCCAGAATCCGTCGTGCGTGATGAACAGCGCGAGATAGCCGTCGGCGGTCTCGAAGAGTTGCGCCGGAACGTAATACGAGTGTGCGCCGTAGGGGTAGCGCAGCGGCACCGCCCCGTCGTTGAGGTACGCCGAGGCCCGGTAGTTCAGCTGCGACAACATCACATCGCGCAGTGACACGTCGACCTGGCCGCCCCGGCCCGACACGATCTGCGCGAGTAGGCCCAGCGCGGCCGCCAACCCCGTCGAGTTGTCGGCCGACGAGTACCCGGGCAGCGTCGGCGGGTCATCGGGATTACCGGTCATCGCCGCCACCCCGGTCGCGGCCTGGATGACGTAGTCGAACGCCGGATCGTCACCGCCGTCCAGTCCGAACCCGGTCATCGCCACACAGACGATCCGGTCGTTGTACCGGCGCAGCGCGTCGTACGTCAGTCCCAGTTTCTTGATCGCCGACGGCTTCATATTCACCAGCAGCGCGTGGGATTCGGCGACCAACTCCCCCAGCCGCGCACGCCCCTCGTCAGAACGCAGGTCGAGGCACACGCTCTGCTTGTTGCGATTCAGGCTGGCGAAGTAACTGTCGCTGACCTGGCGCGAGATCTCGCCACCCGGCGGTTCGATCTTGATCACCTCGGCGCCGAGATCGGCGAGCAGCATCGTCGCGTACGGACCGGCAAGCATGACGCCGACTTCGAGGATGCGGATGCCGGCCAGTGGGCCAGTACTCATCGCACTTCGTTGGCGAGTTGCGAGATGACCTCGCGCGTACGGTGTTTGGAGGCGACCAACTCGTCGCGGGTCTGCCCGATCGGCAGCAGCCGCACCGACAGGTCGGTCACGCCGGCATCAGCGAAGCGGCGAAACCGCGCCAGGATCGCCTCTTCGTCACCGGCCGCGGTGAGGTCGCCGACGTCGCGGGCGTCGCCGCGATCCAGTAAACGCTGGTAGTTCGGCGACGTCTCCGCCTCGGCGAGAATACGATTCGCGCGCGCCTTGGCCGCCTCGATCTCGGAGTTCGCGCACAGGCAGACCGGAATGCCCGCGACGATGCGCGGCGCGGGCCGCCCCGCGTTGTCGGCGGCCTTGGTGATCCGCGGTGCGATGTGCTCCCCGATCGCGCGTTCGTCGGCCATCCACAGCACCGTACCGTCGGCCATCTCCCCGGCGATCTGCAGCATCACCGGCCCGAGCGCGGCGACCAGCACCGGCATCGGGGTGTCGGCGCCCAGCACCGTGGGATTGTGCACGGTGAACGTGTCGTTCTCCACGTCGACGTCGCCGGGCCCGGCCAGCGCGGCGTTGAGTACCTCGAGGTAATCGCGGGTGTACTTGGCTGGCTTGTCGTATGGGATGCCGAGCATGTCGCGCACGATCCAGTGGTGCGACGGCCCGACGCCCAGCGCCAGGCGTCCGCCGGCACCGGCGTGTACCGACAACGCCTGGCGGGCCAGCGCGATCGGATGCTGGGCCTGCAACGGAACGACGGCCGTGCCGAGTTCGATGCGCGACGTGCGGCTGCCCATCAGCGACACCATGGTCAGGCAGTCGAAGTCGTTGGGCACCTGCGGCATCCACGCGGTGTCCAGGCCCGCGGACTCGGCCCACTCGATGTCCTCGAGCAGCTTCTTGACCTTGCGCGCCATATCG
>Ga0182793_1000462_pt1 | contig 32001 bp, 26 predicted proteins | sample Passage237A_FD_130498 | JGI IMG/M metagenome (GOLD analysis project Ga0182793, IMG submission 130498) | Cellulose adapted compost microbial communities from Newby Island Compost Facility, Milpitas, CA, USA - Passage2 37A (version 2) (version 2) ... | reverse complement strand
CCTGCTTCACCGCCTCGGCCCGGAACTCATCCGTGTACTGCTTGCTGTTGCCCATAAACACCTCGGTCATTGCCATGAATTATGGCGTCCGGATGTCTACGAAAGGCTGGTCGGTCCAGTCGCCCGATGCGGATACGCGCGTTGTCGAGCACCTGCGCGGCACTGGATGTCCGCCTGGCCATCGTCACCCGAAGGCCCGATTCGCTGCGCTTGAGAACGCCGGCAAGCTGTTCGTAGGTCATCAGCTCGCCGTAGCGTTCGATCATGTGTTCGGCTGTATTCATATCGGTTGCGTTGTTGTCGGCGCTGGTTTGCGTCGAGCAACAACGTATTGCCTCGGATAAGGCGACGCGATGCGAAAAAGTCAACAAGCTGTCATTGCGGCATTGCGACATTGCGGCACGACGGCACGACGGCACGACGGCATGAAGGCATGCCAGCTTGATCGCTTGCCCACTTGATAGCTGCCCGCTTGACAGCTTCCGCTGCTGCAGATCAGTCAAAGCGACGTGCATGCGATTGCCAAGCTTGTCCCGGTTGTCGAGACTTGCCACCAGCAAGATCGGGTCATCCCGATCAGGTTCTGCAAGCATGTCCAAGCCGCACTATCGCCGCGCGACCCTCTGGCTGCGCGGCCAGGACGAAGAAGGCTTCGCGCCCGGCTGCCATGTTGGGCCGGACTTCAATCGCCTGTACTGCAAGCTCTGCGGAGAATTCACGGAAGCTTTTGCGGCGCAGGTGCTGAGCGTCGATTTGGTCGGCCTACGTGCCCGTGTGCACCACTGGCCACTGCAGGACGGGCTTCGCATCCGTGTGGAAGGAGCCAGTCAGCGATTCTGCGGCGCTCACGTCAGCCGCAACCGCAGCCAGAACGATTACGCGACGCTGCAGCAGCTACGGCGCCGCCAGGCACCGAGCCGGGACGCTCTCCTGCGGACCCTGTCGATCAAGTATCCCGAGCTGCGCCAGCCGCAGGGGTTCGAACGCGCGAAGGCGCTGGCGACCAGCCAAAGCGTCGCAAGGATGTATGGCCGTCGGCGAAGCGAAGCCATCAAAGCCACCACGCCAGCACGGTTGTCGCTGCTGGAATGCCTGCGCGTGCCCGCTGGGGCAGTCATCCGCCCCGAGTCGCTGCTTGCCGTGGACGTAGACCAGGACCGCATCGCGTTGCGCAGCTCACAGGGCGAAGAATGGTCAGGCCCCGCCGCGCCGGGCGTGCCCTGGCTGCAGGCCGGGGCGGCGCTGGCCGCGCAGCTCACCACGGGCAACCGGACGAACGCGCCTGCGGACCGCTTGCTGCTCGACGTGCCGGCCCTCTGGGCCCATGTCCGGCTGCGCCCCGGCGGGATCAGCTTCGACTTCGCCAGCGTGGACCTCTGGCCCGAGCTGGAGGAAATGGTCGCCGCCACCACCGCCCGGCAGCTTCCGTTGCACGTTGTCGAGGCGGCCTACCAGGTCCTCCGCGCGTAGGTGCGTGTAACGCTTGAGCATCTGCATGGACTTGTGGCCGCTGATCGCCGACACCTCCTGGTCGCTGAAACCCGCCTCCACCAGCCGGCTGACCGCCTCGTGCCGCAGGTCGTGGAAGCGCAGGTCGGCCAAGCCCAAGGCCAGCTTGGTGTCGTTCCAGACCTTGGTGAAGGCATAGGGTCCCCGCTTGCCGTCCTTCCCCGGCTCGCCGAAGAACACCAGGTCGCAGTCCTTTGGCCGCGTCGGATTGGCCAGCGCCTCGCGGAACACCTGCGTTGCGCGCTGCGTGAGCGGCACGGTCCGGGCGCTGTCGTTCTTGGTGACGGACAGCCGCACCACACGCCGCGCAAGGTCCACCTGGTGCAGCCGCAGGCCGAGGATTTCGCCCGAACGCATGCCGGTTTCCAGCGCGAGGCGGAAGATCCAGCCCAGCATTGGATTGGAATGCGCGCTGACGGCTGCCTGCAGCCGGGCCTCCTCGCCCGCCAGCAGGCGCCGGGACCGCCCCTCTCCGGGCGGCGGCTTGCGGATACCGGCCACGGGGTTGTGGACCAGGCCGAGCCGCCATTCGCGGATGGCGGTGTTGAACAGGTGGCTCAACAGCGCCAGTTCCAGCCGCACGGTGTTGGGACTCAACGGCGTCGCCCCGCCAGCCAGCCGGTGCACGCGCTGGCCGGGCGTGGCCAGACGCTCGTCGCGGTAGCGCGCCACCAGGTCGGGCGTGATCGCCGCCAGCGAGTACGCGCCGAAGAATTCGCGCAGCCGCTCGGCGCGCGGCGCCTCCGATCTCTGCGTGCTCGGCTTCTTGGTCGGCAGGACTTCCCGCAGGTAGCGGTCGAGCGCATCGGCGAAGCTCATACGCTCCGAACGCGAACGGTCGATGTACACGCCGCGCACCATTTCGTCCTCGGCGCGGCGCGCCCAGTCCTCGGCATCACGTTTGGTGCGGAAGGTCTTGGCACTGGCCGGCCAACCCTTCTTGCGGATCAGCGCTTTCCAGGTGCCGGAGGGTGTCTTGCGGATGGTCGCCATCGGTCGCTGCGCCTCGGTGGTGTACCGAAACTGTACCGACGGCGTTTCTCGCATCCCGAGACTTCGCGCAAGTCACTGATTGAACTGGTGGGCCGTGATGGATTCGAACCATCGACCAGCGGATTAAAAGTCCGATGCTCTACCGACTGAGCTAACGGCCCACGGGGTGCCGGCGCTGTCGCCGGCCGGACATTTTACCCGATCGGGGCGCGGCTGCGGCCAGCCGCGCCACCTGGGGGTCACACGTAAAGGGTGGGGTCGGCCACGCCGGCGGCGGCGAAGCCGGCCGCGCGCAGCCGGCAGGCGTCGCAATGGCCGCAGGCCCGGCCCTGGGCGTCGGCGCGGTAGCAGGACACGGTCTGGCTGAAATCCACGCCCAGGCGCAGGCCCTCGCGCACGATCTCGTCCTTGCCCAGGTGCTGCAGCGGGGCGTGGATGCGGATGCCCGCGCCCTCCACCCCGGCCTTGGTGGCCAGGTTGGCCAGGCGCTCGTAGGCGGCGATGAACTCGGGGCGGCAGTCCGGGTAGCCGGAGTAGTCCACCGCGTTGACCCCGCAGAAGATGTCGGCCGCGCCCAGCACCTCGGCCCAGCCCAGGGCCAGGGACAGCATGATGGTGTTGCGCGCCGGCACGTAGGTCACCGGGATGCCCTCGCCCCCGGCCTCGGGCACCTCGATGTCATCGGTCAGGGCCGAGCCGCCAATCGCGCGCAGGTCCACGTCCACGGTCTTGTGCGCCACCGCGCCCATGGCCGCGGCCACGCGCGCGGCCGCCTCCAGCTCGGAAGTGTGGCGCTGGCCGTAGCGCACGCTCAGCGCATGCACGGCGAAACCCTGCTCGCGGGCAATGGCCATGACCACGGCCGAGTCCATGCCGCCGGATACGAGGACGACTGCTTTCTTCATCGTTGCTGTCTTGCGGGGGGATGGGCCCATTGTAGGCCCGTGGGAAGCGGCCTCAGCGGCCGGGTTCGTCGTTCCAGAGGACCTTGTGCAGCTGCAGCTGGAAGCGCACCGGCAGGCGGTCGGCCACGATCCAGTCGGCCAGCTGGCGCGGGTCCAGCTCGCTCTTGCTGGGCGAGAACAGCACGTCGCAGCGCGCGGCCAGGCCGTGCGTGGCCACCATCTCGCACGCCCATTCGTAGTCGGCGCGACCGCAGAGCACGAACTTGACCTGGTCGCGCGCGGTCAGCAGCGGGATGTTCTCCAGGCGGTTGCGCGCCTGCTCGCCCGACCCGGGGGTCTTGAGGTCCACCACCCGCGACACCCGCGGGTCCACCGCGGCGATATCCAGTGCCCCGGAGGTCTCCAGGGAGACGTCGTAGCCGGCATCGCACAGGCGCCGCAGCAGTTCGATGCAGCGCTTCTGCGCCAGCGGCTCGCCGCCGGTCACGCAGACATGGCGCACGCCGTGGCGGGCAACCTCGGCCAGGATGGCGTCGATCTCCCACCACTGCCCGCCGTGGAAGGCGTAGGCGGTGTCGCAGTACTGGCAGCGCAGCGGGCAGCCGGTCAGGCGCACGAACACGGTCGGCCAGCCGGCGGTGTTGGCCTCGCCCTGCAGGGAAAGGAAGATTTCGGTCAGCCGCAGGCGGTTCTGCGGGGCTTGGGTGTCCATGGCGGCATCGTAACGTCCCCGGCGCGGGGCGCCGGGCAAAAAGAAAGGACCGCGCCTGGCGCGGTCCGCAAACCCGGGTGCAGGCCCGGCCGGGCCGGTCAGCGCGCCAGGCTGAGCTGGATCGACTGCAGGCGGTCGGCGGCCAGGCGCGCGGCATCGGTGCCGGGGTAGCGCTCGATCACCTGCTGCAGGGTGGCCCTGGCCTCCTGGACCTGGCCTTCGCCGAACTGGGACAGGCCCAGCTTCAGCAGCGCCCCCGGCACCTTGTCGTGGGTCGGGTAGCGGGCGATGAGGGCCTGGAACTGTTCGCCGGCAAGGCGGTAGTTGCCGGTCACGTAATAGCTTTCGCCCAGCCAGTACAGGGCATTGGGCGCATACACGCCGGCCGGCCAGGCTTCCAGGAACTGCAGGAACATCTGCGCCGACTGGTCGTAGTGGCTGGCCTTGAGCGCGTCCAGCGCGGCGCTGTAGGCGCTGCGCTCGTCGCCGGCCTTGGCCAGGGCGCCGGCATCACCGTACACGCGGGGCGCATCGGCGGCGGCGGCCGCGGCGGCAGGGGCACTGGCGGCCTGGCTCGCCGGGGCCGGGGCGGCACTGGCCGCCGGCGGAGGCGCCGGCAGGGCGCCGCCTTCCAGGCGGTTCAGGCGGCTGTCCAGGTCCAGGTACTGGTCGCGGTTGCGCTGCTGCAGCTGCTGGTTCTGGTTCTGCAGCTGCTCGACCATCTCGCGCAGCTCCACCACCTCGGTGCGCAGCTGGTTGATCTGGTTCAGCAGGTCCTGGTTGGCCTGGGTGTTGTTGGCCTGCAGCTCCAGCCGGGCCACGCGGTCGGCCAGGCTCAGGCGCTGCTGCGCGCCAGCCGGCGTGGCGGCCCCGAGTGCCGCCACGACCAGCACCGCACCGATGGCTCGGCTACGCAGCATTGCTTAGCGCGCGGTGTAGATGATTTCGACGCGGCGGTTCTGCGACCAGCAGGCCTCGTTGGACTCGGTGCAGACCGGACGCTCTTCGCCATAGCTGACCACTTCCAGCTGGCCGGCCGAGCCGCCCGCGGCCTGCAGCGCGGAGTTGACGGCGTTGCCGCGGCGCTCGCCCAGGCCCTGGTTGTAGGCGCGCGAGCCGCGCTCGTCGGCGTGGCCCTGCAGGGTGATGCGGGCCGACGGACGGTCACGCAGGTACTTGGAGTGGCAGCCGATGATGTTCTGGAACTCCGGCTTCAGGGCGTCCTGGTCCAGGTCGAAGTAGACCACGCGCTGGCGCAGGCAGGCGTCGGTGTCCAGGTCTTCCGGACCATACAGGCCCGAGCCGGTGCTCGGAGCGGTGCTCGGAGCGGTCGGAGTGGTGTCGGCCACGGGCTGTTCCTTGACCTTCTTGGAGCAGCCGGCCAGCACGGCGACGGAGAGAAGCGAAACCAGCAGAACGCGGGTGGTGTTCATGGTCATGTCCTTGCGAAGCATGGAGTGAGTTTTTGAAGGAATCCGGGTGACGCGATGGATCAACCGGGAAAAGTTTACAACTCTTTCTTAACGGACGCTGCGGTAGGGAGACCACGCCGGTTCGCGCACATCCCCGCCGGCCAGCACGAGGCGCTGGCGAACCCGGCCATCGGCCGAAACCGCGTACAGCACGCCCCGCCCGCCCTCGCGCGAGGCGTAAAGCAACATGCTGCCATTGGGGGCGAAGCTGGGGGTCTCGTCCAGCTGGCCCGTGGAAACGGTGCTCCAGCGCGGCGAACCCAGGCTCGAGTCCATCACCGCGATCCGGTAGGTATTGCCCGAGCCCTGGGCCACGGCGATCTTCTTGCCGTCGTAGGACACCGAGGCGGTGGCGTTATAGTTTCCCTGGAAAGTAACCCGGGTGGCGCTGCCGCCGGTGGCCGGCACCTGGTAGATCTGCGGGCGGCCGCCCCGGTCGGAGGTGAAGTAGATGGTCGAACCGTCCGCGCTCCAGGTCGGCTCGGTGTCGATGCCGAAGTGGTTGGTCAGCTGGGTCAGCTGCTTGCTGCCCAGGTCCATCACGTAGATCTCCGGGTTGCCGCTGCGCGAGAGCGACAGGGCCAGGCGGCGGCCGTCCGGGGAGAACGAGGGCGAGCCGTTGATGCCGCGGAAAGCCGAGACCAGTTCGCGCGCGCCGGTGGCGATGTCCTGGATGTAGATCGAGGAATTGCCGCGCTCGAAGCTGACATAGGCCAGCTTGCGCCCGTCCGGGCTCCAGGCCGGGGACAGCAGCGGCTCGGCCGAGCGGACCACGGTCTGCGGGTTCCAGCCATCCGAATCGGCCACCACCAGGGCGTAGCGGGCGCCGGTGCCGGTGCCGCTGGCGGTCACGTAGGCGATCCGGGTCCAGAACGCGCCGCGCACGCCGGTGATCTTCTCGTAGATGGCGTCGGCCATCTGGTGGGCCACGTCGCGCATGGCGTTGGCCCGGGCGGTCATGGCCAGGCCCAGCAGGCGCTCGCCCTTGGCCACGTCGAACAGCTCGTATTCGACCCGGTAGCCGCCGTCACCGGCGTCCAGCACGCGGCCGACCACGATGTAGTCCTGCTTGAGCTGGCGCCAGGTCGGGTACTGGATCTCGCCGCCGCGGGTCGGGCGCTCGACCATCTGCTCCTCGGGCAGGGTGCGGAACTGGCCGGAACGGGCCAGGTCGTCGCGCACCACCTTGGCCACGTCGGTCTGCGGCGGGTTGGCGCCGCCCTGGTAGGGCATGGGCACCACCGCGATTGGCAGGGCCGAGGCGTTGCCGCCGATGATGTCGATTTCCAGCCCCTGGGACTGGGCCGTGGCCAGGGCCGGGACCATCAGGCCCAGGAGCAGGAACAACCAGCGCAAAGGAGCTTTCATGGCAGGGGTCGGATCCTTGGGGATGTAAAGGGATAGCAGCAGGCGCGTGAACGTTTTCGCAATCATGAATGATTGCTGTGGCAAGGGCAGCCCGGGCGTCCCCGCCCGGCCCCGTGCCGGCCCGGCTCAGCGGTCGGCGGCCTCGAAATTGAGGATCAGGGTGCGCTCGAACACCGGCTCGAAGCCACGGTAGGGCAACGGCTGGGCGCGCAGCACCGCCGCCTCCAGCGAGCGCTTGCCCGCCTCGTCGTACGGACAGCCCGGCTGGACCTGGACATCGATCACCTCCCCGCCCGGCAGCTGCCTGATCTGGACCCGGCAGCGCTGGCCCAGGGGCACGTTGTCCGGGCGGATCCACTGCGCCAGCACGGCGCGCTGGATCGCGGTGGCGTATCTGGCGCGCAGGTCCTCGCTGGAACCGCCGGCGCCGGGCGCGCCGGGGGCCGGCTGCGTGGCCGGGGCCGGGCGCTGCTGGGCCTGCTGCAGCTGGCGCAGCTTCTGTTCGGCCAGCTCGGCCTGGCGGGCGGCCTGCTCGCGCTGGCGGCGGATCTCGGCCAGCTTCTTCTGGCGCTCGGCCTCCTCGGCCTGGGCCGCCAGGCGGCGCTGGTTCTCCGCTTCCTTCTGCCGCTGCTGCTCGGTCAGGTCCACCTGCTGCTGGCGGCGGCGCTCCTCCTGCTCCTTCTCGGCCTTTTCCCGGGCGATGGCGTCGCGCCGGGCCTCGTCCTGGTCGGCCGTGTCCGGCTGCGGCAGGAAGTCCTGGGCCTTGCGCTGGGGCTGGACGCTGGCGTCCTGCGGGCGCGGCTCGGGCAGCGGCTGCGGCGGCGGCACGGTTTCCTCCGGAGCCACCTCCTCCACCGGGGCCGGCAGCGGCTCGGGCTTGGGCGCCTGCTCGGCGCGGCGCTGGGCCGCGGCCAGGTCGGCCGCGTTCATCACCAGGGTGGCCTCCACCGCCGGACTGCCGGCGGCCGGCTCCACATGCCGCTGCGGCGACCACCACCAGGCCAGCCAGAACAGCGCCGCCACCAGCAGGTGCAGGACCACGGCCAGGGCGAAGGGCCCGGCCAGGCCGGGCTCGCGCTCATGGGGGCGGGGGTGGAGGACCTCGGCGTGCATCGTTCAGCGCGCGCCCGTGCCCGGCTGGCTCATCAGGCTCACCCGCGGCACCCCGGCGGCCTGGACCAGGACCATGGTGTCCATGACCTTCTGGTACTCGGTGCCGCCCGGGGCGGCCACGAACACCGGCACGTCCTTGTTCTGGGCCACGAAGGCCGACAGCCTGGCGCTCAGTTCGGTGGCGTCGATCGGCTGGGCCTTGCCGCCTTCCAGGGTCAGGAAATAGCGGCCCTCGGCGTCCACGGTGACGATCACCGGGTCCTTCTTGCTGTCCACCGAACGGGCGTTGGACCTGGGCAGGTCCACGTCCACGCTCAGGCTCAGCAGCGGCGCGGTGACCATGAAGATGATCAGCAGCACCAGCATCACGTCGATATAGGGGACGACGTTGATCTCGGACTTGAGCTTGCGGCGCTTGTGCCGGGCAAAGGTACTCATGGCGTGCTCCTGGCGGCCGGGACCGGGCGGTTCATTCGTCCGCGCCGGCCTGGCGCTGCAGGATGGAGCTGAACTCGTCGGCGAAGCTTTCGTAGCGCTGGGACAGCCGCTCCACCCGGGTGGTGAAGCGGTTGTAGGCCCACACCGCCGGGATGGCCACGAACAGGCCGATGGCGGTGGCGAACAGCGCCTCGGAGATGCCCGGGGCCACCGAGGCGATACCCACCTGGGCGCCCTGGCTGACCATGTCGTGCATGGTCACCATGATCCCGAACACGGTGCCGACCAGGCCCACGTAGGGGGCGGTGGAACCGATGTTGGCCAGCAGCTCCAGGTTGCGCTCCAGGGCGCCGACCTCGCGGGTATAGGCCACCCGCATGGCGCGCTGGGCGCCTTCCAGCTGGGCGCGGGGGTCGTGCCGGCGCTTGTCGCGCAGGCGGCTGAACTCGCGGAAGCCGGACTCGAAGATCGCCTCCAGGCCCACCACCACGCGGTTGCGGTCGGTGGCCGAGGCGTACAGCTTGCCCAGCTCGGCCCCGGACCAGAACCGGTTCTCGAAGTCGTCGGCCTCCTGGTCGGCGGCCTTGAAGCTGCGCAGCTTGCGGAAAATGATCACCCAGCTGATCAGCGAACCGGCCAGCAGCAGCAGCACGATCAGCTTGACCGGCAGGCTGGCCCGCAGCATCAGGTCCAGGTAGTTGATGCCGCCATGGCTGGCCACCGCGGCCGCGGCCGCCGCTTCCGCCGCCTCTTCCGGCAGGGCCTCCACCACCGTGGCCACCAGGGCCAGGATCGATCCGCTCATCCTATTGATTCCTCTGACGCGTTCGTGATGCAGGACGGCCGCGGCCGCTTTCAGGGACTGGAACCGTCCTGCAATGCCTTCAGTTCCAGGTACAACGATTCTTCCATCGGGCAGGGGCGGAAATCGGCCGCCCGCAGTGACGCCACCTTGACCTGCGCGGTCAGCAGGAGTTCCTCGCCGCGCAGGATGCGCTGGGCGAAGACCACGCTGGCCCGGCCCAGGCGGGCCACTTCCGCGGTCACCTGCAGCTGGTCGTCCAGGCGCGCCGGGCGCAGGAACTCCAGCTGCATCGAGTGCACCGCGAACACCAGCCCGGCCTGCTGCAACGCCTGCTGGCCGCGCCCGAGCGCGCGCATGGCGTCGCTGCGGGCGCGTTCAAGGAACGCCACGTAGCGGGCGTGGTAGACCACGCCGCCGGCATCGGTATCTTCCCAGTAGACGCGTATCGGAATGCTGAACATCGGCTGGCCGCAGACGGTGGAAGCGGCAAAGCATGAGCCTTTCCCCGGCCCGGGGCCAGCGCCGCCGCGCCGGTGGGCGGTGCGGGGCCGTCAGTCCTTGGTCACGCGGTTGATCTCGGCCAGGCTGGTCACGCCCTGGCGGACCTTGAGCAGGGCCGACTGGCGCAGGTCGCGGACCCCGGCCTTCTGCGCCGTCTCGGCGATCTGCATGGCGTTGCCGCCGGCCAGGACGATGGCCTGGATCTCCTCGGTCATGGGCATGACCTGGTAGATGCCGGTACGGCCCTTGTAGCCCTCGGTGCATTCCTCGCAGCCCACCGCCTCGTACACGGTGAAGCCGGCGCGGATCTCCTCCTCGGTGAAGCCTTCGGCCAGCAGTGCGTGCTCGGGCAGCTCCACCGCGCGCTTGCACTTGGGGCACAGCCGGCGGGCCAGGCGCTGGGCGATGACCAGGGTCACCGACGAGGTGATGTTGTAGGGCGCGATGCCCATGTTCATCAGGCGCGCGATGGTCTGCGGCGCATCGTTGGTGTGCAGGGTGGACAGCACCATGTGGCCGGTCTGGGCGGCCTTGATCGCGATCTCGGCCGTTTCCAGGTCACGGATTTCGCCGACCATGATCACGTCCGGGTCCTGGCGCAGGAAGCTGCGCAGGGCCGCGGCGAAGGTCATGCCGCGCTTGTTGTTCTGCTGCACCTGGTTGACGCCGGGCAGGCGGATTTCCACCGGGTCCTCGGCGGTGGAGATGTTGCGGGTCTCGTCGTTGAGGATGCCCAGGGCGGTGTACAGCGACACGGTCTTGCCCGAGCCGGTCGGACCGGTGACCAGGACCATGCCGTAGGGCTTGTGGATGGCCTCCAGGAACAGCTTCTGCTGGTCCGGCTCGTAGCCGAGCTTCTCGATGCCCAGCTTGGCCGCGCTGCCGTCGAGGATACGCAGCACCACCTTCTCGCCGAACAGGGTCGGCAGGGTGCTGACGCGGAAGTCCACCTGCTTGGTCTTGGACAGGTTGAGCTTGATGCGGCCGTCCTGCGGCACGCGCTTCTCGGCGATGTCCAGCTGGGACATGACCTTCAGGCGCGCGGCGATGCGCTGGTTGAGCTTGACCGGGGCCTTGGCCACGGCCTTGAGCAGGCCGTCGATGCGCATGCGCACCCGGTACTCGTTCTCGTAGGGCTCGAAGTGGATGTCCGAGGCGCCGCGGCGGATGGCGTCCACCAGCACCTTGTTGACGAACTTCACCACCGGGGTGTCGTCGCCCTTGGCGTCCACGCCCGACTCGCCGGTGCCGCCCTCGTCGTCGGCGCCGACCTCCAGCGACTCCAGGCCCTCCTCGTCCTCCTCGCCCAGGGCGCTGCCGAGCTGGTCACCGGCGTTGTGCCACTGCTCCAGGGTGCGCCGGACCTGGTCCTCGTCCACCAGGATCGGCTCCACCGCCAGGTTGGTGTGGAACTGCAGCTCGGCCAGGGCCGCGGTCTGGGTCGGGTTGGAGGTGCCGACGAACAGCTTGCCGCCGCGCTTGAACAGCGGCAGGACCTGGTGCTTCTGCAGCAGTTCCTCGCTGACCAGCTTCATCGCGTTCTGGGCCGGGTCGAAGGCCGAGGCGTCCAGCAGCGGCATGCCGAACTCCACCGCGTTGGCGGCGGCCAGCTGCGCCGGGGTGACCAGCTTCTTCTCGGCGATCCACTGCGCCAGGGGAACCTTGGCTTCGGAGGCCTGGCTCATCGCGCCACGCGCGGTGGCCTCGTCCATTGCCCCGTCCATCACCAGGCGACGGGCAATACCGGTAATGCCGACCAGATTGGCGGATACCACAGCGTTCATCCAGATCGTTCCCCAAGGCTTTGGGTGGAAAAGATAACGCAAAGTGCGTGCCACAAGGCCATTCCGCCCGCCGGGCCGGCGCCGGCCAGGCCGCGGCTCAGGCCTGGGGCGGCCGCTCCGGCCCCACCCGCGGCAGGGAGACGGTGAAGACCGTGCCCGGCGGTCCTGCCGGATCACCGGCCTGGCGGCTGTGGACCTCGATCCGCCCGCCCAGGACCTCGGTCACGATCTGGTGGACGATGTGCAGGCCCAGGCCGGTGCCGCCGCGGTTGCGGCGGGTGGTGAAGAACGGCTCGAAGATCCGCGGCAGGTGGGCCGCGGCGATCCCGCCGCCCCCGTCGGCCACCTCGATCCGGGCCCGGTCCGGGCCCTCGGCTCCGGCCCGGATCCGGATCCGCCCCGGTCCGCCACCCGGATAGCCGTGGACGAAGGCGTTGCCCAGCAGGTTGGCCACCACCTGCTCCAGCGGGCCGGGATAGGTGTGCATGGCCACCCCCGGCTGCAGCTCCAGTTCCAGCTCGATCCCGTCCACCGCCACGCCCTTGCGCAGGCGCGGGTCGGCATCGAGCACGATCTCGGCCAGGTCGAAGCGGCGCCGCTCCAGCGAGCCGCGGTCCACCGCCACCTGCTTGAAGCGCTGGACCAGGGCCGAGGTGCGCAGCAGCTCGGCGTCGGCCAGGGCGCAGGCCTGGCGCGCATCGGCCATGAACCGCTCCAGCTCCGAACGGCGCAGGCCGGCCTGGACCTGCTGCTCCAGCGCCTCCACCCCGTTGCGCACCGTGCTCAGGGCCAGGCGGGCGCTGGCCAGCGGGGGGTTCATCTCGTGGGCCACGCCGGCCACCATCAGGCCCAGCGAGGACAGGCGCTGGGCCCGGGCCAGCTCGTGCTGGGCCGCCTGCAGGCGCTGGTTGGCCTGGGCCAGGGCGTGGTTGGCCCGGCGCAGGCGCCGGGTATAGGCCGATTCCCGGGCCAGGGCCCGGGCCTGGCGGGCCACCACCAGCAGCACCAGCACCGTGGTGGCCAGGGTCAGCAGGGCCAGGGTGGCCTTCCAGCGCACCGCGCTGCCGTCCAGGCGCCGCACCAGGATGCGCAGCTGGCCCAGCTGCGGGTCGGCATGGGCCAGCAGGTCGCCCTCGCCCTCGCGCCAGGCCGCCTGCAAGGTGGCGTAGGTCCAGTCGCGCCAGTGGCCCTGGGCGTTGCTGCGCATCACCGCCCACAGCTGCGGGTCGAAGCGGGCGACGTTGCGCCAGGGCTGGCCGGTCTGCCAGCCCCAGGCATCGCCCGGCTCCGGCCCGATCAGCCAGTAGCCCTCCGGATGCACCAGGAACAGCTCGTAGCCGGCCTGCAGGGCCTGGGTGCGCAGGCGCTGCAGCAGCACGTCACCGTGGAAGTTGACCACCACCACCCCGACCGCGCCGTCCTCCTGCATGAACGGCGCGGCCGCGCGCAGGGTCGGCCGCGGCGGCTGTTCGTAGCGGCCGTGCTCGACGTTGAGGTCCAGCATCGACAGGTGCACCTGGCCCGGGTCCAGGCGCACGCCCTGCCGGAAGAAGTCGCGCTCGCGCTTGTCCTGCAGGGCTTCCTGCGGCACCTGGCGGACCATGCCGCCCTCCTGGTCGATGCGCAGGCGCTCGCGCCCGTCCTCGTCCAGCCAGCGCACCTTGTGGTATTCGCCGCCGGCCAGCAGGAAGCTGGCATAGGCGTCCACCAGCGGGGAATCGGGCGAATTGCCAAACCCCGACAGGCGCGGGGTCAGGTAGGCCAGGAAGCGGCTGTCATCGCGCAGCCGCACCAGCCAGCGCAGCATCGACTGGGCGGCGTAGTCCACCGTGTCCCGCCCGGCCTGGCGCGCCGGCCCCTGCACCGCGCGGTCCACCTCGTACCAGAGCAGCGGCGCGCCGATGAACAGGCCCAGCAGCCAGGGCGCGGCCAGCATGCCCACCTGGCGCGGATGGGCGCGCACCGCGGCCCAGGACTCGGCCCAGCGGCGGCGGAACCCGGCCCTCCAGCGGCGCAGGATCATCCGGCCCCGGGCCCGGCCTGGAGGCGGGCGATGAAGGCATCCAGCGGCTCGGGACGGGCGAACAGGAAGCCCTGGGCGCCGGTGCAGCCGTGCTCGAGCAGCCAGTCGGCCTGCAGCCGGGTCTCCACGCCCTCGGCCACCACGTCCAGGCCCAGGCGCTGGCCCAGGGCGATGATCATGTCGGCCACGCTGCGCTGGACCGAGGCGTCGCTGATCTCGGCGGTGAAGTGGCGGTCCAGCTTGAGCCGGGTCACCGGCAGCGAATGCACGTAGCGCAACGAGGAATAGCCGGTGCCGAAATCATCCACCGCCAGCGGGAAGCCCAGCCGGCGCAGCCGCGCCAGCACCTCGCGCCCGGCCTGGTAGTCGCTCATCACCGCCCCTTCGGTGATCTCCACCTCCAGCCGCGCCGGCGCGATCCCGTGCGCGGCCAGCATCGCCGCCAGTTCCTCGGGGAACTCGCGGCGGCGCAGCTGCAGCGGGGAGACGTTGACCGACAGCGGCAGGTCCGGGAACCCGGCCGCGTCCAGCGCCTTCAGCGCCTGACAGGCCTGCTCGATGATCCGCCGCCCCAGGGCCACGATCAGGCCGGAGGCCTCGGCCACCGGGATGAAGCGCGCCGGCGGGATTTCCTCCCCGTTCTCGTTCCAGCGCGCCAGCACCTCGGCGCCGATGATGGCCCCGCTGCGCAGGCTGAACTGCGGCTGCAGCTCGATCCGCAGCCGGTCCTCGCGCACGGCGCGGTACAGGGCGCGCGACTCCAGGAAGCGGCGGCGGGTCTCCTGCTCCACTTCCGGGCGGTATTCGGCCACCCCGGGCGCGCCGCTGGCGCGGGCCCGGCGCAGCAGCATCAGCGCCGCGGCGATGGCCCCGCGCGCACTGCCCTGGTAGCCCCCCAGGTCGATCCGCGCCGCATCCACCCCCAGGAACGGCAGAGGCTCCTCGTCGCCGGCCTGCTCCAGCACCTGCACCGGGTCGGCGGCCAGGGCCGCACTGGCCCCCAGCACGCCGAAGGTGCCCTCGTGCAGGCGCGCCACCAGGCTCGGCGGCGGGTAGAGCTGGCGCAGGCGCCCGGCCATGCGCCGCAGCAGCAGGTCGCCCTGCTCCGGGCCCAGGGCCAGGCTGCCCTGGGCGTACTGGTCCAGGTCCACCAGCAGCAGGCTGTAATCGGCCCTGGAGGGGCCGGCCAGCACCGCCTCCAGGTCGCGCTGCAGGGCGTTGCCGCTGGGCAGGCCCAGCAGGTCGTCGTAATAGGCCACCTGGTCCAGGCGCGAGGCCAGGTCCACGTTGACCAGGCCGGCATTGGCGTGCACGGCGAACACCCGCAGCAGTTCCTGCTCGTCCTCGTCCAGGGAACGTTCGGTGGCCAGGTACACTGCCGCCTGCGGGGCCAGTTCGCCGCCGTCGAAGAACAGCACCTGGCTGGACGGGGTGCCGATGGACGTGCGCCGGGTCAGCGCCTCCACCAGCAGGTCGCGCACCAGCGGGTCGGCCACCTCCAGCAGCGGCCGCCCCTGCAGCGCGGCGTAGCAGCCGGTGGCACCGACCAGGCGGGCATTGGCCAGGGAACCATCGGCATCGTCGATGCGGGCGCAGAGCAGGCCGTCGGGCGCAACCTCCAGCAGCTCGGCCAGCTCCAGCAGCACGTTCTGCGAGAACTCGGACAGGTCGCGCAGTCCGGCCAGCTGGCGCCCGGCCTGGACGATCTGCTGCAGGCCGCGCTTGGCCCGGTTCAGGGCATGGATCTCGCGCCAGGTGCGCAGGGTGCCGGTGACGATCCCGCGCAGGCGCTCGCGGTAGAGATCGGTCTTGAGCCAGTAGTCGCTGATGTCGAGCTTTTCCAGCGTTTCCTGCATCGGCGCCATGCCCGGCTGGCCGGTGACCAGGACGATCCGCACCTCGGAGTTGCCCAGCTGCTCGCGCACCGCCTGGACCAGGCGCAGGCCGGCGTCGTCGGTCTCCATGACCACGTCCAGCAGGATCGCCGACACGTCCTGGCGCTGGGCCAGCAGGGCCTCGGCCTCGGCCGCCGAACTGGCGGTCAGCAGCTGCAGCGGGCTGTCGTCGAAGCGCAGGTCGGACAGGGCCAGGCGCAGGGACTGCTGGAAGGCGGGATCGTCATCGACGCTGAGCACGGTGAATGGCTCGGCCGCAGCCGCACGGCCGCCCTCGCCGGGTTCGGCCTTGAACTCGAACATTCGGTCATCGGCTGCGCTACCGCTCATGCCTCCCCTCCTGCGCCCCCCGCCAGAGTCCGACACGTGCCCGGCCAGCCTACTCCAAAACCCGAGCGGCCGGCGAGCGGGTCCGGCCCCCTTGCACCCGGCCACCCGCATTGGCGAGCATCAGCGCGCCCGGCCTGCCGGGGCCGGCCCGTTCCACCAAGACAGACGTCCCCATGCACGCCTCGATGAACCGCTGGAAGGCCTTCGGCCTGCACCTGCTCCTGAGCCTGACCCTGATCGCCGGCATCGCCCTGGCGGCGCTGCTGACCTGGTACCCGCACGGCCTGTGGCGCATCTCCGGCCTGGACCGGCTGATGGCGGTCATGCTCATCATCGACATCACCGCCGGCCCCTTCCTGACCCTGTGCATCTACCGGGTCGGCAAGCCGGGCCTGAACTTCGACCTGAAAGTCATCGGCCTGGTCCAGGCCGCGTTCCTGGCCTATGGCCTGCACACTCTGTGGCTGGCGCGACCGGTATTCCTGGTCGGCACCGACGTGCGCTTCACCCTGGTCTCGGCCAGCGACATCGACGCCGAGGAACTGGCCAAGGCCGCGCGCCCGGAATGGCGCAAGCTGCCCTGGACCGGCCCTTACCTGGTCGGGGTGATCCCGCCCAAGGATGCCGAAGAGCGCACCGCCCTGCTGGACGCCTTCATGAAGACGGGCAAGGACCAGGAGCAGCTGCCCAGCCAGTACCGGCCTTACGAAGAGGTCGCGGCGCTGGTACGTGAAGGTGCGTTGCCTATAGATGGCAAGGAGAAGCGCCCGCTCGCCCGCGAGGGAGAAAGGGGGCTACCGATCTACTCGCGCGATGATGAAGCCTGGATGCTGGTTGACCCTGCTAGCGGCGCGCCACTAAGGGTCGTAAAGCAGTAGCTCGCCGGCGCCCCACCGCGCCGCCCACTCGCTGCGCCTTCCCCGACGGTCGCAATGGGGCCAATGCTAGGATTGCCCCCATTCGCCCGGCCCGTGGCCAAATGAAAACAGACATAAATATCCATACTCTCCTGACCAGCGGCGATGACGCGGTCAGCACTACTGAGCCAGACACGGAATCCCAGGACAGCGCGCAATGGGCATGATCAGCCCCCTTTGGCTTGGGCTTCTCGCCCTGTCCGCCGTTTTCGCCACAACAGGCCAGCTCCTATTCAAAGTGGGCGCCAGCCGGGCCCAAGCTTGGCACGACTTCATAAACCTCACCATTGGGTTTGGCCTGCTGGCCTACGGGGCAAGCACCGCCCTGTGGGTAGTCGCGCTTTCGCGCCTGCCGCTGAAGCTTGTTTACCCATTCACCGCGCTGACGCTTGTGATGGTCTACGTCAGCGCGGCGATCTTCCTGGGGGAAAAGTTCTCCGTCAGGGGATTTATGGGGACCCTCCTGGTCCTAGGCGGTTTGGGCCTCATCCTCTTGGACAAGTAAGCCACCGCTCAAGCCTGCTTGCGCCTGCCTCCAAACTTCCAAGAATTACCATTCCGGAAGATGAGATAGGTCGAGCCCGGATCAACTTCGGGATGTTCCCTGAGCCAGAGCTCAAGCTCGCTCTTCCGGAGATAACAGGTCTGCGGCGTCACGAGCTGGTCGAAGGCCACATGGTGGAAGAACGCGAACTCACGCTTGGATATCCAGAGCGAGTACTCGTAAAGGGGGAGCCATTTGGCGAACCATGGCGCAGCCCCATCGACCTGTCCGGCCAGCAACTTGATCAGCTTCGCATAAATGTAATAGGGCGCAACAAGCGGTGCCGCGAGGAGATACTTAGTCACCCACCACGGAAGGCGACACGCCAGCCTGCGGATAGGCTCGACGACAAAACGAATGACCGCATTCCCTTCCCAGCCATACACCCAACAATGAAATGCGCCGCCGTGCCTGACATTGCGAAGAACGGCATCGAAGCCGGCGCGCGGACTCTTCAGATGATGAAGCACGCCGATGCAGTAGACGACGTCGAACCCGGCCGAATCGAACTTGACTAGATCGGCCTGTTCCACCACCCAGTCGCACCCTGCCCCCTCGTCCATGTTCTGCCTTGCGGAGAGAACTGAATCACCCAGATCCACGCCCACAACACGCTTAGCCCCCCACCTAGACGAGTGCACCAGGAGACTGGCATTCCCACAGCCGAGCTCCAGCACTTCCTTGCCCTCGAAATCTTTCTTTTGGAGCGGTTTCATCCACTCCGAGAACTGGTCGTGGGTATAGACGGAACCACCTGGCAGGTTGTTCCACGAAGTGGCAAACGCCTTCGCGGTATCGACGTCGCGCGCGAGCACCTCAGAGTCCTTCACTCGACCTCACTTTGGCCAGCAGGCCAGATCCATTGAGCGTCACGTTAGCCCAAAGAGCCAACCGATGATCCCGCCTTCCCAGCTTGTGCTCCTCAAGCTTTCCTGACCAGAACGCTGAGTCACCACAAAGATCATCCAGCTCGCCATCAGCAAGCCATTTTCCTATTGGCAAGGCGAATCCCTGCTTTTTGCGCTCGATGATCGCGGCCGGGATCGCCTTAGCCGCAGCCCGCCTCAAGAGCCATTTTGAACGCCCCTTCCTCAGTTTCAGCGATGCAGGCAATCGCCTCGCGAAATTGACCACATCGATATCCAGGAACGGAGCCCTCACTTCCAAGGAATTCAACATGCTCGCCCGATCGACTTTCGGAAGAATGCTCTCCTGGAGATAGAGCTTAACGAAGAAGCAGGTTGCCCGGTCAACCGGATCGATATCTGCAACGCCCCCCCATGCATCTATCGCCTCGCTGTAGATCTCCTCCTCGCTGACAGGCCCACACAGCAGATCACCAAGTTCCCGCGCATCAACCGGGGCCATCCATGCCGGCAGCCACAACTCGGCCGGGTACCCCAGCCCCCCCAAGGTCCGCTTAACCCTGAAGTCCCAGCTCATATAACCATGGGAAACCGGCAACATGTTGACCAGGGCGCGGACCCCATCATGCACAGGCCTCGGCACAAACCGGTTGTACAGAGCAGCGGGCGCAAGCGCACGGAATGGATCATAGCCGGCGAACAGTTCATCAGCCCCATCCCCACCAAGGGCCACCTTGACCCGGCTGGCCGCGCACCTGCTCAGAAGGTAGGTCGGCACGACGGAGGAATCAGCGAACGGTTCGTCAAGCCTGCGCAACAGCTGCGGGATCACACCCCGGGCGTCGTCAAGAGTTACGAAATCGAGATGATGGGATACGCCAAGCGCTTCGGCCACGCTACGCGCATGCACGGACTCGTCAAACGCCACCTCGCGGAATCCGATGGAAAACGCCTGTAGTGGATTTGCACCATCCACGTGCTTGGCAGCGAGCGCCGTGATCAGGGAGGAGTCGATGCCGCCGCTGAGAAAAGTCCCAACCGGCACGTCAGCCATCATCCTGCGTTGCACTGCCCGATCGAGCAATGCCAGCAAATGCCCCGCCAGGTCTTCTGGATCCTGCCGCAGAAGCCCCTCATCGGGCTCGGGCCGGTACTCCCAGTACCGGTGCTCGGACCACGCGAGGCTTGAAACATCGACGCGCACGTAGCAGCCCGCACGCACCTTGCTCACACCAGCCAGAAGCGTCCGCGGCGCCGGGACATAACCGTAAGCAAAATACTTCTTCAGCGCCAGAGGATCGGGTGACGACGGTGCGGCGGGATGTTCCCGGAGCGCGGAAAGCTCCGAAGCAAAAATGAAGACCCCTGATAGCTGGCTGAAGTAGAGAGGCTTCTTGCCGAATCTGTCCCGCGCCAGGAACAACCTGCCCTGCATCTCGTCGAAGATCACGAATGCCCACATGCCATTGAGACGCTCGAGCACAGCCTCGCCCCATTGACGGTAGCCGAGCAGCACCACCTCGGTATCGGAGTGATGGCTCTGGAATCTCACGCCCTCGGCCTCGAGCTCGCGTCGCAATTCGACGAAGTTGTAGATCTCGCCGTTGAAAACGATGTGCAGGCGACCGTCCGCGGTACTCATGGGCTGGCCGCCGCCCTCCGCATCGAGAATCGTCAGCCTCCGATGCCCTAGGTGCACACCAGACGCCTCTCGGCACAGGATGCCCTCCGCGTCTGGCCCCCGATGGCGGATGCGATCGAGCATCCGGGCAAGGACACCCTTGTCGCCCGACCCGACGAACCCGGCAATCCCGCACATTTATGCGCTCCGCGTGTCCCGGGTGAACTTCCGGGAAATGCGATAGACCGGTTTGGACTGGGACTCGTGATAGGTGCGGTTCAACAACTCCGCAAGGAGCCCCATCAGCAGACTCAGGATGCCGATCGCGAAAAGCATGACAGCGAGCGTCGGGAGTGGCGTCAGGATGAGCGAAACACCCTGGAAGATCTTGAGACCCAAGGCAAGTAGAAGGATGGAGACCGAGAACGCCATAACCACAAAGCCGAAGCCACCGAATAGGTAAATCGGTTTGCTCGCATATCGGAAGAGGAACTTCACGACCAGGAGATCGAGTACGACCTTGAGCACGCGTTCAAGCCCGTACTTCGACTGGCCATGGACGCGCGGGTGATGACTGACCTCGATCTCGCTGACACGGGCGCCATTCCAGGCCGCGTAGATTGGAATGAAGCGGTGCATTTCGCCATACAGTTTCACGCCATCCAGCGCACTGCGGCGGTAGGCCTTCAGAGAGCAACCGTAGTCATGGAGCGGGACCCCCGACACCACGGAGATCAGGCGGTTGGCAAGGCGACTGGGTAGATTCCTGCGCAGCTCGGAATCCTTGCGCTGGCGCCGCCAACCCGAAACCACGTCGAACCCTTCGTCCAGACGCTCCAGCAGTCGCCCGATATCGACCGGATCGTTCTGCAGGTCACCATCCATCGGGATGATGATCTCCCCACGTGCGTGGTCAAGGCCTGCCATCAGCGCCGCCGTCTGCCCGTAATTGCGGGCGAGGTGGATGACGGCGACTCGGGGATCTGCTTCCGCGATCCCTTCCAGGACGCCGGCAGTTCCGTCACGGCTTCCGTCGTTTACGAGGATCAACTCCCAGGTATGCCCCAAGCTTTCAAGTGCGGCGCGCGTCCTGGCATGGAGCTCGCGGACGTTCTCCTCCTCATTGAAGACAGGGACAACCACCGTGAGCCGCGGGACAATATTGTCCTGCGCGACCGGCACTCCCAGCGCCTCACTGGCCATCGTTTTTGTCCCCGACGCGTTCATAGAGTTGCCATTCACCATTGCGTGCCACAAGTCCCATCCGCCACGACGTCCGCTCTGCCATCCAGTCACTGGCATCAGCCGGATGGCGCACAAGCACGTAGTCATAAAGATGCCCGCCGTGCTCATCCCAGCTGAAGTCCCACGGGCGCCACTCGAAGCCCTGCTTGATGACGACGGGCGCGTCCTTCTTGAAGCTGGCAGGGACGCCCCAGAAAGTGGAAAAGCTGAACTCGGACAACCCCTGCTGTTGCGCCTGATACCAACCGGAGAAGTGCAGCGCGACCGGCGCATCGGAAGCAAGGCTGCCCGGATTGAAGGAGAGCATCAGGATCCTCCCTTCCGGCTTCGCCTGGCGCATCACCTGGTCATAACCGGCTGTGTCCGCGGCAAAGGTCCAGGCCCTGAAGACCTGCATCGCAACCAGTAGCAGCGCAACCAATGCTGCGCCGGGCTCGACCCAACGACTGGCCGGCCGCGCCTCCGCAGCACCCTCGCCGGCCGGCGCGAAAGCCAGCAGATAGAGGGGCATTCCAAAAATTCCGAAACGTTCATAGATGAACGAAGTGCCGCCCAAGAGATGGGGGACAAAACACATCCATGCAACGTACAAGCCAAAGGCCCCCCACGCAGCCACACCCCTGCGCGGCTGGGCGCCGAGCAACAAGGGCACGAGCAGAAACCCTACGCCGACGAACTGCCCAACGATCGTCTGAGGTGCGGAGGCAAGGGTCGGCAACAGGGCCCAGAAGCGGTGCAGGCCAAACGCCCAGATGAACTGGTTCTCGGCCGAAGGCTCGTTGCCGATATTCATGGCCAGCCAGATCAGCGCCACCGGCAGGATGCACAGCACAGGCACGGTGCGTAGCAAGCGGTCGCGCAGCGACCCGGCGTAACCAGAAAGGATCAGGAGCGCGCAGGCACTGAAGAAAGCCGCAGTCAGCACGTGGGCGACGAACAGCACGTGCAGCCAGATCACGATGCGGATGGCGCCATGCCTGGACGGCACCCGTGAGTGCTTGAGCACGGACCGGAGGAACAGAAGCCCCAAGGGGGCCGCAACGAGGAAGTTGAAGAAGCCCCACTGGTAGGCCAAGCCGAACGGCACGGGCAGCAGTAACCAGCACCACCTAGTGTCCCCGCCCGCAGCGCGGACAAGGGCACGGCCTGCAAGCGGAAACGCCGCCAACGCCGCGCCTGCGACCAGCTTAAGCGCAAGAGGAATACCGACCACCGCGGAGAGCAGAAGAGCTACGGAATAGCCCAGCAGGTAGGGCGTGAAGAAGTTCAGGTCGAAGTAGGAGCTGAACACCCAGCCATCGCGCAGTAAGAGGTGCTTGATGGCCGCGATCTGGGCGGCATGCTGCGGCATGTCAACCATCGGTGGATACGGCGACATGAACATCGGCGCAGCACAGAAGGCGCACGCCAAAAGGAACAGCCAATCACGACTGGTAGATGACCGGACGCTGTTCAAGGCGCCTTCGCTCCGTCACGATAAAAAAAGCGCAACGCCTGCCCTGGCAGCCGCTTCGCGATAGTCATTGAGCCATGTCTCACAGTCCCGCCGCCTTCCGCAGCTCAGGCGGCGGGCACAGCCTCCCGGCGTTGATCGCCCCAGGCTGGAACTGCTCAACCACTTCCTTTGCGATTCGGCCATGCTCACGAGCGCGCTCGAGCTCTGGCCCACTGTAGCGGCCCACCCTCAGGGCCTGTTCGCCGCAGTAGGCCATCATGTGACCGAGGGCCATGGTGTTCATCGGGTCGAGCACCAGCGAGTCGGACAGGTGCTTCCCGGCGTCAGCAAACTGCCCCTGGACTGCATAGTTGATGGCCATGTTCGAGAGCAAACGTGCCTGCTGGTCTTTTGGCATGGTATCCCTGGCACCCAGCGCCACCTGATAGTAGAAGTCGGCCTTGTCAAAATCACCAAGGCGGTAGTAGGCCACGCCCATGTTGACAGCCACATTCGCTGTAGTGCGCATCCCATGCGCCTTGATGAAATCCAACTCCTTGTTGGCATCATCCAGCATGCCGGCTTCGAGATAGACCCAGATCAGGTTCTCCCGGGCTTCAACCGAACCCGGGTCCATCGCTACGGTCCACTTCCACAAGGTCGTGTCGTCCTTCCACGCCGGCACAATCGTGCGGCAGACCACAACGGAGAGCAGGATCAATGCGCCGGAAATGAGGAGCGCAGCGCGCTTCCCCGCATCTGAGACCCGCAAATCCGCGAGCACGTACGGCGCAAGCGCGAGCAACGCGGCAGTCGGCAAGTACATGAAGCGCTGGTGCACGATGTTCCCGCCAATGGTAAGCGTGACCAGGTGCAACACAGGCAGATAGCTCACCAGCCACGCGAGCAACCACCAGCCCTCGCGACGGCGCACTGCCACTAGGCCTAATGCCACGACGAGAGGAAGGAAGCCGAGGACTACTTGCCACCAGTAGTCACCAAAGCCCATCGCATCGTTCCAGACGAAGCTGTGGTGCGGGGAGTTTCCGACGAAAGGCACTAGAGTCAGCTTGGTGTACTCGAATACCGAGACCCCCATCCAGACCAGATGCTGCTCGAAAGAGGACGGCTCGTAGGTAATCAATTGAGCGCCACTGAGCACGTAGCGTCGCACCAGGAGATACAGGAAGCCGCCCACGACGAGCGCTGCGTAGAGCCTCAGATAGTCCCGACGGAATGCGTCCGGGAGCCTTACCCGGCTCCGCCCCTCAAGCGCCGCAGTCCGCAGGAGGACCATGACGCCCAGCACAGCAGGCAGTACGGCGACGCTTTCCTTGCACAGGGCCGCCAGCAGAAAGAGCAAACCTACGGCAGGAACCTTGATCCAGTCCCGGACACCGCTCCCCGCCACTGCGAGGGCGCATAGTGCGAAGAATGTCGCGAGCAGGTCGAAGCGCGAAGAAATCCACACCACGTTCTCGGTAAGTGCGGGATGGACGGCAAAGAATGCCGCAACCACACCCGGCACCCAGCCCGCGCGCCCCCGACCGGACTCGTACCAGGCCCGGCGGGCAAGCAGGTAGACCAGAAGGGCACTGGCGATATGGATCAGCAGGTTTATTGCATGGGAGACGGCAGGATTGCGCCCGCTCAGAATCGCTTCTAGGTACAGGGTAAACAGAGCAAGCGGGCGTACATATGAGCGCTGCCCAAAGAGCGGCTCTAGGGAAGCCTTGAAGGCGTCAGGGATGTTTCCGATCCAGGTGTAGTCCACCAGGAAGTAGCGGTCGTCCCACACGTACCCATTGTGTACGACCCCTGCGTAAGCAAAGAGGGCCAGCGCAATTATCGAAGCGCAGGAGACTGTACTGGCCGTCAGGTACTTTTTCATAGAGCCCGCCCTGTTTCCCCAGCGCACATCATAGGAGATCAACCAAAAAAAAGCCCCGGCAATGCCGGGGCCTTTCCGCAACAGGAGCCACTGACTCAGGTGCCGGTACGGCAGCTGGCGGGGAGCTGGGAGGTCTTCGGAGCAGTACCAACGCAGGTCCAGTCAATGCGGCCGTCAGCCGCCGACGGGGTGATGGTGAAGGTGATGTCGCTGGTAGCGCCGGTGCTACGGGTGGTCACGCTGATGGTGCCACCGTTCGCCACGGACACCGAGGACACGTACTTCGAGGGGCTGAAGCTGTAACCCGAATTCGCCTGGGTCACCGAAGACAGGCTGCCCAGCGACTGCGCGGTTTCGGCCACGGCCAGCTTGGCGGCAGCGGCAACGCTCAGGCCTTCGCCGGCCTTGGTACGGATGGTGTAGTCCTGGTAGGCCGGCAGCGCGATGGCGACCAGGATGGCGATGATCGCGATGACGATCATCAGTTCGATCAGGGTGAAGCCCTGCAGGTTCTTCTTCATGGTTGTTCCCCTAGAGAGGTTGATGGAAGGGACACGTTGCCTAACTGGTCCCCGTGTCCCTTGCCGGAACGCGGGTGGGTGCGCGGCCCATGGGCCGCTCGCCGGATAGGTACGCACATTATGTGCCAACTCCCCGACGCCACTAGGCGTCCATATGCTACCAGTCATCTGCCGCAAAGGACCGGCCGGCGGCACATCCGCCGTGTGACCGGTCTCACAGGCGAAATACTGACAAATTTTGCCAGTTTGTGACGGATTTTGTCAGTCCACGGATACAGCAGCGTGCGGAGGCTGGAATTCCGACACGGGCCCACCCGGTCCACGCGCCAAGCATCCGGCGCGACCCGTCCCCTGCGCGGCCGCCCCGACGCCACGCCGACGGGCGTGCCCGGGGCCATATAACTTCCATCCTGTGCAAGGGACTGCGTGCCAGGCGTCAAATAAGCGGCTACCATCGGCAGCAAGCCGGCGCGGGGATGCCGGCGGGGAGACCTAGAGCATGTCCGCGACCCGCAGTGCCGTGAGGAAGACCGCCACCCCGGTGGAGCGGTCCACCAGCCAACTGGTGCCCTTCGTCTGGGAAGGCACCGACAAGCGCGGCGTCAAGATGAAGGGCGAGCAGCTGGCCAAGAACGCCAACCTGCTCAAGGCCGAGCTGCGCCGCCAGGGCATCACCCCGGGAGTGGTCAAGCCTAAGCCCAAGCCGCTGTTCGGCAAGGCCGGCTCGGTTATCACCCCCAAGGACATCGCCTTCTTCAGCCGGCAGATGGCCACCATGATGAAGTCCGGTGTGCCCATCGTGGCCTCGCTGGAAATCATCGGCGGCGGCCACAAGAACCCGCGGATGAAGGCCATGGTCGACCAGATCCGGACCGACATCGAGGGCGGCTCCTCGCTGTACGAGGCCATCAGCAAGCATCCGGTCCAGTTCGACGAGCTGTACCGCAACCTGGTCCGGGCCGGCGAAAGCGCCGGCGTGCTGGAAACGGTGCTGGACACCATCGCCAGCTACAAGGAAAACATCGAGGCCCTGAAGGGCAAGATCAAGAAGGCCCTGTTCTACCCGGCGGTGGTCATCGCCGTGGCCATCATCGTCAGCGCCATCCTGCTGATCTTCGTGGTCCCGCAGTTCGAGGCCACCTTTGCCAGCTTCGGCGCCGAGCTGCCCGCCTTCACCCAGCTGATCGTCGGGGCATCGCGCTTCATGGTGAGCTGGTGGTGGGCGATCCTGTTCGTCATCGTCGGCGCCCTGGGCACGTCGATCTATCTGTACAAGCGCTCCCCGGCCCTGCAGCACACCCTGGACAAGGTGGTGCTGAAGATCCCGGTGATCGGCCAGATCATGCACAACAGCGCCATCGCCCGCTTCGCCCGCACCACGGCGGTGACCTTCAAGGCCGGCGTGCCGCTGGTGGAGGCGCTGGACTCGGTGGCCGGCGCCACCGGCAACTCGGTGTACGAGAAGGCCGTGCACCGCATCCGCGACGACGTGGCCGTGGGCTACCCGGTCAACATGGCCATGAAGCAGACCAACCTGTTCCCGCACATGGTCATCCAGATGGCGGCCATCGGCGAGGAGGCCGGCGCCCTGGACACCATGCTGTTCAAGGTGGCCGAGTACTATGAGCAGGAAGTCAACAACGCGGTCGATGCCCTGAGCAGCCTGCTGGAGCCGATGATCATGATCTTCATCGGCGGCGTGGTCGGTGCGATGGTGATCGGCATGTACCTGCCCATCTTCAAGCTGGCCGCGACCATCTAATCAAAGGTCTCAATGGCGTTCCTCGATACCCAGCCCCTCCTGGGCTACCCGCTGGCCGCAGGCGTGGGCCTGTGCGTGGGCAGCTTCCTCAACGTGGTCATCCTGCGCCTGCCGCGGCGCCTGGAGTGGGAGTGGAAGCGGGAGGCCCGCGAGATCCTGGAACAGCCGGAGCTCTACGACCCGCCGCCGCCGGGGATCGTGGTCGAGCCCTCCCACGACCCGGTCACCGGCGACCGCCTGAAATGGTGGGAGAACATCCCGGTGCTGAGCTGGCTGATGCTGCGCGGCCGCTCGCGCTACAGCGGCCAGCCCATCTCCATCCAGTACCCCCTGGTGGAGCTGCTGACCTGCCTGCTGACCCTGGCCTGCGTGTGGCGCTTCGGTTTCGGCTGGCAGGGCTTTGGCGCCATGGTCCTGACCTGGTTCCTGGTGGCCGCCTCGGGCATCGACTTCCGCACCCGCCTGCTGCCGGACCAGCTGACCCTGCCGCTGATGTGGCTGGGCCTGGTCGCCAGCACCGACAACCTGTACATGCCGGCCAAGCCGGCCCTGCTCGGCGCGATCGCCGGCTATGTCTCGCTGTGGAGCGTGTGGTGGCTGTTCAAGCAGCTCACCGGCAAAGAAGGCATGGGCCACGGCGACTTCAAGCTGCTGGCCGCGCTGGGCGCCTGGGTGGGCCTGAAGGGCATCCTGCCGGTGATCCTGCTGTCCTCGCTGGTGGGCGCGGTGGTCGGCTCGATCTGGCTGGCGGCCAAGGGCCGCGACCGCGCCACCCCGATTCCCTTCGGCCCCTACCTGGCCATCGCCGGCTGGCTGGTGTTCTTCTGGGGCGATGAGATGCGCATGGCCTACATGCGCCTCGCCGGCCTGGCCTGAGCCACCCGGGCCGCCCTGCAGCCGCCGGAGCCTGCGCCATGAGCCAGTTCATCGTTGGCCTCACCGGTGGCGTGGCCTCGGGCAAGAGCGAGGTCGGGCGCCGCTTCCAGGCCCTGGGCATCCCCCTGGTCGATGCCGATGTCGCCGCCCGCGAGGTGGTCGCCCCGGGCCAGCCGGCGCTGGCGGCCATCGTGGAGCGCTTCGGGCCGCAGGTGCTGCTGGCCGATGGCCAGCTTGACCGCCGCCAGCTGCGCGAGAAGGTCTTCGCCGACCCGCAGGCGCGCCAGGCGCTGGAAGCCATCACCCACCCGGCCATCCGCCAGCGCCTGCAGCAGCAGTGCCGGGCTGCCACCAGTCCCTATGCGGTGGTGGCCATCCCGCTGCTGGCCGAGGCCGGCGGACGCGATGCCTATGCCTGGCTGGACCGGATCGTCGTGGTCGATGCCCCCGAGCACGTCCAGCACGCGCGGCTGATGGCGCGCGACGAGGTGGACGCGGAGCTTGCCGGGCGCATGATCGCGGCCCAGGCCAGCCGCCAGGCACGCCTGGCCATTGCCGACGAGGTCATCCTCAACGACGGCGACCCGGCCCATCTGGACCGGGCCGTCGCCGCGCTGGACGCGCGTTTCCGCGCCCTGGCAGCCGCGGCCGGCTGAAGGCCGCGGCGCCCGCTCACTGGAACAGGTATTCGCGGCTGCGGAAGCTGCCGGTGAAGCGTTGCCGCTGCGCGTCCCCGTCCTGGGCCAGCAGCTGGCGGCTGCCGCTGGAGTCGATGTAGCGCACCGACAGCCAGTCCAGGTTCCAGTTGTCGCCGGCGATGCCGCCGCCGAAGGTGGTCTCCAGGCGCAGGCCGCGCAGGTCGTCCACGCTCCAGCCCTCGGGCAGGGCGATGGAGACCTCGTTGGTGCTGTGGTTGACCCAGCGCTTGCGGTAGTTGACGTTGGAGGCGCGGTGCTCGCGCCCGTCGCGCGCCAGCAGGACCACGTGCACGTTGTCGTTGCCGCCGCGCAGGTCGTCGCCGCCGGTGCGCAGGCTCACCACCACCTCGCGGCTGGGCCGGGTGATCAGCGGCGGGCGCTTGGGGCTGTAGTCGGCGATGAACCAGGTGCGCCAGGCGTAGTTGCGGTCGCCCTGCATGTGGAACACGCTGCGGTAGGGGTCGGCCACCAGCACCGAGCGCTGGCCCGGCGAGTTGGGGTCGTAGACGTAGATCTTCACCAGGTGCTGGTTGCCGCTAGGCCCATCGACGAACTCGCCGGTGAAGGTGCCAACGTCATAGCCGATGGCCAGCACCACGTGGTCGCCGGCGCAGTTGTTGCCACAGCTCTTGAGCCCGATCGGCACCGGCTGGCCGGCGCGGATGCGGCGCTTGAGCTCGTCCAGGCGGCCGCCCTTCTCCAGGCCCCAGCGGTAGAACTCGCCATTGCGGATGCCTTCGGGGTTGACGCTCAGCTCGATCCACTTGACGTGGTTGCGGTCCATGATCGAGTCCATCTGCCGCTGGTACAGGTAGCTGCGCAGCGGCGAGCCCTCGCCCGGGGAATAGTCCTGGGTCGGCAGGGGCACGGCCGGGTTGCTGTTGAAGTAGTCCAGCGCGGCAAACACCATGCCGGCGCACAGGCCATCGGTGCGGTAGTCGAACTCGGGGATGACGTTGTTGGAGAAGTTGTTGATGAAGCGGAAGCCATGCACCGCCGGGTCGAAGCGGGTCATGGCCGCGCGCTCGGTCGCCACCCGGAGTACGCCCGGGTCTATCTTCGGTACCGGCCTCACCTGGGCCACCGCATCGGCGCCCAGCCCCAGCATCATGCCCGCCAGCGCGAGCAGCCCCATCCTGATCTTCATTTGCCTTCTCCATGCCCCGGGCAAGTGGCCCGCTCCGGAGAGGCACACGCAGTCAGCGGGCGCCGGCTGCCAGCAGGGGGATCAGGCCGGCACCGGCCACAGCGCCCGGATCGCGGCGATGCCCTGGGCGCCGTGCAGGCGGGCCTGGGCCACGTCCTCCGGGCCCAGGCCGCCAATGGCATAGATCGGCAGGCCGACCCGCTCGCGCAGGCGCTCGAAGCCGTCCCAGCCGATCCCGGCCTGGCCGGGGTGGCTGGCGGTGGCATGCAGCGGGCCAAGCACGGCAAAGTCGCAGCCCAGCCGCTGCGCATGCTCCAGGTCGGTGGCGGTATGGCAGGGGGGGCCCCCCGCCAGCTCGGCCGCCAGCGGCCGGGCCTGCAGCGAGGCCAACTGCTCGCTGCCCAGCTGCACGCCCACGCCCAGCGCCTGGGCCAGGGCGATGTCGCGGTTGAGCAGCAGCTCGGTCCCGGCCTGGCGGCACAGCGCGGCCACCCGGCTGGCCAGCTGCCACCACGGCGAACCCTCGCCCTGGCCGGCCGCGGCCAGGCCGCGCGCGCGCAGCTGCAGGCGCGCGCAGCCATCGCCCAGGACGCGCTCCAGCGCTTCCATCCACGCCGCCAGGTCCGCGCCCGGCTCGGGCGTGACCAGGCAGGTGGGTGGCTGGCGCAGCACGCCGACCACCGGCTGGTCGGCAGCGGGCATGGAATAGCGCGACAGGTGTTCGGGCTGGACCCAGGTCAGGGCCTGGCCCTCGCGCCCGCGCGGGGTGCCCTTCCAGCGCGGCACCATGCGCACTTCCAGGCGCAGGCGCTTGCCGGGGTATTCCTGCGGAACCTCCATCACCAGCTCGCCGGGTTCGGCCTCGATGCCCAGCTCCTCGCGCAGCTCGCGCACCAGCGCCTCGGCCGAGCTCTCGCCCGGCTCGCGCTTGCCGCCGGGGAATTCCCACAGGCCGGCCAGGTCACTGTCCTGCTTGCGCCGGGCCAGCAGCACCCGGCCACGCGCATCGACCAGCACGCCGGCCACGACATGGATGGAACGCAACGGAGGAGCCATGGCCCAAGCTTACCGGGTGGCGGTGCCGGCTGGAAACGGAAAAACGCCCCTTGCGGGGCGCTTTCCTGGTTCAAACCGCGGGCTGGATCTCAGTCCAGCTGGCCGTGGCAGTGCTTGAACTTCTTGCCGCTGCCGCAGGGGCAGGGATCGTTGCGGCCGACCTTGGGCGCGACCATCTGCGCACCGGAGGCCATCTGCGCACCGACCCGGGCCTGCATCTGCTCGACCTCGTCCTCGGTGCCGTAGCCACCGGCGTCCTGGTGCTGGAACTGCGCCGCGCGCAGCTTGGCCTCGGCCTGGGCGCGCTCCTGGGCTTCCAGCGCGGCCACTTCCTCCTCGCTGCGGATCCGCACCCGCGCCAGCAGGGTGATGACCTGGCGCTTGACGTTGTCCAGCATCTCCGAGAACAGGTTGAAGGCTTCCTTCTTGTACTCCTGCTTGGGCTGCTTCTGGGCGTAGCCGCGCAGGTGGATGCCCTGGCGCAGGTAGTCCATGCGCGCCAGGTGCTCCTTCCAGTTCTGGTCGAGCACGTTGAGCATGATGTGCTTCTCCAGCGCGCGCGCGGTTTCCTCGCCCAGCTGGGCTTCCTTCTGCGCGAACAGCTGCTCCACCGCGTCCTGCACGTACTGCTCGATCTGCTCGGCGTCCAGCTCCTCGCGCTGCTTGTGCAGGCCTTGCAGGTCCAGCTGCAGGCCCAGCTCGCCCTCCAGGGTGGCCTCCAGGCCGGGCAGGTCCCACTGCTCGTCCACCGACTCGGCCGGGACGAAACGGGTCACCAGCTCGTTGACCACGTCCACGCGGATGCCGTCGATGGTGTCCTTGATCGAGTCCGCTTCCAGCAGTTCGTCGCGCTGGGCGTAGATCACCTTGCGCTGGTCGTTGTTGACGTCGTCGTAGTCGAGCAGGTTCTTGCGGATGTCGAAGTTGTGGGCCTCGACCTTGCGCTGGGCCTTCTCGATCTGGCGGCTGACCAGGCGGTCCTCGATGACGTCGTCTTCCTTCATGCCCATCATGCGCATGGCCTTCTGCACCCAGTCGGAGGCGAAGATGCGCATGAGGTTGTCTTCCAGCGACAGGTAGAAGCGGGACGAACCCGGATCACCCTGGCGGCCGGAGCGGCCGCGCAGCTGGTTGTCGATGCGGCGCGACTCGTGGCGCTCGGTGCCGATGATGTGCAGGCCGCCGCGCTCCTTGACGCCTTCGCCGAGCTTGATATCAGTGCCGCGTCCGGCCATGTTCGTCGCGATGGTGACCGTTCCCGGCTCGCCTGCAAACTGAACAATCTCGGCTTCGCGCTCGTGCTGCTTGGCGTTCAGGACTGAGTGCGGCACGCCCGCTCGGGTGAGCATCTCGGAAAGGAGCTCTGACTTTTCGATGGATGTCGTACCAACCAGAACCGGACGGCCCTGAGCGCGCATCTCCTGGATTTCGCGCACTACGGCCTGGAATTTGCCGATCTCAGTCTTATAGACCTGATCAGGCTGATCGTCGCGGATCATGTCACGGTTGGTGGGGATGACGACGACTTCGAGTCCGTAGATCATATGGAACTCTTCGTCTTCGGTTTCGGCTGT
>Ga0182793_1000453_pt1 | contig 32405 bp, 39 predicted proteins | sample Passage237A_FD_130498 | JGI IMG/M metagenome (GOLD analysis project Ga0182793, IMG submission 130498) | Cellulose adapted compost microbial communities from Newby Island Compost Facility, Milpitas, CA, USA - Passage2 37A (version 2) (version 2) ... | reverse complement strand
TTTTTATCAGGCGAATTATTGAGCGATTCCGAGCTTCCCGAGGGGGACTGTTTTTTGGGTCTGGGGGAGTTGACCGAGGATGGACGGGTCGCGCCTAAACGTATTATTGCCAATCGCCCCGGTTGAGGCGTCTGGCACCGAATTTGTTCCCGCCAAAAGCGGGGGCAAACCACCGCAGGGTCTCCTGCATAGCCCACCTGTAAACATGCACGGGTGTGGCTGTAACTTTTATGCATGTTCAATGAGGTAAGTACTATGGCACTGAGTGCTGCTGAAAAAGCTGCTGTTGTAAAAGAACATCAACAAGCGGAAGGTGACACCGGTTCACCGGAAGTTCAGGTTGCGCTGTTGACTGCAAACATCAACAAACTGCAAGACCACTTCGCCAGCCACAAGGCTGATCACCATTCCCGTCGTGGTCTGATCCGTATGGTTAACCAGCGTCGCAAGCTGCTGGACTACCTGAAGGGCAAGAATGTTGAACGTTACTCAGCACTGATTCAAAAATTGGGTCTGCGCCGTTAAGTGTGTCCCGTGCCCGCTTTTGCGGGCACTCTTTTTTTAAGGGAAAAGATAGCGATAAGCCAGATTGAAAATCTTATCGCCCGGGCAGGACGCATTCAAAGCTGTCGTCATTGTTGATTAGGTGAAATGGCTGTCTGCACGATTGGCACAGATACAGAAGTAATTCGCTGTAGCCTAGGTAAAATGCAGCGGCGAGCGTAAATAAACGCGTAAAAATTAACGTCATGAAAGGATAAAAGAGTGAATCCGATTATTAAGAAATTCCAATACGGTGACCAGAGCGTCACCCTCGAAACCGGCCGTATTGCCCGTCAGGCAACTGGAGCCGTTCTGGTAACCATGGGCGAAACCACGGTCTTGTGTACCGTTGTCGGCGCCAAAGAAGCCTCGCCTGGTCAAGACTTCTTCCCTCTGTCTGTTCATTATCAGGAAAAAGCCTATGCGGCCGGCAAGATCCCCGGCGGCTTTTTCAAGCGCGAAGGTCGCCCCTCTGAAAAAGAAACCCTGACTTCCCGTCTGATTGACCGTCCCATTCGTCCGCTTTTCCCGGAAGGTTTCCTGAACGAAGTGCAGGTGATCTGTACTGTCATGTCCACCGACAAGGTGAACGATCCGGATATCGCTGCGATGATAGGTACCTCCGCTGCGCTGGCCATTTCCGGTATTCCGTTTAACGGCCCGATTGGTGCAGCCCGCGTTGGCTACACCCAGGACAAAGGCTACCTGCTCAATCCTTCCTATGAAGTGCTGGCCACTTCAGAGCTGGACATGGTGGTTGCAGGTACCAAGGATGCCGTGCTGATGGTGGAATCCGAAGCGAAAGAATTGCCGGAAGACATCATGCTGGGTGCTGTGCTCTTTGCTCACCAGGAAATGCAGGTGGTGATTCAGGCGTGTGCCGAGCTGGCGCGCGATGCTGGCAAGCCTCGTTGGGACTGGCAGCCGCCGGTTATCAACACAGCGCTCAAAGCGGCTCTTGAACGCAGCTTTGGCGACTCCATTGGTGTGGCCTACCGCATCACTGACAAGGCCAAGCGTTACGAGCGTCTGGCCGAATTGCGTACTCAGGCTGTTGCCGAGCTGGTTAATGAAGAAGCTGGTGTAACCGCAGATGACGTCAAAGACATGTTCGGCCGTGTTGAGTCGCAAATAGTGCGTTCGCGCATTGTGGCTGGCGAGCCGCGCATTGATGGCCGCGACAACAAAACCGTGCGCCCGATTCAGGTGGAAGTCGGCGTGTTGCCCAAGGCTCACGGTTCCGCACTCTTCACTCGCGGTGAAACCCAGGCGCTGGTGGTGGCCACTCTCGGCAACGCCCGCGATGTGCAAATCATTGATGCACTCGAAGGCGAACGCAAAGATCCTTTTATGCTGCACTACAACTTCCCGCCCTATTCAGTGGGCGAGTGTGGTCGCATGGGTGGTACTGGTCGTCGTGAAATCGGCCACGGCCGTCTGGCCCGTCGCGGTGTGGCAGCGGTACTGCCGAAAGAATCCGATTTCCCTTACACACTGCGTGTCGTGAGTGAAATTACTGAGTCCAACGGTTCCAGCTCCATGGCTTCTGTGTGCGGTTCCTCTCTGGCGCTGATGGATGCGGGTGTGCCCCTCAAGGCGCCGGTAGCCGGTATCGCCATGGGTCTGGTGAAAGAAGATAACGGCTTTGCTGTGCTGACCGATATTCTCGGTGACGAAGATCACCTGGGCGATATGGACTTTAAAGTAGCGGGTACTGCCGCTGGTGTTACTGCACTGCAGATGGACATCAAGATCGAAGGTATCACCGAAGAGATTATGGAAATCGCCTTGGGGCAGGCGCTGCACGCACGTCTGCATATCCTTGCCGAAATGAACAAGGTGATTTCTACCGCTCGTTCAACCATCAGCGAAAATGCGCCGCGCTTTGAAACCATCAAAGTTCATCCGGACAAGATCCGCGACATTATCGGTAAGGGCGGTGCCACTATTCGCGCTATTACCGAAGAGACCAGCTCGTCCATCGACATTGATGACGACGGTACCGTGAAAATCTACGCCGATAACGCCGATAACCTCAAAGCGGCTATCGATCGTGTTCAGGGCATTGTGGCTGAAGCGGAAATCGGTGCCATCTACGAAGGTACAGTGGTGCGTATCGTGGACTTTGGTGCATTCGTCAACTTCCTGCCCGGCAAAGACGGTCTGGTACACATCTCGCAAATCGCTGACGAGCGCGTCAACAATGTGAGTGATTACCTGAAAGAAGGTCAGGTAGTTAAGGTCAAGTGCCTGGATGTGGATCAGCGTGGTCGTATCAAGCTGTCCATCAAGGAAGCGTTGGCGGAAGAGGCGGGAGAAGCTCCGGCTGACGCCGAATAATCCCGGCGACTCGCTGACATCGAAAAAAGCCCGCATATTGCGGGCTTTTTTTTGCCTGTTGAAATTGCATTCTTTGTGTATTAGTGTATTAATACACAAAAGAGTTGTGTTCGGGAATTTTATCGTCAGGCGTAAAGGGTAACTCCATGATAGAAATCGAAAATCTTCAGCGCCAGCTTGGTGGGGTCAGCGTTCTGACCAACATCAATTGTCAGGTGCCACAGGGGCAGGTTATAGCTCTGTTGGGTAAAAACGGTGCGGGTAAAACCACGTTGCTGGAAACCCTGCTGGGTTTTGGCAAGCCCAGTTATGGCAAGGTGCGCCTCTGGGGAACGGAGGCGACACATATCAGTGGTGACATCAAGTCGCGTATAGGTTTTGTTCCCCAGGAAGATGAGTTGCTGCCAAATCTCACCGGTGCTGATCATGTCAGATTGTTTCGCGAGTTTCGCCATCACTGGAATCAGGCGCTGGTGGAGCGATTGATTCGGGACTGGCTGGTGCCTATGGAAGTTAGCGTTGGCCAAATGTCGGTGGGTCAGCGGCAAAAATTGTCGCTGTTACTGGCCATGGCTCACGAGCCGGAACTGCTGGTGCTCGACGAGCCTGTGGCCAGTCTCGATCCTCTGGCGCGCCGCCAGTTTTTACAGGAATTGGTTGAACTGGCTGCTGATGAAAATCGCACAGTGATCTTCTCCACTCACATAGTCTCGGATGTAGAACGGGTGGCCAACCGCGTCTGGATTCTGAGTCATGGACAGCTGGTATACGACGGTGATCTGGATGAGATGAAGGAATCTGTTGTGCGCTTGTCGATTCAATCAACTGAGCCTTTGCCCAAGGATCTGGAAATTCCCGGCATTTTGAAAAAACGTGTTGATTCCCATCGCGCGCGGGTGAGTGTGAACAACTGGCAGCCTCAGCTCAAAGCCAGCCTGGAGCAACAGATGAAGGCAACAATTGAGGTGGAATATCTGTCTCTGGAAGATATCTATCTGGAGTTGGACTCATGAATATGACTGCTCTTGTACGGCAACAGTGGGTGTTAATCAGGCTTGTACTGCTTGCGCAGCCTATGGTTAGAGCGCTTTTTTATCTGACACTCTTGCTGTTCCTTCTGGGAAGTGTGAGCGCTTTGGTTGAGCTGCCTGTCCCGGGAGCAGTGACTATTTCAATGGCTCTGGGTACGGCTTTCTTTTTTTTGTTGGGTATTGTTTGGTCCTTCTGGCACCTGCCGGCAAATCTGCACATGATGTTGGGTAGCAGACAGCTGGCCGGATTGCCTGGCCTCTTTGGTCATCTGGTGTTTTTGCTGTTTGCGGTTTGTTTGTGCTTGAGTGCTATTTCCAATTTTGTACTAAAGCTGGATTTTTTACTGACCTTTCTGGCCGTCTCATGGATTTTTTTACTGACTTACACTCTGGTGCGTGGAGCACCCTGGATGCTGGGTTTTTTGCCCTTGGTCATTATTTTGATAAACAGGTTGCAACTGGAATTTTTGTCGGTATTTGCCAATACGGGCGTGGCTCTGCTGCTATTGGTACTCTGCTGGGGTTTGTTGTTCTGGCTTCTCAAGTATAGAAGCGGCTATGGCAACTATTGGAAGCAAATTGACTTAAATAGCTCCAGATTCAGAGGGCACAGAAAGCCCTGGTTCAGGCACTCAAGATGGAAGCCCCGCAGTCTTATTGGCAGCTTGATGCGCGGTGGTTCCGATCATCCCATGGCAAGTGTTATCCACAAGATCCAGATGCTGTTTTTCCTGTTCGTGATAGGCCTGCTTATTCTGTTCATTTCTGGCGGAATTTCGCTGATAGATGCAGCCTACAGTCGGGAATGGCTTAATACCTGGGGGATTCCCTTGGTCCTCTTGGCGGCATCTACCAGTCAGGCACAATTAGCTCCTGTGATGATTAACAGTTTGCAGCGTATTTGGTTATTTAGTCCCATGACCCGAGTAGAGCTTTTCCATTTTGTGGAAAAGAAGTATTACAAAAAGATGATCTTAAATGGCTCTTTGATTTTTGGGATAGCGATTCTCTGTGGATACGGCATCTGGCAGGTTTGGCCTGACTCGACCTCAGTGTTCATGGCCTTGGGAATCTATGTATTGTTATCGATAATTTATCTTTATATGTCTATGTTGGAATGTATCAAATCGGGTTGGGTTAACTATGGTATCAGTTGGCCAGCGGCCTTTCTTTGGATGCTGTTGATGCCTGCCTTTGTTTCTATCTGCCAATGGGAAGATAAAACGCTGGCGGCCCTGGCTTTTGCGGCATTGATGCTGGGTGGATTGCTGCTGCTGTTGTGGATGCGTCAGCGTAGTCTCCAGCTGTGGCCTCAGGTCAGTTTTAACAGGATCAAAAGCTGATGTTTCAACTGAATCCCAACACTGGTGTGCCCATCTATCGACAGCTGATAGAACAGGTGCAGCGAATGATTGTCGGCGGACAGCTCAAACCAGGCGATGAATTGCCATCGGTGCGTGATCTGGCTATTGAACATGCGGTCAATCCCATGACAATATCCAAAGCCTACAGCCTGTTGGAAGCTGATGGGCTGCTGATTCGCCAGCGGGGCAAGCCCATGCAGGTGGCGCCAAGAGCAGATAGAGAGCAAGACCCAAGTTTTCATCTGCAGGATCAGTTTCATCAGTTGCAACTGGCGGCGCGCCAGTTGCAGATGACGGATAAACAATTGCTGTCTGCATTCGAAAAATTTCTGCAAGAATCTCGTTCAAAGGGCAGATAAAAGGACAATAAATGTCGATCAGATTTGGCTTTCTGTTGTTGATTCTGCTGTTGATCAATGCCTGTGGTCCTTCCGGCTCTTCGGGGCCGACGGCAGCTGAACTCTTGCCTCTCTGTCCGGAATTTTCTGAAACCGGTAAGCCGCCGCTGGTACACAGAGCGCGCTGTGGTCGTCTGAACGTGCCTTTGAATCCAGCCGATTCGGATGGCGAAAAATTGCAGATTCAAGTGCTACTTTTGCCGGCTATTCATCCTGCGCCCAAAAAGGATCCGCTGGTGCTGATTGCCGGAGGTCCCGGTCAGTCAGCCATCAAGCTGGCGCAACAACTTCATTACACCTTTGATCAGGTGCGCAAGGAGCGGGATCTGCTGTTTATCGATCAGCGGGGTACAGGACAGTCTCATCCTATCGACTGCCCTCAGCTTAAAAATTTTTCACAAACCTTGCCTGCCGCTTCACAGGAAGAAGATCTGCACAAGGCATTGCGCGCCTGTGTTGCCGAGATGGGTGACAGGATGCTGTTTTTTACCACGCCCTATGCCGTGGAAGATCTCGAAGCCGTGCGTCAGCAGCTGGGCTATAGCCAGTTCAATCTCTGGGGCGTGTCCTATGGCACTCGCGTGGCTCTGGCCTATCAGCAGCGCTATCCCCGCTTTGTGCGTACCAGCGTGCTCGATGGTGTGGCGCCTTTGAGTCTGGCCTTGCCCTGGCATGCGGAAGCTGACGCTTTGGCCGCTCTTGAGAAACTGGATGAAGATTGCGCGGCTCATGGTGAATGCCGTCGACGCTATGGTGAGTTGCGTGCTCTGGCGGAGCAGGTGGCGGACAAACTGTTGGAACAATCGATTGTTGTCAGCATAGAACATCCGCTTACCCGTCTACCCTATGAAGTGGAGGTAACGACAGCGGTATTCGCCAGCGCTCTGCGTATGGGGCTTTATTCCCGCGATCTGGCGCGGGTGCTGCCGCTGGCTATCCATAATGCCGCGCAAGAAGATTTTGAATTGATAGTGTCGCTGCTGGCGCTGGCTGAAAGTCGCAACAGCTTTAGCGATATCAGCATGGGTATGCACTATACGGTGATCTGTAACGAAGACTACCCTCATTACGTTAAACGCAACAACGAGCAGAGCCAGGTGTTTTTGCATGCACATCTGGTTGAGGGCATGAAAAAAATCTGCGATTTCTGGCCAAGAGCGGAATTGCCAGCAGATTACCTCACCAATTTTTCCAGCGATACACCAACGCTGTTGCTGTCCGGTGCGCGCGATCCGGTTACGCCGCCACGCTGGGCAGAAGTTCTTATGCCGCGCTTGAGTAATACCCTGCATCTGGTGGCACCCGGTGGCCATCATTCCATTAGCCTTGAAGGCTGCAGCTCGGAGTTGATTGCGCATTTTATTCAGTTGGGAGATACACGCGATCTCGATGGCAGTTGTATAGCCCGTATAAAGCCTATGTCGCCTTATCTGGGTGTGGACAAGGAAGCGCTTGATGCGCTGAGCGCTGGCTCAACCGAGGGAGAGGCGCCATGATCAGTATTCAAGCGGTTGAGAAGGTTTTTGGCAAAATCAAGGCGCTGGATGGCGTCAGTTGCGAATTTCGCGATGGCGAAATTACCGGTCTTCTGGGTTTGAATGGCGCTGGCAAAACTACGCTGATGCGTTTGATTTACGGCTTGCAGCGCCCGGATGCCGGAAGGGTTCTGGTTGATGGTGTCAATGTGCAGAATAACCCCGAAGCGGTACGTCGCTGTCTTGGTGTGCTGCCGGATGATGTGGGGCTTTACAAGCGTCTCAGCGCCCGCGAGAACATTGAGTATTTTGGTCGCCTTCAAGGGCTGAATCCGCAACAGCTGCGTGACAATACTGACGAGCTTGTTCAGCTGTTGAACATGCAGCCGATAGAGCACAGGCGGGCCGAAGGCTTCTCTCTTGGCGAGCGCATGAAAACGGCTCTCGCCAGAGCCATAGTGCACCAACCGCAACACATACTGCTCGATGAGCCAACCAACGGTCTGGATGTGATTACCACCCGCGCGGTGCGGCATCTGCTGTTGAATCTGCGCGATCAAGGGCGCTGCGTGGTCTTTTCCAGCCACCTGATGCATGAAGTAGACAAGCTTTGCGATCGCATTCTGGTGATTGCTGCCGGCAAGCTGGTAGCCGCCGGTAGTATTGCTGAGGTGCTGGATCAAGCCGGCTGTAACAATCTTGAAGATGCCTTTATCAATCTTTCCCGCGCGCAAGAGGAGGTTGTCAGTGTTTAAGCCACTCTGGATTGTCTGGCGCAAGGAAATGATCGATGCGCTGCGCGACAAGCGCAGTATGCGCATGGCCTTTTTACCCGTGTTTTATTTTGTCGGTATTTTTGTTGCGACTTTTTTCTTTGTGCTCAATATGCAGCAGGACAACCGTGTGGGCGGCACAACACAGATCCCCATGGTGATGCAAGGGGGTGAATATTTGCCGGAACTGCGCGATTGGCTGGAGGAGCAGGGTGCCGTTATCGAAACGCGAGAGGACGATGTTTATCTTGCTGTTCGGCGAGGAGATGCGGAACTGGCGCTGATTATTCCGGCAGACGTGATAGAGCAGAAAACAAGAGGCAAGGCGCTGACGCTCTGGCTGGTGTATGACGCAACCAATCGCAATGTGCATAGCAAGCTGGGTTTTGTGCGCGACCAGATTAATACCTGGAATTCGCGTACAGGCAGTGTGAATCTGCTGGCGCGGGGCATCGCGCCCGAGGTGGGATCAGGCTTGCTCCTGCGTGAGAGCAATGTGGCTGACGATCAGAAAATGAGTGTTATGTTGCTGGGCAGTCTGCCGATGATTATTGTGCTTTCCGCCTTTATTGCCTCCATGGGTTTTTCGGCGGATATGACAGCGGGAGAAAGAGAGAGGCGTTCGCTGGAATCCCTGTTGATCACACCGACCTCCTCCTCGAACATTATGCTGGGCAAGTGGCTGACATCGTTTTGCCTGAGTCTGGCGGTGACTTTTTTGACATTGCTGTTCCTGTGGATTGCGCTGGTTTATCTTCCGTTCAGTGAACTGGGTGTGCGCGTACTTGTAAGCTCTTTCACTATGCTGGCAATTCTGTTCTCGTTGCTGCCCATGATTATGCTGGGAGTTTCCTTGCAGCTGGCAATTGCCATTTTTGCCCGCTCATTCAAGGATGCCCAAACCTATATTGGTCTGTTCATGTTTATTCCCATGGTGCCGGGATTGTTCGTTATGTTTAATCCCGGTGTAACGACAGATTGGTTTACCTGGGTGCCGGTGCTGGGGCAGCTGGTGGTGATACGGGATCTGCTGGTGGGAGAGGCGATATCAGCCCAGGCCTTGTTGCGCTTCTGGCTGACGGGTCTGGTGGTGACCTACCTGACTCTGCTGTTTGCTGCGGCACAGTTGCGCCGCAGCAGGATCGTCTATGGGTAGTGGCTGATTTATTGCTGAGGCAGGCGTGGTGGTGTGGCGGCAAAGGGAGCGTAGTTTTCCAGCTGCGCCACCAGCTGCGCCAGTTTCGGGTACTGATCAAAAGTTAAGCGTTGACGGAATTTGGCCCATGCCAGGAAACATCCCAGGCGCAACTCCACGTCGGTATAAGGGCCATTCACATTGAGTGCGGATTTTTCCAGCTCGGCAAGGCCGGACTCCACGCGCGCCGCACTGCGTTTGAGATAGGCGCTCTGTTCAGGTGTAACGCCATCCTTTTCCATCAAAAACAAAAACACGGAAGCATCCATCAATGTGTTGATCAGGCACAGCTTGTCCAGCTCCTGAGCGTTGCGCAGAAAAGGCTGTCCCGCCTTGTCGCGCAGATATTTCACAATGGCCAGCGAATCTGTCAGAAAGATATCGCCATCTTCAAAGAAGGGTACCTTTTTGGTGGGTGATTTTGCCGCGCTGGCAACGCCATCGGTTTCAACAAATTCGCAATCAATATTGGTTTCGAGCAGGACGATGCGACAGTGGCGCACAAAGGGAGAGGTATAGCTGCCGTAAAGTTTCATTCAAATCTCCGTGATGAGTGGGTGTTTCAAATTTCAATAAAAGCGCGCAGATTGAAGCGTGCCTGTACACTGGCTTCCTGTGGATAGCCGAGCTGGTTGGAAGTTAACAGGGTATCGCCGATAAGAAATCGATCCGACCAGTGGTTGTGACCGTAAATCCAGTAACGAGGCTGAAATTCTTCGATCAGGTCGCGGGCATTGGCCTGGAAATAGGCGGCCAAATAGTCCTCTGGAATCTCTCCATGGCGCGCTTCGCGACAGGGGGGAAAATGGGAGATCACCAGCGTTTTCTGTGGATTACAGTTGGCCAACTCTTGTTTCAGCCAACTGTGACTGCCCCGAAATCGGGCAATGGCATCTTCGGCGGAAAATTTCCCATGCTGGGTGTAAATGTAAAAGAAGTCCGCCAGTCGCTGGCTATTGGCAATGCACTCTTTCCCCATCTCATCGCCCAGCGCGGTAAAGTCTGTCCACAGGGTACAGCCGAGAAAGGTCACCTCGCCCAGCTGCAAGCGCTCATTTTCCAGAAAATGAATGCGCGGATGCCGGGCCGAGTGCTGGCGAAATTCGTACAGCTGGGACTCTATATCGGTGCCGTAAAACTCGTGGTTGCCGGCAACCCAGACAAGGTGAGTGTGAGGATAGGTTTCGGCTACTGCCTCAAGAAAGGTCAGGGTATCGTCGGCAATGCCTATATCACCAGCAAACACTATGACATCGGCAGCCAGATCCAGGTGGGGGATATCCGGATATTTGAGATATTCCGAATGAACATCCGAGGCGTAATAGATTTTCATCCTGGCTCCATTTGACGAGGCGTTGTTGCCGCGCGAGAGGTCGTTATCACGTCATTTGGCTTGATTCTACCAGTCGATGACCCGTGATGGGTATTCAGCCGGGATTCAGCCCTGCTCACCTAGACTGGAATCAACTGTCAGAGGAGCAGCGACGATGAAAAAGCTTATGACAATGCTTGGCCTGGCCTTGGTGCTCAGCGCCTGCGGTGGCGAACACAGGGTTGTCCATGTGGTGGACAGGCCTGTGAACTATGTTCCTGAATTGCGCAGTTTCGATTTGCTCGACAGTTATGACGTGGATACACGTTTTGACGATCATACACCCCTGGCACTTAATCCCTATGCCTACGAAGGTCTGTTTGACATCTTTTGGCGGGCCAACAGTCTGGAGGATTTTCGCCTGCAGCTGCTGATTAACGACAGCCCTCATCCCGACAACGCCATCCTTGTCTATTCGGAGCGCTGCGGCGCTGGCCACAAGTGCGATCAGGGCGGCAGCCTTATCTGTGAGTACTCACCCCAATTCACATTGGGGTGTGGCCTGGGTCCGGATGTGGATATCAGCCCGCTGATTACCCGTGTGCCGCAGGAGGTCTATCTGTTGCTTCAGGTGTGCGATATAGATTCATCCTATTGTGAGTTCTCTCACTATCCTGTGTGGATGGAGTGATTCGCGCACCCAATCCATTTGCCAACCGTCGCAAAGCCCGTGCATTTTGTTTCCGGGGCGCTTAGAGTGAGCGCCCCGGAAACAGAACACTGGATTTGCCCATGAGCATTAACGACCTGATTGCCGATGGCGAAACGGCGGCCCTGAGCGAAATGGAAGCCCGCGTCCTCGGCTCATTGATGGAAAAGCAGCTCACCACGCCCGACACCTATCCCCTTACCCTCAACAGCCTGGTTATTGCCTGTAACCAGAAAACCAGCCGTGAACCCGTCACCAATTACAATCAGGGCGAAGTTCAGGCCTGCCTCTCGCGCCTGCAGGATCGCAAGCTGGTGGATGTGGATTATGGTGCTCGCGCGCAACGCTACGATCAGCGCTTGACCTGGATACTGGGTGTAAACAAATCGGTGCAGGCACTGCTGACCATTCTGCTGCTGCGCGGCCCGCAAACGGCTGGAGAGCTCTACACCCGCACCCAGCGCATGGCGGACTTTGCCTCGGTGGATGATGTGGAAGAACAGCTGCAACATCTCTGCGCCAAAACAGCACCATTGATAGTGCAGTTGCCGCGTCTGCCGGGCCAGCGGGAAGAGCGCTATATGCATCTGCTGTGCGGCGCACCGGATGTGGAGGCATTGGCCAGCCAGATAAGTCAGCGCAAAAGCGCAAGCGGTGATCTGGAAGAGCGAGTGGCTCAGCTGGAGCAACAGGTTCATTCGCTGCAGGAAGAACTGGCGGCGCTCAAGAGTCGATCGAATTTCTGATACTGACCCAGCCCATGATTCAAGATCCTTATTTCTATTTGCTGGCAGTGCCTGTGGTGCTGCTGGTGGGGCTCTCCAAAGGCGGTTTTGGCGGTGGCCTGGGCACCATGGCAGTACCGTTGCTGGCGCTGATGATAGATCCGCGTCTCGCCGCTGCCATTCTTCTGCCCATTCTCTGCGTGATGGATCTGTTCAGTCTCTGGAGCTTTCGCGGCACCTGGGACAAGCTCAATCTCAGGATTCTTCTGCCCGGCGCACTCCTGGGTACAGCCGCCGGCGCACTCACTTTCGAGATCACCAACGCCGATGTGATTCGTCTGCTGGTTGGGCTTCTGGCGCTCTACTTTGTGGGCCATTACCTCTGGGGATTGCGTCTGCTGCAACAGGTTGAGCGCAAGCCGGCGAGTCGCTTCTGGGGCAGCTTCTGGGGAACCATGGCGGGGTATGTGAGCTATATCGCTCACGCGGGCGGGCCACCGGTTGCCATTTACCTCTTGCCCCAACAGCTGTCCAAAATCAGTTTGGTGGGCACTACCGTGCTCTTTTTTGCCATAGTCAACTTTATCAAGTTGATTCCTTACAGCCTGCTCGGGCAGATGAACACAGAGACACTGATGACTTCTCTGGTGCTGATGCCGGTGGCACCGCTGGGAGTAAAGCTGGGTGTGATACTGCTGCACCGTGTGCCGGACAAATGGTTCTACTGGTGTTGCTACGGCTTTTTGGGATTGGCGGGAGTCAAGCTGGTTGTCGAGGGTTTAACCGCGCTGATCAATTGACTTGGTGCTGACTTGGGCCGAAGATCGGGGCTTTTATTCAACCCCTCAAAAACGGTCCAATATGTCCAGCAAACTGAGGTTACTGTCTCCTGCCGTTCTCGATAGCTGCGATGCGTTCAAGACGCAGTTTCAAACAGCCAAACCCTTTCGCCATCTGGTGATGGACGGCTTTTTTGACAAGGAATATGCCGAACAGTTGCTGGCCCAGTTCCCTCCTTTTGAGAAGGGCAATGCCCGCAATGAAAACGGAGAGCTGGGCAACAAGTCGGTGGTGGAGAGGATTCGCGAGCTGGGCGATGCCTATGCCCGTCTCGATGATCTGGTGAGCTCCCGGGAGTTTCTCGACTGGCTTTCCGCCGCCACCGGCATACCCGATCTGCGTTACGATCCCTGGTACTTCGGCGGGGGCACCCACGAGAACCGTCACGGCCAGGACCTGGACCCTCATGTGGACTTCAATCGCCACCCGGAAAACGGCTGGCACAGACGCCTCAATCTCATCGTGTATCTGAACCACGACTGGGACGACAGCTGGGGCGGAAGTTTGGAGCTTCATCAGAATCCCCGCGCGGAAGATAACCAGATCAGTCTGGTTACTCCTCTGTTCAATCGCGGGGTGGTATTTGAAACCACCGAATGGAGCTGGCATGGCTTCGGTCGCATTCAGTTGCCCGAGGACAAGCGCCATCTGAGCCGCAGGTCCATTGCTCTCTATTTCTATACCCTCACCCGTCCAACGGAAGAGCTGGCACCTCACCACTCGACCATCTATGTGGATCGGCCTCTGCCGGAACGCTTCAAACCGGGCATGGTGCTGACCGAGGCGGATCTGGAAGAGATCAAGGTACTTCTCGCCCGCCGCGACAGACACAATCAGCGGCTCTATGACGAAGTCTGCCGTTTGACAGCGCTGGTGAGTAGCGATGCAGGTACAGGACATCTGGGGCGGTTTATTAACGGCTGTCGGCACCTTTTCGGAAGTCGCGAAGGCAGCTTCAGCCAGAGAGTGAAAATTTCCTTTATGCCTTTTGTGACCCATTTGCCGTCGTATCTGCGTAACCCGCTGCGCCGCTTCTGGCGCAAGCTGGCAGGCCGTGCTGTTTCTGAATAGGGTTTTTAACTGAGGACAGAATCAGTTTGTCGGCGCTTTCTTCTCTGACAAATTGTAGGGTTTGAATTCCAGTGGCTGGGGCGAAGGATTGTTCCAATCGGGATAACGCTTGCCCTGCATGCACTCCGCCACTTGGTTATCGATCAATTTGTTCGGCTTGATGCACTCTTCCAGTGTTCTCGTATGCTCAACATAGGGCGGGCGATCTGTCTGGATATTTTTCTGTCCATCATCTGCCGCTTTGCACGCGGTATTGCGTTGCGCCAGCGTATCTTTTGTTTGCAGCCTGTTGTGCTCCCTGATCCAGTAGTTGCAGGTTTCTATGAGTTTTCTTAACGCCTGATTATTGGTGTTGATGGGCCTGGGATCTCGATAGTCGGGCGCATAATTGGCGTCCCCATTTCTCGCAGCAACTTCTATTGTTTGGTGTTGGCCGCTCTGTTCTGCCAGGCAGTTGCTGTATTCCCTTTTATGGTGATTTCTTTGCTTGTGCCAGTAGTCCATTTGTCTGGCGGAGCCGCCCTTGCGCCTCAGGTTTGTGTAGTGCTCTATTTGCTGATTGTGCCATTCGCAATCCCGGGCGCTGGCTTCGAGGGAAAGCGTTGCGATTGAGAGAAGGGTTGAGATCAAGAAAAACGAACCTGCTTTCATCTTTTCGTCCCTGATATGTAGCTGTTTGGATTCTTGGAAGTGACCTCGTTGGGGGGATCATGGGGGTTTATATAGGCAATATCCGGACGTTGTGCAAGAAGGACTAATGAGGGCAAGGGCAATAAAAAGGACAATAAAAAAGGCCCGCAGCTTGTCGCTGCGGGCCTTTGTCGTATGTGGTAGCTAGGGGCGGACTTGAACCGCCGACCCCAGCATTATGAGTGCTAGGGCTTAAACGAAGAAAAAAATTAAGGATTTTGTAGCTTTGTTCCGTTCGTCTAAATCGTTTTTTCAACGGTTGGAGACGAAAAAAATGGCTAAAATTTATACATTTATCAGCACGAAAGGCGGCGTGGGCAAGACCAGTCTTAGTGCAAACCTCGCCGCCATCATGGCGGATATGGGGCAGCGGGTGCTCATGATAGACACCGATCCAGCTGCCAATCTCAGCAAGTTCTACCCTGTGGCCTACCCAGCAACGGCTGGCTTGACCAAGCTGGTGACACAGGGTTCCCACAAGGATTGTATCGGCAAGACAGGCTTTGGCCTTGATCTGGTCGTAATGGACGACAAGGGCGACAAGGGCGGCGTAATCCTTCCATTTCTCCGAGAATCTACCTCTCACATACTCTATTTGCGACATGCCCTCAAGGGACTGATGGATGACTACGACTACATCATCATCGACACCCAGGGTGCCGCAGGCCTGCTGCAAGAGGCGGTGATCCTTGCCTCCGACGAGCTGATCAGCCCCGTTCCTCCCAACTACCTCGATTCCACAGAGTTTGTCTCTGGCACAGTTGCCATGTTGCGCGGCCTCCAGATGCCGGGCAGCAAAAAGACCATTACCGGCGAACCCCTGCCTATCTGTAATGCGGTCATAAACCGCATGGGCCGCACCAATGATGCCCGTGAAGTAGTGTCCTGGTTGCGCAAAACCTTCGACGAACAAGGCGATGGTCTGGTTCGCGTGCTTAACACCATCGTCCCCGATATCTCGGTTTACAACAAGAGTGCTGGGGCGAGCCTGCCCGCCCACCGGTATGAGCCCAAGCGTCGCGGTGCGACTGCGAGCGCGCTCGACACCATGGTCGAGCTCGCTATCGAGCTACAACCCCGCCTGACTGGCGTAACCCCCCAATGGCAGTAACGAAGGAGCTACCACCATGGCCTCAAAAAAACCAATAGACCTCACTGAAAGGCTCACGCGCACGGTGGCGAAAGTCAGCGAGCAGGCGGCATCAGACCCTGTACTGCCAACCCGTATGACAGTCACTCTGGAGCAGTTGCGTCCTTACGACAAAAACCCACGCCAATCTGCCAACCCGATGTATGCGGATCTGAAAGATTCGATCCGTAATCGAGGATTGCAACAGCCGCCGCGTATCACGCGGCGTCCCGGTGCGGAGCACTACATGATCATGGATGGCGGTAATACACGATTGCAGATTCTTGAGGAGCTCTGGGCCGAAACACAGGATCCACAGTTCTTTTCCATCGATTGTATGTTTCATCCGTGGGTGTCGGAAGAGCATGTGCTCTCAGGGCACCTGATCGAAAACGATATGCGTGGCGACATTAAGTTGATTGAGCGCGCGACAGGTGCGAAGCAGTGGATTGCGATGCTGGAGTTAGAGACCGGCGAATCAATTAGTCAAAGTGAGGCTGCACGAAGAATGACCGCCGCAGGCTGGAAGATAGATCAGAGCAACCTGTCTGTACTGATGTATGCCGTTAATCATTTGGTGGAGCACCTTCCGTTGTTGTTGTGGGGCGGTGCAGGCACACCGCTTGTCAAAGAAATCCGCCGCTGTGAAAAAGCCTATCGCGATTACTGGGACAGTTTAGTCGCTAATGGCGAGCAACCTTCGGTTGAGTTTGAAAAAGTCTGGGCTGAAACACTGCAAGAGTTTGATGATGAAGAGCGCTTCGCCATGGAGGACTGGCGGCGCACCCTGGATATCCGCATCAGTGACGTTATGGATGAAAGCTGGACTGCGGTTGGTGCAGAGGTTGAGGCGATTCTTCGTGGTGCGAAGCCGTCTGGGGTTAAATCTGAAAATCGAGTGTATGGGAAGAATGCGGAAACTGTCGCAGCGGGAGAGACTGTCGAGTTGGAGTCTGGTGCAGCACTGGATCCTGGTGCTTCAGAGTCTGGAAAAAACACTCGTGAGCCTGCGGAGCCTGTTAGCAAGCCTCGTGAGACTGGCGCAGTTGTTCGGGCGCTGCCCACGAAAAAAGTAGCTCCGAACTTACGCGACTATCAAATTGAGGCATGGACGGCAGTAAACGCCATTCTTGAACGACTCAGTCTTGAACAATTTCTGGTGCCGACTTTTGATTGGACGCATCACGAAGGGCCAACAGGTATTGGTTTCATTCTTAATCCCGTTCCGCTTGACCGTCTGGGGCCAGGTGGGCCTATTCGATATTACACCTACCTACAAAGCATCTTCCTCGGCATCGTTTCATCAATTCGATTGGATGAGGCCAAACAATACCTGTACACCGTGATTGATATGGCGCTGATGGGGGCAAATAAATCTTCTGACGAGCAATTGCAAGCAATAAATAGCATTCTGCGTGAAGTTGTCTCGCTGAACTACCAGCGCACCACGCCTTTGCTAAAAACCAACAAGCGTCACGGTGAATCACTGTTTATGACCTATGTCAGTCAATTGGAGGCCGCAATTCAGGGAATGCGCGTGCTGACTGATAACAAGCTGGAAGAGCTTTTTGTCATCAAGCACTAAGAAAAATATTGGAAATGGAGGGTTTTATTGTGGGCCAAGAAAAAAATCGTTTAGCCACACTTAATCGTGAGGCGGTGTGTGTTGCGGCAGCAGCGGCGCAACGAGGTGACAACGCGTTGCTACATAAATTAGGTATAGATCGGCTATGTGTGCCCATGCTTAAGGGCATCAACATTAATGCACTGGAAAGATTGCATTCCTTTAACAGCTTGGTGGTGGATATTCGATTCAATGCAGGTGCGCTGGAGCGGATGCTTAATTACCTGCATGATGAAATTCAGTTGGAGGATCGTATTGACCGCGCCATTAGGCTTGGAATTCGTCAAGGGCAGTTGCGGGATCTAACAGGCGTAACGCGGCGAGAATACGAGCAGCGCCGAGCCGCACTTGGGTTATCGGGGAACGGCCCGGGTCGCTCGGGTGGGTTGCAGGAAAGCGAGGAACTGGATGTTTTGAGGCAGTGGCAGTCCCTAAAGACGGATACCTCAATTGATGACCTGGAGAAGCTTTGCCGCATTGCTGAGAACACCGGAATTACCGTGGACAGAATCTGGCTGACGGTGATGGAGGGTGTATGAGCTCACAACACCTTCAACAACGTATCGAGTTTGCCAAGGCCAATCTATTGCGCCAGCGACGGGATGGCGTGGATCTGGATTCCATGGGCGTAATTTACACCGGAAACCACCACCACAGCATCCCCAACAACCTCTTACTGGACCCCATTTTAAACCCCGCTGACAAGTTGTTGTGGATGGTCATGCGGGCCTCTATCAGCAATCCTCAGGCACCAGGCTATGTCCCTTCCAGGGAGGAACTGTGCAAGGCCATGAATTGCTCGTCACCCACAATAAGTCGTGCCAGGGCTATGTTACGCATGGGGCGCTGGATGACCTATTGCATGACCGTCAGGGATGATCTGCGGCGATTTGTTGGGGATGTGTACTTGCTGCACGAAGAACCCCTATCACTGGCCGATACGCTCGCTATGGATCCAGGCTATGTGAGCTTTCTGGAGGATCAGAGTGCTGGTGCGAGTGCCAGCAAGAGCAATCGGCTCTTTGCCGGACAGTTGTTAAATCAACTTGAAGGATTGAACGGTGATCCTCGAAGCCCTACTCAGCTTGAAGTACTTGAGCAGCGGATCGAGGTGAGCAAGGGTTTGCCGTCATTCTTTGGCAGTGATAGCTCTTCGATGAAGCCGTTGAAGAGCCATGTTAAAAATTTTAACGTGGCTTTAATGGATGGTTCAGCTGATTCTTCGTTGGAAATCAATGATTCCGGGGGCCGCGTAAAGAATTTTAATGCGGTTGAAACGACCCACGTTAAAAATTTTAATGTGGGTCAGGGCCATGGTAAAAATCTTAACCTGGATAAAAAATATTTTTCTCGCGGTAGTGGTAGTAGTTATATAAATAATAAATATATATCTATTGCGCATGCGCGCGAGGCAGACAGCGAAACCGGGGATTTAGCCCTGGATGACTTGCTGACCATGCCCATTCCTGAAGTACTCAAGCGCAGCCACCTGGAATTCCTGGCAGTAGATACCGTGGAAAGCCGTCACAAGTGGTTGTTTGATCACCTCTCCAGTCTGCCCATCGTCGGTCGAATCCTGTTGAAGTTACCTGAGCCGCAACGCAAGGCGGTTGGCTATCAGTTGTTTGGTCGATTGATCGCCGATAACGAAGATCCTGAATACAAATCCAAGCCAATTCGCAACCTGGTGGCTTTTGCGCGGGAGTTGGTGAATCGGTCAGAGGTGGGTGATTTTGCGCTGGATGGCTTGGGGCTTTTGGTTAAGGAGGCGGTTGAGGATAAGCAGCCGCATTTTTGGATGAAACAGGACATCTAGGTAAGTTACCTAGGTCGGAGGGAAGCAGGACAGCTAGGTAAGTTACCTAGGTCGGAGGGAAGCAGGACAGCTAGGTAAGTTACCTAGGTCGGAGAGAAGCAGGACAGCTAGGTAGGGTACCTAGGTCGGAGAGATTTGTGGGGTGCTGTAGGGTACAGCACTCGGGTGAAGCTGGTCAGGTGGGGTAAGTTACCCCAGTGAGTCAGCTTGGTTGAATACCTTCTTAAGGTTGGAGGATTGGCAATGAGCAAGAAAACGAAGGCAGTTGTGAGTGTTGAAGATGTTCAAGATCGGGTTGTGAGTGCATCAGAATCGATTGACGGTCAGGCCGCTCAACACTCTCGCCGTGGGCCTGGGCGGGTTGATGTGGGAGGGCGCATTGTGTTGCATACGCCGCAGGCTAACGAGTTATTCACCGGTAAGCGACCAGGGCTGACAGGTCAGTCTGGCAAAAAAAGTGCGGGAAAGAGTTACATGGGGCTTATTGGCTTTGCGGGAAAGGCCATGCATATCTGGACAGCAGCTAGGAACAACGATCCGTATGCGGATTTTATGTTGCTAAAAATCGAAGAGGAGTTTGGAGAGATTGTGAAGCTGGTGGCTTCTACCCAGCAACATGTAACTTCACTGCTGGAGAGCCTTGAGGGCATTGAGATGAGTGCAGCAGTGAATGTGTCGCCGGTTGAGCATGACTTGAAATTTATTTGTCCTTGGGCGTATCGAGCGGCGACTTTGTTGAGCCGTTATGATCGGTTGGCATTGGATGGGATTACCTGTCGTCGTGTGGGATTGATATTTGGTGACGATTGGTTCAAAACCATTGTAGAGCCAGCGAGTCGGATTCGACGCTGGTTTGCGCTGAGCAAGCGGTGGGTTAATACCGGGGTTTCCAGAAAGAATGTGGAGTCGGGTGATGCGGTTGCTAGGAGAGCGGTTGATATCTATCGGGAGAAGTTTCCAGAGATGCTTCAAATACCAGAGTCAGTGCTTTCAGGTAAACAGCGGGCCTCTGTATCACCCGTTATTGTGGTCGCGGAATCGGCAGATTTGGCTGTTTAGGTAGATTGACCGCGTGATGGTATGTCCGGTCATAAATGAATGGATGGCGGGGAGAAAGTATTATGTTGGGGGCAGATGTGACTGACCGTGAGGTGGTAGGCGTGGCCAATCAGCGCGGCAAGCCAGGTCAAAGGACAGTGGAAAGCGGTCAATCATCGTTGACCGCGGTCACTTCTTTAAAAGGCCTTTTAAAAGGCCTTTTAAGAGATAAGGCGGTGACCGGCGGTCAGCCGGGTGGTCGGTGGTTGGACGAGTGGCTGCAAGCGATTGATCGGCAGTTATGGGTAATTCATGAATTGAGCGAGCAAGCTGTTTGCTTGTACCGAGAAACCATAAAAAAAAATTATGGCGATCTGAATCTTAATTACACGCCTTTGTTTAATCTGGCGTCGCGAATGGCAGGAGGGACGGCACCTGTCGGTAGATTACGATTTCGGGTTTCAGTGAAAGCGGCAAGGCGATATGGATTGCTTAAAGATGCGTTTGTTGAGCCTTTTGTCTATGACAGGACAAGTGTGGATCACATTGTCCAAGCAATGGATGCCATGATGAATGACTTGAAGCTGGAGAGGCCTGACATGTACGAGAGCCTGAGGGTGTGGGACAGCCTTGTTCATCAGATTCGACGTGACCAATTATTGATTAAATCGGATTATCTTCAGCTAGCCGAATATTGTCGGCAGTGTGAGTATGCGAGCATGCACTGGAATGAGCCTGAACTGGCGGTAAAATCGCGAGAATTATTGTTGCAGATCCTGGAAGGTGTGCCAGAGAAAAGTATGCGTATTCTGTTGGGTGAATAGACTTTTAAAATTGCGAGCTGGTTGGGCAGATTGTTTGTTGAATGAACTTTTGAGTGGCCTATACTGACTGAGCGTATCCGAACGCCTTTCATTTCTGCTTATTGGGGCCCTAGTGGTCCCATTTTTTTATCTGGGTAAAATTTTGTGTCTCGGGACACGATTATGGGTAAGAGGAAGCGTTATTGGCATTGATGGTAGAAGGCTGTTAATGGCAGCGATTGTTTGGGGTTCGTTTCAGATGATTTTGGTGTGTGTGCTCATCATCGTGTTGTTTGGTCTGCTAGACATCAGTCTTGAAGGTAAGGAATCAATACTCAGCTTCTTTTGCGTTTGGATGGGAGTTGGGTCGGCAATGCACCTGATCTTGCGCGCAGGTCGATAATGTAAAGCGGGTACTCAAGAGTAAGGGGGTTCCATGAGTTGGTTTGATCAACGGGCTAAAATTGCAGTTGTCATTAATTTGATGGGTTACCTGTTCTGGGCTTTTTGTGCGTTCCTTGTGACCAAGTATTTTATTGGCGAGCCTGTTGCGGGTACGAATGTTTTTCTTGCGATTTGGGTGGCTATAGGATCCGGCATTGTCACGGGTGAGTACAGAAATTTTCATGAAGACTTTGCGAGCATTAAGCCTCGTCACTACTTGATGGCTGTGTTAATCCTTCCATTTGTCCCAATCCTGAAGTTAGTCAGTTGGATTCGGAATGCCTATCAGGTTAAGTCATGAGGAGACAGGTACAAAATCGTGTCTCGGGACACGAAATTGACGCTATATTCGATCAGCTGTTGAGCTGTGCATCGAATGGACAGCGCGCCCGACTGATGAAGGAGCTTGTGTCGTTGGGCGTGAAGACGGCCGTGATTGCCAAACGCCTGGATATTGCGGATTACCAGGTAAGGCATTTTGTGCGCGTTGCTAGGCGGCTGGTACCCGAGGTAATGCAGCTGCTGGACAACGACAAGATCTCGATGTCGCTTGCCAGGGCGATTGCGTCTTTGCCAGATGCTCAACAGGAAAATGCTGCGAGAAACGCCTTGGCTAAGCGAACCAGTGTAAGTCGCTTTCGGGCGGAGGTATTTGTGAATTCTGATCAACGTTTGGTGACGGATCTGGAACGCCTTGCAGATACCTATTCGGAACAATCTGGATTTGCGCTACAGATAAAGCCGGATCGGGATAATACCAATTCGGGAAGCTGGATCATCCGTTATCATTCCCTGGATGACTTTGACGAATTAACCCGTCGCTTCGTGGGTAAACATGAAAGTTGGTGACTTGCCAAATACCATTCTGGTTTGGGTACATATTATTTGAATCTTTTTTTTCTTCCTCCCTGTACTTTCTGTACACCTGTTGATCAGATAAACCGTTTTTCTCCTTGATGTGGCTTTGTAGACTCAGTCTGTCATAAATCTGATAGGGCAAGTCTTATGAGTATTTTTATTGTGGCTGAGGGGAATGTTGGTAGTTCCGAATTCAAGCCTGTGCGTACAGTAGAAGGCGATCGGATGGTGTTGAATATGTCGGTAAAATTTTCTTCCGACAAGCGCAACAAAACAACTGGCGATTGGGAAGATCAGGGTTACTGGGCGAGCGTGGAGTTGTGGGGCAAGCGCGCTGAGCTTACTGCCAAATTGATTACCATTGGTGTCCGGGTGTTGGTCGTGGGGAACCAATGGGTAGAGGAGTACGAATCTACCGCTGAAGAAACCCTGGGTCAAACAATGAAGCGCGTGAAAGTGCGGGCTGATTATGTGGGACTTAGCCCGCTGGGCCTCAAAGCTATTGAGCGTGAAAAGAAGGCGAAGCCACAGGGTGATGAACGACAGGATGATCGATACGCCTACGATGAGGGTTACGGCGAGCCTGCTTTTGAGGATGATATTCCGCATTGATGGCGTTGCAGGGTGATTGTGTTGGAGCAATTACCTGGTCTTATTAAGGCTGGATAGGTTGTTAATGGGGTGTATTTTTGAAGGAACAAACGATGTTTAAGACATTAATCGTCGCGGGGGGCCAGGCGATGAAACAATCTGAAGATCCGTTGCAGGTACTGCAGCGGTGCGAATGTGACAGTCTGTTGGCTATGTCGCTGTTAATTCCAAGATCTGTCATGGTGTCTATTCCAGGAAGATCTTCACAGGTAGGTACGGTAGTCGGTGGAAGTTTTAGTCCTGGTCTGTATCTCTTGCAAGTAGATGTAGCTGGGAAAATAGGTACCTACCGACTTGATCAATTGCGGCTGACGCAGCTTCACTAACGACAAAAAGGCTATGAATATGAGCAGAATGAATATGTGTATGCTTTGGTTTGCGTTATTGAGTTTGATGGGTTGCGCATCCAAACAGACAATCAATGAAAGCGTAACTTCTGTTGAGTCCAGAGCAGAGAAGGAGGCGTGCTCACACGCGACCTACGTGAAGACTGATAGATATACCTTGGCAAATACATCACCCTTGATAGAGCAGCGCGAACCTATGGCGGCTATTGTGCATATGCGCTTTGCCCAGGATGTATCGACCGTGGGTCAGGCGATTCGAGAACTATTAGAGGGGTCAGGGTATCGATTGGTGATGGGAGAAAATCGTGTAGAAATGCAAGATCAAATTTTGTTGACTCAGCAGCTTCCTGCGGTACATCAAGAGTTAGGGCCGGTGAGTCTTTTGGACGCGTTGACAATATTGGGTGGACGAGCTTGGCAGGTGCAAGTGGATCATGTATATCGCTTGGTTTGGTTTCAAACAACTGAGGTTGCACACCAAGTTACTGACCGTGTTATGAGTGAATAGGGAACTGCTGGACAAGCAAACTTTATTTGATAGACTTAAAGAGCAAAGTGTCCACTGCTATCAGTGGAGCCTTGTAGAGGTGTGTGGCGCTCATCACCTCGCGGGTTGTTAACCCGGCGCTATCCTAACAGGCTTCGGCCTATCACCATCCCCAGGGGAAAGTATTTTCCCCATCGGGGAAAGTCTCTCCCCTTTTTTTTATTCCGAAAGGAGAGAGATTATGTCAGTTCAATCACAAGCCAATCAGTACTTTAACCTTCACCTGGAAGGCTTCGCGAATCTCTATGATGCGCGAGTCGTCAAAGGCAAGGGCTTTGAATACCTGGCAGTGCGTGCAGCCTTCTTGCAAGGTAAAGCCGATGAGGCTGAACCGTTTTTTGTGGATCTGCGCGTAACGGGTAAAGAGGCCATGAAGGTAGTATCGAAGTTTGCAGACCAGATTAGCTCGAAAGAGCACAAGGTGTCTGGCGTGCTCAAAGCGGGTGATTTGCGGGTTGATGCAAAAGATGGCAAGGTTTTTATTGCTGCTCGTTTGCTAACAATCAAGTATCTCAAGATTGATGGTCAAAAGATTAATCTTGAGGAATTTGAGAATGCTCCAAAACCGCAACAACCTACCGAGAGTATTCCTGCGGCGCGTGTACCTGCTGAGAATCCTGATGAGGTTCGTCTGGACAAGAATCACCCGGAGTTTGAAGCGCGCAAGGCACAGTTAAAAGCTGCGGGCTACCGCTGGAATGGTGAACGCCAGGCTTGGATAGCGCCTGTAAAGGCAGCCTGAAAAGCCCTGGGTAAGTTGAGTAGGGCACTGCTGGTTCTCACGATCTGGGGTGTTGAAATTACGCTTACCCTACTCCTGTCGGCAGTTAGGCAGTGAGTGAGAAACCTCTGAGTTGGCGAAAGCTGGCTCAGTGGGTTTCCCCAAGGAGACAAATTGCATTTGTGTCTGTTTGGGGAAGCCCACTGGGTTGACTTCCACAACAATGAGGATACCGTGATGACCAGCTTTTACTGTACTGAACACCATAATGCGATTGGATCTGTATACCCGATTGATTGGCAGTGCCTTGAAGCCATTGAGAAAGTTGATAACCAATTCCTCTGCACGGGCAACGTGATGCACGTTGTACGCCGAGATGGAAGTCTCACAATCGTGAGCGACTTTGCGCTATCAATGGCACTGAAAGGTGCCGAGTTGATTGAATTGATTTACACTGGCGGCCAAGGGTTGTATTTTCCTGGCAAGACCCAAACCAGGTCGGCGTAAGCTGGCCTGGTTTTTTCTTAAAGCAACGTATTTTTTGCGTGCTATTCAAAGTCCATTCACTGAGTGAATTTTGACTAGCACGTTCTCCCGGTTCTCCCGCCCACCACGGTATATGGTGGACCTTGTGCCGTCCTCGACGGTAAATCCAGGTGTGTTGGTGAAATCCTGGATCGGTGATCCCTCTCTGGCCCACATTGCGGAATCATTGCCTACATCCTTTGCGCTGTTACTGTCCTCCAACCGTTGGCAGCGTCCTCTTGCGGAGTGAGATCCGCCCCCTCACGCCGAGTATCAATTGATGCTCGGCTCTTTTCCAAAAAAATCAGGAGTCATCCTATGTCTGCTTCAGAGCGGTATGCGTCTGTTGGGTCTGATATGACCCTCCAGCAAGCAAAGGCGGCGTATGAGAGTGGTGAAATTGTCTGGGTGGGTAAGAATCCGCACCAGCTGAGTATCCAGTTCTTCTCGCGTACATCGGATCTGTTTCATGTTGTCGATTCGTTGGGAAAAATTCGCCGGTTCAAAGATCAAATGAGTCTGGATTTGGCGTTACTGACCATTAAAGGCTTGTAATTTTTGCCCCTCTATTCGAGGGGTGTTTTCAAGACGGTCTGTAGACAGGTCTTCTCGAAAACACACTTCATGGTTGCCACTGACTTCAGTGGTTCCTTGGAAAGTCGATGTGATGCCTGAAATTCGACGCTGGGCGTAAGCCCTGGTATCAGCCTGTTATTTAACCCTGTGGGGAATCTATCCCCATGGCGGGGTAGTTCCTCTTGTCGATTAAGGAGAAATGCAATGAGTCTTGCCCCGAAAAACAATGTTGTCGTTGCAACGGAGGTGATAAATAAGGAGCGTTTGTCACTCATGCCACGACGCTTTCCTGGCTGCTTCATCGTCGTAGAAAAAACCATATACCAGGTCATGGACAGAATCTGTCCTGCGTATGCAGGCGGCTACTGGCATTTTTACTCGCTGAGTAATGGTGGTTTCTATATGGCGCTTGAAGGTGAGAGCGAGTTGGATGTCGTCGTGCCCTTTGGGAATGGCTTTGCCGATAAACTCTCAAGAGAAGCCGCCAGTATAGTGGCGTGTCTTATGGCCTACTGCTTTCTGGCGGAGAAATATCCCAGCGGACTGTTTGCGGATCACTACACCTGGTTAATGGAGTATGTGTATACGCACCCGGAAGCGTCAAAGATCCGTTTGGCGATTGATTGAGGAGGAAGTTGTGATGGACAGAAATCAACTTCCTCTGTGTGTTCTTAAATCAGGTGCTGGCTACTATATTGGTACAGCGGATGATGCTGGCCCGGTTAGTCGGGAGTCTGAAGAGTACTGGCGTTCGGAGGAGTGTGCTCAGCTGGCGCTGGACAAACAGCTTTGGACACCACGCCTGTGTTATGAACACAAGTACAAGCTGCATCCTCTAGCTCCGAGATCCAGTGAGTGATGCGCTACTAACACCCTTCGAAGTTTGAGGGGTGTTTCCAAAATTGCTTGCAAGGCTTTCAGGCTGTTTTGGAAATACCTTTCATGGTGGCCACTGCCTTCAGTGGTTCCTTGAAAAGTCGATGTAATGCCTGTGATTCGACGTAGGGCGAAAGCCCTGGCATTAGCCTGTTGTTTAACCCTGTGGGGAGATCATTCCTCCAGGGATGACTCCCCTTAATTTTTGGAGAGTCATGATGAACAGTTTTGATCCGGCTTGTGTTGTGAAGGAAGTTCGTGGCAAGTATCGCATCTCAAAGCATTTAACAGCAGATGAGTTGATGGTGGTTGCCGCTTATATGGGGCGAAAGTTTGCGGATGGTCGAACCGCCCTAAAGTCCCCTGTCCTGGTGCGTCGCTACCTACAAGCGATATTGCAAGTAGAGGAGCGAGAAGTCTTTGGTGTGATCTATCTGGACAACCAGCATTGTGTCATCAAAAACGAGGAATTGTTTTTTGGGACGATTGATGGTGCCAGTGTTTACCCGCGTGAGGTGGTGAAAGCTGTTCTGGCTTGTAATGCCGCAGCGGTGATCTTTTATCACAATCACCCTTCGGGCTTGGCAGAACCCAGTCAAGCCGATAAGCGTTTAACAGAGCGCTTAAAAGAGGCTCTGGATTTAGTGGGAGTCCGAGTTCTGGATCATATGGTGTATGGACTTGGTGAGGCCGTTTCTTTTGCTGAGCGTGGATTGCTCTAAGGAGACTGGCTATGCCATCGACAACCCGTGTATATCCAATGTCTTGCACTTCCGCTTATTGCGGTAAAGGCGCTGAATGCTGTCCAACCTGTCCTCACTTTCCAGCACTTCAGGAATTTAAGGGATGGGTTCGCAAGACAGACGCCATTGTGACCGACAGGATCTGGTCGCCCTTGGTGTATGTTGCTCAGAAGTCAGCGCAATAACAGTACTTTTCTCTGAACCCTGCGTGGCAGGTTTTTTTAACCCGGTCGGGAATTCAGCCCGACGGCTGCATTCCCATTTTTATTGTGGAGTCAGCTATGAGTGGTCAATTGAATCCGCGCTCCCCTGGGAGTGTCCTTTCATCCGTAATGTCATCAGCCACCGATTCTCAGGAGCCGGTGGAAATTACACTTACGTGTTGTGTGGTAGTGCCAGCAACCGGCGATGTTATTGAGCGGCCTTACCCGGAGCTCAGTGGGCAGCCCAATGTGATTTATGCCCTGCATACTGTTCGTGGTTTGATCGACGTGTTGTGTGCGGATTTTTATCTCGAATGCCATGCCCTCTTGTTTGTTGCTGCGCTTGAGCAACAACTCAAGGCACAGGGTGTGAATATTATAAATCGTGTCGTGAACTAAGTAGCGGCCAGCCCCTCGTTGAGGGGCATTTTCCGATGACATTGCTGGGCAGTGTTGTGGGGAAATGTCCTTTCATGGTCGCCACTGCCTTCAGTGGTTCCTTGAAATGTCGATGTGATGCCTGAGATTCGACGCTGGGCGTACGCCCTGGCATCAGCCTGTTGTTTAACCCTGTGGGGAGATCATTCCTCCAGGGATGACTCCCTTTAATTTTTGGAGAGTCATGATGAGTCAGAAAATTGCAAATGTGTCTTTACGGTTTACGTCCGATCCTGGACACGGTTGGTTGGCAGTACCAGTAGCCTTATTGGTTGAACTGAAGATTGAAAGTTCCCTTTCAACCTACAGCTATCTCAATGATCAGCGGACTGTGGCATATCTTGAGGAGGATCGTGATATGGGCGTTTTTATGAACGCTGCGCGCGATAAAGGATTGGTGGTAAATATTTCCGAAAGGCATGTTGAGCGAACGTCTATTCGGAATATGCACCACTACCATCCACGGTTTTTACCGATAACGCGTGAGGCGTCGGCGCACTAGCCGTCAAGGAGAAAATCTGATGTCTACTGAACCAAAGATCCTTGCGGGTGATTTAACACCGATTAATCGTATGGTTGATTTTGAAACTGCATTGACGGCCTTGTGTGTATGGGAGGCCGTTTGTTCTCGCACTGAGACGAAAGGTGACTTTTACCGGGTCTTGTGTGAAGCGCATGGCACTGGCCACTTTCGTCACTTTGCATTGACGGTGCTGGCCCCGGCCGCAGAGGCCGCATGGTTAGCGGTACAAGAGCAGCTTGATGTTTTATTTGATTGGGAATTCGTTCCCTTATTTTTGGAATGTGTCGAGCCTTACCTGATTACTCACGACCTTGATGGGAGTGCCTCTCGTCTGTTGGAGAATTGTGTGTCTATAGGGAAGGATATTCTGGAACAGTATCAAAAGGAGGTGGGGTGAAATGTCACAGCATTTTTATATGACTGACGCCGAGGTGTATGACGAGGATGTTTCCCAACATCTTAGCCCCGTGAAGGTGTTATTGGGGTACGAAAGGCCTTGTGGTGGATTCTTCATGGTCATTGAAGATCTGTCGGAGGATGGGGATATTGTCTACTCCAACCTGTTTGAGCCGGATCCTTATCCGAAAACACTAGTGCGTTTTGGTGAGGTGTTATCGGAACTCAAGATCACCTTACCGCAAGGTATGTTGGAAGAAGTGGCGGCGGATGCTCTTTTACAGCCGCCCTACCTGGAGAGAAATAAAGTGGTAAAACACAGCCTGAATGATGAAGGAAACCCCGTTCGGGAGTTGCTGTATTCCTGACTGATTTGCCCCTCACTGAGGGGCGTTTTTCAAGCGGATGGTTTGCCGTCCATTTGAAAAACGCGCCTTGGTGGCCACGCCTGTGTGGCACCCTGAAAATCGGTTGTAATGCCTGAGATACCGAAGCGATTCGTCGCGGCATTGTCCTGTTTTTTTCATCAACCCATCGGGTTTCATCCCGATGGATGATCCCCGATTTTTTTATTAAGGGGATCTTTATGATTTCAATTCAAGGCACGATCAATATCCGCTCCATCCAGGGGCGGTATGGACTGTTCAACATCGGTACCCTGGTTTGCAGCCTGGGCACGTTTGCCGTCAAGGATCCCTCGATTGAGGAATACGATCCTGGCTGTTATGCCGGTGTGTTTGTCATTGAGCGCATTCGCCCGAATTCCTATATCGCCGATGGTCGTATGGTGGTTGAGGTTCGTGCAACGCTGGCGTCCATTATTCTCGATCTGGATGGTGATGCGGCACCGGCGATGCCGGAGCAGTTGGAGCAGGATCCTATCGAGGAAGATCGTTCAGAGGCGGCGGCGATTCAAATGGCCATGGTTGCGCGGGAGCAGGATGCGATCGCTAATGAGCTGTCGGGGATGGCGCCCTCCACTCGGGATGCGGAGTTGGATGCGTCGATTCTCTTTGGTCATCTCTGGCCGGTGGGGCGGTGTGTCAAGCTCGATCCTACTGTAGGACGTGCCAAGTTTCGCCAGCAGCGTGATTACCTCTCTGCCAATGGCTACCGCTTTGTCGTAGCACAACAACATTGGCTCAAGGAGGAGTAGATCATGGCCCTGATATTTCCGCGTCTTGCACGCAACTTTATCAAGAATGGTTATTTCCCTATTGTCTGATCGCTGTTATCGCCTCGGGCTGGTGAATGCGGAACAGCTTGGCAAACCTATCGTGGTTTTCACGGCTGTACCAACAACGGCTTTTATTGAAGAGGTAAAGCAGCGTCATCCGTGTTTGTGGTCTCAGCTTTCGACTCACTTTTATCAGGTGGTGAAAGCGCCATGGCGACATGCCAGAGCACTCTCGCTCTGGCACTTCGTGTTGATGCTGGCGGCGGGTTAGGTATCCAGTGTTGTGAAATCGGATAGCGGGCGCGAATTGTTGGTGAAGGGTGCCACGCACAAGGAGAAAGAGTTGTCCGTGGAAATTTCTGAGGACGACGATGGCAACATTGAAGAAAAACGCATTCTGATGGACCGATTTGTACCGATCATCAAGGCGATTGATCTCACGCCGGGTTCACCGGCCTATGGCGACATCGTCACCATTCGAAAATCGCTGCAACGATAAGTCAGGTAATCCAAGCCCGGGAGGGCCACTCTTGAGATGGATTCCCTCTACACCCAAAAAGTGATATGTATTTGGTATAACAAGTGAGAGAGTCCGTACAGCTATTGATCTTTTTTTAGTGCGATTTTATCTGTCGGTGAGCGCTAGTTATATGATGTCTTAGGGTAATAGGAGGATGCCCCGATATTGGATGCTATGTGTATTTTTACGCCATTTCTCTATTATTTATTTACAAGTCTCAAAAACTTGATAATCTACCGAAGTTCCCTATCCCAGACTATAGTGCTTTGATCAAAACTCTATTAATCGGCTAAACTGCTGCCAGATTTAGAGACGGAAGCCTCATTGTAATCCAAAATGGAATTAGTAATGGATGTCTATAATTAAGTGCTGAATTTAAAGTCACTATACCCATTTGGCTATTTGTATGCCTGCCTCGATCCTGGTTGATGTGCCAGTCAGAAAGAGTTTCCTCGCTAAGAAAAAAGTGTAATGCTTAATTATTTCTTTCCTAATCCCGCATCTACTTATTTTAGAAATAATTAATTTGTGCTGATCCTTACCCGCTTGAATTTTAAAGGAATAATCTGGGAGATCTGCAAAAGGTCTTTAGTTTTTCTAAGTGCGGAGAAGATATTTTATATTTCGTGTCTGTGATTATTATCGATTAACGGATGAGCTAATCTTTTTAAAAAATTGTCTAAAAAACAAGTGATATATGCATTCGTTAGTTTTGATTAGTAAAGTTGTAGGACATGAACAATACGTTATTGATTGTTTCATTGTGTGATTTGCTGCGATGACAATAATGATCGTGCTAAGGAAGAAAAATAATGTCGTATTAATAAACTCTGGGGTCTGTAAAAAATTCAGAAAATTTATGACGCTTCGTAAGATGGTAAGATGCATTGGTGGAAAAATATCGATCAATTTCGGGGTGTTATTCCGTGCGACGATGTGGCTATTGGTGATGTAGGGATTTTAAAATGAAAAACATTGTAGCGTTGGTAGTTATATTGATTTTTTCTGCGCTGGTAATAAATTATATATTTATACCGAATAATAATCACGCCGCTTTGCTAATAGCAGAGGAACGCTTAGAGGGTCAGAAAGAAACCCCTATTCCTTATATTGAAATATACAGAGACCTTGATTCCAAGTACCATAAAATACGTGGTTCTCAAGATAGTACCTCATTTTTTATACATTATTGTTTGCCAGGATTTGTTCCAAGGGGTTTGGGTGATTGTAAGCGAGGTGTCATTCCTGGATCAGACCCTTTGGGCGTGCAGGTTGAATATTATTATGCATTAAAAAGTAATAGACAGCCTTTTTTGGAGGGCGGCAGAGGAGTATTCCCATTTCCAATAAATGTTGATGTTGAAGGAAAGACGCCGTATGTAAAATACTACAAAGAAAGAGATGATTATGTAATAAATTCATTTAATAAATTGGTTGAATGTGGGCTTGATAGAAAACAAAGTTTTGAAGGATTAGTTTGCTATGTTTCCGAAAAAAAGCCAAACATAGAACATTGGTGGGTTCCCGAAAACATTAGTGAATATAAAACTAAACTAGGAAATCCTCCGATTTTTGTTTGCGGAGCAACATATTGTGTTCTGACGTTGGATCAAGGGAATGGCTGGCTCTTGCGGGCCAGATTTAATGAAACTGCTTTGGAAAACTGGCGTCAATTCTTTGTGGATTTAAATCGTTCAGTTGGTGAACTGGCTAAGGAAATGGAATAATGGCGTATCAATTTAATGCATTAGAATTGGATAAAATCAAGGCTGTTTATGACGCTGCTGTAGTGGGCGAGGTACCTTGGTGGTCACTTTATGAAAAGGTATCAGTTCTTTTGGGTGATGCCCTTGCGCGTGGTGATGTAGCTGCTGCTGATATTCGGGAAGCCGAAGCTGCGCAATTATGGTTTGATGGCGCAGTAGAAGTGAATAAGGGCGAAGGGTATTTCTCGGTTTTTATCCGTGCATACACCGCTAGGCAA
>Ga0182793_1000452_pt1 | contig 32458 bp, 29 predicted proteins | sample Passage237A_FD_130498 | JGI IMG/M metagenome (GOLD analysis project Ga0182793, IMG submission 130498) | Cellulose adapted compost microbial communities from Newby Island Compost Facility, Milpitas, CA, USA - Passage2 37A (version 2) (version 2) ... | reverse complement strand
CCCGAAGTATTTGCATCTTCTGTTCTACACTAAAATGTCTTCTTGTTTTTCCCATTGATTTACTAAATTAACTCTACTAAATTATTTCCCAAATTTAGTCCAGTATATTAGGGGGCTAGGACACCGGCATACAGGCATATGGCCCTAGTAATGCGTCTTGTTCCATACTGAGATAATGGAAATAAATATTACGAAGGTTCCGACTTAGCCGTTTGGCTGGAACAGCCAAAACAAGCGCATCAAGTTCTTCAATAATTCGGGCATTCAGCCGGGAATGCCGGGGAAGCTTTACCTTGCGACGTTTGTCGTTTGGGGTAGGGGAGCTTGCTGATTTTTCTGTCGTTCGCATAATAGAAAAATGTTTGAATAATAATGCCCGGATAAGAAGTGCGAACGACAGCTTGGCTGTTGTTTAGGGTTCTTACGAATCCCCTCTTCCTCCGGGCAGACTTTTGATCGGTTTTTGAATAGAAATACCACTGTAATAAATTAGTTAAATTATATCAGGTGGCATCTCTGCCAACCTGTCGTTCGCACAGCGAAAGTACGGTTTTTATCTCTATTTTGTAATGGTTGCTAAAAAATCCCCTGAGATTTCGCAGAGTTCATCTCTTTATAAAAATTCCGAAACACAAAATGCCTGGAATATTCCGGGCCTTTTGTTATAAACGATTGTTTTATTCCTCTGCCTGCCTATCTACATTTTTTAATGGGGATTATAAATTAAAACCTTGATATTATATTTTATAACTGGCAATTCTGATCTATAAACTATTTTTACCCCGCAAAGCTAATATCTGAAAAGCTCTGAATTTATGTCAGAAGCAACCGGTGAATCGCTTTTATGCAAGTTTCCATATTTTTTGATGGGAAACGATTAGAGACAAATCAATAAAGTCTAACCTTATTTTTAAATTATGGTTGTATACTTTTTTTCAACTTGGCTTGATAACACATTCATTATCGGTAGATTGTTGGTTTTGTCCGTATTTTTCAAACCAGCTAGTACCATGCTAAACGAATCTACTCAGACAACAGCTACATTTTTTAATCCAAAGAGAACCACGATGCTACTATCTTTATTCGTCTTTGTAGCTGCCGATCTGTATGCTCAAAACATACTTTTTCCGAAACGATCCGTGGATGAAATCATACAGCACCATTCCTTTGTTGGTTCTGCCGACTGGAAAGAATGGCGAGAATTGAAGATGTTGTGCAGCAATTTTCCACACATGGCTTCCTACTATGAGCAGCGCATGCGGGAACTAGAGGCCCGGTACAACTTCCCGGCAAACTCCTCTCCGCACTCAAACGGGCCTAATCATGCCAAAGCAATAATGAAGCGAACCAACCAGCACATGGCAGGAGCTTTTCCTCCTACAGAAGAACAAATCAGAGCCCAAGCCACATCCTCTGCCCAACAGAAGCAGCATCAGAGGCTGGCTGCATTGCTTAGTGAGATTAGCCATAATGAACCTAAGTATCAGACAGACTATTTGCAATCCCCGGAATTTCTTGAAGCAGTACAGCCATTTCATACCACGTTCTCCAAACTCAAAGACATGCAGGCGGGAAAACTTCCCTTCTCCCTGAAGGACGCTTTTTATATCTATGAACGCACTTATGGCAAAGGATACCTGAGTTATGAAGAATATACGAACGTACTGACTGAATCTATAACATTCATCCGTCAATGGGCAAAAGAGCAGGGCTACAACCTTCATCAAAGAGAAGCAGCTCACTACTGTATACAGCGTTTTATGCGGGATACACTATATGTACATCAGCCTGTGAAAAAGAAACATTTGCCGTTTTTCTATGATTTTACTGACTATACAGGCACACAGGATGTCAGAAACATGCATGTCACCAAAACACTGGCCACAGGCACAGGGCAGTGCCACACACTTCCCGTTGTGTACAGCCTGTTGGCCGAAGGTCTGAACGTTCCTTGTTATATTTCCTATGCACCCTACCACTCCTTTATCAAATATCCTGACAATACAGGCATTATCCGCAATTATGAACCTACTACCCACTGGCCGCTGACAGACCAGTGGTATTCAGATCACCTGTATGTAAAAACAGGGGCCGTGAGAAGTAAGATTTATCTGGATACGCTCAATCCGAAGATGATTGTCGCTGCCTGCATCCTTGACCTGGCATTGGGATATAAAGCAAAGGTCGGAGTAGCTGATGGAGCATTTATGACTGAATGTATCGATTATGCCATGCAGTATTTTCCCGGTGAAGCCAATATACAAGCGCAGATGATGCGGGTTATTGTCGCAGCCACCCGAATGGAAAGCTTACTGGCAGCAAATAAGATTACCAATATCCATTACATGGACAATGTACCCGGAGCAAGAGACTTGTTTAACCAGATCGAAGAGTTGGAGCAGAGAATAGCCGATCTGGGCTATCAGGATGTGCCGGAAGAAGCCTATCAGGCGCTTGTACAGGAACATGAAGAGAAAAAACTGATTCAGTCTTCAGCGAATATTAATCCCAAAACCAAGAGAAATTTATTTGTTCCTAACTAAAATACTATAAACTTGTAGTCGCTATGAGATTTTTAACGTTCGTATTTTTATTATTTCCTGTATCCGTCATTTTTGCTCAACAGCAGCACATTACCTATTCCTCCGGACAAATGACACCGGAAGGCCGCTCCCGGAATTATTTCGAAGAAGCCTACAAAGAGCTGGAAGCTATGCTCGAAGGGAGAGATTCACTCGACTATGAGCGGGCGGTTTTCCTGACCGAAAATGCCTATTGGGATAATCAAATAGTGTACAGTGATTTTCAGAACCTTCTAGACCTGCATACAGAGAGGATAAGGAAGGCTGCCAATGCGATAAAAGAAGCGAACCGGCATACGTATGAATCATTGAAGATGTTTGAGAAGAAAAACTTCCATCCTCTTATAGCCAATGCGGCCATATACCAGTACCTGACAAGCCCCCGGATTCTTATCAGGGACAACCGCATCGCAACAGCAGTGCCTTTTCGCTATTCACACGATGACCCCTATGGTACGGATGACTGGACAAACTCTCAGATAATGAGTTTACTCAACCCGTACAGACGGGAAGGTAACTGCTATGCCTGGACAGCATTGTTCAAGATCTTTTCAGAAAGGCTAAAGAGTGAAGCCTATATCAGTACCGCTCCGCATCATGTGTACATTCAGCACAAAGATATAAAGGGTGGCTTTTACAACGTAGAACTTCCCACCCGCACTTTCCCCGGTGATGGTACGATTGAAACACTGACTTATACCACCCGTGAGGGCATTATGAGTGGTATAGCCATGCGGAAGCTAACCCTGAAAGAATCAATCGGCTTATGCCTGATCTACCTTGCCAAAGGTTATGAGTACAAATTTGGCGAAAGTGATGCGTATTTCTCATTGCGGTGCAGCAACCTTGCTTTAAAACATGATTCTCTGAACCTGAATGCAATGTTGTTGAAAGCAGGGGTAATGGAGGAAAGTCTGGTCAACTACATGAAAAAGAAACATATTGAAGCACCTGAGCAGCTACGGGAAATAGCGGAAATAAAGGATGTATTCAGCCAATATGAAAAATGGATCAACCGGCTGAACGCACTCGGCTACCGGGAAATCCCTTCCGATGTACAGGACATTCTTCTGGCCAAAGCCAAAGGAGAGCCAATTGCTGCGTACAAAGACCGTACACCTGATGCCTTTCCCGGCCTTGATGTGCAGGATATGCGCTATATTACCTTGTCTAATGGCTTGTTTGATGAAGTGCATGTCAAGCAGAAATACATGTCCTATGGAAGAACGATATTGAATACTGAAACGGGAAAGATCTCGGAGATAGTGAAAGAAGACAGTCTCAGAAGATACAGAGTAGATCCGGTGGTGTTTGCGTTGAGTGTTGATCCGCTGGCGCATAAGATGCCTTTCTGGTCGCCTTATGCTGCGTTTGGGAATAATCCCATAATCGCCAATGATCCTGACGGAAAAAAGCCTGAAGTGAAGATCACATCAAGTGAAGACGGAAAGAGCGTGACAATAACGGTAATCAATAAACTTTATGTAGTGAGGGAGAGACAAGAGATGGCAAGTGATGCCACCGGAAGTTTTCCGGTATCTGATTTAGATATTTCAATGGGTTTGCGAGGAGGTACAATTCAAGTGGGAGATGTTACCGCTACTGTTGAGTTTAAACCAGAAATTAATTATGTCGGTAGTGAAGCGGAAGCCAAGAGGATGATTGATGCTAATAAAGGTATTGGAGTGATTATTCATGAACACGCTGATAATGGGAGAGCAATGTTCTATTCAGATAATCAGGGGTATGATCATATTGATTATTATTCTAAAGGATTTGGTGATGGGTATGATACACATGAAAGTCTGTCTCTCACTATGGCTCATGAGTTAGGTCATGATCTAGGATATGGAGATAAGTATGCAGAAGTCAAAGGTTTTGTTGGAACTGTTACAGTGAAGCTTTTTGTAAACTCTCTCATGGGAGATGCGTGGGGGCCATTAACTGATTTTGAATTGGCAATTATGGCTCATGATGTATTGCATGATAAAGAAAATTTGGCAAAAACGGGAAGACCAGTAAATATGGAAAGTGATATGTTGCCCAAAGGTATTGTTGTTGATGCTGTAGGTTATAAGCAAGATGATAAGAAAGATGGTGGTAGCTATAAGAAAGTCGAATCAAAAATTAAAATGACCGATTATGGGACAAAAGGGAAAGAGGTTAAAAAATAATAGCATTTACCTTCTATGCTTCATATTGATTACTTTTAATAATTCAATATTGCTGGCTCAGAAAGTATATATATGTGAGGGGTTTACTTACAATATAGACTCACTCGAGGTAAATCAATTGAAAAATGGTTCTAAAGAGGGGGTATGGATTGATAAAGGTAAGAAGGGAAATTTGCGCTCTCTGGTTACATATAGGGGAAGTGTGAAAAATGGGCTATATATCGAGTTTTATCAATCTGGTAAGGTGAAGAATAAGGGTTGTTATGTAGATGGCAAGAAGGATGGTTATTTTTCGTACTATCCAAGAAAGGGACCTAAAAAAAGACTGGATAGATTTGAAATGGATACATTAATTAAAAGCCATAAAATGGAATATCCCGTTTTTCCGCCTGATCTTTTATTAAAAGAGAAGTGTCCTTGTTTTAATTAGATATCTCAAAGTGTTGGTTATTGGAGTGAAATAGCGAAGTGGTGGAATGTTCAGTAACTTAATCCGGGCATAAAATAAAGTCTTATTTGGGTGTGACTTGCTTTGAGTTTATGTTTTTTCAAAATCGAATTTACTTAAATCTTTTCTTTTCATATTTGAGCATTGAAACTTCTATGTGTCTTAAGGTAAAAGAAGGGGAAATTCTTCCCCTTCCGACTAATAATTACTTTTTTGGTTTAGGGGGATTGTTATCCCTGCCTTTACCACTTGGATTTCCGGTTGTGCTTGGCCCACCGCCTTTACCTTTTGACATAAAAATTGGTTTTAAAGTTTAAAAAAAGATTGAGATATTTTAAACTATACGAGTTTGCTATTAAGTTGGTTATGTTTTATTTGCTTTTTGTTTTGCTAATGTAAACCTACTAAGGAAGCATAGGTATAAGAGGTTGGAGATATTTTTTAATGGTAACACTATTGTTACAATTTAAAAATTTATTCACTTAAAAACTTGATTTTTTAAATACCTTTATCCATATTAATACTATATTCTATTTTTATGGATCATTTTTCACTGGATAGTTATTTTGGCAAGAATAATCCTTTTGAACGATTAATACTCTATCATACATTGAATCAGGAACTGTTTAGCTTAAAAAGCCTGAAAATCAATAAAAGGGTTATAGGTCATTGGGATACAGAAGGTATATTACTCTTTCACAAAGGCGATACTACCAAACACAGACGATACAGCTTTATTGATTTGGTCTGGCTGCGAATGGTAACAGACTTACGGGAAATGGGGGTAGGTCTGGAAATCATACGCAAGGCCAAAGAAAACCTGTTTCAAGTAGTGTCGGGCAAAAAAACGTATCAGAGGCTAAAGGATTCTCCGAAGAAACTGAATGCCATATCGGATGAAAATCTGAAAAATGACTTAGTTACTTTTTTAAACTCCGAGGAGTTCGAAAATATGGATTCCGAAGCGGGTTTCCCTGAGTTCATACACTACATTTTTGACTGTATCATTAATAAAACACTGGTATCGGTCAAGATATTTCAGGATGGTTCTGTAATGCCCTTGTATAATAATGATTACAATTACTATACACCGGCATCGCTGGAAAAAACCATTTATGAAACCCACCTTACGGTTTCAATCTCCAAAATCATCAAAGAGTTTCTGGTAAGTGATGAATCGATCTATATATTGCCCAAGCTAAATTTATTAGGAATGAATGAGCTGAAGCTATTGGAAATCGTCAGCTCCGGGGAATACGAGGCCGTCACCATCAATTTTAAAAACAAGAAAATGAAATCCCTGCAACTGGTAAAGGAGCAGGATGTAAAGAAAAAAATAGTAGATATTCTGACAGAAAACGCTTATCAGGATATTGTGATTAAAAGCCATGCGGGTATGGTGACCCGCATACAAAATATTCAGAAAGTATTTTTTCAGTAATACCGATACCTGCAACCGACAGGACAACTCAAATGATGTGTTTTACCCGATTACTGATCGGAGAACGCATGCCATTTGTATCAAATGTTTGAAACCCACAATCAATTTGAGGAAAACAAAAAAGGATTAACAGCTGAAAAATTGAGAACATACAAAGGATTTGAACATGTAAGCGATAAAGAGGCAGAACAGATCGTACTTGCGATAAAAGAGTTCTGTACTATTCTGTATCACTACTGCATCAAAGAGAACAAACAAAACCAACGAGAACAATGAAAGAATTGCATTTATTTCAGCAGTTTGGGAAGAAAGCAAAGCGATCATTGCGAATAGCAACCACCAATAACTGCGTTATTTACACACGAGTATCCAGTAAAGACCAACGGGATAATTTCAGTCTTCCTTTGCAGCTCAAACTTTGTAGTGAATATACCGAACGATATAACTTCAATGTATTGGGAACCTTTGGCGGGGATTATGAAAGCGCCAAGACTGATGAACGGAAAGAGTTTAAACGCATGTTTGACTTTATCAAAAAAAGCCGACAAAAAATATCCTATATTCTGGTATATAAACTGGATCGCTTTTCCCGTACCGGTCCCAATGCTATTTACCTGAAAGATCAGCTACAAGGGCAGGGTATTTATATCTTATCCGTATCCGAGCCTTCTGATCCAACTACCATTACAGGTACATTCCAGCAGGACATACAGCTTGTGGTAGGTAAGTATGACAATGCGCAGAGACGTGAGCGTACCATAGCATGTATGGTAGAGCGAATGGAAAGCGGTCTTTGGTGCGGTCCTGTGCCTACAGGCTATGATCAGACCAGAAAAGGTAAGGAGAGTGTCATTGCCATAAATAACGATGGTAAGCTTATTAAAAAGGCATTTGAATGGAAAGCCTATGAAGGCTTGAGTAATACTCAGATTATTGAACGATTAGCCAGGCTGGGCTTAAAGCTTCCTAAGCAAAGGCTGACGGACACCTTCAGGAATCCTTTTTACTGCGGGGTGCTATCACATGCGCTTCTTAACGGGCGGGTACTGGAGGGTAAGCATCCTGCTCTTATATCGAAGGAAGTCTTTCTCTTGGTGAATAACGTGCTTGAAGCGGTGCCGCAAGGCTGGAATGTGGAAGCTGAGAATAACGAAATTCCGTTGAAGCGGTTCATGAAATGTGATACGTGCGGAAAGAATATGAGAGGGTATCTGGTAAAGGCAAAAAATATCCATTACTACAAATGCGGAACCATCGGCTGCCGTACCAACGTCAATGCGCATCATGTACATGAACAGTTTGTGGCCTTATTAAAACCGTTTGGACTAGATGAAAAATATGTTCCTGTTGTAAAACATCAATTAGAACACACATTCAACGAAATCAATCATGGCTTATACGAAAGTATCCGGCTTCTCAAAGGAAAGGTAACAGAGATAAAAAAGAAGATAGAGAGACTGGAAGACCGGTTTATTGAAGAAGAGATAGACAAGGAATTGTACCATAAACATCATACGAAGCTATGCAAAGAAGAAGCGGACATACATGAAGAATTAGAAAAGCTGGAACAAAAAACGTCGAACTTTGATGATTGCATAGGTATCGCTGTCTCAATTGCCTCACAATTAGGTGAATTATGGGTTGAATCAGACTATACTATGAAGCAAAAACTTCAAAATCTGGTCTTTCCGGAGGGTATAAAATATGATAAGGAAAACAGGCAGTGTCGAACCGGGCGGGTGAATTTAATTTTCGAGATAATTGCCTGTATTTCAAGGAATATTAAAAACAAAAAAACCGAACAATCAAATGGTTTATCTGATTTGTCCGGTTTGGTAGCCCGTAGGGGAATCGAACCCCTGTTTCCAGAATGAAAATCTGGCGTCCTAACCCCTAGACGAACGGGCCATTTTTGAATGGTGATGCAAAAGTAGAAGATCAGAAGCGTAAATGCAAAGTATAAGTATGATTTTTTTTCATTTTTTTTCACTCATATGGACATGGAAAAAATTTTGATTTTGGCCTGTACTTATTGTATGTTTGTACGATAATTTTGTTAACATAAACTTATCTATAAAAATATGGCTAAAGTTAAAGTCGGAATAAACGGTTTCGGACGAATCGGAAGACTTGTTTTTCGTGCTGCCTCTACAAGATCGGATGTGCAGATTGTAGGTATCAACGACCTGATTGATGTAGATTATATGGCATATATGCTTAAGTATGATTCTACTCACGGAAGATTTCAGGGCGAGGTTGAAGTTAAAAACGGGCAGCTGGTGGTTAATGGCAACACCATCCGTGTTACTGCTGAGAAAGATCCTGCAAACCTTAAGTGGAATGAGGTAGGAGCGGACTATGTGGTAGAATCTACCGGGCTATTCCTGACTAAAGAAACTGCTGAGAAGCATATTGCTGCCGGAGCGAAGAAAGTAGTAATGTCTGCTCCTGCAAAGGATGACACGCCGACGTTTGTAATGGGTGTAAACCAGAAGAAGTACACAAACGATATGAACATCGTTTCCAATGCTTCCTGTACAACCAACTGTCTTGCTCCGATTGCAAAAGTATTGAATGATAAGTTTGGAATACTTGAAGGTCTTATGACTACTGTGCATGCCGTGACAGCTACCCAGAAGACGGTAGACGGTCCGTCTGTAAAAGACTGGAGAGGTGGCCGTGGCGCTTATCAGAACATCATTCCTTCCTCTACAGGCGCTGCTAAAGCCGTAGGTCTTGTTATTCCTGAGCTGAAAGGCAAGCTGACAGGTATGTCCTTCAGAGTTCCTACAGCTGACGTTTCTGTAGTTGACCTGACCTGCCGTCTTGAAAAACCGGCTTCTTATGAGACGATCAAAGCCGCTATGAAAGCTGCTTCAGAGGGTGAATTGAAAGGTATCCTCGGATATACGGAAGACGAAGTGGTTTCTACCGATTTCCTTGGTGATGCAAGAACGTCTATCTTTGATGCCAAAGCCGGTATTTCATTAAACGATAACTTTGTAAAAGTAGTAAGCTGGTACGACAATGAGTGGGGCTACTCAAACAAAGTGGTTGATCTTATCCAGTATATTGACTCTGTGAAATAAGCGCAACGCTTTTTCAGATCGCATATCAGAACCCCTGTTTTTAGATAAAAGCAGGGGTTTTCTATTGATTGTCACCTGTTGTTCTTTTGAGCTTTTCTTCGAGAAGCAGTATGATTTTTTTCAGGTACTCAATTTCCACATAAGCAGAGTCAAGCGCTTTGTTTTTCTCGATAATTTCCCGTTTCAACAGTTCAATCAGCTCGTCTTTGCTAAGCGGTGGGCTCTGCTGTTGTGCATTGAGCTCATTGCCGGGGAAATACAGACCGAAGAAATTAAAATTTAGAACTTCCGAAAGCCGCTTCAGCAATGCCGTATCGATACTTTCCCTGTCGAAAATATCATACACAAGCGGTCTGCTTTTATTAATCAGTTCGGCCAGTTCACTTATTCCTATTCGCTTAGCCCTTACAACCTCTTCAATTTTTTTGCCGATATGAACCATGCCCAAAAATCTTTCATTTTAATGAATTTATATTGTGATTTTTGTTTATATAATTTTACATTTGGTAAATATTATTTTACATTTGATAGTTTTGTATTACATTTTTGTATGGGAAACAGACAATATACCCTGCTCAATCGCTACGGAGAAGCCATCGGCCATTTGAACATAACCGTATTTGAAGATCCCGGCTATAAAATCGGCACCTTAAAGGATATGAACAATAAGATACATATGCTGGCATTTACAGGGATGTGTCCGGATGAATCGATCGCTTTTGCCCTCATGGATAAGATCGGCAATAAGGAGCAGCTGTCCATTTTGCCTGTTTTGCATAAAAACAGAGCTTCCGGAACACACTGAGTGCCGGAAGCTCTTATAGAACCGTATTGTTTTTTCTGCGAATAGTTGAGGCTTAATTCTTCTGAATCAGAGCGACTGCATAGGCACATACCCCTTCTCCGCGGCCTACAAATCCCATCTGCTCATTGGTAGTGGCCTTGATAGAAACAGCATCTTCCTCTATTTCCATTACTGATGACAGCGTTTTTTGCATGGCAGGGATATGAGGGTTGATCTTTGGAGCCTCAAGGGTCAGGCTGCAGTCAATATTTCCGATACGATAACCTTTGTCTGCCAGCAGCTCAGTCACTTTCTTCAGCAGGATTTTGCTGTCAATATTTTTATACGCCGGATCATTATTGGCAAAATGAAACCCGATATCGCGGAGATTTGCTGCACCCAGCAGCGCATCGCAGATAGCGTGTATCAATACATCGGCGTCCGAGTGTCCCAGCCCGCCTTTAGGATGCTCCAGTCTGATGCCGCCCAGCCACAACGGCCTTCCTTCTGCCAGCTGATGAACATCATAACCAAATCCTACCCTGATTTTCATGTCGTTTTTCTTTTTTAAAATTATGCTTTATGATAATATAATGTATTGCTGTTTTCCTTTCGCAGTATCTTGTGCTTGACTGCATCAATATCGCCAGAGGTTACCGCAGCGACTTTGTCCGCTTCGCGGTTGATCAGCTCCGTATCTCCCAGCAGGGTATAGGTAGCAAGATTCATGGCCTTGTTCAGCAGCTCCACTTCATCAAAAGCCATGGTTGATTCTGCCTGGTTTTTTACTTTACTGAGCTCCTGTTCGGGTACAGATTCAGACAAAAGCTCTTCAATAATTTCGTCAACTGCTTTTTCGCCGTCTTCGATGCTGTAGTTATCATTGAGCTTGCCACCGATGATCAGCAGGCCCGGCTCAAACGATCCGATGACACTGGAGCTGATGGAGTTAAACAGCTCTTTTTCCTTGACCAGCCGTTCATACAGCCGGGAAGACTTTCCCCTGCCCAGCATATCCGAAAGCAGATCGCTGGCGTGGTAGTCCTGATCCATACGGCTTCCCATATGGTAGGTGCGGTACCAGGCATTGAGGGGCACGCTGGCCGACACATCCAGTCTGCGGGCCTCTGTCTGTACGGGCTCGGCCGGTAGTGCACGATGATAGGGAGCGCCTGCCGGTATCGGTCCGAACCATTTGTCTGCCAGACGTTTTACTTCTTCCGTTTTTACTCCGCCTGCTACGACCATTATGGCATTGTTGGGAATATAAAACTTGTAAAAGAAATTCCTGACATCGTCCATGCCTGCGTTTTCAATATGACTGATCTCTTTGCCGATCGTGGCCCAGCGATAGGGGTGGATCTGGTATGAAAGAGGGCGCAGCTTGAGCCATACATCTCCGTAAGGCTGGTTGAGATAGCGCTGCTTGAACTCCTCGATCACCACATTGCGCTGTACTTCCAGCACCTTCGGGTCAAAGCTCAGGCTGAGCATGCGGTCTGATTCCAGCCAGAACGCCGTTTCAAGATTATTGGCCGGAAGGGTAATATAATAATTGGTAATATCCGGTGAGGTAAAGGCGTTGTTTTCTCCGCCCACTTTTTCCAGAGGCTCGTCAAAAGAGCCGATATGCTTTGATCCGCCAAACATCAGATGTTCGAAGAGATGCGCAAACCCGGTTTTGTCCTCGCGCTCATCCCGGCTCCCTACATTGTATAGTATATTGACTACTGCCGTAGGAGTAGTATGATCTTCATGCACGATGACAGTAAGTCCGTTGTCGAGTGTAAATGAGTTATAATGGATCATTTCAGTGTAAAAGTTTTTATAATCCGGCTAAAAAAATAAACTTGCTCCTGCGAACAAGTATAGGCAAATATACTTGTTGAAATTAAGTTTTACCGTTTATTTTTAGTAAAAACAGAACGACGTACGCTTTTATTGGATGTGTCTATGGATTTCAACTACGAAGGTATCGGAAAAGACCGGCTGGTGTACCTGTACAGGCAATTGGTAAAGCCCCGGCTTATTGAAGAAAAGATGCTGATCTTGCTGCGGCAGGGGGAAATCAGCAAATGGTTTTCCGGTATCGGTCAGGAAGCCATATCGGTAGGAGCGGTCAATGCCCTCAATCCGGATGAGTACATATTGCCGCTGCATCGTAATCTCGGAATTTTTACAGGCCGGAATATGCCGCTGTTACGTCTGTTTGCCCAGTTTCAGGGTAAGAAAAGCGGCTATACGAAAGGACGCGACAGATCCTTTCATTTTGGCAGCCGGGAGCACCATATTGTAGGCATGATATCGCATCTCGGTCCTCAGCTTGCGGTAGCTGATGGCATTGCGCTGGCTGCCCGGCTGTCCGGAGAAAAGAAGGTAACGCTTGTTTTTTCAGGAGATGGAGGTACCAGCGAAGGAGATTTTCATGAAGCAGTAAATGTCGCGGCAGTATGGAAGCTTCCCGTGATTTTTCTTATCGAAAATAATGGATACGGTCTTTCCACCCCTAATTCGGAGCAGTTTTGCTGCAGGAGCTTTACAGACAAGGGCATAGGATATGGTATCGATGCCATACGGATAGACGGCAACAATCTTCTTGAAGTATACACGACTATACAGACACTGGCCGAAGATCTTAGGCAAAATCCCAGACCATGCCTGGTGGAAGCCATGACTTTTCGTATGCGGGGTCATGAAGAAGCATCCGGTACCAAATATGTGCCGGCTGATCTTCTCAGTCAGTGGGCTGCCAGAGATCCGATACACAACTATGAGCTGTTTATGATCGATAAAGGCTTTCTCACCGGAAAAGAAGCCGACGAAATAAAAAGCGCGTTGAAAGAAGAAATCGATCAGGCATGGAAAGCCCTGAAAGAAGAGCCTCAGCCTGATGGTGATGAGCAGGAGGAGCTGGGAGATGTATTTATGCCGTATGATTTCAGGCCGGCCGGACCGGAAACAGGCAACCGCTCTTCCCGCAGGTTTGTCGATGCCTTGTCAGATGCGCTGGCCCAGAGTATGGAGCGTTATGACGGTCTGATTCTTATGGGGCAGGATATCGCCGAATACGGAGGGGTCTTTAAGATAACCGAAGGCTTTGTTCAGCGTTTTGGTAAAGACAGGGTCAGAAATACACCCTTGTGTGAGTCTGCCATCCTTGGTACAGCCCTTGGCCTGTCCATATGTGGCTACAAATCCATGGTCGAAATGCAGTTTGCCGATTTTGTAAGCTCCGGGTTTAATCAGATTGTTAATAATCTCGCCAAGTCTCATTACCGGTGGGGGCAGAATGCAGATGTTGTAATTCGTATGCCCTGCGGTGCCGGCGTGGGAGCCGGGCCCTTTCACTCTCAGACCAATGAAGCCTGGTTTTTCACCACACCCGGATTGAAAATCATGTACCCTTCCAGTCCCTATGATGCCAAAGGCTTGCTCAATGCCGCATTGGAAGATCCCAATCCGGTTCTTTTCTTTGAGCATAAATATCTTTACCGTTCGGTCAGCGAGGATATTCCTGACGAATATTATACGATAGAACCAGGCAAAGCCCGGCTTGTCAGGGAAGGCAATGATCTGACCATAATCACTTTCGGGCTGCCGGTGCACTGGGCTGCTTCTCTGATTGATGAAACGGGAATATCGGCCGATCTGATTGATTTGCGTACGCTGGTACCCATGGATAAGGAAACCATAGAGCGAAGTATCCGTAAAACGGGAAAGGTGCTGATCGCAAATGAGGATACGCTCACCGGAAGTGTAAGCGGTGAGATTGCCGCATGGGTTGCGGAATATCTTTTTCAGTTTCTGGATGCTCCGGTAATGCGGGCAGGAGCATTGGATACTCCTGTACCATTTGCCGGAAAGCTGGAGGATAACTTCCTGCCTAAAGAACGTTTGCGTATGAAAATGAAAGATTTGTTGGATTTCTAATAAATTATTATATTTTATCGTTAAATTTGGACGTAATACTTAGTGCTATATGAAGATTTTGTCGAAGAAGAGCCTTGTAAATCAGCTTTGGATGATCGGTCTTGCAGGCGTGCTGGCTGTTGCCGGAGCATCCTGTGCGAATAAGAGCTATCCCTGTCCCGGACTCGGTCAGGCTGATGCTGCTGATCTGAGCATGTTTAATTCCGACGGGCAATTAAAGGATAAGCACAAAAAGAAGGGCAGAATCAACAAGGAAACGGGTATTGTCAATAAGAAAAATCCGAAGAAGATACAGAAGCAGAGAAGAACCAGAATCTAATTTTGTCTTGTTTAGTCACACATCTTTCATGAAATATATTTCCTTTTTCCTTGTATTGTCCGGATTTGTGCTGCTGTCTGCCGGAGCTGCAAACGCGCAGCGCAAAGCTGAACGGGCAAGTGACAAGGAAGCGGCTGGTAATAAGGGTGACAAGATCGACACCCGTCCCCGGAAAATGCGTCAGAGCAATAAGGAAATGGGGGAAAACTCCGGAACCATAGCCGTTAAAAATGCCAATATGAGGAAATACCAGGGTACAACCTCTTCCGGCAATATACGGGTTGCTTCGCAGGTGGATAACCGGCGGACTGCCAAGCTGGCGGCAAACAATACAGGGGATATGCGCGTTGATCTCAGCGGCCAGCGTAAGACGGCCAAAGCCATTGCCGGCAATACAGGTAGTATTGATATGAAGGCAGTCAATGAGGCGCGTGCTGAAAGTCGCAAAACCCAGAAAAAGATTGCCAGTAATGAAGGAGATATCGGTGGCAACTATCTGGCAAGGCGCGAGGCCATGCGTCACAAAAAAGGCAAGGAGATTGCCAGCAGCTCCGGAGATATCCTGGTCAGGACACTGAATCAGAGAGCCCGCCAGATACGTAAGAAAAACAAGGATATTGCGAATTATAAAGGAGATATCATTGTTACAAAACGTAAGAAGGGTATGCATCCGAGTGCTGTCTATCGTGGTGGCAAGGTGAAGAATTCATACACCGCGAAAGAACGTTACAGAAAACGTATGATGAAGCGTATGAGAAGACAGAAAGGAGTGGAAGACGCGAATTATATGAAGCAGAAGATGCGTAAGCCGAAACATAATAAAAACGAAGCAGAAATCTGGTATTGATATGAATTGGAACAAATTGACAGATCTGCACCAACTGCAGGAGCTTAAGACAGAATCGGAGAATGTAAATGTGCTGATCTTTAAGCACAGTACCAGATGCTCTATAAGTTCAGCGGCATTAAACCGGCTGGAGCGTGCATGGCAGGACGGGGAAACGGGTAAGGTAAAGCCATACTATCTCGATCTGCTTTCATTCAGGGAAATATCCGACCGGATCGCTTCGGAGTTTTCAGTCGAGCATGAATCACCTCAGGTTCTCCTGATAAAAGATGGCAATTGTGTGTATACTGCCAGTCACATGGGAATCAGTTACAAAGATATAGTAACCAAAGCATCAGAATAGCTTTTTGTACGATAATCAACAGTAGAAGCAGGGGCCGTTTTAAGCAATCACCCTGCTTTTTTTATTACAGATGATTTTTTACTCCTGAACCAATAGGCACATTGAAGGTTAGAATATAATCCGGTAGTAAGTAACAATAAAGATCTGATAAAATGCAGTTCCGTACATGGCTTATGGCCTTATTTTTTGTGGTATTTGCCAGGCTGGTGTCTGCGCAGCAGACCATTATGGTGCTGAACTATGAGCAGGAAAAAATCATTGGAGCCAACTTTCACACCAATGCCGGCCTGATCGGCGGGGTGATGGCGCAGTTTGTCAAAAAAACAGGCCGAAACAGCTGCCGGTTGGCAGGGCTTGAAGTAGTGCATATAAAGCATGCTCAGGAGGTAAAAGTAAGCAGCTTCAATACCGGTAATACATTCATATTGGGTAAACAGAACTATTTGTTCTCTGTACGCCCGTATTACGGGAGACAATGGATACTGTTTCCGCCTGCCAGAGAAGAAGGAGTGCAGGTCAACGGAAACCTCTCAGGCGGCTTGTCTATCGGTATTGTAAAACCCTATTATATCGAATTTGACTACTCCAGATCGGGAGATTTCAGTGTTGTGGAAAAAGAGCCTTTTGATCCGGCCAGGCATAGCAATGCCAACCGTATTATGGGCAGCGGAGGCTTTTTTCGGGGTTTTGACAAATCACAGATCGCGCCGGGGCTTCATTTAAGAGGGTCTTTGTCCTTCTATTTCGGCAATTACGGCAAACGTATTTCAGGTCTGGAGGCCGGAGGACTTATCGAAGCCTTTGTCCGGAATGGTTCCGGGGGGATTGAGGGAAACCGCATCGTACTGATACCTTATACCCAAAATCCCTGGCTGTATACCTCTTTGTTTCTGAATGTCTTTCTGGGCTGGAGAAAGTAATCTGGTTGTTCAGTCCGGTGTAATTACCGAATAAGCCTCTGCAGCGTGCATTTCTTTTGACCATTTTTGTTATATTTACTAAATTATAGTCTAAAAATCGAAAGCGATGATTGAACTGCCAGTGATTTCACCTGAGGCCAATAAACGAACAGCCAAGCCTGACTGGCTGAGAGTGAAGCTTCCGGTTGGTAAAGAGTTTCGAAAAGTACGGGCGCTTGTAGATGAATATAAGCTGCATACCATATGTGAAAGCGGCAATTGCCCCAATATGGGAGAATGCTGGGGAGCCGGTACAGCCACGTTTATGATTCTGGGCAATGTATGCACGCGGAGCTGCTCTTTTTGTGCAGTAGCTACCGGAAGACCGAATGAATACGATGAGGATGAGCCAAGGAGAGTAGCTGAAGCTGTCAGGCTGATGGGAGTGAAGCATTGTGTGCTTACCTCGGTAAACCGCGATGAGCTAAAGGACCGGGGAGCTGACATATGGCATAAGACCGTTGTGGAAATCAAGACAACTTCTCCTGAAACAACCATTGAGACTCTGATTCCTGACGTAAAAGGTAACTGGGAAGCGCTTGAAATGATGATTAGCGCAGGGCAGGAGGTAGTGTCGCATAATATGGAAACAGTAAAGCGTCTCTATCGTATGGTACGTCCTCAGGCAAAATACGAACGTAGTCTGGAGCAGATCAAACGCACGAAAGCCTATGGCAAAAGAACCAAGTCGGGCATCATGCTCGGATTGGGGGAAACAGAGGCGGAAGTAGTGGAAGCCATGGAACATCTTGTAGAAAACGGATTGGACATTCTCACACTCGGCCAGTATCTGCAGCCTACAAAAATGCATATTGAAGTAGCAGAGTTTATTCATCCTGATCAGTTTGCGCGTTACAAGGAGCTGGGAGAAAAAATCGGATTGAAGTACGTAGAGTCCGGCCCGCTGGTGCGTTCCAGCTATCATGCCGAGAGACACGTGAATGTATAAGTAACGGAATATATATAACATAAAGGCCTCTGAAGAATGATTCTTCAGAGGCCTTTATGTTTACGTATGTCAGAGAAGGTTCGGACAAGCGCTTTTTACATCCTAGCGGCTGAAGTCCTCGAAGTCTACGGGATGGTTGCCTGAGGCCCTCGAAGGCAAAACAGATACTCTCATATGACCACGTTGCTATCTTTGAGCCTTAAGCTTTAAACTTCAACCTTTTAATATGGTATGGCAGGGGCCTGATCCTGCTATTTTTTAATCGAAATCCCTGGCTAAAAGAAAAACGGCAACGAGGTCGTCGTTGCCGTTTTTATATCTTGTAATACAAGGTTGGTTACAGATGAATCACTTCACCATAAGCCGCAGCTGTTGCTTCCATAATTGCTTCGGACATAGTCGGGTGCGGATGTACCGCTTTGATAATTTCAAGCCCGGTAGTTTCCAGTTTCCTGGCTACTACGACCTCAGCGATCATTTCCGTCACGTTTGCGCCGATCATGTGTGCTCCGAGGAACTCTCCGTATTTGGCATCAAAAATCACTTTTACAAAACCTTCTTTCGCGCCTGCTGCACTTGCCTTGCCGGAAGCGCTGAACGGGAACTTGCCGACTTTGATTTCATAGCCTTTTTCTTTGGCCTGCTTCTCGGTAAGTCCGACAGAAGCAATTTCCGGTGTACAGTATGTACATCCGGGAATATTGCCGTAGTCAAGCGGCTCAGGATGCTCACCGGCGATTTTTTCAACGCATATGATACCTTCGGCTGAGGCAACGTGCGCAAGAGCCGGTCCGTGCACAATATCACCGATGGCATATACTCCCGGAATATTGGTACGATAGAAATCGTCAACGATTACTTTTCCTTTATCCGTAGCTACTCCTACATCTTCCAGGCCGATACCTTCCAGATTGGTTTGTACACCTACCGCTGACAGCACGATATCGCACTCAAGTGTTTCTTCGCCTTTTTCAGTTTTGACCTTTACCTTGGTTTTGCTTCCTTTGGTATCGACAGCTTCCACAGAAGACCTGGTCATAATGCTTATTCCAAGCTTCTTGTATTCTTTCTCCAGTTGCTTGGAGATATCTTCATCTTCTACCGGTACGATGTTTGGCATATATTCCACGATGGTTACCTTCGTACCCATGGCAGCGTAAAAATAGGCAAATTCAACTCCGATGGCTCCGGAACCTACAATGACCATTGACTCCGGCTTTTTCTCCAGTACCATTGCCTTTCTGTAGCCGATTACCTTTTCGTTGTCGATTTTCAGATTAGGAAGCTCTCTTGACCGTCCGCCGGTTGCAAGAATGATATGCTTTGCTTCGTAAACCGTTTTATTGTCCTTCTCATCGGTTACCTCAACCTTTTCTTTTCCCTTCAGCTTGCCAAAGCCATTGATGATATCGATTTTGTTTTTCTTGAAAAGAAACTGAATTCCTTTGCTCATACCGGCTGCGACGTCCCGGCTTCTTTTGATAACTGCGCCAAAGTCTGCGCTGGCTTCCTTGACCTGGATGCCGTAATTGGAAGCATGTTTGATATATTCAAATACCTGAGCGCTTTTAAGCAGGGCTTTGGTTGGAATACAACCCCAGTTAAGGCAGATTCCACCCAGTTCGGCTTTTTCAACAACTGCCGTTTTCAGGCCAAGCTGGGAGGCACGGATAGCAGCTACATATCCGCCCGGACCGCTGCCGATTACGATCACATCATATTTTGCTGACATAGTATATTCAGTTTTTTTTCTAACTTAATACAATCTTAGGCGGCAAATTTATACCAGAGTGTACAAAGTACCAAGTTAAATTTGGGAAGTATTTATTGATTTGTCCACAAATTACTTAAAACCGGATGTATTTGGGACTGAAAATTATCTTCACAACCAAATTCTTTGGACGGATGTTTTTGGTACTTACCATGAATTCCCTATTTTTGGCCGCTGATTAATAGAATAATTGAAAATAATCAAGGAATAATGGGACTACTACAAGGTAAAAACATACTTGTCACAGGAGCTTCAAAAGGAATAGGAAGAGCGATTGCTACCAGGTTTGCTCAGGAAGGCGCCAATGTTGCCTTTACCTATCTGTCAAGTGTTGAAAAGGGTGAGGCCCTGGAAAAAGAACTTTCTTCGCTAGGTATCAAGGCCAAAGGATATCGTTCGGATGCGTCACAGTATACCGCTGCAGAAGAACTCGTCAATCAGGTAATTGCTGATTTTGGTTCTGTTGACGCGTTGGTCAACAATGCGGGTGTAACCAGAGACGGACTACTGATGCGTATGAGTGAAGAGCAGTGGGATACGGTAATTAATATCAACCTGAAGTCAGTTTTTAATCTGACAAAAGCTGCGGTTAAACAATTAATGAAACAAAAATACGGTTCAATAATTAATATAACATCTGTAGTTGGTATCAGAGGAAATGCAGGTCAGGCTAACTATGCTGCATCCAAATCAGGCATCATTGGCTTTACCAAATCAGTAGCGCTGGAACTTGGAAGCAGAAATATTCGCTCCAATGCGATTGCTCCGGGCTTTATTGAAACAGAGATGACCGGTGAGCTGGATGCAAAAGTAGTGGAAGAATGGAAAAACAGTATTCCGCTGAAACGCGCAGGAAGAGCGGATGATGTGGCCAACGCAGCGGTATTTCTGGCATCTGATCTGTCGGCTTATATTACCGGTCAGGTAATACAGGTGGATGGTGGTATGCTTACCTAAAGCGTTTATATATTCGTTGCATATTCACATAAGTTTTTATATTAGCCTTTCCAATCAACCGGAAAGGCTTTCTTTTGTATGGAGAGATTTAAGATACTTACTGAAACTTCACCGTGGTATATTGTGCTCTGTGTGGTGGCTGGTCTGACATATGCAGCGTTGCTTTATACCAGATCCGGCCCCTGGACGAAGATGACCGGCCGGATTTTGTTCTCTATCCGCTTTTTAGCGGTATTTCTGATTTGTTTTTTACTGACCGGCCCTTTGATCCAGCTGATCAGAAACTATTTTGAAAAACCCTCAATTGTCATTGCCGTCGATAATTCGGAATCCATGCATTATGGAATGGATACGACAGGACTTATCCGGCTGAGAGCAGAAATCGGGCAGCTTGCTTCCCGGCTGCAGAGTGAGGAAGTAGATGTTGAAATTGTAACGCTGGCAGGACAGACAGATCCGGAAACACTTGATTCACTTCAGTTCGGTGAGAAATCAACCAATCTGGGTACCATGCTTGCCAGCATCGAAACCAATTACGAAAACCGCAATCTGGCCGGAGTTGTATTGCTTAGCGACGGAATTTTTAATGAAGGAATGGATCCTTTGTTTCGTCAGTATACTTTTCCTGTATTGACCGTGGGCTTTGGCGATACGACTACCCGTCGGGATCTTAAAATCAAAAATCTGCTGTACAACAGGATTGCCTATACAGGCAATAAGTTTCCTCTGATTGCCGAAATACAGAATACCGGATTCTCAGGGCAGACGATCCGTGTTAAATTAAAGCAGAGCGGGAAAACACTGGAAGAAAAAAGTATACAGCTGGCGGGAAAGACACTGGTGGAAACAGAGTTTTCCATCGCGTCTTCCAAACCCGGCCTGCAGCATTATATTGTGGAAGTGGAACCCCTGGATCAGGAGTTTACTGACCAGAACAATTCGGCACATGCCTATATCGAAATTATGGATGCCAGAGAAAAAATTCTGCTGGCTGCCAGTGGCCCTCATCCCGATATCAAGGCCCTGAAGAGTGTAATCGAACAAAAAGATAATTATGAGCTAAGCCTTTTTATTCCGGGTATCACTTCATTGAAGGAGGATAAATACGATCTTGTTATTTTTCATCAGTTGCCGGACTTCAGTGGCGGAACAGATATGCTGGTACAAAAGCTGAAATCCATGTCATCATCTTTCTTTTATATCACGGGCAATCAAAGCAATATTGCAAAGCTGAATCAGGTAAACGAAGTGTTGGAAATTACCACCAGAAGCACACAGAAAGATCTCGTCAATGCCAGCTTAAGCAGTGGATTTGAAAGATTCAGGCTGGATCGGGGCGAAGCTTCCGTGCTTGGTAAATATCCGCCGTTGATTGCACCATTTGGAACCATCGTCCCTAAAGCCAGTTCCGAAATAGTTCTGTATCAGAAGGTCGGATCGGTGGTTACCGATAATCCCTTGCTTGCTTTACGAAACGAAAGCGGGAAAAAAGCCGCAGTATTGACGGCTGAAGGTATATGGCAGTGGAGATTGGAAGAGTTCAAATCAACCGGATCAACACAGTTTTTTGATACGTTCTTTAATTCCTTGTTCCAATATCTCTCTTCCAAGGAAGATAAACGCAAATTCCGGCTGGCTCCCTTGCACAATGAGGTCAATGAAAACGAACATGTCGCTTTTGAGGCCCAGTTGTATAATGATATCTATGAGCCGGTATATGGCAAAAAAATCAGCCTGAATATTAAAGGAGAAGACGGCAGTGTGCTCCAGTACGCCTTTACCAATACGGAGAGCAATTCTGTTTTTGAAGTAAAAGGACTGAAGCCCGGACTATATTCGTATACCGGTAGTGTGGAGCATGCCGGGCAGACGTATCAGGCAGCCGGGGAGTTTCTGATCAGAGAACAGCGATTGGAAGCGTTAAATACCCAGGCGAATCATGGTATGCTTCAGGAACTTTCTCTAAAAACAAACGGACAGTTTTTTGCAGCGACTCAATGGGATGATCTTAATGATCAGTTGAAAAACACAGAATTGCGGTCAGTAATCCACTCAACGGAAGATTTCAGGGAGATTATACATCTGCCCTGGCTGCTGATTCTGATTATTATACTGATCTCCGCAGAGTGGAGCATACGGAAATATAGCGGGGGCTACTAGTGGATCTCAAAAGCGCCAGAACGCTGCTACGATACAAGTAATTGTAGTAAAAAAAGTCGTTGAAAGCTTTGTGGAGTTGTCGAGAAACAACTCCTGACTTCGAGAGCCTCAGCCGACGGAGTTATTTCTCGATGGTGGCTGAGGTTACTCGAAGCCCCATCGAAAATCTTTCGTAAGGTCGCGCGTCCGCTTGGTTTCCTTACTTTTTCAGAGGAAACCGCATACGGTAGCTTACATCAACTTTCCCTTTGGAAATGTCTGCCAGCTTACTTTTGAGCAGTTTTCTGCGGATAGAGGAGATATAATCAACAAAGAGCACTCCTTCGATGTGATCGTACTCATGCTGAAATACTCTGGCCTTCATGCCATCCAGCTCTTCAATGTGCTCGTTCCAGTTTTCATCATAGTATTTTACCTTGATTGCCTCCGGACGGTCCACATGCGCTCTGATACCCGGAATGCTCAGACAGCCTTCTTCATACGACCATTCTTCTTCATATTCTTCCAGAATAACAGGATTGACAAAAGCCTTTTTATATCCCTGCAGATTGTCCGGATCCATCGGTTCTGCATCAACAACAAACAGCCTGAGGCTGAGACCGACCTGCGGGGCGGCAAGACCAACTCCGTTTGCTTCATACATCGTTTCAAACATGTCTTCGACCAGCTTATGTATATCGGTGCCTTTTTCAATTTCTTCCGCTTTCTTTTTCAGAACCGGGTCACCGAATGCAACTATCGGATATATCATAATTATTCTTTATCGTTTTGAGTAGTTAGTGTTTTTTCTCCAAAAAAGACTGCAAAATAATAACAGCGCTTATTTTATCAACGTTCCCTTTGTTTTGTCGGTCCTTTTTTTTCATGCCGCCCTGTATCATGGCGTTCATAGCGATCCTGGAAGTATACCGTTCATCTTCAAAATACAGGGGAATATCCGGAAATACTTTGGCCAGCCGGTTCGCAAAATGACGGACATTTTTTGCATTGTCCGATTCTTCCTGATTCGTGGTATTGTGCGGAAGGCCGACCACAAAGGCTTCAATTACTTCCTGCTTGTGATAGGACAGCAGAAAAGCTTCTACATCTTTTGAATGTAGGGTGTCCAGAGCAGTAGCGATGATTTTCAGAGGATCGGTCACTGCCAGTCCGACCCGTTTGGTGCCATAATCTATTGCGACAATTCTTCCCAAGCCCGGTGAACGTTTACTGATTTTCAATTTTCAAAGATAGCTGAATTATATTTAGATGGAAAAGCCGGATCCGGCTTTTATCAGCACAAATGCAATTTCTGCGTGTATCGGTATATATATATGCAGCACAATCAAACTTTACTTTTAAAAATATAGTTAACTTAGCGGTATATATTATACGATAACCTGCTACTAATAACGTGTCAAAATATTATAACAGCCGTTCCCAGATTAAGCTGCCTGTTTTTCTTGCGCTGGCCCTTGTATGCGGAATTTTTATCGGAGCAATGTTTTTCGACTCATCCAGGAAAAGTGATATAACCGCAGCATACAGGAAAATTGCCGATGTACTTACCTATATTGACAAGGACTATGTAGATACGGTCGAGCTTGAGAAACTCGCAGAATATTCCATTATCAAAATGCTCGAAAAGCTTGATCCGCATACGGTATATATTCCGAAATCGGATATTCAGCTGGCCCATAGCCAGCTGGAAAGCGACTTTGAAGGTGTGGGTATTGAATTCAACATTATCCGGGATACGATTATTGTCGTGGCTCCTATAAGCGGAGGCCCTTCAGATCAGGCGGGTTTACTGGCCGGAGATAAGATTGTCAGAGTCAATGATTCCCTTGTTGCCGGCAAAACCATCAGCAATGCCGATGTATTTTCGTTGCTGCGTGGTAAAAAAGGCTCGATTGTTACGCTGACTGTACAGCGGGGTGCGCAAAAAAAGCATTTTGATTTTCAGGTTGTAAGAGATAAAATTCCTACGTACTCCCTTGATATCTCCTATATGGTGGACGCAGAGACGGGATATATAAAAGTAAGCCGCTTTTCGGCCGGTACGTACAACGAGTTTAAGGAAGCGCTGGACAAGCTGAAAGCGATGGGAATGAGTAATCTGATTCTGGATCTGCGTGATAATCCCGGAGGATATATGGACCGGGCAACTAAAATGGCGGATGAATTTATCAGTGGAAACAAGCTTATCGTGTATACCGATGGCAAAGACAGCAAATATGATCAGCGGGTATATGCCAGCAGAAAAGGCGTTTTTGAGGAGGGAGCCATTGTTGTATTAATCAACGAAGGCAGCGCTTCAGCTTCGGAAATCGTTTCGGGCGCATTGCAGGATAATGACCGTGCATTAATTATCGGGCGTCGTTCCTTTGGCAAAGGACTGGTTCAGATGCCGATAACCCTCAAGGATGATTCTGAGCTCAGGCTTACGATTTCAAGATATTATACACCAAGCGGGCGCTGTATTCAGAAACCATACACAGGTGCTTCTCTGGATGAGTATAATAACGATCTTTTGAAACGATACAATCACGGGGAGTTTTTTCATCTGGACAGCATACGGCTTAATGATTCACTGAAATTTACTACGCTCAACGGCCGGACAGTATATGGTGGAGGTGGTATTATGCCTGATATATTTGTTCCAAGGGATACTTCGTCCTTTACCAATTATCTGGTTGAGCTGTTTAACCGGAATATTATCCGGGAATACACGCTTAATTATTATTCAAATAATAAAGAAAAGCTGGAGCAGTACGATGTGGAGGAATTCCGGAAATCCTTTCAGATTACCGATGCCATGCTGGATGAGCTGGTACGGATGGCGACCGCTTCCGGGCTGAAGTTCAGAGAGAAGGAATTCCGGAAATCCAGGGAATATATCAAGCAGAATATGAAAGCGTACATAGCCCGCAGTATCTGGGGAAACAACGGCTTTTATCCGATCCTGAATGCAAGTGACGAGATTTTTATTCAGGCAATGAAGCACATGGAAGAAGCTCAAAAGCTGGTACGGAAATAAGTGAGGGCTTTCCTGAAAACCGGAGTGGGCTTAGGCGCCTGAATAGCGACCAATAGATTTTGGAAATAAGCAGGCATTCCTCATGTCAGCTATATAAAAAACGATAATAGGCATCATTGCCTGTTGTACAAAGAGTATTCATCGTACTGTTTCTTCCCGACAGATTGATTGTGCCGGGTTTCCTAATTGATTGCTGCATTGCGGTCTTTGAGCCTTAAACGTTAAACGTGTGCTTTTATACGATTGAAAGATGTCGCAAGGTTAAATCATAGTTTAAAAAAACAGATAGCTTCTATCAGTGTTTCCATGAGAGTATGTGCATAAGTTTATAGGACCGGCACTGGTTTTATTTTTAAATTTGCCGCTCTTTCCTTTGTATTAAAAAATTAATCGGGTTTTAAAAATGAGCATTAATCTTACCAACAGGAAGAAATTTGCCAAAAGACATATTGGTGTTACAGATGCGCAGCTGGCAGAAATGTTGTCAGTGATCGGGGCCGAATCGCTTGATCAGCTGATTGATCAGACCATTCCGGATACGATCCGGCTGAAGGAAAAGCTCAGGCTGCCTCAGGAGAAGTCTGAGTATGTTTTTCTGAACGAGTTCAGAAAGCTTGCAGCAGAAAACAGCATTTTTAAATCGTATATAGGACAGGGATACTATGATTGTATCACGCCTAATGTTGTTGTCCGCAACATTCTTGAAAATCCGGGCTGGTACACTGCCTATACTCCTTATCAGGCTGAGATAGCCCAGGGAAGGCTGGAAATGCTGCTCAACTACCAGACCATTGTGACGGAGCTTACGGGTATGGAGATTGCCAATGCTTCGTTGCTGGATGAGGCTACGGCGGCTGCGGAGCTGGTCAATATGTTTTATAATGCAAGGAAAGGTAACAGGAAAAACGCGGATACCTTTTTCGTTTCGGAGGCCTGCTTTCCGCAAACGCTTGATGTGCTTAAAACCCGTACTGCTCCGCTTGGCATCAGGCTGCGGATTGGCCGGATTGAAGATATTGATTTCAAGGATACCGCACTTTTTGGTATTCTGGTGCAGTACCCCGATTCGAAAGGAGAGGTTCGTGACTATAGCCAGCTGACCAAAGCAGCGCATGACCAGGATATTCCCGTCGGGTTTGCCGCCGATCTGCTGAGTCTCGCTATTCTTACATCTCCCGGACAAATGGGAGCGGATGCTGTGATCGGAACTACGCAGCGGTTTGGGGTGCCTATGGGATTTGGCGGACCTCATGCAGCATATTTTGCGACCAGAGAAGAATTCAAACGTATTATTCCGGGACGTATTATTGGTGTATCCGTAGATGCGGAAGGCAAGACGGCCTACCGGATGGCGCTGCAAACACGTGAGCAGCATATCCGACGGGAAAAAGCAACTTCCAATATATGCACCGCACAGGTTTTGCTGGCGGTTATTTCTGCCGCTTATGTGATTTACCACGGCCCGCAGGGCTTAAAAGGAATTGCTGAAAGAGTACACGGCATGGCCCGTTTACTGGCAGAGGGGTTAAAGCTCGGAGGCTTTCAGCAGCTGAATCCCTGTTTTTTTGATACAATCCGTATTGAGGCTGGGGATCGCCTTGAAGAAATCCGGCAGCGGGCACTGGCTGCCGGTATCAATCTTTTGTACGATGAAAAGAGTGGCTGTATCCAGATATCAGTAGACGAAACTACAGAAATTACTGATGTTGCGGTGGTGGCACAGGCATTCGGAGTGGCAGCAGACTGGCATAAGCTGGCAGAAAATCTTGCTGTTGTTTATCCCGAATCATTACGGAGAAAGGATGATTATCTGCATCATAAGGTATTCAATGCGTATCATACCGAGCATGAGCTGCTGCGCTATCTGAAACAGCTTGAGAACAAAGATCTTTCGCTCGTGCATTCAATGATAGCACTGGGTTCCTGTACCATGAAGCTCAATGCTACGACCGAAATGCTGGCGATTACCTGGCCGGAATTTGCCGGTATTCATCCTTTTGCGCCGGACGATCAGGTAAAAGGCTACAAGCGACTTTTTTCCGAACTCAGAAGCTGGCTCTCTGAGATTACAGGTTTCGCGGACGTCTCTCTGCAACCCAATTCCGGAGCACAGGGAGAATATGCAGGACTGCTTGTGATACGCAGGTATTTTGAAAGCAGGGGAGAAGCCCACCGTACCGTTGCGCTTATTCCATCTTCTGCGCATGGTACCAATCCGGCAAGCGCGGTCATGGCAGGCTTTGAAGTAGTAGTTGTCAAATGTGACGATAAAGGAAACATTGACCTGGATGATCTCCGGCTGAAGACAGAAAAGCATCGTGATAATCTGGGCGCATTGCTGATTACATACCCCTCGACCCATGGCGTGTTTGAGGAGCAGGTGCGTGAAATATGCTCAACGATACATGCCGCAGGCGGACAGGTATATATGGACGGAGCGAATATGAATGCACAGGTAGGCTTAACCAGTCCCGGATTTATAGGAGCAGATGTATGTCATCTGAATCTGCATAAGACATTTTGTATACCACATGGCGGTGGAGGACCTGGTATGGGCCCGATAGGCGTTGCCGGACATCTTGTTCCTTTCTTGCCCGGACATCCGGTCGTTCAGGTATCGGGCACGGAGGCTATTACGGCTGTTTCTGCTGCTCCCTATGGAAGCGCCTCGATATTGCCGATTTCCTATGCCTATATTTCCATGATGGGTGAAAACGGATTAAAAGACGCGACCCGTTATGCCATTCTTAATGCGAATTATCTGAAGGCGCGTCTTGAAAAGCATTATCCGGTGCTCTATTCAGGAGCAAATAACCGCTGTGCACATGAGTTCATACTCGATTGCCGCAGTTTTAAGCAGAGTGCCGGTATAGAGGTAGAGGATATTGCCAAGCGTCTCATGGACTTTGGTTTTCACTCTCCGACAGTTTCCTTTCCTGTTCCCGGGACGCTGATGATCGAACCGACCGAAAGTGAGTCTCAGGCAGAGCTTGACCGTTTTTGCGAAGCAATGATCGCTATTCGGGAAGAGATAAGAGAAGTAGAAGAAGGCAAAGCGGATAGAGAAAATAATGTATTGCAGCGGGCCCCGCATACAGCAGAAGTCGTTGCTTCAGATCATTGGGACCGGCCATATTCACGCGAAAAGGCTGCATTTCCCCTGGGCTGGATTAAAGAGGCAAAATTCTGGCCTTCAGTGAGCAGAATAGACAGTGCCTATGGAGACAGAAACCTGATCTGTACCTGTGCGCCGGTCGAGGCTTATACCGGGTAGTATAGCCGGAAAAATTAAACAGCTTATAAACAATTTTTCTTAAATCCGGTTTTTAGCCCCAATGAACCTGATTTAATTTGGGAATAACCGGATTTAAGAAAGCCGTTTTTTTGTGACCGGATAAGCATATTTCAGAATGCTTGTGTAAAAGAGGGGATTTTTTTAAAAATTAGTTACCTTCGCAGCATTCAATATTTTAATGCTAACATTGAAGCCTTACTGTTATGACAGTTGTTCCCTATAAAGAAAGCGAAGCCGGTAAAAAAGAGCAGGTTGCAGCCATGTTTGATAATGTTTCTGCACGCTATGATCTGTTAAACCGGGTATTGAGTGTGGGAATTGATGTACACTGGAGAAAGAAGGCAATTAAAGAACTGAAAGCGCTCAAACCCGGAAAAGTGCTGGATGTAGCAACAGGTACGGGCGATCTGGCCATCATGGCGGAAAAGATGCTGAAGCCGGCATCCATTACCGGAGTGGATATTTCGGAAGGAATGCTGGAAGTCGGCAGAAAAAAAATAAAAGAAACCGGCCTCGACAACGTTATTACACTGCAAAAGGGTGATAGCGAAAATCTGATTTTTGAAGAGAATACGTTTGATGCGGTGACGGTGGCTTTCGGTGTACGGAATTTTGAGAATCTGGAAAAGGGTCTGAAAGAACTGAACAGGGTGCTGAGACCAGGCGGCAAAGTAATGATACTTGAGTTTTCCAAACCACAAACTTTTCCGGTCAACTACTTGTATAACTTTTATTTTAACTATATTTTGCCATTTATTGGGAGGCTCGTTTCGAAAGATATGTCTGCCTATTCATATCTTCCGGAGTCTGTAGAGAAGTTTCCGTTTGGCGATGCATTTTTGGAAAAACTCAAAGATGCCGGATTTAAAAATGTACAATGGAAAAAATTAACTTTTGGCATAAGCTCGATCTATACCGGAATAAAATAGTTTTTGCTTTTTGTTTTGTAATACTTTTTGCCGGACCGGTACACAGTCAGATTAAGAGAAAGCAAACCAATCTTCCGAACTATGACGACCGAAAGCTGCATTACGGATTTACCCTGGGGATAAATACAACCCGTTATAGACTGCTGCATTCAGAGCATTTTGTCCGTGAGGATACGGCCATGTCAGTGCTGGCTCCCCGGTCAACAGGCTTTTCACTCGGTTTTATTCTCAATTACAAGGTTGCCGACTATTTTACCGTACGGCTTTTACCTACAGTCTCCTTTTATGAGCGCAGCGTAGATTATATCCTTAAAGGAGGAGTGGGAAACAAGCAGGTGACGGAGTCTACATTTGTTGAAATTCCACTTATGGGGCAGTATCGTTCAGAGCGCAGAGGCAATCTCCGCATGTATATGACTGCCGGACTCAAAGCAGGTATAGAAGCCGGGGCCAAAAAGAAAGAAAAAAAGGAGACCGATCTCAGGACAAATAACTATGACCTGTCCTTTGATTATGGATTCGGCCTGGATATCTTTTATCCTTTTTTTAAGTTTTCGCCGGAAATTCGTTTTTCGCACGGGCTGCTGAATCTGCTAAACGATGATCCGAATGTATATTCACAAAGCTTAAATCGCATCTCTACCCATACGGTGAGCTTGTTTTTACACTTTGAATAGAAATTTTTAGATTTATTGTATATAGTCTTTTAGACAATTTTTATAAATTGCACAGATATTTTTAGAGAAATTATTATTAACTCAAACAATTAAATAACTCATGAAAAAAGTTTTACTTTCTGCTATCGCCTTAGGAATGGCACTGTGTGCTTCGGCGCAAGGAATTTCTGAATTTGGCGCATTTGATGATTTTGCCAAGAAAACGGAATATGCTGTAGAAACACCCGCTGGATCAGGTGTGTACAAAGGCATTTTCTGGTGGTCTCAGGAAGAGCCTGCTGCAAATGGTTTTGAATTTAGCACTGTCAGAAATGGCAACGGTGTTTTAGTGGTTGATATTCATCAGCCAGCCAAAGCTTACGAGCCATTTGGTGTTGGCTTTGGAGAAGATGCGGAAGAGCAGCCTTTTACAGTTGACTTGTCAGGAGATGCTGTCGTAAGTTTTACGTTTAAGAATACGAGTGAAGATGCTGTAGAATTCAAAGTTGCTTTACAGGACATAAACGGTATAACTCTTGGCTTTGACAAGGCATTGGGTACTCCGGATGGTTCCTTGTACGAATATGAAATTGGTGCGACTTCTACGCAGGGTATTGGAGCAAACGGGGAGACTTCTGTAGCTGCCGGGGCCTCTGTTGACTTTTCGTATGATTTCAAGAATGCTTTAGCTGCTGAATATGTGTTTAATCCTGATGATCCATACGAATGCAATAACTTACCTCAATGGGTGGAAGGTTGTGATGGCGGTACCTGTTTCGATTATTCTAAGGTGAAGGCTTTGACGATCACTGTGGTAAACAATAATGGTGGTGTTTATAATAATGCGGCTGATTGCTGGACAAAAGAAGCTTTTGACGGTACTGTTGAGCTATCCAACGTTATCATTGGAGCGAAAGTAGTAGGTCTGTTTGGAGCGAAAGTATCATCAAACAGTGTAAATGTATATCCAAATCCGGCCAGCAGCTATGTTACTTTTGGCAAGACGCTGACAAACGGATCTGTATACAACGCTCAGGGTATGGTAGTTGATACATTCAATGCTGCGGAAGGCTTAAATGTATCCACCTATGCGGAAGGCGTTTATTTTATCAACACTGCAGAAGGTTCTGCCAGAATTGTAGTTAAGTAATTTAACTCCTTACTAATAGTACAAAAAAGAGGCTGTTCTACAACAGCCTCTTTTTTTATATTTATGTTTTGCATATGGCAAAAACATATGAATCTAATTTTGTACTGGATTTACTATTGGAGAAAGCAGGTTAGCCTATACAGAGCTTGGCCACTTGCAAATCGCTGTATCCACCTTTCTTTGCTGATCACATTTATAATGGTTGCTGCTGTTATTGATCTTTGGAATAATTGAATATTGTTTTGTAAGTCTGACATCATCAATACCTGCTGCTTCCGGATCTTATTCAATTCTTAGCTGTAAAAATGATCTGTCCTGTTTCTCCGATGACTGATGCAGGAATCATCTTCTATTGTATAACTTTCCGGTCATTTAAGGAGAAAGATACTTTCAACTGTTCCATACTATACCAGTGACATCTTTTTTGGTGCTGAATGTATATGCCACATGACCACAAGGGTACTATGCGATGTCGGACTTGTAGAGAGAGAGTCTTAAACGATTTGATTGTTGCCTGGTGAGTGATGGAAGATGGAATTCATTTTTATAAGGTGTTTTCAAATCAGTGTCCTAAGCTAAGCATTTTGTACCAGATGTATTTTGCAGAAGTAAATAACAAAAAAACGGCCTGTGATTTATAAATCACAGGCCGTTTT
>Ga0182793_1000451_pt1 | contig 32566 bp, 63 predicted proteins | sample Passage237A_FD_130498 | JGI IMG/M metagenome (GOLD analysis project Ga0182793, IMG submission 130498) | Cellulose adapted compost microbial communities from Newby Island Compost Facility, Milpitas, CA, USA - Passage2 37A (version 2) (version 2) ... | reverse complement strand
TTATCTGCCGGTCGATATTCGCCGGTGCACGGGTCCCAACCATTCGGGACAAGCGTCGGGAACCACCAACCAGTCTTGATGACGTTGTCGATGCGCGTGTCGCGCGTCGGCGGCGGGCGTTTGCCGATCCTCGCGTATTCGCCCATCCAGCAATTCCACTCCATGGTGCCGATCTCTACGAAAACATTCGTCACGGCAACCTGAAGGTCGGCCGCCGGTGGCGCCTTGGCGTGTTGATCGCGGATTGCGCCGTCGAAATATTCCAGCGTCGCGACGGCTTTCCCGCGCTTCATCACGGTTTCTACGGCCGCAAGCACGGTCCCCTGCGCGTAACCCTGCGTCAGCCACAGCAAGCAGCGGTCAAGGTTTGGGATAGGCAGATTGCGGGAGACGAAATGGGCGCTAATGCCCGCACCGAGTGCTGACGCTCTTCGCTTCAAATCTTCATCAATCGGCGCGCTCGCGTCTGCTCTGCTCTGCTCTGAATCTGCTTCTGTTTCTGCCTCTGCTTCTGAGGGCGTTACCGTAACGGTTGGCGTAACGTTTCCTGTAACGTTACTTGTAACAGTCGATGTAACGTTACACTCCTGTTTCGGTGTAACGTTACGTTTCGTTTCTCGGTGACGTTTCACCCTCTCATTGGACGAATCCGACTTGAACTGGCGGCTTTCCCAATTATGCGGCGCGAAAACACCGTCATGGTTCTCGATCAGCCTCGCCTTAACCAGCTTCGTGATGTATTCAGCCGCCTTCGCCTCCGGAACGCGCAACATCAACGCGACATCGTCGGTCGGCGGAAGTTTCCCACCGTTCTTCGATGCAACACAGAGTAGCGCCACCCATGCCCAACGCAGCGCCTCCGGCAGCTTCAACAGCTTCGGATCGTTGATCACGTCGTCATAAAGGCGAAACCAGCGGCTCATAGCATCCCCAACGCCTGCAAGTACGTCTCCAGAATGGTTTCCTGCTCTGCACGCTCGTTAGCGTCCTGCTTGCGCATCCGCACGATGGTACGCAGCGCCTTGACGTCGTAGCCGTTCGCGCGGGCTTCCGCGTAGATGTCTTTGCGATCATCCTGGAGGGCCTTAATCTCCTCCTCGACGCGCTCCACGCGTTCTATGATTGCTTTCAACTGATCCTTGGCGAAACGGGTCGCGGGCTCGTCTGGCGGCACCGCCTGGCTGTTGTGGCCCATGGTGGCGGTCATGCGGCCCTCCCGTCGAGTGATGCAACGGCGCCGGCGAGATATTCGAACTCATCATCCGGCTCGGCTTCACGTGAAACACTGCTGAAGTCGCGCGGGACGTAGCGCGTCGATCGTCGACGAAACTCTCGTTGCGCCTCGGCATGACATTTGCCGCAATAGCGCTGTCCAGATCGATTGTGTTGCTGATGGCAGCGGGAGCAGTTCATGGATGAAACCCCTCATTGCCGTTGATGCGATGGGCGATCTCACCGGCAACCGCCGCGTAGCCGACCTGGTCGACGAAGTTGTCAGTGCGGAACGGCCCGTAGTTGCGCCGGTTGATCTTCAGGAGTTCGAGGATGGTGACGACGTCCAGCGCGTTCAGGGGCGTCTCGGATGCCTTACCGACGGATTCGAGATAGCCATTCACTAGCGCTGCCAGCGACGAATAATGGGTCACGGCATCGCCATAGGCTTCCTTGCGGTCACCGCCGACGAGGTTCATGGCTGCGAGGGCAAAATCTTTGGCGTTCATGCAGCCTCCCACGAAACACGGTGAAGATGGGTCGGGCCGGAATGCTCGCGGTCCCACACGAACCACGCGAACGCCATCCCGGAATTGCTGGGCTTCCCTTCCCAGCCGGCGCGGTGCATCATCGGAAGGCGTTTTCGGAAGACGTGGACGCGCGCGAGGTGGCCGTTGTCGAGGATTGGCGTGCGCCGGTCGCTCTCGAGGAATGCCAGGCGCAGCAACATGACGACCTTCGGGCAAAGGTGCAGCGCCTTCGCAACAAACTCGCCCGCATTCTTAAACGGCGGGTTAGTGACGATCGCCTGCACACCGATCGGCAATTGCTGCTCAAGTAGGAAGTCCCAGCCGAATTGATCCTGATCAGGGGAATCGTAGTCGACAAGATCGGTCGCGTAGACCTGACGACCGGCGGCGCGCAGCGTTCTGGCGATGACGCCGGGGCCGCACGCCGGCTCCCAGATCACCTGCGGCAGATCCTCGACGCGCAAAAGCGCGGTCACCGCTTCAGGCGGGCTCTCGTATAGATCGTCCTTCCGCAGGTTGAGTGCGGCGCGTTTTTTGCCAGTTCCTGACGCGAGCCCCGCCATTACGCCGCACCCCGCCCAAAGAACAATCCGGAGCGATAGAAATTGCTCATGCCGGCACCTGTCGCAGCTTTGACCGATACACCTTGTATTCGTGCGAGTGCTTTTTGCGGTCGCGGGAGTAGCGACGCTCCGTAGTCGGCTCGATAATCCTGAGTTTGATCGCCCGCATCCAGATCGCGCCCCAGCAATTGAAATGAAGTGGCTCGACGCGGCACTCTGCGATAACGTCGTCGACGAATAGCTTCTCTTGACGTCGGGCCACCCGACGGATGGCGTTCAGTGCCTCCGTTGAAAAGTCCGGATTCCGCATGGTTTCGGCAAATTCCGCTTCAACCATTCCGGCATCACGCGCCGCGCGCGCCGTATATTCATCGAAACTGAGTTGGGTGGCGGGCTTCATACCGTCAGCCTCGCCGTGTTCTGCGCCGCCTCGGCGAGCATCGCTTGCAGTTCGCGCTTGCTGAGCTCCTGAACCGGCAGGAAGCGGTTGCGATAGTCGGCCGATGTTTTGCTCACCGGCACCTTGGTCTCCACAGCGGTTTTCCGCTCGGCGCGCCTCTTTTCCGTCTCCCGACGGCTCTTCTCGCGCCACCAGGCACGATTACGTTCGCGTCGGAACGCCTCCTCGCCGGGAATTTCGATTTTCTCCCGGCCGGCATAGGTGCAGACGATGCCGCGTGACGTGCCGAGCGCCGCGGCGATTGCGTTGACGTCGAATCCCTGCGCGGCCAACTCGATCAGGCGCGCGCGGCGTTCGGGATTCCAGAAGCGGCTGCCCATTACGACGCTCTCCCCTTGAGCTTGATGGTGAGGGTTGCGATCAACTTGACCATCATCCAACCCTCGCATATTCGCCGAAGTACTTGATGGCGGCGCGGCCATAGGCTTCATGAGCCTCTAGCGCCGTGTGGAAGTAGCCGAGGAAAATCACGTCATCGCCGACCTTGATCTGCGTGCGCCACTTCTTGCCTTTGTGACAGGCGTGGTAATAGGCACCCTTCAAGCCAGAGCGATTGTTCGATTGAACACGCTTATTCCGCTTCTGCTCACTCGATGTCGCGAGCCTGAGATTGGCGATGGCGTTGTTCGACGGATTGCCGTCTATGTGATCAATTTCAGCACCGCCGATCGTCAGGCCGTGCACATAGACCCACGCTAGCCGATGCGCGGCGAGCTGGCCAAAGCCGGGAATGCCGATAAAAACGTAGCCCGTCCGCCGTGTTGTTCCGGCAACCTTGCCTATGCAGGATCTGATCTTGTGAGGCTCTTTAATCCAGCGGAATATGCCGCTCGACGCGTCGTAATCTAGCCACTCCCGCAACAGAGCCTGCTTAGGAAGCTTTCGCAAGAGAGCCTCCTAGCGCGTTGGCGAGATGTTGAAGGTCAGCTTCTAGGACTGCATCAGTTTTCCGGAGACGCTCGATCTTGCGGATTCCGCTGAGTGCAGACGTGTGGTCCCGGCCGCCGAAGCGACGGCCAATCTCCGGCAGAGACTTCCCGGTGAGCATCTTGGCGAGGTAGTAGCCGACCTGCCGGGGTCGGACGATATTCGCCGTCCGTCGCGCCGACAGAATCTCGTGAACGGAAACCCCGTAATATTTCGCGACGACATGCTGGATATTCGCGATCTTCAGCCGTTGGTCGCGCGGGCCAATGAGAACGTAGGTGCCATCCTCCGCGTAGTCGTGGCGAACGAAGGTCACGACATTGCGGCATTGCACGACATCAATGCGGGTGTCCGCTGGCGCGGAATCGGTGATCTCGATCTTCTTTGGCGGCGCCGGCAGCAGCCGGTGCGGAAGCGGCCGCGCACCAAGCCGGGCAAGACGGAAGGGCCGGTCGGCGTTCAGCGCCCGGATGCGTTCAATCGTGACGGTTTCTGTCTGCCCCATCATCGACCGCGCCCTCCGGTCGAAGCCATGGGGCGAGCCGATATGCCAAGTCCGGCCGCTTCATCGTGTCCCGCAAGAACAGCGCCATAGAAGTCCGGATCCTGAACGCGAAATGCAGCTGAGAATTCGGAGGCGGTATCGTTGTCGGCATTGAAGGCCCTGCGAAGTAGTTTCAGGTCAGCGCGGCGACGTTGCTCAACGGTGCCGAGGATACCCATCCGCAGAACAGCGCGCCACCAAGCCGGACGTTGCTTATCCATCAATACGACGAGGAAGTGGATGCCTTCTTCGCTCTGAAGTAGCTTCGCGATCTCCGCTCCGGTGAACTTGCGCTTCGCGGAAAGTCGATACTTGGCGTCGCGCTCGCATAGATTAAGCATCTGCATTAACGCCGTGCACGGCTTGACAAAAACCGCTTTGGCGCAGTGCGCGAGCGACAAATTCAGGTGAACAAAATCCGACTTTTGGGTGCACAAAGTGCCACCCCGGATTTTTGCAAAACTCTGCTTATGCGCTGATGATGCGCCCATGATCGATTACGCCTTTACTGAGGATGGAAAGTTGAATGTCGAATTCGAAGCGAAGCTGCGCGACGCCATGTGGCTGCTATTCGCCGCCAGGTACTCCGGACTCGGGTCGCTCAAGAACACCGGCGGCAGCTCCGTGGCAGCAGCGACACCGGCGACGATCTCGGCGAGTGCAGCTTCGAGTTCGGCAACTACGTCAGCCGGTAGTTGCGCCTCGCGAATAGAAAGGACGGCAGCATGATCAACATGTGCCGTCAGTTGGTCCGTCCGGGAGGAGTGGACGGATTCGAATTGGAATGGATTCGGCAGGGTGATCGTCATCCCTCCCCCCGCTGTGCATTGGACGGGACAAGCCCCGGCCGAGCCTTGCGACTCGGCCGGTGCCCGGTCTTCGCTGGCAGGTTCCAGACCACCAACGGAGAGCAAAATGGCAGACGACACACAAAGGCAGATCAAGAGACTCGAGGCCCAGGTTCTGGCGCTTCGGATACTGGTGACCAGCTTGCTGCGCGACGCCGAACGCCGCGGCATACGCGAAGCGATCATCGACGAGATAAAGCGCGACGTCGCTATGGCGCGCGGTGTCGGCGAAGAGGTGGCGACGAGCGCGCAGACGGTCATTTTAGACCTCTTAGACGCCGCTCGTTCTGATCTTGCTCAAGTCGCAAGATCAGACCGCGGAGATTCCGATTGAGTTCTTCAAGTTGCGCGACAAGGCGACCGAGCAGATTCATGCCGCCTCCCCTGTCTTGGAGGAGGCGGGATAGATGTCGGGCCTCACTTCTGAAGGATCGACGCCGGCAAGCCGCGCGATCTCAAGTGCTCGCTCCGCGGGCACCCTCTCCCACGAATAGAAGGATTGGTGTTTGATGCCTAACGCATCGGCTAGCTTCACTAGCCCGCCCGCGTTGGCGGCTGCTTTGGTGACCACATCGAGCATCTGGCAAGAGTAGGTGATGCCTACCTACCTTGTCAAGCCGAATGTAGGTGACGCCTGCGTAGGCTCAGCCTACTCTCGAAACATGGAGCTAAATGAACGGCTTAAGAAGGCACGAAATGCTATCGGCCTCACTCAGAAGGCCGTTGCGGAGCATTTTGGCATCGCGCGCGTTTCGGTAACGCAATGGGAACTTGGCGAAACGCGCCCAGACCAGGACAAGTTCGGCTCTTTGGCGGCCCTCTATGGCGTATCCCTTGACTGGTTGATGGAGGAGCGCGGCGAAGGACCAGCAGATGGGCCGAAGGCTTCTATCCGCCAGGTAGCGCCCCCGGCAAAATTCATCAAAAGCCGCGCCTTCAAGTTCTACGTCGCTGAGTGGCGCGAGTTCATGGGGGTTAAGGTAGCCCCCGCGGCCAAGGCGGCCGGCCTAGACCCGGACGAATACGAGGCCCACGAGGTTTATCCGATCAACTTCACCTTAGGCCAGGTTGCTGCCCTGGCAGATGAGTTCGGTATCCGAGGCGATCAATTCTGGTTTCCGCCGCCGAAAGGCAAGCCAGCGCCGGTCGCTCATGTGGCAACAACGAAGAAGCGCGCTCGGAAATAGCGCGATAGTCTAGTTGCCTTCCCGCTCTGGTTGCGCTTCGATGCCCTCAGGGACTGGGGAGACGCAATGCTTAAAGCCATTTTTGCGGCATCAGCCGTCGTATTTATGTTCACCGGACTCGCTCGAGCGGACATTTCCGCAGATTTGAAATTCTGCGCTGGGCTCAAGATCAGCAAGGAAAGGTTGGCCTGTTACGACGCCGCGGCGCGCATCGAAGAACGCAGCGAGCAAAAGATGCTGGCGCGACCGGCCTCACCAGCTCCGCTACCGAAGGCGTTGACATATACACCCCCAGCAACACCCACACAGTCGGGATTCGATGGATTTTATGTGGCCGCCGCTGCTGGATACGACATCGCGACGACTAAATCGGAATCTCGTCCCTACTTCGCCGGTCCCGGCAATGATTTTTCCCTCTTTACTCCTCCTGACTCAGTCAAGGGTGCAAAGCTGGGCCTAGTTGGCGGCTACAACTCCAGTTCGGGGCCACTGCTCTTAGGACTCGAGGCGCGCGGAACGTACACATTTAGTTCTGCCTCCTCCCAGGCTGTGAATACCTTACCGGATACGAGACTCCCCACTCAAATTGGTTGGTGCACATGGGGCGAATGCATACCGTTTTCAACGCAGCCCCTTCTACTTTCGAGCCAAGTTCGAAAGCAGTTGAGACTGGAGAGGCCGTGGCAATTTGATGCATCAACTCGCTTCGGTGTCATCTCTGGCGCGAACCTGTTCTTCTCGAAAATAGGTGTCGGGGTCGAAGAAACCGCCTCCATATCCGTGGACGACCGGTCCGGCGTGACAACGTGCCCTAACCCTGTAACTGCGCTTCAACAGGCCCCTACATTTTTGCCTGGGAACGGGCCGATGATGGCTCTCAGTTGTGGGGCAATCAGCACTGGCTCGATACAGACTTCGATCACGCGGACCTATTCGCCTGTCGCATTGTTCGGCATTGGTATAGAGCGAAACTTCGGTGACTATTTTGCGCGTATAGAGGCTGAGATGACTGCGCACCTCGTTTCGGGTGGAGCTTACTATACGCCCTCAGTTAATCTCACTGCTGGATATCGGTTTTAGCAATGACTGACGATCTTTTCGCCATTCTGGTAACATGTCCATGGCTTACGGTCTGAAGCGACAGCATCTGCAGGCTTTGGCGGAGTCTAAACTGAAAGACGCAATGCTCCTGCAACATCATGGGCGGCCTTCAAGCGCCTATTATCTCGCGGGCTATGTGGTTGAATTTGGTCTTAAGGCGTGCATTGCCGCTCGCGTGGCGCCAGAGACGATTCCTGACCCGACCTTTCTTAAGAATGTTCTGAGCCACGACTTCTCAACACTCATCGGTCTGGCTGGCTTGCGAAGTGCATTGAAGGTCGAGCAGGATAACGATTCAGTCTTTGCGTCACATTGGGGAATTGTCTCCGAGTGGAGGCCGGAGATGCGCTACGACACTCGGGATCGCATGTCGGCGATGCTCTTGATCCAGGCTATTACCCACACGCAATCAGGAGTCTTCAAATGGATCAAGGCGAACTGGTAAGGTCAGGACATATCATCGTGCGCGGAATGGACGACGCTGGGATACCTCCGCAACTAGCGATGTGGGTTCGCAGCAACGACGCTGATATTTGGAAACTTTGGATTGTGCCCCCGGCTGCCTTGAAGGACAAACAAGAATTCTACCGGCGCGCCTCCGAGATAATTGCATCGCACCGAACAGAGCTTGGCGACATAACAATTAGCGACTTAGAGATGCAGTCAGCATCGCACCCGGCTGTTCAAGGCCTCTCGTTTGCATTTAGGTTTGAAGGACTTGGATCGGCTCGTTTTACGGGGAATATTTTTAACGGCTTCTACCTTCCTGATGGAATTGTCTTACGCTCCGCCGTTGAGAGGCAACGCTAGAAGCAGTCTTTGTGCCTTCGGGTTCAAACAGAAGAAGAGCGGAAGTGACAACGAAATCAGACGACTACCGCGAGAACGCTCGCAACTGCGCCGAGCTTGCCGCCGAAGCCAAGAGCGAACCAGCCCGAAACCGCTACAAGCGAATGGAGGCCGCATGGCTGGCTCTCGCCGAAGAGCAAGATTGGCTCGACGGAAATGTTACGCCTGAAGCTGAGAAATGAGCCTCACAGGCCTCTCTGATGAATCAATTCTTCGCTTCCACGGAAATATGCGATCGATGGTGGCGCTGGACATTGGCGTGGACGGCCGGAGTTTTCTTGGCGAGCAGGCAAGAAAACGAACCCGCGATCTGGAGGATGAATTGCGACGGCGAGGTATTGAGTTCGAGCCGATCGTCTGGCCCGCACCGTAATGATTCGGAATGGAATGGATTGAGATGGAACAAGCTATACGTTTTGCGCTGAGCAACTTTACACTCACATTCCTGATTGTCGGCTTGTTTGCCTCTCTCATTGCGCTTGCTGCGAAACCTCGTCCGCTGACCTCACCTGTCGTCGCAGAAGCACTGTTGTCGTACTTCATGCTGTTCTCGATCGGAGTCAGCTTTTTCTACAATTTCGTGATGCACACGTTCTTCGGCGAAATGTCGGCGGCCTTCATTGGTTGGCAGGACAGCCCGTTTCAGACCGAAGTTGGTTACGCCAGCCTTGGCTTCTCCCTGATCGGGTTTCTCGCGTTTCGTCGCGGCTTCGACATGCGGCTTGCAGCCGTTGTCGGTGTGACTGCATTTCTGTGGGGCGCAGCGGCTGGGCATATCGTCGAGATCGTAAGGATGGCGAACTACGCTTCGGGCAATGCCGGCGTTATTCTCTATACCGACATTTTCCTGCCGATCATTGGTTTTGCGCTTATTTGTTGGCGCTATCGGGCTAAGGCGAGTGCGTGACGCTCCCCTGCCGGATTCACCCTACTCATCAGTGGCAGCACGGCGCTTTGTCGCACTCCGTTGAATCCGACAGTTCTAATCCTAAATAAAGATCATGCTCTAGCGACGCTCAATTGCAGCTACACGCGACCTGCCCTTTGGCGGGAATATAGAGCTCTCCCCGTTCCGAGAACGCAACCCGCTGCGTCGGCACTATGCCAACGCGGCGCAAGATCGTGCGAGGTGTATAGATGATGCTGATCAGTTTGGGTGCAATGCTGTTGGCCTGGGTGGCCTTCATTTGGCTGTACGATCCTGATCGTCTTCAAAAAACCGCGCATGAACGATCGGGCAAGGGAATGAGATACTACTAGGAGGTCGATTGGTGATTACTGGGTCACAATGTCGCGCCGCCCGCGCGCTCGTGGAAATCTCGCGTCCAATGCTTTCGAGGCGTTCGGGGGTGGATGTTCGCGTCATCGAACGCTTTGAGAATGCGATAGGCCGACCGCAAATATATGAACTTGAAGAGATCAGGAATGCTCTGGAAGAACTCGGAGCAGTGTTCATTCCCGAGAATGGATCAGGTTCTGGCGTGCGCTTGAAATTCGGCGATGTCGATGCCGCGCGGATCGCTCGTTTCGAGTGGGAGGGCGGCATCGTTGCGAACGATCGCGTTCCCTAAATATCGCTCAACCGATGAGCGACGCGGCAGATCACGGATGTACTGACTGCTGCCAGGCCCCGCCAGAAGATGGCGGGGCTTTTTTGCGAACGACTTTTGCCAATAGAAAACCCCGCCGGAGCGTGGTTGTTTGAATCCGCTAAAGTCTACTTGCTCACCCGCCCCGGTTGCGCTTGGATGTGCCGAATGTATTGAGCCAGCCAGCTTTGGTTTAAGCCACCGGAAACTCGGCCATCATCCCCGATGCCGCCGACGGCGGCCACCAGGAAGCGGGCGCACAGGTGGTCCCGAGATGATCCCATTCAAACAGCTGGCCGGATAACGTCAGCGCACCAAATACCTCTTCTCGTCATCAAAATTGCATACGCAAATCAATATCTTGTGACGGCGCTTGACTTATATGGCAACAATAGAAGATATGGTCAGCGCGGGAGTTTTGGAGGTGTATGAGCTCCCGGATTGGGAACCTCGGCAGGCTATCCGTAGGCTTTGGATCGCGAAGGATTTTTGGGTCGAGTTTGATGCCATAGATGAATTGCATGAGGTCCGGGCTAGCCTCGGGCGAAGATCAATCGGAGAGCACATTGAAGCCATGTTCAATGATCTTCGGTGCGCCGAACGGCCATCGGCCGGAGACCTTCGGCGAATGATGCCGAACAAGGATGGGATATGGAAGCTGCATCCGCCCGGGGCGCGCGTATATGGATGGTGTCCTTTTCCAGAATCATTCGTTGCGGTGACGTTAGCGCTTGAGCCGGACACAAAGGACAAATCGAAAGGAAATGTGAACAATGAGAAGCGTAACCTCGTCAAACAGTTCATCCACACCAATAAGCTAGAAAAATACGTAGTTCTGGGAGACATCCTTGCCATCTTCCCGCCGAAAACCTGATGCCCGTCGAAAATTATTCCTGAAGTTGACCAACCAAATTGGAGGGCAGCTAAGGGAGATATACGCGAGGAAACATGCGGCGGGTGAGATTAATCAAACGAAGCTCGCTGAGAAGCTCGGCATTAATCGATCGGTCGTAAACCGACGCTTACTGAGTCGCGCCAACATGACTGAGGAGTCGATCGCAGATATGATCTGGGCGCTCGATTCTGATTTCGATCTGCACATATTTGAATGTAAACAATCAAACCAAAACTCAGGAATTCGCGCAGAGATACCATCAGCGCGGCCGGTTGTTTGGACCAGCTTCGGTGCAGGCACACCGACAACCACAACGAATCCCCTTCCAAAAGTTTCGGTAGCTTCGTCATGAGCGAGCGAACGGCGTCTGTCCTCGTGTGCGACGATGCAACTTGGTCGTTGACGGGAAAGATTAATCTGTTTGGGGTCTATGCCAACGACATAGTCATCCCGCACCCTGAACTCCTGTTCAACCAGATAGTCTTTTATTTCGATATTCAAACGGGGTTCGACGACCCGTTTCATCACCTAGCAATTCAAATCGAATTCCCTGGTGAGCAGCCCATTCTGCAGCCGATGCCGACCGAGACCCCTCCGTCACCGCCGCCTGCAGGCAGAACAAAGCTAATTTATAAAATACCCCTCATGGTACAGCAGCGCGTCCTTCGTCCCGGCAGGATCATCGCCAAGATAATTCACGAGCGCGGACAAATTGACGCTGGCGGCGTATGGGTCGTCCACCCCACTCCGCCGTCCTCAGAAATCATCGGGCGCTAATCCGCGCTCCGCAGTCTCCTCATTGTAAATTCGATTTCGCCGCTGGGGAGCTCCCGCCAGGATTCGACCGTCGTCATATAGGCGGCGGCCGGCCACCAGGTCAGGCACGCGTCCGCTCCCTAGCCTAAGGGGAGCGCCCGCGACGAACCGCCGCTCTGGTCCGTCAAATTTGAACGTTTTTGCTTATATCCCGGAAGTTTCCCGCGACGTAAAACGGCGGTGGGAAATGCCTATGAGAAAAACGAAGGAATACGGTAGCCGCAGGCACGAGCGGGTAGATATTATGCGTCCGGCCGCCGTTGCCCTCACTCCTGATGGCCCGTGGATTGATTGCATGCTGCTGGACATCTCAGAAGGAGGAGTCCGACTCGACGTTGGTGCGCTTCCCGTGCCGAAGATCTTCATGCTGATCCTGACACCGAATGGCACCGTGCGTCGGGCCTGCCTGAGGGTTTGGCGCCGTGGCCCTTTGCTTGGCGCTCACTTCGTCGGCCTCAAACAGCTACAGCAAGGCCTCAGACCACAAAAGTATATCGATCCAAGATTGCAGACGATGCCGACCAAAGATAACTTCGTTTAACCGCGACTCTTTCGCAACCACGGCCTGGTTGTCCGCTGAAAGCACTCAATGAGCTGTCAAAGCCGCTGCGGGAGTCCTGCCGGAACCGAAACACCACGTTGGCGATTGTTCATCGGATAACCGGGAGGAAGCTATGGCGGACGATCTGAGCAACCGAGGCGCGCAAGACCGCAGCCGGATCAGCATGGGCGAGGAGCACGAGGTCCGGTATTGGACGCAGGCGCTTGGCGTGTCGCGGGAGGAGCTGCAGCGCGCCGTCGACAAGGTCGGCAATTCGGCAGACGCCGTCCGGAAGGAGCTTGGGAAGTAGCTCGGGGCTGGGCCGGTGCGTCGCTAAGCAGCGCGCGCGTCCGGCTCAGAGAGCGCCCTCGCCTTCTCGTCTAATTCCACGACCAGGTTTTCCAAGAACTCGTTCGCCCGGATTAGGGCTTTGAGCGCGCTGCGCACGTCACCTCCGTAGTTGGCGATCACCTTGTTGATTGCAGCTTCGTATTGCTCAGCGCGCGGCATGATTTATCTCCCACCTGTTTTGACGGCCAACGACCGGCGCGCCGTGCCGTTCCTCCGTGTCCCCGATGTCCACAGCTGGGAACAAGGATTCTCTGCGCTCGAGATACAGCCGCAGGTCTGCTTGAGCGACCATGAGAGCGCGTGCCGTCGACGAGCAATCTTGGTCGGCGTCGATCTGGCGCTGCATTTCCGCTGAAAGCTTGCGGATGTCGAGGCGGATTCGTCGAATGTTTCGGTCGATAGCGGCTCGGTCAGACATCAAACTCTCCATGACCGCGAAATGAATGGGGGCGTCCAGCTGGACGCCCGGATACGTGTGAGGTGCCGCCCGAGAGCAGCGCTAATGGGCTATGGACTAGGAGGCGATCGCGCCGGCCACTGCGGCCAGTAGATCATCGAATGCCTCCTTCACCCGCTCGCGCAGCGCGTCTGGCACCATTTCGATGACCGAGCAGTCGGGCTCTGTGGGGTGAGGCCGGCCGATCAATGGGATGATCTTGCGCTCGAGAAATGGCCCTGGATCCGACCGCTGCTCGAATTCGACGCCGGGAAACTGCTTAGCCAGCCCATCGGCGATAAGCGCCTTCTGGACCTCGGTCGCGTCGTCGCCGAGCCCATAGATGAACGGGTCATGCCGCTGCCCTCGCCTCGTCCGGCACGCGGCCGTGGTACGCCAGCAAAACCGGTTCGTGCGCGTCCTCGGCTTCAGCATCGACGATCTGCGAGAATGCGACGACGCCGGGCACCTTCTCGGCGAGGTAGCGCGCCTTGCGCTGGGCTTCCTCGGCGCTGGCAACGTCGTAAATCCGCCCTGCGACAAGGCGATTTTTCGCGCCAACTTCAAACACTTGAACGAAGAACATCTCTTTGTAGGCCATTGGTACGCTCCCGTTTACTCGGCTTCTTAATGACCCAATGCTGACTCGGGTTAAAGAACAAATCAAGAACGAAAATGGCTTGCCTACCAGAAAAGTAGCTTACGCCTACTTTTCTAATTGACAGGTAGGTAGGCATCACCTACCATACTCCCATCAGCCACCCCGATGGGAGCGCCCGATGCAGAGCCCAACACCCTTTCAGTTTGAAGGCCGGAATGTCCGGTTGGTGGAGCAGGACGGTGAGACTTGGTTCATTGCGACCGATATCGCCCGCGAACTTGGATACCGTGATGCCGCCAACCTTCTCGCCGGCATCGATGCCGACGAAAAGGGTACTTACCGGGCAAGTACCCTTGGCGGCGACCAGACGGTCAGCATCATTTCGGAAGCCGGCGTCTATCGCGCGATCGTCCAGCGCAAGCTGAACAAGAAACACCACGATCGCAGCCTTGTCGAAAAGATCGCCCGCTTCCAGCGTTTCGTGTTTCACGACGTATTGCCGTCGATCCGGGCGACCGGCTCCTACAATCCGGAGCCGGCGTTCAGCATCCCCGCAACCTACGCCGAGGCGCTTCGTCTCGCCGCCGATCAGTCCGAGCGCCTCGCCCAGCAGGAAGCCCAGATCGCCACCTTGGCGCCGAAGGGCGATTTTTTCGACCGTTTCGTCGAGGCGAATGGCCTCTACGGCTACCAGAACGCCGGCCGGGCGCTGCACTGCCGCCCGAACCTGTTCACTCGCTGGCTGCGCGCCAAATACTGCTTCGATACCGCCGGTGCGCTGATCCCGTATCAGCAGTACCTGCAATCCGGCCTGTTCGAGGTGAAGAACTCCATCGGCGATGATGGCAAGGCGCGCCCTCGCGGCTTCATCACGCCGAAGGGTCTCGAATACTTCTCCAGCCGGATTCCTGACAACATCAAGTGTCGCGACACGGCCGCCGGATCGAAGGTGAAAGCGCTTGAACAGTACGAGCACGCCGGTGTGCCGGCGAGTGTCGCGCGCGCTGTGGCGTCCAGTTCGGAGGCCGCATAGATGTCCTCCCCTAACAAAGACCTCCTCTCCTACATCGCCTCAGAAGCAATCACTGCTGTGATTGACCTGACGAGTGCTGTTGCTGCTGGAGTCATGGTTCTGATCGTCACTGCGGCTTGGCGGGGGATGATCTGATGGCCGGCGCGGCTAGACGTGCTTTCACGACAGGCCCGGCCACTACGTATTGGCTCGAGCACTCTGGCTACAGTCGCGTTGGTTTCGCGGCATGTGTGGTGCGGGAAGGCGCTGACTGGATCGTGGTCTCGCAGACAGGCGACCTATCCCAACAGATCTGGCTCAAGAAAGAGTGGCTATCAATTAGCGAGCGTCACGGCCGCTGGATCGCGGCCTCGATGTCGATCAGAGACGCGCGCCGCAAAAAGATCTGGGCGACGAAACGCGCCAACCCGGCGCACCAGCAATCCGGAGAGGATGGAATCAACCGGTGCGCAGCCGAGCGTGAGGCCGTGAAGCTCAGCCTCCACAGAAACATGCAGGTCAGCAAACGCCAGACTAGTTTCGAGGGATGGATCAACGCATGAGCAACCACACTAACGATGATGTCGCAGCCGAGTTCGGCCTCGAACTCTACGGTGCCAGGCAGGATCCCTCTGACCCAGAAGCCTGCTTCAATTTCCTCTATATCCAGCACCCCGACCGCTGGCGCGAAGTTATGGCGAATCTGGAGGGCGCGATCTACTCCGCCGGGCAGCACTATATCGCCGCAGAAATGGCGAGGGCGGAATGATGGATATCGCTCTCGCCGTTTTGTTTTACATCTTCGGCGCAATCTCGGGCGCGCTGCTGGCATATGCCTGGCTATCTGATCGGATGTCGATCGCCGATTACGAGCCGACGGAGCACGGGGAGACGCCGCTATGAGCCGCGCCGCCACCGAATGGATCGGGCGGACCCCGGACACGCCAATCCCGCCTCGGGTGAAACTCCGCGTATTCGACCGACACGGCGGCATCTGCCACCTATCCGGCCGGAAGATCATGCCGGGCGAGCCGTGGGACTGCGACCATATCGTCGCACTGATCAACGGCGGTGAGAATCGCGAGAGCAATCTGGCACCGGCGCTGCGCGACAAGCATCGCAAAAAGACCGCGGAGGACGTTCGCGAGAAGTCGCGGGTCGCCGGGCGCCGGCAATCGTTTCTTGGCATCAAACCGAAACGCAAGCGGATTCAGTCCGCCGGTTTTCGCAAAGCCAGGCCGCAACGGTCGGCAACGCGGCCCGTCGTCCGAAAATCAGAACTCCGGGGTGCGACATGACCGCGATCGCCAAACTTGACCTCGCGTTGAAGCTGCTCGACGAGCTCGACGCCACGCCGCTGGGCCAGGTCAACGCCAAGCTGGACCGCATCACCGATGCAGTTGTGGCAGCGAAGCATGAATTGGCCGCGACACCGGATGTCGCCATTCGCGAGCTCTCGCGCGAGCCGATCGGAGCGTCGGCATGACCAAGGCAGGACATACGTTCACGGCGGTCAAAGTGCACGAGAGCCGATCCCATACGGAGTGGCAATTCGAAAAATACATCGTGACGACGTATCCCGGCAGCGCACTTGTTTTCATGGTGTCGGCGGCGACCGGCAAACGTGTGAAGGGGGCAAAGATTGAGGAGCGTGCCCGCGCCGCCATCGCCAAGGCTACGGCTGGGGGTGCGGTATGACCGCCCCCGACCGCATCGCAGACGAAGCGCTGCTCACCATCAGCCGCTGGCAGCGAGAAGCGATGATCAATCGTGCTCTGGCCGCTTGGTGGCAAGGCAAAGACGACGGCCTGCCGCCCGCTGAGCGCCTCAACGACAACCAGGATCACTACGGCGCCACGCTGGATGCGGTGCGGCTGTGCATGGGGAGCAACCAATGAGCAAGCAGGAACTTCTTGACGCGCTCAAGTCTGAGACGACGATGGCCGAGTATTTGGAAGTCCGAGACGACAGCGAGACCATCTCCGACATCCGCTCGATCATGCCGCACGGTTTCTCCCGCCGCGATTACTTCGCTGCGGCGGCGCTGACGGGCATATGCGCGAATAGCTACACGCCGTGGTCACCAAACGTCGCGGATATCGACGACTCTCAGATCGCCAAGGCGGCGCTAGACCTTGCCGACGCCCTCATAGCCGCAAGCAGGCAATCGGAGGCGCGGGAGTGACAGTGCAAATTCTCAACGGCGACTGTCGCGAGGTGCTCCGTACATTGCCGGATTCCTCCGTGCACTGCTGCGTGACCAGCCCGCCGTACTTCGGCCTGCGCGATTACGGCGTTGATGGCCAGATCGGGCTTGAGGCAACACCTGATGCCTTCGTTGCTGAGATGGTCGCGGTATTCCGCGAGGTGCGGCGCGTGCTTCGTGACGACGGTACGCTTTGGCTCAATCTCGGTGATACCGCGAACAACCGCCGCCGAATTCGGTCCAGTAGTCATCAGCCGTCATTGAACGGCTTTACCGAACTGTCGTGGGCAGAGGCCGCGAAGATCGGCCTGACGCGCCTATCAATCAACAATGGCGACCTTAAAGAAAAGGACATGTTCGGTATCCCCTGGCTGGTCGCCTTCGCTCTGCGCGCTGACGGGTGGTTTCTCAGGCAGGAAATCGTCTGGTCGAAGAGTTTCGGTAAACCAGAACCTTCAAAGGATAGACTGCCGAACCGGCATGAACAGATTTTCCTCATGAGCAAATCTGGCAGCTACTATTTTGACCGGGCCTCCATGCCGGATTACGCAAGCGGCTCGGTTTGGGATATCGCGCCTGTTGGCAGCAGCGACCACGGCGCTTCGTTCGCCGTATCGGTCGTAGAGCCCTGCATCCTCGCTGGATGCCCGGCTGCCGGCACGGTCCTCGATCCCTTCGGCGGCGCCGGGACTACTGGCCTAGTGGCCGACCGTCTCGAGCGGGACGCCATCCTTATCGAACTCAACCCCGAATACACGGCCATTGCGGATCGACGCATTCGCAACGATGCGCCGTTGTTTGCTGAGGTGACAGCATGACTAACCCAACCCGAGACGAGCTTGAGGCGCTGGCGGCCAAGCTTGAGCGTTCAAGCTTAGTCGGAGACGAGTTAACTTCGCGCGATAAGCTTTTAGCGGCGGATGCCCTCCGCCTCGCCGCGCAGTCGCCGGAGCCGGTGGCTTGGATGATCCCAGAAGCGCGCCTTGATGCAATCAATCTGAGTATCCTCCCGCCCGTAACGACGTCGCCCGCCAAGGCCGATGACTGGAAGCGGCGCGGATTGAATGTGGTTGCTCTCTACACCGCCCATCCGCAATCCGCGAGCGACGGCGCGCTGCGGGAGGCGTTGAAGGACTTAGAGGCGTGGTGCGATAACCAAGGCGCGCTTCTAGGTGCGGTTGACGGATACGACTATCGCAGCGGTAAAGGGGCTGCGTATCGCTACGCGGCGATCGAGATCGGAAAGCGGATCAAATCCCTCGCCGCGAGCGGTACGACGAAATCTGACGGCGGCGTGGAAGGACACGCGGGGGAGAACGACACTCCAGCCGGGGGAGCGATCAGCATGTTTAGGGTCGGGCAGAAAGTCGTGTGTGTCGAGACGTGGGACGCCGGCGGCAAGGGTAATGGTGACGAGATCGGGCCGGTAAACGGCACGATATACACCGTGCGACACGTCGGGACTGGGCTGAATCCATTCTTCCACGACATACTGCAAATCCGTTTGGTCGAAATTGTTAATCCAACCAGGAACTATCGTCGTGGCCTAACTGAGGTGGCGTTTTTTGAAACGGCGTTCCGCGCCACCCGCTTCCGCCCCATCGTATCCCGTCCGACCTCTATTGAGTTCGCGCATGAGATACTACGCAGCGTGAGCGTCCCCACCAAGGAGCGCGCACATGTCTGACGCCAGCAAGATCGATGATGGTGGGGCGGCATTCCCCGAGGCGATTGCGATTGGACCGGCCGGCGATGTGTATCCCGGTATGCCCGGCCTCACCAAGCGCGATTACTTCGCTGCGAAGTTCATGGCTGCGATGCTTGGTCGCGCTGACGCGACCGTTGGCGACAAAGATGGATTCTCAGTCCTATTCGCTACCGTCGCCGCAATGTCGCTCGATGCCGCCGACGCCCTTATCGCCGCCTCCAAGTCGGGGTCGCATCAATGAGGCTCCAAGAATCATATTGGATGCGCAAGTCTCCGCCGACTCCAGAAGCCCGAGACTTGCCAGCCGGAACAATCAGCGAGGCCGGGCGAGGATTTGATAGTCTATCGCCGGGATACCGGCGGGCAATTTGGCGCGAGGCGATCCATGCCGAGGCGCGGAAACGCGGCCTGCCTAACGAGACCATCCAGCGGCTGAAAATAGCGACCATTGACGGGTCAATACCTGATCTTGATGGATACCTCATGGTCTTTGTCATGCAGGACGAGCGCCGCCCCGCAATCTCAGAGGATAAAGCACGGCTCGAGCGAGCCGACGCAATGCACGAAAAGAGCGCGGTTCAGATCGTTGCTCGGGAAGGTCTGTGATGGCTGAGAGCAAGATGCCGGAGAGGATTTTTGCTTGGGACGGCCCCGGCTCGGGCTGGAACGATCGCGTGATACTCAACGAGGTTAGGACAACGACTTACATCCGCGCCGATCTTGTCGAGCCTCTGGTGGGGGCGTTGGACGGCCTGGTGCAGCGTTTCGACACGTTTGATGGACAGCCATTCGTCAATCCGGCCGACAGCCCTTGGTCAATAGCCAGAGCCGCCATCGCCGCATACCGAGAGGCCGCGCAATGACCTCACTCACCTCACTCATTGAGCGCATCGAGGCCGCGACGGAGCCGGATCGAGAGTTGGATTGCGCAATCTTCTGCGCTACGGCCGAAAGTCCATTTCAAAATTATTATCCAGACTGTGTGCTCGCCAGTCAAGGCGGGTTCGCGGCCCGCATCGAAGTCGCAGAGATACCGTATTTCACATCCTCCATCGACACCGCCCTGACGCTGCTGCCGCTCGGCTATGAATACGATCTGACCAACATGTATGGCGTTGCTCGTGTATCGGTTGGGCTCAATTGCGAGCCCGGCCCATTCTATGGAGCGAATGAGTGCGGCTCCATGCCCCTCGCCCTTCTCGCCGCCATCCTTCGCGCCAGACAGACGGAGGGGCGGTAAGTGAATGTGCTCGACCTCTTTTCAGGCATTGGCGGATTTAGTCTTGGCCTCGAACGAGCCGGAATGCGAACAGTCGCGTTCTGCGAAATCGATCCCTTCTGCCGACGTGTGCTCGCCAAGCATTGGCCAGACGTGCCTTGCTACCGAGACATCAGATCAATCTGCGCGTTTCCATCAGTTAGCGTCGTTTGCGGCGGATTCCCCTGCCAACCGTTCAGTACCGCTTCTCGAGGAAGGCGGGTCGCCGTCGACCTTTGGCCAGAAATGTTCCGGGTCATTGGCCTTGCCAGGCCAACCTACGTCATTGCCGAGAACGTCCAGGAAGCGGCAATCGCCAACGCGGCTCAGGCCCTCTCAGGATTTGGTTACGCAACGTACTACCGCCGTATATCAGGGGCTGATTGCGGGTCTGACCATCAGCGAGATCGTTGGTGGGCTGTTGCATACCCCCACACGCAAAGCAAACTTCATCGCGCCATCAATGCAGAAGTGGCCAAGCTGCCGACGTTATGTCGCAGCCTTTGGGGGTCAGAGAATTACGCCCGAGCAATTCGAGTTCCTGATGGGCTTCCCAATCGGGTGGACTCGCCTGCCCCCATCGGAAACGCCGTCATCCCGCAAATCCCCGAAGCCATCGGGCGCGCGATCCTCGCGGCGCAAGAAGCAATCGGAGCCCCGTCATGACGAATCCTGATCGCGAAGAACTGGTGAAGCTCGAATCTCGCATCCAGTATGAGATTGCGGCCTGCGAAACGCTTGTTCGCGCGCCTACGCTGCTGTTCAGCGTTGACGACTTGCGCCTGATCCTCCGTCGTCTCGCCTCATCTGATAGCGGGGTGAAGGGCGAGCCTGAGCCTGTGGCGTGGCGGTATCGCTATAACGGGAAATGGTATCTTTCCGATACCAAAGCCTTTGCCAAGGCGGGGTTAGACGTAACGCCTCTTTACACCGCCCCGCCGGCAAACGCTGGGATGCGAGAGGCGTTGAAACTCGCGCATTCGACAATGGAGAGTCTGCGGGTCGCGTTGAGAGACGATCCGGCTGTCCACGATAGAAAATGGATACCTCACGGCATCGCGCTTAACGCAGCAATCCGAAAGGCGGACAACGCACTCGCGGACGCAGCCCTCACCGCGCCCGGCGCGACGACGAAATCTGACGGGTCAGCGTCACAGCCGCAGCCAGTAGCAACGGATCAGCTTGCCGGGGCGAATACTGCTAATGGCCCGTCAGACCCTTCATCCACCCGCAGCGAGGTGACGGTGGAGAGCCTTGCTGTCTGGTTGTTCGACAATCTCAGTCTGGACGCCAGTCACGAGGACGATGCCCGCGCGCTGCTCGACCAATTCGAGATCAGGAGGAAGTAATGGCTGATAGCTATATCGTCATTTGCCAGCAAGTTATCGGTGGCGGTCCCGCCATGCCATTCGAGATTGTGTATGGCTTCGATGGGAAAACCTTCACGGACCGAAAAAAGGCAATCGATCACGGCTTCAAAATCAGGGAGTCCGATGACTTCAACATCGGCGTCGTCCGTGACGGGAAAGTCGTCAGCCTCGACTGGATGGATCAGGTTGTCGATGCAGACGCCGATATCCTTGCCGAAATCAACGCGCAGGTGCGCCCATGACCACACCGAAAGAAGCGCTGGAAGCCGCGCGCAAGTGTATTTGGAGCGGCGGCGATACTCTAACAACAATTGCGATCATCGACGAAGCCCTCGCCTCTCTCCAAGGCGAAGATGCAGTCGAGAGGGTGGCGCGGATCATTGAGCCGTATGCAAAATTGGATGGCGTGCCGAGATCATGGATTGAAAACTACCGTCGTGAGACAGCCCTTGCCAAAGCCCGCGCCATCCTCGCCACCGGCCTTGTGCCCGACGAAGCGGCGGTCAGGGCGGCTACACTCGATTTCCATGCTCACTTGCAGCGCCAGCGGGAATGGTCTGAACGAACCTTTGGTCCCGGACCGCGCACGAAAGGCGTCTGCGATCATATCCGCAAGGAATTGACCGAGATCGAGGCCGCGCCCAGCGACATTGAAGAATGGATCGACGTTGTGATCCTAGCGCTTGACGGTGCGTGGCGCGCAGGCGCTACGCCCGACCAGATCATTGCGGCGCTGGTCGCAAAGCAAACCCGCAACGAAAAGCGCGAATGGCCCGACTGGCGCACGGCTGATCCAAACAAGGCAATCGAGCACGTCAGAACCGCCGCCATTCGGTCGGGAGGCGGGTCCAATGTCTGAATACGTGCAACGAGTAGAGGAAGGTCGCATCATCGAAACCGCTGAGATGAATCTGGTCATCATCTTCGGCGCAAAGCTATCGATTGATGGCGATCAATGGTGTTGGCTTTACGGCGACGACTTGCAGAACGGTGTCGCCGGCTTCGGCAAAAGCCCGTATCTGGCCGCCTTGGACTTCAATGTGAACTTCCGCAAGAAGTTGCCACCCGGCCGCGCCGCGCTTGAGCAGGAAGGGAAATAGCCATGACCCTCTCCCCCACTGCGCTGGAAGAAGCGGCGAAGGCTGTAGAGCAAGACTTGTCGCGGGACATGGCGGCGTGGGTCGAGCGTTACACCGGGCCGCATGGCTGCGATGACGATGCGCCAGAGCCGCCGAAAGGCAACTATCGCTCAACACCGACACGTCTCGCCACCGCCGCGATCACGGCCTACCTCGCACAGGCAGAAAAAGAAGGTTGGGTGATGGTGCCAAAGGTGGCGAGCGAGGCGATGCTAAAGGCTGGCGCGCGGAAAGCTCGTTTAAACGACAGCAAGATGCAGGACGCGCCGGGATACGAAGGCGAATGTCACGACATCTACGCGGCTATGATCGCAGCAGCGCAGAACGGGGGTGAGTGATGCCGATTGAGCGCCTGCCTGATGGGCCGAACGGTGAAAAATGGTGGCGGTTCTCCGTCCGCCCCGGCCTGATACTCGTCGCCGGGATATGGCTCTATTTCCTCTGGCTTTGGCTTTCAAAATAGGAGTCCATCGATGCAAGTAACTGACGCGGAACAGGCACGCGCCCGCGTGGCAGAGATCGACGCCATGTTCGAAAGCGCCACGCATTGGGGCTCGTGGATGGTTGCTGCGGCGAATGAGCGCGAGGATTTAGCTGATCGTTTCGGATTCGAGCACAAGAATCTGGCGCGCACCGCAAGCGGCGGGAGGACGGATTAATGCAAGTAACTGACGCAATGGTCGCGAAGGCGCTTAACTCGCTCCGAGACAACAGCCCTCTATCCCGCGTACACCCCGACGCCATGCGCGCCGCGCTCACCGCTGCGCAGGCAGAGATGTGGAGGCCGATCAGTGAGGCACCGAAGGATGGCGAGCGTGTTCTGCTCGGATTTCGAAGCAGTATGAGCGCCGAAGGATATTGGCACGACGGCTCGCGCAACTATTGGAAACGCGAGGGTTGGTACTTCGCTGACGACGATGTGCTGACCGGGCGACCGTGCGACCCTGATTGTTATATGCCCCTGCCCATCCCGCCACCGATGGGGAGGGGATGATGGAGGAACTATTCGCCTGCGTCTCCTGCAAGCGCGACGTGATCGACTACGCATTTCGCAACGGGCGAGATCGGGCAATCGAGCCGTTATGTCTGTATTGCGAGCGCACCTATAGCGAGCGATTGCCGCAGGCTGGCGCGTTCATGGACCGGCGGATAACCGGACAACTGGCTGCGATGGCCAATGTCCTCCACGCCGAAGCGGCGTCTATTCAGTGGGGCAGTCGATATGGCAAAGCGTGACTATGAATCCGCGCCGGTCGCGGAGAGCCTTGGGCTTGTCGGCATCATTCAAGGGCTGGCGTCCGATCTTGACGCGTTGCGCGCCGGGACGATCAGTGTTCAGGATGCGATTGCGCGCTCGATGCTGGCGAAACAGATATTCAACGGCGTCCGCATTTATTTGAACGGGACGAAGTTACTATCTGAACAAGCCAAGGCGGTCGGACAGGTCAAGCGCCGCCCCTCCCCAGGTGCTGCCGATGAGTAGGACTGACCTTTCCCCGCTACTCACCGTCGAAGAGGCCGCCGCACGCCTCAGCATGTCGGCAAAGCAGTTGCGCGGACATATCCGGGCTGGCAACATTTCATTTATCGACGTCGGGCTGCAAAGCCGCCCAAGCTACCGCTTCCGGGCGTCGGACATCATTGCGTTTGAGACATCGCGGGCCACTTCATGCGGGATAAAGTGCGCGGAATCTACCGCCGCAAAGGCGATGACGAGTGGTCGTATGACGTCGTCATTCTCGGTCATCGATTTTGCGGCTCAACGGGCTGCAAAGAGAAGCGCCAAGCCGAAAAATGGATCACGCGGTTCAGGACAGAGAAACGAGCGGCGATAGAACAGTTATCCGGCAATGAGCCGATGACGTTCGGCGCGGCGTCAACCAGGTGGTGGGAAGAACGCGGGCAGCACAGGAAGGATTCCGGCAGCCTGGAAGGCTATCTCGCCTTGCTGCAGAGCCGGATCGGCATGAAAACGATGATCGCCACGATTGACGACAACACGGTTTCCAAGCTGGTCGCGCTACGGCGCGCCGATGGCGTGTCGCCGTCCACCGTCAACCGATCGATGACGGAGCCGCTGCGGGCGATCCTGACGCGCGCGCGGCTTTGGAAACAGCCGGTGCAGGCCATTGATTGGAGCGCGCACAAGCTGAAAGAGCCGGAAGGCATCGTGCGAGAGGCGAGCGCGGGCGAGGAAGCCAAGGCGTTCGGCGCTTTACGACCGGACCTCCATGCCGTTACCCGTTTCCTGCTGGTGACCGGCTGGCGTCGGGCCGAGGTCTGCCGTCTGAAATGGTCAGACGTGAACTTTGAGACTGGATTCGCCACGGTCGTCGGCAAAGGCGATATTGTCCACCGCCGCCCCCTGCCCGCCGCCGCCGTCGCCATCCTGCGAGGCGAGGAAGGCCGGCACAGCGAGTTTGTATTCACCTATGAGGTAAAGCACCCCAACGGCGGGAATCGCGGCTCACGCCAGCCGATCTTGCCGGGAACGCTGTCAACGGCTTGGTGCCGCATGAGAGACGCTGCGGGGCTCACAGGCTTGCGTCTGCACGATCTTCGCCACACCACGGCAACCCGCGTCCTTCGCAAGACGGGCAATCTGGTGGCCGTCCAGAAGGCATTGGGGCATAGCCGGATATCGACGACCCAGAGATACGCTCACATGTTGGCTGAGGATGTTCGGGCTGCTCTGGATGCCGCCGCGCCGGTTGCTGTCCCGGTCGCCGCCGAAAGTCCCGTAAAAAGTCCCGATGCGAAGGCCTCAAAGGGTGGTAAGCGCAAGTAAGTACGAGTATTTTTGAAACATCGGGTGAAGCTTGGAAGGCTGCTGCTCTACCATTGAGCTACACCCGCGCTGGTGCGATGCACTATCACGCTCGTCTGGATGTCTCAACCATTTGCACGCGATTATCCGACGGGCGCCCGTCGAGCCAGATGCCAGACCGCCCTAATCGTCGGCGAATTCGGAAAAAAGGGCGCGCGTCAGCCGCCAGCCACGCGGCTTGGCCCGTTTCGGAACCTCGCCGGGCTCATGTTTCATGATCACTGGCTTGTTTTCCCTGGCGCGATACGGGGGCGGCCAGTTCGCAAGGCGGGTCTGGCCGGTCTCGGCCGGCCGTACATAGGCGCGCGTGGATCGTATTCCACCGGTGCTGGGATCGCGGGTTTTGGCCACGGCGCAACCTCCTGTCGCGAACAGGCTTCCGCAAACACATTGATGGGGCGTTAATCAGTCCGGACAAATTCGCCGGATGCGGCGTCCGACGCGGCGGCGTCTCACGGAGCGGCTCACTTGGGAAATGGTTGGTGTCAGCCTGCGGACAGCGGCAGAATGACCGGGCGGGACGGCTCCGTTCCGCTGGTTAGAGACTGGCTGGTCTAAAAGGTGAGCGCCCTAAAGGCGCATTCGCGTTCAGGCGCGGCCGTTGTGGCTCGACCGATAACCATCAATGGCGTGGGCGAGAAAAATACCGGCACTCAGAAAACCGAAAATCGCAGTCACTGTCTCAAACATCGTCGTCGTCCTTGGCCCAGCCACGCCACGTAACGGCATGCGACCCCGCTCAGTCAAAAGGAAAACCTGAACGATCACGATTCAGCGAGACGATGGTGATTTTCGGCAACAGGTTGTGGCCGAAGCGTGAGCAAATCGCGACGACATCCGCTCTCAGGCACGAAAGCAGCCTCATATGAGACCGGCGGACGCGCAGGACCGCCCCCTTGATCACACGAGATAGTTCGCCGGTAGGGTTAACACCCGAGGGTCAACCGGACGCTCGTCAACCGAGTCGCCAGATGCCGGACGTAGGAGCCAACGCCGCTCCGGGGATCGGCAACGTCCGAGCGCAAGCGATGCGCCTCTTCTTGTTGCCAATGTCATGCAGGCATTTCACGACGGGGCCATTTGGATCAGCATGGGCCGCCGACACGGCGGCCCATGCTGATGAATGCAGGCTGAGAGAGCAGCGGAATGGCGCTGCGCCTAGCGCCGGTACCACCTCATCCACCAATCACCAGCGGTCATCGCGCCAGTCCCGGTGATGGTGGCGCCGCCACTCGTAGCGATCCCGATCCCATTCACGCTCGCGGTATCGCCGGCCGTGCTCCCAATCGCGACGTCGGTCGAAGCGACGATCGTCCCGGAAACGTCCCTCTCCCGGCGCCTCGATACATCGCCCATTTTCCTCGCAGTAGATCAGAACGTTTTGGATCGCCGACGGTGCGGCGCCATGCACGATAGCGGTGAGCGGCGCGGCCGAGGATGGCACCGCTGTACCGATCAGGCCCAGCATCGAAAGTCCGAAAAGAGCGAAGGGGGTTTTCATGTGAGGCTCCAGCAACCTGGGAAAGGACCTCAGATATACTCCGCCAAGATGAACCGAGGCTGGCGCGAGGCATCGTATTGCCCGAAGGATGGCACCCACTTTCAGGCCATTGAGGCCGGCAGTACCGGCATCCACGATGCGAACTATACGGGTGAATGGCCAAATGGTTCGTGGTGGATTACGGAGGCCCGCGGTGTCGTCGGCGCAGTGAATTGCTTAGTGGATAGCGCGTATCTCAGCGGTCAGGCTTGATTCTGCCGTGCCCAAAAGCGTGTTGACAAAGTTGCAAGGAGCGATAATCACAATCAGGAGGAATATTTTTGAACGAGTGTATTGAATTGAAAAGTTTTAATTCGGTGGCCACCTTGCTCATTTTCTTGGCTCTGAGCGGCTGCAATACAGCGGAGGACGAGCACTCTCTCGCCGCAAAGAACGCGGCGCTAGTCGTCACCTGCGCCCCAAATCTTCCAATATATAAGTGGTCCGGAAAACTGTATTATCGCGAGGCTGAAACATTCCGATTTCGTAGGGTCATTTCAAAGGTCGAGGACGTCTGCGATAAATTCAAGGCAACCGATATCGCAACCAACGGCAAAGTTGTTTCGCAATAGAAGCGAAAGGCCCGACCCGGTGTTTCGGGCCTTTCGTTAATGGTCTCTAGCTGACGGGAAAGCAGTGCGAGAAGATAGATCAGCTGCGCCTTGCTGATCGCGATCCCAGCACAAGCGCGGTCCCGGGTCAGGCTGTCACGATTACGCCGGAGAAGAAACCAAGCCCAGCAAGGCTACAAGCTGGGCTTTCGTGAACTTCACGCCAGCGAGGACAACTTCCTCGTGTTCGTCGGTCCCGATTGCGATCTGGTTGTCAGAATCGGTGTATGCGTTCATACCAATGGCGATGGAATTTTCGGCATCACTCTTCTGAGCAGTGTTGTTGCCTGCATACTTCCCGATGAAAACGTTTCCGTCTCCGTACAGCAATGACTGCCCGGAATTGAATCCGACTGCTACGTTGTAATCGCCAAGATCGGTGATACCTGTGCCGCCGAATGCGCCAGAACCAACTCCGACGTTACCGGTGCCTCCCGTTCGAGCGAGCGATGCTGCGAAACCGAGGGCTACGTTGAAACTGCCGTTGCAGCTTTCGAACGTCCGATAGCCCATGACGCAGTTGCCCTCGCCAGAGGTGCTGTAACGCCCGATGCTATCTCCAATCCCGGTATTATTGCCGCCAAGGCTCACAGCGTTCCATGCGAGCCGGCCGATCACCGTCGTGCCCGTCCCGCTCAGCATGCTGTAAAGCGCCTCGCTGCCGATGGCGATGCAGTCCGAGGCGGCTGTTGCGTTCTTCAAAGCCTGATAGCCAATGCCGATGCTATGGGAAAGATTATACTGCTTCGTCAGAGCAAAATCGCCGATTGCAACGTTGCCGCCGCCCCCTGCAACATCGTGAAGCGCTTGAGCCCCGATGCCAATATTGCCACCGCCAGTGACTGTGAGATTGCCGGCATCGCCATAGAAATAGTTTCGATACGCGGCGTTTCCGATGCGAATGATCGCGCGACCATCCATAAAGCCCTCGTCAACGCCGGCACCACCAATCGTTACAGAACTCATTCTGGAATACCCCTTTTTGTTTTTGCAACGGTCCTAGTATGATGCCCAAGCATCATCTTAGTAGTTAAACTCCGGCCGCGGTTTCTGCAATTAGGATGCGGACCAGCCCGGCACCGGCCGCTTTACGATCCGAGGTTGTTTCGCTAAGAAAGCCGGTAGAACGTTCAGCGTACAGGGGATTGTTCTTGAGCCGCATTAAGTTAGGCTTCTCAAGCATCGGCTACATTGTGGCGCGCCTCCAAAAAAGGCTCACCCTCAACTCGATCTATAAATCCTCAATCCACCCAACATCGAAAATCGAGCCCGGTAGCCAGATCGTCAATAGTTCGTTTGGTCGCCACTCGTTCTGCGGCTATAACTGCACCATCATTAATGCCGAGATAGGCGCTTTCTGTTCGCTCGCACAGGACATCATGATCGGCGGCTCAACTCATCCGATCCATTTTGTGTCAACCAGCCCGGCTTTTCTCTCGCATCGAGACAGCATCAAAACCAAGTTCGCTCGTCACCACTACCACCATCAACCCAGAACAACGATTGGGAGTGACGTGTGGATCGGCGCTAGAGTCCTGATCAAGGCAGGCGTGAAGATCGGCCATGGTGCCGTGATCGGCATGGGTTCTGTGGTTACGCGTGACGTCGCGCCCTATACAATTGTTGCCGGCAATCCTGCACGGCTGATCCGTCCACGTTTCGCACCCGAGGTGATCGACGCGTTGCTGCGGTCGGAGTGGTGGAACGCCAGCGACGATGATCTGCAACGTTATGGATCTGCATTCAACAGCCCGGAAGAGTTCTTAAAGATGAAGAATCAACAATGAACATCGTCCACGTCTGTCTTTCCTGCTTTTATATTGATGGCTTCAACTATCAGGAAAACGAACTGGTCCGTCAGCACGTCGCGGACGGCCATAACGTGCATGTCATTGCATCAACAGAAAACAAGTCGAGTAGCGGCCGACTGATATACTCAAAGCCGGGAACCTATCAGGGTACCGATGGCGCGCCAGTCACGAGGCTGCCTTATCAGCTCTGGCCGCACAAGATCGCTAAAAAACTCCGGGTTCATTCTGGCGTGTATGAATTGTTGTCCAATCTCCGCCCCGACGCGATCCTGTTTCATGGATGCTGCGGTTGGGAGATCACGACCGTCGCGCGGTACGCTCGCGACAATCCGAAGGTGTTGTTCTACATCGATAGTCATGAGGACCAACACAACAGCGCAAGGAGTTTTCTTTCGCGCGAGATATTACACAAACTGTTTTATCGAAAGTGCCTGCAACGCGCGCTTCCATTTGCGCGCAAGGTGCTCTGCGTCTCACTTGAGACGATGGATTTTGTGGAACAAACCTACGGTGTGCCGCGCGATCAATTGGAGTTCTACCCCCTCGGAGGGCGCCCCATACCGAACGATGAGTATGAAGTGCGCCGGGCTCGCGGCAGGGCAAAGGTTGGGATTAGGAGTGGTATCCTTGTTGTTCAGTCCGGTCACCAAACGGCGCGCAAGAATCTTCTAGCTTCATTGCGTTGTTTTCAGCGCCACGGGAACGCGTTGCTGGCTGTTGCGGGCTCTCTTGCAGACGACATAAAGGAAGAGGCAACCGCGCTCATCGACAAGAGCGATTCAATCGTCTTCGTTGGCTGGCAGTCTTCCGACGAGCTAACCGACCTTCTCTGCGCGGCGGATATCTACCTCCAACCCGGCACCCAATCAGCAACGATGCAGCATAGCCTCTGCTGTCATTGCGCGGTAATCCTTGACGATGTCCCTTCGCATAAACCATTTGTCGATGGGAACGGTTGGTTGCTATCAGACGCAGCCAGCCTGCCAACGGCTCTTGCGGAGGCGGAGCGCATCGACCTTCGCCCGATGCAAGAGCGGTCCTTTGCCATAGCCAAGGACTTGCTGGATTATGCTAAACTCAGCACGCGTGTGTTACGCTAATTCGACATACTGCCCTAACCGAGCCGCATGACCGTGAATCCGCGATAGCCTGAGCCGTTGTTCTGAAGCCGCAACCGGTTGTCTTCACGCCAGACACGATAGGTGCCAGTGCCAGGGTCCGACGACCCTCCAACATTAAAGCTGGCACCGACACTGATCGGCGCAAAGCCCGCGTCATCCACTGAAAAAATCGCATAGGCATCCTTGTCGTTGAAGTGAACCTTGACCCATACGATGCACGATCCATTGGCTCCATGCTGAGGCAGCAGATAGCTTTCGCCAGCATTGAGTCCAATGCCATCCATCCGGCGGCTTCCGGAGTGCCAGTCCCCGCCGTTGTCACGCATGTCCGGCCCAACGACGCGCTCCAATGCGATACCGGACAATGTATCGTTCAACGTCGAGTTGGTAATCGTTGACGTAAACCCAACGCATCCGCTGTCGCCATCAAGCGTCGCTTCAGCCGCATTGCCAGAAATATTAAATTTCAGAAACGGCCTAACTGTACCAGTATTGGCGCAGTTCCGACCTTCAACATTACCCCGCCACGGGCCGCTACCCCCGCCAGTCGTGACGCGAACCATGGATTCCGTCAGCTTGTCGACGACGACGCCGTTTAACACCAGCCGATCTTTGTCCTTACCATTCGTCCGCAACCACGCGAACTCCCGCAGTTCACCAAGAATGCGGACACCACATACGATACCAACCGACTGCTTGGTGGTCGTCAGATCATAGTATAGAGCGCTATCTATGGACTTCGACGAGTCAATCCGAACAGACGTTCCTTCCCACGTTGAAGCGACGGGCGCACCAACGTCACCGCTGTTGAAATTGACGAGCGACGCCCCGTTGACAAGCGAAACGATTTCGCCGCCGCTCACCGTCATCGTGCCCGCTTGCTGAGCATACACCGGCATTTCTCGGTAGCCAGAAGGAGCGCTATTGAGAAGCGCGTAACCGCCATCGACCTCTGCATGCATCGTCTGGAACTTGATATGACGGCCCCACACCCGATCGATACGCGGATCAATCACCTTGGCCCGACTGTAGCCAAGACCCGTCGAGATGTCTGGATTGGCAAAAATGCCGATCGCATCCATATCGATCGACGTTACCCCATCATCGTGGGTGATGCCGGAAATTCGAGGCCGGATGATAAGCGTTTCGAGCGGATAAACCTCCGTCGCAGGATGATTCATGACCAAAAGTCCGGTCATTCCGGAACTGGAGCCGACTCGACGAACAAGATTATCGGCAGCACATTCCAACATCGTAACGCGACGATATCCGCCGCGGAAGCACACTGCTGCAGCAGAAACCGTACCGCCCGACGGATCCTGACAATTTTGCGAATGAAGCCGCTCGGCATAAACGTATGGCAGGTCCAGCGTTAAGGTTGGCTGCAAGAAGAACATGCCAACGCTGACTTTACCGGCACCGTTATAGCTCAACCCGGTGCCCTCGAACCGGTGCTCGACGCCTGCGGCCAAGGTGATTTGTAGGCCGTAGATGACGTCTCCCGCGCCAACGTAAGTGATCGTTGCGCCGGCGTGTCGCCATTTCAGCGGATTCGAAAGCGTCTTGGTGATGGTCCGCGTAACCTTCAGTCTGGCGGACCTCCAATTCAACCAGACATTGGCAGCATCCGACACCGCGATGGCGCGCTCGATCGTATCGCTATCGTCGGCCGATCCGACCGGGCCGAACATCGCAACGTCATACTCATCCTCGACCAGTTGAAACCAATTCCCGCTGACGTCCTGAAACGCCAACGGACCGGCGGACGTGCCGGGCCCATATAGGGCCGGCGCTAACGGCGAGTCGTCGTCATAACGCTGAATCTCGATCGCATTGAAAGCAGTGCTAATGCTGCTCGCCATCGCTTGCGCGCGCGTTTTGAATATCTGCGAGCCACCCACGGGCCCCTGTGCACCAACGAGATTCTTCGGCGCCGGCCCGATCGGCGTACCTTCCTCATCTTCGAAGGAAAGAAAGTAGCCGTTCCATTTCGGCACTGGCGGATTGCCACGCAGGCCGCGCGGGCCACGCGGAATCGTTCGGATGATCGTCCGCTCGTTCATGATGAGCCGGCGAGATTGATGCTCGGGGTTGATGTGATACTTCCGCGCGCCGCGCACCGCGTCGAGCGCGGCAAGGAACGTCATGCCGGCTGGGACCGGCCCCAGGTTCGTGATTCCCTCTTCGCCAGCCATCAGCCTGCGAGCGCCTTGTCGATCTCGGCCTGCAACCGCCTCGCTCCCCAACGAACATGTCGCCCGGCTTCAGCATCCGAGTCGCATAACGCAGCGGCTTGATGGCGATCAGTTTAGGCATGAACTCTCCGAATGAGAAAGCGAGCGGCCGTAACCGCCCGCTGTTTTCAGGATCGTCGATTACGACGCCGGCGTGAGCGCGCCGTAATCGGCGTCGCCGATATAGGCAACCGCCGACGCGCGGCGCTTGGCGAAGTTCAGCGGCCGGACCACCTTGATGGCCACGGAATCCGTCTGATACATCGACACCAGACTGGT